>Ga0126373_10001039_pt1 | contig 19328 bp, 11 predicted proteins | sample PanSoiMetPlot_11_FD_92545 | JGI IMG/M metagenome (GOLD analysis project Ga0126373, IMG submission 92545) | Tropical forest soil microbial communities from Panama - MetaG Plot_11 | ecosystem: Environmental > Terrestrial > Soil > Tropical forest > Bulk soil | place: Panama | collected 2016-02-17 | reverse complement strand
TCGCGTTTCGCTCACTGGCGGTGGCGGATTCGGCGGCGGTGGTGGTGGCGGCGAAGACGGAGGCATGCGCGGAAAAACCAGCGGTCGCGGCTCCGTCAGCGATCCAAATATTCCGCAGGGCCGTCCGTGGAATCCTCCGCCGCCGGCCGAGCATCGCACGCGCGCCGAGCAGGAACTTTACATTCCGCCGGAATTGCAGGAGTACGCAAGCCCGTACGTTCCGCCGAAATCTCTCTGGCCGCGAGTTCTCTTGCGATTTGCAAGTGAAAAAAACCTGTGGGTCAGCGGTATGCTCGACGGCGGCTCCGAACTCGCCGAGTCTCCCGCCATCGTCGACGTTCCTGTTGGCCGAGGGCATGTAATTTTATTTGCAATCAATCCGATGTGGCGGCAGATCACACAGGGGAGTTTCATGCTGGTGCTGAACGCGGCGATGAACTACGACCACTTGAATGATACGAATGCGTCTGCAGGCAAGGCGAGCGAAGGCGAAGAATAAGCGAAACATGAGTCAGTACTAGAACAGGCCAATTTGTCTTTTTCCCACAGGCAAAAATGGCAAAATTGGCCTGTTTTTGGGAGACATTCAAAAATGCCATTTCTAAGGTATTCAGTGTAGGTGCCATTTTTCAGGATTTGCGAATTCCCTAGGAAAAAGGCAAATTTCTGACCCATGGATGGGCTCGGACCAGTGGGCCGCCGCAGGGTGGCGACCAGGCCAATTCCGAAAAAACGGTTCAAAATCAGGTTATAGTACCAGGCCATTTATATAGACTGTCTATATGAGGGAAATGAGGATCAAGAGCTACCGAGAAAGCGAACAAACGGCGAACTGAACGGATGGATTTGCGACATCCTACTCGTGCCTCAGGGCCGCGAGAGGATCGACTTTCATGGCGCGGCGGGCGGGGATGTAGCAGGCGAACAGCGCCACGACGACGAGGAGAAACGCGACAGCGGCGTAAGTGACCGGATCGGTAGCGCGAATTTCAAAAAGGAAGTTCGCCACTACGCGCGTGAGCGCTAGCGCGGCGGCAATACCGATGGCGACGCCAACGAGCGCCAATCGCGCGCCTTGCCACAGAACCAACTGCATCACACTGGCCTTGTCTGCGCCGAGGGCCATGCGAATTCCGAGTTCGCGCGTGCGCCGGCTTACGGAGAAGGCCATGACGCCGTAGATTCCTACAGTGGCGAGGACAAGGGCCAAAGTCGCGAAGAGGCCAAGGAGCAGCGTGAGGAAACGCCGCGCGGCGACAGATGAGGCGAGGTAACCGTCCATTGTTTGAATACCGTAAAGTGGCAAGTTCTTGTCAAGGGATGCGACAGTCGCGCGGACTGCGGAGACCAAAGTCAGAGGATCTCCTTGTACTTTCAAGACAAAAGCGTTGTAGTTGGGAATCTGAGCAAACGGCATGTAGAACTCCGGCTGAAAGTCCTCGGACAAGTCTCCCATCTTAGTGTTTCCAACGACGGCGACAATTTCGCGCCAAGGATAATCGTTGGTCACCGAAAAGCTTGGTTGTATGCGCTTCCCGACTGGGTTTTCGTTTGGAAAGTAGCGTTGTGCGAAAGCGTCATTGATGATAACGACCGGGCGACTCGCCGAGTTATCGGCATCGGTGAACAATCTTCCTTTGAGCAGGGGAATCCCCATCGTCTGGAAATAATCGGGCGTTATAGCGTCCACAACGCTCATGGGAGTATTCCCGGGCGCAAACGTGCGGCCTTCGAAGCTCAATCCAGTGCTGACGCCGGTGCCTGAAAACGGCAAAGACCAGTCCGCTGCGACTGCGGTTGCTCCGGGCAAAGCCCGCAGGCGGGGCAAGAGCTCGTTGATGAAGTTGACGGTTTGAGGAGTTGTGTATGGCGGACTGGGCAGGTCGAAGGTGAAGGTGAGCAGGCCGGCGGGAGTGAATCCGAGAGGAGCGCTAACGAGCCGCTTGTAGCTTGAAACCAACAGCCCCGCTGCAATCAGGAGCAACATGGCGAGAGCGGTTTCGGCAATGACGAGCCCGCTACGCAATCTGAGCTGCGAAATTCCCTGCGACGAGGTCTGGCCTGCGTCTTTCAGAGAAACGGCAGAGTTGGTCTTTGACGCACGGAACGCGGGCACGCTACCAAAAACGATAGCCGTGCCGATGGACAGGAGTGAGGCAAATGCGAGGACCGGCCAGTCGAGGCCGACTTGGGTGATACGGGGCAGATCTTGCGGCGCGAAGCGCACGAGTTCTTGCGTTCCCCATGCAGCCAACGCAATGCCAGCCGCTCCCCCGAGCAGCGAAAGCAGGATGCTTTCGGTGAACAACTGTCTGAAAAGACGCGAACGGGAAGCTCCTACAGCCGCGCGAACTGCGATTTCCTTCTCGCGTACGAGATTTCGAGCCAACGAAAGATTGGCAAGATTCACACAGGCGATCAAGAGGACACCTATCACTGCACCGAGGATTAGAAACAAAGAGGCACGAACGCTTCCGACGATTCTTTCGATCTCCGGAACCATTTTGACGGTTGTGCGTTTGGCATTGTTTTTCGGGTACTGTTGAGCGAGGCGGCGAGCGATTAAGTTCATTTCGGTCTGTGCGCTTGCGAGACTGGTTCCATCCCGGAGGCGCGCGATTACGTTCAAAATGTTATATCCGCGACCAGTCATAATGTTCGAGCGGGATTCGCGATCAATGGCGGTGCTAACCCAAAGGTCTCTGTGAGAGGTGGGAGGGAACTGGAATCCTTCGGGCATCACGCCAATCACGGTGAAGCGCTCGTTGTTCAGAGAGATGCTGCGTCCGACGATATCCGGAGATGCATGGAACACTCCATGCCAAAGCGAGTAGCTCAGAATTGCAACATCGTGTCCACGCTGGTCATCCTCCGGCTGGAAGGTTCTACCAAGAAGCGGGCTTACCTGTAGAACCTTAAACAGATCGGCCGAAGTGAACAGTGCCAGAACGTGAGTGGGTTCTTCGACGCCTGCCAGCGTGAATTCATCCGCATGATAGGAGGCCATGCTGCTGAAAACGTGGTTTTGCGCCTGCCAGTCGAAGAAGTCTGGGTATGAAACGGAGTTTCCAACGCCGCGGCCGGCTTCTTGGACTGAAATGAGACCTCCCGGGTTCGGGTATGGCAGAGGTCGCAACAGCACTGCGTCAATCACGCTGAAGATGGCGGTGTTGACACCGATGCCAAGGGCGAGGGTGAGGACGGCGACGAGAGTGAAGCCGGGAGATTTGCGCAGCATGCGGAGAGCGAAGCGGAGGTCTTGAAGCAGAGTATCGAAGGAGAGGAAGCGGCGCTCGGAGCGATAGTCTTCGGTCATGGATTCGACAGCGCCGAATTTCAGGAGGGCCTGGCGACGAGCTTGGGCGGGCGATAAGCCGGCGCGGAGATTTTCAGCTGTTTGCAGGGCGACGTGCTCGGCGATTTCCTCTTTCAGGCGCTGGTCATCTTGATGGCGAGTGGTGAAACTGCTAAGCCTTGCGACAAAGCGTTTCAGGATTTTCATGAGAAATCCTCCGACTTGGCGGAAAAGAAGCGAGCGATGATTGCGGATGTTTGGTTCCAGTCGCGGGTCTCGGCTTGCAGCTGTTTGCGTCCGTCGCGGGTGAGACGATAGAAGCGCGCGCGGCGATTGTTGTCAGAGGCGCCCCATTCGGAAGCGATAGAGCCTTCCTGCTCGAGCTTGAGGAGAACGGGATAGAGAGTGCCCTGATTGACGGCGAGGAGGTCGCCGCTGATTTGCTCGATGCGGCGGGCGATTCCGTAGCCGTGGAGGGGGCCCAGGACATCGAGGGTCTTGAGAATCATGAGGGCCAGGCTGCCCTGTAGGACGTCCATTTTCTCCTTCATGTAACCCTCGGCGTTCGAGATGTTTTGGAAACCAACAGGAAGATGACACAACTCCACTGGGAAAGCAACAGGAAAGATCAACTCAGAAAGAATTACTCGTACCTTAGGGCTACGAGCGGATCGACCTTCATGGCGCGGCGGGCGGGAATATAGCAGGCGAACAGGGCGATTGCGGCGAGCAAAAGCGACGCGCTGAGATACGTGAGCGGATCGAGCGGCGAAACGCCGGAAAGGAAATTGCCGACGAGTCGCGCAATCGCTGCTGCGGCGAGAACACCCGAGAGCACACCGATGCCCACAATGACGAAACCCTGACGAAGCACCATCCCAAGAATGTCCCTGCGCTGAGCGCCGAGCGCCAAGCGAATGCCAATCTCGTGCGTTCGCTGGCTGGCGGCACAGGAGACGACGCCGTAAATGCCGACGGCGGCGAGCGCGAGGCCGAGCAGCCCCAGCGATGCAGCCAGCGTCGCGCCGATCTGGTAAAGGAGCAGTCCGGCCAAAGTGTCGAGAGCGTCAGTCATGGTCTGAACATTGGACACCGGCATGCTCGCTGATAGCGAGTGGACGAGCCCCAGAATCTCGGGATTCAAGGATGCGAGCGGCAAGCTGGTGCGGACTTGCAGCGTGACCGGCGTCTCATATTTCTGCGCGAGCGGAAGGTACATGTAGGGTTGAAATGGCCGGCGAAAATTAACGACCCTGCTGTTTTTGACGATTCCGACGACGGTGACCGGATGCTGAGGATCGTCTGTGCTGGTAAATTGCAAACCAACAGGATCCTTGTCGCGCCAAAATTTCTCGGCCATGGCTTCGTTTATCACGGCAATATGCGCGGAGGCCTGAGTGTCCGAATCGAGAATCGCACGGCCGCGGAGAACAGGGATCCGCATGGTGCGGAAATAATCCGGCGAGACAGCGTTGAAACCTACAGTGGGAGAGGGTTGATCTTTTGGAGGCTGGTAGCCCTGGATCTTCAGTTCCTCGTTATCGCCGGCGTAGCCCATCGGAACGGTTGCGGCAAGACTGGCGGTCTCGATTCCAGGGAGCGCCCGGACGCGCGGAAGAAAGTTCTGCAGGAAATCGCGGCCCTGCGCCTCGTTGTAGCCCGCCTGGTGAGGGTCGAGGGTGAAATTCAGAACATGATTGGGGTCAAATCCCAAATCGAGATGTTCGGCTTTCTGAAGGCTGCGAACAAAAAGGCCTGCCACAATCAGCAGCATCAACGAACCGCCGACTTGCGCAATGACAAGCATGCTGCGAGCGCGCTGGCGTCCCGCCGTTGCGGTGCGTCCGCTCTTGTGAAGGATGTCGTTCAAGTTGCCGCGCGTGGCGCGCAGGGCGGGAGTGATTCCCACGACGATGCCCGTGAGAACCGCGGCAGCGAGGGCATAGAGAAAAACGCGCCAGTCAAACTGGAAATCCAAAACGAGAGGAATAGTTGCGTTCAGGTTCAGGGAGTTGAACCAGTGGCTGCCGAGGCGTCCGAACGCAATTCCGCCGGCGCATCCAAGGAGGGCAAGGAGAAGGCTCTCGGTCAAAAGCTGGCGCACCAAGCGGCTCCTGGCGGCTCCGACTGCGGTGCGGACGGCCATTTCGCGTTCGCGCACAGACGCACGCGCCAAGAGGAGATTCGCAACGTTCAAGCAGGCGAGCAGCAGGACAAGGCCGGTTAGGGAAAGGAAAAGGACGCACATCAGCAGAATTATCGCGGGGCCGGAAGGATCATCGTAGGGACTAAGCGGGCCGAGAGAATATGCGATGAGCGACTTCCAATTGTCGTCCGCGGGATACTGCGCCGAGAGGCGGTGGCCAATTACGCTCAGCGCCGACTGCGCTGCACTCAGAGTTGCGCCGGGCTTGAGGCGCGCATAGATGGTTATGCTTGCCGACTGAGATTTGCGACTTGTAAAAAAGTCCTTGGCGACATCGGCAGTAACGGAAGCCATTCCAAATGGCATGTAGCCCTGCATGTCCAAGAAGGTGGAAATGCTGTGAAATCCTTTTGGAGCAACGCCGATAATCGTGACGGGCCGGCCATTGATTAAGACGCTCTTGCCGATGACATTGGCACCGGCGGCGAAATGCGTTTTCCAGTAAGCGTAGCCGAGAACGAGGACTGGAGCGTCATTGATGGATTTTCCCGGGACTGGCTCGATGAAATTGCCGAGCGCGGGTTTCAGACCGAGCGTCTGAAAAAAATTGTCGCTGACGTAGCTTGTCCAAATAGGCTCCTGCTTGCCATTCAGGCTGAGACCGTCCATTCCGCGCAAATCCATGGAGGCAGCGACTTGGGAAAACACTCCGGTGGATTGGCTGCGGATGTCCTGAAAATCCGAATATGAAAAGATTGAGTCGTAATCGCCGCTGACTCTCTGGAAAGCCAGCGTGGTCAACTGGTCTGCGTGTCCGACGGGAGAAGGGCGCAGAAAAAGCGAATCGACCATGCTGAAAATGGCGGTGTTGGCGCCGATGCCGAGCGCGAGGGTAAGCGCGGCGATGAGTGTGAAAGCGGGAGACTTGTGTAACATCCGAAAAGCGAAACGAATATCTTGTCCGAAATGATCGAAGAAGAGCCAGCGACGGGATTCATAGAAACGCTCTTGAGTTTTAGTAACGTTGCCGAAGGCTTGGTGGGCGTGTCTGCGGGCTTCCTCAGGAGTGAGGCCCTGCGCGCGGAGACGTTCTTCTTCGAGCTGGATGTGGGATTGGATTTCGGCCGTGAAGTCGGTGGCTTTGCGATTGCGTCGAAACATAGCCAATTCATTCCTCGCGGAGAAGCATGGCCGGATCGATCGCTAAGGCGCGGTGGGCGGGAATCCAGGTGGCCACCAGGCCCACGAAGGCCATCGCGAGGACGACCCCAGCCAGAACCAGCGGATCGCGGGGAGTGGCTTCAAAGACGACCGCAGCGAGGACACGGCTAGCGAGAATTCCAAGGATCAGTCCTGCTATAGAGCCAAAGGCCAGCAATTTTATGGCGCGGCCGAGAGCAGCTTTCAGCACTTCCTTGCGATACGCGCCGAGGGCGATGCGAATGCCCAGTTCGCGTTTGCGCTTGGTGACAGCGTAGGAGGCCATACCGAAGACTCCGGTAATCGAGAGCATCGCTCCCATGATGCCCAGCACGCCGAGAGATATGGCCGCCATGCGCGGCGCAAATAACGCAGTGTCCAGCTCATGGCTCGACGTTTCGACGTAAAGGGGCAGCCCCGGATCGAGCCGGCGCACTGTGCGGCGGATTGCCGACACCAGCGGCGATGGATCGCGGCTTGAACGCATGATCCAGTAGGACTGACTGGACGGCCTTTGCAGAAGCGGGAGAAATACGGCCGGCTGAGGATCTTCGGTAAGCTTCTGATATTTTCCGTCCTCCACAACACCTACAACCTGAATGCGTGCAACCTGCCCGGCGCGAAGCAGCTTGAAGTAGCGCCCCAATGCTTTTGTTTCCGAACCAAAAATTTTGCGCGCAAAGAACCGATTGACGACGGCCACATCGGGGGATTTTTCGTCGTCACTCCAAGTGATGTCTCTGCCCATCAGGAAATCCGTGCCCGCTGCGTGGAAATATCCAGGAGATACACTGAACATGAAAGAATCGGCAGCGGCCTTGGATGGCCTAAAGTCTACGGCCTGATCGGGGAAGGCGGAGGCACCGCTCAAGCCGCCGGCCACCAAGGGCATAATGTTAATCCAACCCACCGAATCAATCCCGGGAACTGTCTTTAAGGCATCGATAATTCGGCGCTGCATTTCCGAGATAGCGTCGCCCTTGTACCCTGGCATGGCCAAGTCGGTATCGGCTATAAGGGTGTTTTGCGGTTCAAAACCGAAATTGCCGTGCAGCGAGCGCAGCAGTCCTCGAACAGCAACAAACGATGAGGTAACGAGCACAGCGCAAATGGCGATTTGCACGGAAAGCAAGGCTTCGCGGATGCTAATTCGCCGTCCCGTTTTGGCCAGAGAGCCAGCTTTGACGACGCCATAAGGATCTGTGCGAAGCACTTGTCTCACTGGTACTGCGCCGAAGAGGAATCCGCTGGTCACAGTTAGCAGCAGGGCCATGCCGTATACGTTTACGTCGGGGTTCACAGGCAAGCCCATCGGCCAGCGGGAAAGTGGCTGCCAATTGCTGAGTCCGTGCAGCAGCATGATACTGCCCCATAGGCCAACGGCGCCGCCCGCGAGCGAAAGGAGAATAGCCTCGGTAAAGAGCTGGCGCAGGATGCGCAGGCGGCTAGCTCCAAGAGCAAGGCGCAGCGCGAGTTCGCGGGAACGGTCCGCGGCGCGCGCGGCAAAGAGGCTGCCAAGATTGGCGCACGCAGCGAGCAGAATCAACCCAGAAAGCAGCATCAACGCGGTCATGAAGGCGCGGATAGGGTTGCCCAGAAAATCTCCGTACAAGGCAGGACGCGCCAACGCGAACGTTCTTTTCTCGTCGTCCTTGGGATAAGCCTTCTCCAACTGGGCGCCGATCGAATTCAAATCCGCGACGGCTTGTGCCTTCGTCAGTCCGGCTTTCAGATGCCCCAGAGTGATGAAAACCCAGCGACGAGCGCGAGTGTTCAGGTCATTCCCCGCGTTGACTTGCCCCGCGTTGACGATTGGCACAAACAGATCCACATTGAAAAAGACCAGCGTTCCGTGAAACCCAGGCTGCGCGACGCCAACAATAGTAAACGGATGCTTGTTCAATTGGACGACGCGGCCGACAACGGCAGGGTCATCGCCAAAATGAGTGTGCCAGTACGCGTAGCTGAGCACAGCGTAAGGCGCACTGTTCGGACCGTGCTCATCGGAGGGGTGGATGAGGCGTCCGAGATAGGGGTGAACGCTGAGCACATCGAAGTAGTTGCCGCTGACTTCAAAGAGCCAAACACTTGAAGTAGTTTCGCCGGTGTCCAAGCCTGCCTGATCGGCGTTAGCAGCAGCCAAACCTTCGAAGCTCTTATTACGGTCGCGCAGGTCGAGGTAATCCGGGTACGACTGAAAGCACGAAGCTTCATCTCCGTGCTGGATGGCATAGAGGCTCTCTTCCTGCGGGACATGGAGTGGATTCAAGACCAGCGCGTTCATCACACTGAAGACCACCGCGTTGGCGCCGATGGCCATGGCGAGGGTCAGAATGGCGGCCAATGTGAAACTCGGAGATTTGCGCAGCATGCGGCCGGCATAGCGAACGTCGGCCCAAAAATGATCGAAGAAGAGCCAGTGGCGGGATTCGTAGAAGCGCTCTTGAGTTTTGGTGACGTTGCCGAAGGCGCGATAGGCGCGATTGTGAGCTTCTTCTGGACTCAGGCCTTGCTCGCGGAGGCGTTCTTCTTCGAGCTGGATGTGGGATTGGATTTCGGCGCCGAAGTCGGTGGCTTTGCGCTCACGACGGAACATTCTTCGAAACATTCCTGCGAACATGTTCTAACCCTCCTGAGACTCCAGGATGCGTCCGATGGCCGCGGTCAATCGGTTCCATTTGCTGGTTTCTTTGGCAAGCTGTTTGCGGCCAGCCGAAGTCAGCGAATAAAAACGGGCCTTGCGATTATTCGTGGAGGTTCCCCACCTCGCGGAGATCCAGCCGCGCTCTTCGAGGCGCTGGAGCGCGGGGTAAAGCGCCCCGTGTTCGACGAGAAGTTCTTCGTCGGAAGTCTGTTGAATGGCGCGCGCGATGCCCTGGCCATGTTGCGAGCCGAGGATGAGCGTACGCAGGATGAGCAGGTCGAGGGTGCCCTGCAATAGCTCGAGTCGGTCTTGATCGTTTTGGCTTTGGGTAGACATTTGACAGGAGTGTACACACGCTTGGGTAAGATGTCAACAGGAAAGATTGTTTTTCAGCTTCGCATGGGTTTCCACGGGCTGCGAACCGTATAGCGCGGGACAGCAGTAGCATTTTCCTTAGCAGAGACAAGAAGCCTTCTGCGAATGAGCCATCTTGCGGCGGCTTGCGCTGAGCTTTTCGAGAGCCCGACCGCCTCAGCCAATTCCTGATAACTCACCTGAACAGGCTGGCGTTTGCGAGACTGCTCAGCTGCAAGCCAAAGATAGACGAGGAAACAAGCCGGCTTGCGATCGTGTCCGACCAAATCGCGCATCAACACGTCGATTACGTAATCGTCGAAACTGACCATAGCTATACCGGCAATTAATATAGCAAAGACTGGCTGATTGCATCGGGAAATTTCGCACGCTATGCTCCGGCCATCCTTGCGGAAGGAGAAATCGATGATTCGAGGAATCAAATTTGTGGATATTCCAGTTCGCAATCAAGATGTTTCGCTGAAGTTCTATACGGAGACGCTCGGGATGAAAGTTGCGACGGACCAGCCGTTCTCGGCGACACAGAGATGGATCGAATTGCTGATTCCCGGCGCGGAAACCGGGCTGGCGCTCTTCACGCCCGAAGGACACGAGAAGCGAATCGGAGAATTTCAGGCCATCTCATTCTGGTGCGACGACGTGTTTGCGACAAGCAAGGCGCTAAAGTCTAAAGGCGTGGCGTTTGCGCAGGAGCCCAAGAACGAGCCGTGGGGATCGATTGCGATCTTCAAGGATCCCGATGGGAATCAGTTCGCCCTTTCAAGCCGAGGCAAACAAAAGTGACCACGCCGCTGGCGAAAAAGCTGCAAATGAAAACCGGGATGTGCGCTCTAGTTATTGCCGCGCCGCCGGGATATCTGAAGCGGCTCGCGCCACTGCCTGAGGGTTTCAGCATTTCTTCGAGACCTTCCGGCACGTATCTGTTCGTTCAGGCGTTTATAACTCGCCTCGCAGAGATCGCAAAGTACGCAAGGATGTTTTCAAGGCACGCGGCATCGGACGCGCTGGTTTGGCTCGCGTACCCGAAGAAGACCTCGGGCCGCGATACTGACCTGAGCCGGGACGCGATTCGCGAGAAAATGAGCAGCATGGGATGGAACGCCGTTTCAATTGTCGCCATCGATGAAATATGGGCGGCACTGCGTTTTCGACCGGCGAAAAACATGAGGGCGGACGTAAAGCCATTCTTAGGCGAGACCCCACGCTCAAAAAACGAGCGCGTCGCAAGCAAAAGAGCCAAACCGTAGAACTTCGCAAACAACGCGAAGCTCTGCGCTACACAACTACTGCTTGTCGAGTTTCCTGCCCGCATTCAGATTGTCGAAGTTCATGATGGTGTTGAGGACGAGCGAATAGCTGCCAATCGTCTCGCCGCGGTAGACGGGGTTATTGCCGAAAAGCACGACGTGGCCCTGCTCCATGGGAACGTCGACGATTGCGGGACGCTGCGCGATGTCGTCGCCTCCCTGAAGCAATCCTGAAACGAGCAGGTCGCGCGAATCGGCGTAGCGGAAAATCACGCGCGGGCGGTACTGCGGCGGAATGACGCCGATGCCGTTGCGCAATTCTTCGTCGGTGACAGGCTCGGTTTCCCACGGTTCGACGGACGGTTCGACAGGCGCAGCTTCGTTCTTGCGGCCGACGACGAAATCAGGATCCGTGAGCGTACCGCGGCCGGTGGCGCGCGTGCTCATTTCCCCACCGAGGCGACGGAAGCCGCCGCGACCGACGGTGCTGCTGACGTCGAAGGCAGGGCAATCGGAGCAATAAACGGAGAGCGGATCGCTGCTATAACCATACGCGATGGGGCTGGCTGCGTCGACGAGATCGGTGCGGATGACGCTGCCGATGATGCGTTCGCGGGGCGTGCGCGCGACGGTCACACCGTGCGTGAAGCCGAGCGATACGGCGAGGTTAGCAGTGTCCATGACGGTGACGAGGACGCCGCCCTTGCGGACGAAATCCTGCAAGTGGGCGACGCCGTCCCAGCCGAGTTCGGGGCGTGTGTCATCGGTGGAATCGAGCTTGCCGATATTTGGCGTGAGATCGGTAGTTTTCCACGGAAGAGCATTGCCCCAAGCGGTGGAGAGGCCGTTGATGATTGTGTCCGGGTTAAGGAAGCGGCCAACGGGCGGGAAAAGAATGACGTCGTATTTGGAATTGAGATCCGGTTCCTTGGAGACGGTCTGCGTGTTGATGTAGTCGTAGGGAACATGCATGGTGTCGAGGGCTTCGCGCCACCAGCCTTCGGTCTGTGTATTGAGCCACGTGTGCAAAAGCGCGACGCGCGCAGCTCGAACAGGATGTGTTTTGACGGACGGCGCGGAATCGAGTCCGTAGGCTTGCAGGCCGAGACCGGAAACGGCGTTTTGCAAATCGGATGAGCTGACATTCTGAATCAAGAAAGTGCCGCGGTTGAATTGATGGCCGCCGGATTCGAATGGCTCTTCCGCGGCTTCGATCTGCGCGTCCTTGAGTTTGTAGCGGAGCGTGGCAAGGCCAGTGTCGCCAGTGTCGTTGATGGCGAAAACTGTTCCGCCACCGGAGACGCCGCTGGGCGCAGCGATTTGCGTCACCTGCTGCATGGGAACGTCGAGGACTTTGGGATCTGTGACACGAAGGACTTTCACGTTGAAAAGTTCGCCGAAGGTCCAGCCAGTGTCATCGTAGGGAGTTTTCTGCGGATCGTCCGGCGCCCAAAACTGATAGTCGAGGAGCGCGTCGGCGATGCGGGAGTAGGGCTGGTCCATACGAATGATGTAGCTGCCGGCGGGGAGATTGACGGTGGTGGTTTCGGGGGCCGCAGCGTCGGCGCTGGATTTGCGCATGGCGCGCGAATGGCCGCTGGAGGCCTTCGCAGGAACCGTGACGGAGAAATCAGATGTGGCGCGGGAGATTTCGCAATGCTGGAGCTGCAGAACATGCAGCAAGTCCGACTGCGCACCAAAACGCGGATCATTGCCGGGGAGGACGTAAGCGGCGGGACCTTCTTCCTGGGGCTTCATGACGGAGCGCTTCGACTTCAAGTAAAAATTCTTCAGGAACATCTGGCGATTGTCGGAGAAGAAATGCAGCGACGTGAGCAGGCCGGTCTCTTCGTAGTTGTTGTTGTCGCGCTGCGACCAGAGAACGGTTGGCAGCGGAGGGTTCTGGCGCCACCACTGGCGGGAGGTTTCGTCGGCGCCGAGCGAGCGCTGCTCGGTGTCCGCGCCGCCGTTGCCGAAGGTTTCGTAGAGGCGGCTGATGCCATTGTGCATGGCGGCAAAGAACATCAGGTAGCCCGGCGACCAGGTGTCGAACTGGCCGTGCGTGAAGACGCCCGGCATGCCGAATTTGGTCATGTCCTGCACGTTGCGCCAGCCGAGGATTTCCCATTCGTTGGTGAGGATGGGATCGACCCAGGCGTTGAACGGGCCGTCGCCGGCGGTGTTGTCGTAAAGATAGGGGACGGATTCGTGGAGATCGTGGAGCACCTGCGCGTCGAAGCCAACGAAGGTATTCAGCACGTTGCGGCTGAGAGCGAGAGTCATGCCCATGGCGTCGCGATTGTTGTCGTGAGCGACGTAATGGCCCCAGTAGAGCAATTGCGGGTAGTTTTCCTGCGGATGGGCAAGATGCCAGCGGTAAAGATCGACCATGCGGTCGCGGCCGTCGACTTCGACGACGGGAGTGATCAACGTGATGACGTGGTCGCGAATGTCCTGGATGTACTGGCTGTCGTCCACGGCGAGGCGATAAGCAAGTTCCATGAGTGCGGTGGGCGCGCCGGTTTCGGGCGAATGGATTGTGCCGGTGATGTAATAAACAGGAACAGCGGAATCGGCGATCTTGTCGGCTTCGGCGTCGTCGAGATGAATGGTGCGCGGGTCGGCGAGCTTGGCGAGTTCGGCGCGATTGGAGTCGAGGCGGGCGATATTGGCTTCGGAGGAAACGGCGACGGCGATCATTTCGCGGCCTTCTTCGGTGTGTCCGATGGAGAAGACTTTCACGCGCGGGCTGGCCTTTTCGAGCATGCGCATGTAGGTGTAGACCTGTTCGGCGTATGGAAGAATGCCGGGAGCGCCGGAGACATCGCCGAGGACTTTCTCGGGAGTGGGAACGGCCTTGGACGCCGGGAGGTAATTGACGAGAGGCGAAGTGAAATATGGCTCGGTTGTGTATTTCTGGATTTTTGCGGTGTATTCCTCGTCGATGGCCTGAGTGGCGGACTTCTTGGCGGCGGGCGCCTTAGAGTTTTTCGCGGATTTTGCCTCGTGGCGCGGCGCGGATGCGGGTGTGTCGGTTGCGGATAAGCTAGAGCCGAAGAAGGCCAGTGCGACAACGAATAGAATTGCAGCAAAACACTTTGTGAATGCTGCGGATCCTCGATTGGCGAACATTATTTCCTCCGGACGCAGAAAAACCGTGGATATGAAAACGCGGTGCATCCTACTCCGGCTGCAGAGCTAAAACAAGTAGAGGAAGAGATTTAGCGCGCGAACTCAAAGAAAAACGGCCATTCCGGTCGAGAGCGAAACGGCCCGATTGAGGTTAGCTCGCGCGGCCTAGAAGTTGAGGTGCAAGCCGAACTGGATAACGCGAGGACTGTTTGCCTGACCTGTGAGGGCTCATCGCTGGCCTGGGCCGCCGGGCTTTGAAGGGTGGAGTAAGCTGGGAGCGCCAGCGGGTCGGACTTGTTCGCTACCGACGGTCGGTTTTTCGGCTGGCGGCTCAATGAACCAGCCGATGCCGTGCTGCTTGTTGATTTCGGCTTCTACCATGCGAGCGTTAGAAACGGTGACAGCGCCAAGGCAAGTCCGAAGGAAGGCCGCGACGTCTACTGCAGCGAGTTTTTCGATGCTGCCGTCGAGAATCGCGGAAGAAACCCCCTGCATGCCCGGCGAAGAAGAAATGAACTGCGCCAGGTGAGCGTCGCCGGCGCGGATCTTGCTTGCAACCGCAGGCGCGGCGGGATAGCTGACTTCAACTAAGCCGCGCGGCTGCCCTTTTTCCGGCGGCCAGAGTTGGTCGTATTGAGGCTGCAAAATGCGCGTCTGCCAGTAATCGCCCTGCTCGGGATCCTGCTCGACGAAATACTTGACGAGCCAGACTTCGGGGCCGTAATCCGGCGCGTAGTCGGCAACGACCATTTGCAGCAGAGGCTGGCCGTCGCCTAATTTCAAGTCACCATGAATGTGATTGGCGATGGAAGCGAGACGCGCCCGCAGATTGTCGGCAAGGCTCTCGACGCCAGTGGCTTCCGAGCCGGCGCCGCCTTCGGAGTAGCCCTGCAGATGCGGGCGATTGGGGCCGCCCTGCTCCCGCGGAAGGCTGGGCAACTCGGCGTAGAGGCGCGCAAGTTCGCGATGTTCGTCCGGCAACCACCAGTCCGCTGCGCCTAGCAACACGGCGACGCTCTCGTCAGAAATCGGGACGATCATCGGCGGGCGAGTTTGCGGCTCGATAGGATTTTCGAGCGTGGCGACCACGATTCCGTCTTTGGCAACACCAATAATGACGCGTCCTGTGCAGAGGTTCGCGACGATTTCTTCAGTGTTTTCTTGTCCGGGCGCGTCTTGGGCAACCCCACGCGAGGCAAAGGGTAGAAGGGCTACGACAAGCATGGCGAAACAAGCTATTGTACGAAGGCGACCGTTTCGGCGACGTTGATCATACGAAGAATTGCGGGAAGCGAAGGAGCGAAGTGCGCGGCGAACCTGCATGTTTTGCCTGGTTTGAGATTATCACATGGGAGGATCGGATTGCGTGCGGACGGCAACATTGATTCCGTAAGGAATGACCCTTAGGGCGCTATCAGGTAAGATTGTGTGCGGCATTCAGTCGAACTGGAAAAGATTCGACGAAGTTCTACGACGAGCCAGGAGGAAAGGCGGACAAACCGCCATCGAAACATGAAATATGGGACGAAGCAAATCGCGGAGATTCTGGAAGCGCACGTGAAATTCATTAAGGGAGAGCCCGGAGGAAACCGGGCGGAGCTTGCCAACGCGAATCTTGCCGGCGCAAGTCTGCGCGGCGCGAATCTGACTTACGCGATGCTGCACGGTGCAAACTTGGAGAAGGCTGACTTGAGGGAAACGAAGCTCGGCGGCGCCGACTGCAGCGGTGCGAAGATGAAGCGCGCAGACTTGCGGGGCGCGGACTTGACGGAAACGAATCTCGCCGGGGCGGATTTGACGGAAGCACAATTGGGCGGCGCGGAGTGCTTTCGCGCGGATTTGAGCAATGCTATTTTGCGCGGAGCGAACTTGCGCGTCGTGAATTTTCGAAACACAAACGTCCATGGAGCGGATTTGCGCGGCGCGGATCTGACTTCAGCAGTGTTACGCGAGACAGACCTCAAAGGAGTGGACCTTTCCGGGCTGGATTTGAGCACTACGCTGATGCCGCGAGGGTGGAAGGCCCCCGCCGAGGCAAAAAAGTAATACAGCCAATCTTGGCTATGAACTAGAAAAACTTTACTTACCGGCGGCGAAACTACCAGGCGTCAAAAACGGATCTGCGTCGGGAGAGCCCTGCGGAGCGCCACTACGGCGGCGCGTTTCGATCCCGAGGCGCTTGATTTTCTGATTGAGCGTGGAGAGCGGGACCTGAAAACGTTCCGCGGCCTCGGTCTGGTTCCAGTTCGAGTGCTCGAGCATATCGAGGATGATTCGGCGTTCGACCTCCTCGAGGATTTCGAAAAGAGAGCGGGAGGCCCCGGCAAGATCGCCGGGTTCACCGGGCATTGGCGGGAGGAATTCGGCAAGATGCAGCCGCACTCCCTTAGCGATTTCGCGGCTGCGAACGTTCTCCGGCAGCAGATCCACATCCATCGTTTCCTGAACCGAGAGCACGATAGCGCGTTCCACGACGTTTTCGAGTTCACGGACATTGCCCGGCCAGTCGTAATCCATCAAGGTGCGCATGGCCATCACCGAGAAGCGGCGCGGCGGCTTCGCGTTGTCTTTGACGAAATGCTCGACGAAGTGCGCGACGAGCAAAGGAATGTCCTCTTTGCGCGAGCGCAACGGCGGCAGGGAAAGCGCGATCACGTTGAGACGGTGGAAGAGGTCTTCGCGAAAACGTCCTTGACGGACGAGGGCCGTCAAGTCCTCGTTGGACGCGGCGATGATGCGGACATCGACTTTGATCGTTTCGGTGGCACCCAAACGCATAAATTCCCGCTCCTGAATCACGCGGAGCAGCTTTGCTTGGGTCTCGGGACTGATGGTGCTGATCTCGTCGAAGAAAATCGTGCCCTGATCGGCGACTTCGAACAGGCCTTTCTTCGAAGCAACGGCGCTAGTGAACGCGCCCCTCACATGGCCGAAGAGCTGAGATTCCAGAAGATCGACGGGAATCGAGCCTGTGTTCACGGGGACGAATGGCTTGTCGGCGCGGGACGATGCGGAGTGGATCGCCTTGGCGATGACTTCCTTGCCAGTTCCGCTTTCGCCATGAATGAGAACCGTGGAACGAGAAGGAGCAACCTGCGTGACCAGGTCGAGCACCGCCAGCATCTTTTCACTCTTGCCGATGATATTCGGAAAATTGTAGCGTTGCTTGAGAGCGCGCTTGAGCTGGCGATTCTCCTCACGCAGGCGGGTTCCTTCGATGGCGAGAGAAACCTGGGCTAGCAACTCGTCGTTGGACCACGGCTTGGTGATGTAATCCTGCGCCCCGTTCTTGAATGCGGCGCGCGCCATGTCTATGGAACCGAAGGCCGTGATGAGAATTTTGGAAAGATGCGGGTCGCGGCCGTGGATTTCACGCAGAAGGTCGATCCCGTTGCGGTCCGGCAAACTGACATCAAGGAGCAACAAGTCGAAGGGAAGTTCCTCGAGACGCGCAAGGCCCTCTTCACCGGTGCCGGCCTCAGTAACGGAATAGCCTTCGGATGAAAGCAGGGCAGAAAGCCCTTCGCGAATCTCCAGCTCGTCATCAATGACGAGAATCGAGCCCTTAGGCATGAACCGCCTTTCTGGCTACGGGAAATTCGAGGCGGAAGGAAGTTCCCTTCTCTGGGGTGGAAAGCACTTCGACTCTGCCTCCGTGCTCTTTGACAATCCCATAGCTAACTGACAGACCCAAACCGGTGCCGCGTCCAGAGGCCTTTGTGGTGAAGAACGGATCGAAAATGCGGTGCAAATTCTCAGGCCGGATGCCGATTCCGGTATCGGTGATCTCCACTTCGACCGAGCCGTTCTGTGCGTAGGTGCGAATCTCGACCATTCCTCCGGCAGGCATAGCGTCACGCGCGTTCATCAAAAGGTTGAGGAAGACCTGCTGCAAGCGCGTGTTGGAACCCAGCATCACAGGCAGGCTGGCAGAAAAGTTGCGGATCACATTGACGCGCGCTGTCTTGAACGGGTGCTGAACGAGGCTCAGGGTTTCATCGAGAATGGAATTTAGATCGATCTCACTGAATTCCGCCGGCGCGGTGCGGGAAAAATTCAGAAGATTGTTGACGATTTCGCTGGCGCGGAACGTTTGCTTGACGATCTTGTCGATCGTTTTCTGGCGCGGGTCTTCGCCTGGGATTTGCTTGGAAAGCATCTGAATATAGTTGGAGATGACCGCCAGCGGCGTATTGACTTCGTGCGCGACTCCGGCAGCCAGCAAGCCGAGCGAGGTCAGCTTTTCGTTCTGCACCATCTGCTCTTCCATGCGAATCCGCTGAGTTATATCGTCGAGCAGAATCAGGCGGCCGGCGTGCTCACCGTTCTTTCCCATGAGGGGTGCGAAAGATGCGTTCACCACGAATTCCTCACCACCACGGCCGCGGAGTCTAAATTTATAGATGCTGGTTACGTGCTCATCGTTCGCCCGCGAAGCAATCTCGGCGAAAATATCCGGCGGCAGAACATCACCGAGAAAACATCCCACAGCTTCAGCGCGCAAGATACCCAAGAGGCGCTCCATCTGCGGATTCCATGATTCGATGTGGCCGTCGAGGTCAACGGTGAGAACGCCGATGCTGAGCGAGTCGATGATGTTTTCGTGAAATTCCTTGAGACGTTCAATCTGAAAAGCCTTCTGTTCCAGCGAGCTGTAAAGCCGTGCGTTTTCGATGGCTATGGCGAAGTAACCGGCAATGGTGCCGAGAAGCTCGATATCCTCGCTGGTCAGGTAGTCACCGTCGACGGTTTTGCTCAGACCAAGAATCGCGACGACACGGTCCCGAAAACGGCAGGAAATGAAATAGTTCAGGCCCAGAGATTCGAGCGTGCGGCGGACCGATTCGGTCTCGGCGGAACCGCGCGCCGATTCAAAGAACAGGCACGCCTGCGCAAGCGCAGGCCGCTCCTGAATATTGAGGAAACTAAGATCGAGACCGGAGACAGACTGCAAACCGAGCGAGCGCGAGATCAAAAATGCGCCAGGGTGCTCGGGGTCTTCGAGGAAAACGGCGAGTCTGTCGACGAGCAATGTTTGCGAGATGCGATCCAACACCGAATCGAAAAGCGGTTCAAGGCGGACTTCGTTCGTAAGGGTGCGGCCGAATTCAATCAGCGTGCGGCGGTAATTAAGCCGATCTCGATAAAAGAAGCGGTCCAGCCGGGCTTGCACGCCTTCGCGCAAAGGCTGGAAAAGGAATGCCGCAATAACGATGGCGATAATGGTTCCCACAGAACCGACGGAATGGAACAAGAGGCCGATCGCCGCAACGATGGCGAAATAAACGG
>Ga0126373_10001037_pt1 | contig 19349 bp, 20 predicted proteins | sample PanSoiMetPlot_11_FD_92545 | JGI IMG/M metagenome (GOLD analysis project Ga0126373, IMG submission 92545) | Tropical forest soil microbial communities from Panama - MetaG Plot_11 | ecosystem: Environmental > Terrestrial > Soil > Tropical forest > Bulk soil | place: Panama | collected 2016-02-17 | reverse complement strand
TTCCTAATTGGAATTGTTGTTTTAATCTTTAGGGACAGGGACTCGATTGCTGCCATGATCCTGCGTCAGCCGATGCCCACCCGTGCTTCCAAACAGGATGCAGATGCGGAAGACTCGGCAGCGGCCGCTGCCGGAAGATAAGACTGCAATCCGTCGATGCCGGAGGGCTTTGGGATCCCGGTAGGGATACCACTCGCGTGATACCCCCCGGACGGACCCGGACGGGCGCTGCTTAGCGCATCCGGTTCTTATCTCGGATGATTAGCGGCAAAGCGAACTGCGGGATACGGGTGGAGCACTTGCGGCTGCGGAAGCCATCGGTCAGCCAAGACAAGCATGCGGGTCCAGGAGAGACGGCGCTTCTGGCTGCGGCGGCGCAAGGTGTGCCACCACAGACTGCGCAGCCTCTTCCTGAACGTCCTTAGGCTGTCGAGGTTCTGCTCCGGACCACCTTTTGAGGGTTCTTGCGGCCTAACGGCCTGACCCGGCAAGTGTGCGACAAGCAGGAATGAGAACGAGACCACCAACAGCGGAAAGCGAGACATCAATGTACCTCCCCTGAGTTTTGGATCGCCTAGCTTGGCTAGCGCCCTCGTCCAAAGCGGGAAGGGGTATTTTCTTGTAGGCTAGAAGGCTCGATCCAGTTACTTTGGGTGGTGTACGAATCCTGTACCCTTCAAACACACTGCTGCACCGACGTTCTGATCGAGATCAAGTCGGTCGCGATCCGTTCACGCTAAAAATCGAGACAGGATTTTGTAGCCGATGCTTCGAGTTGGTACATCGGCCCCAAGAATGGCCTACAAGCGCCCAACAGATTTCTCGGCCCGATGGCTCCTCAGACAACCTCGCGTGCTACGACCTCCGTCACTTTTGACCCTGCGACCACATCGCTAGCATCGCTCAGAACGACATCTCGAACACTCGGGCTGTTAGGGACGCCGCCGAATAGGAGCAGAATCAGGCGGGGAAAGTCTTCCGAATAGGGGATGACCTGCGAGAGTCCTTTGCTCCACCGGAAACAGCCCGTCTCTTTCTATCTAAGCCCTGACCGCGGCCTCCGTTTCTTCTCGACAGCAGTTCTGCGTGAGCGCACAGCAATCGCCTGGATCGTATCTCGCCAGTCCTAATCGGGTGACTATGCCGCGCACAAACTCCAGGCGCCTTTCTCTAGAGGACTTGCTATGTAGGCGTCACAATTCCTCCAGACACGCGAAGGCGACAACGTAGCGAACACCGCCGCCCTGTAGTTAACGTTCCAATTACGTTCCAATTACGTTCCACAATTTCACGCTCTTACGTGAGATTTCGGAACGCATGTTATTGAAAGAATTGACTAACGAGGCGGGATACAGCATCGTTCGCAACGATGAGGTCGTCGGTTCGATCCCGACTAGCTCCACCAATCTTCTTGGCTTTCGCTTGAGGGCAATTCGACTCGGCAGTTTCCTTGGGCGGGCGTTCGCTTGCAGCGCCAACGTTCGCGTGCCGCCTCGAATTCGTTTCAGTTCCCTGTGAAGAACTCCGTCATATCGGGTGCCGTGTTTGCAAGCCCCGGAAACGCACCCGCCCCCGACGCTTGCAGCACGAGGCGCAAAGTGCTCTGATGTTGGTAGTCGGTCTGTGACTGGTATTTTGATTTCGACTTCGAACTGATAATCACGGTTGCAACGTGCCCTCCACCGTGGTCGACGTCGCTATCCTCGCTCTCATCAAAGGTGATGATCAAAAGCCCGCCGTTCTGAAACGTCGAACTCGCAATCAACGGCGCGATGTTGGATTGCAGCCAGGAATCTGCCGCGGCCAAGGTGCCATCATGCGCGTCGTTGTTCACGTTGGGTGCAACAAACGAATACTGTGGCAGAGTGTTGTTGGTCAGATCGGCGGCGAACTGCGAGAACGGAACGATGTTGGCGGCCTGAGACTGGTCCTGCTGCACATCCGAAAGATAAGAGAATGGATTATGCCGTCGAAGGTAGGGTGGGACATCGGCGCCGAGATATCCCGACGATGGGATCGATTCTTCGTATGCCTTCCATGTTTTTCCAGCCTTCGTAAGTTCGCGAACAACGTTGTCATCGCTGATTGTGCCGCTGAAGTTATCGTCGAAACTCTCCATCTGTCCCGTCGTGAGCATCAGGTAATTGGGCATCGACGGGTGCCCGTTTGCGAAATACTGAGTCGCCAGCCCGTACCGCGAGGCCAGGCTGTTCAGGTAAGGCATCGAGGAATTACCGAAAACCTCCGAATAACTATGGTTCTCCTCCACAACTAGAAAAACGTGACTGAACGTTGGTTGGCCTGTCGGGGCCGGAGTCGGACTCTGAGGTGTGTTATGGCTACCACAGGCCAGTTGCAGGGCAGCGAATGCCATAAGAACGGCAAAGCAGAACCGAGACAAGATGGGGACTGCTTCGTGGGCCAATGAACGGTTCACATCAGTGTCGGATGCTGGACCGAGGCATAGGTGTTTGCGCGAATCTCCTATTACTTTTTCTTATCGTTGTTGGAAAAATCTAGCCCAAACTGAGGTTTCTCGTAGGTTCCCAGGATATGAACCGGGACGACCTCTCCTTTTTTTTTCTTGTGGAACAAGGGATCCAAAAGTCTCAGCAGCAGGGCTTTTGCACCAGTCGACGTCTTCGAAATCTTGGTGTTGACCTTCATATCGCCGTGTAGGTTAATTCGATAATCGACGATATTGTATGTGCCCTGCAGACGCGCCTTAGCACCGGGCACACCGAAATCCAGGTCTGAGAACTGCGCCACTCCGCCTGAAACATCAACTTCTCCCTTCAAATCAGTAAGAACTGTTTCAGGATCGTCCTTGTTTTCGCCGCGTGCCCCGGCACTCAGCGCGTTCACGTCCTTTTGGGTCTCAGGCTCGAAACTTCCATCATCGATGCCAAATTGAGCCTGTAGCTTTGCTTTCTCGAGGAATGGCTGGTCACCAGAAGGAAGTTGAGCCCTTGCGACGAATGAGAGATCGCCGGACATCGGCGACCGAGCTGTGGTCACGAACAAGCCGAGAATGTCTTCAATCCTCCCGTTTCGGGAGCTGAAATGCAGGTTGGCGGTTTTGCCTTTGCTGCCCGTGCCTGCTACGGCGCCTCGGGCTACAACAAGGGTCCGGCCAAGGTGGCCTTCCACGCGATTGAGAAAAGTGTCTCCGCGCGTGGCATCGACGTAGGCGTCGAAACGAGTCGACAGACTGTGCTTCTGACCGCCGGAGGTGACTACGAAATCGGGCGTGTCGGTCGTGCCCGAGATGTTGACGTGCTTGAACTGTCCGTCGAATTTTCCCTTCGAGCTGAGGATTCCTGCGATCCCGCCATAGACGCCCAGATCTGCATGATCAAACGTGTAGTTGCCCGACATCGGGGTGTCCTGCGGATGCCCGTCGGCCCAGGCGCCGAACTTACCCTCGACAAAAATTTCTCCCGGCGGATTGGGATTGTGAAATTTAAGCCGGTATTCAATCGGGCTGCCCCAGCGCACACTACGAAGTAGCGCCTCGTGAACGTCGAAGATCAAGGAACTCGTCTTTCGATCGCCGGAGATAAACTCCACGCCGGTTCCGCTCGCGATCAGTTCGTCAACGACGATGTTGGAATGTTGCGAGTGGAATTGTACGTTACCTCCGAACGGCGGGATATAAACCCGCGCGCCATTAGCGGTGATTCTCGGAACATGATGCCGGAAAATTCCAAAGTAGCTGCCCTCGACCACAAGCTTAGTGATCGTGATCAGCTTGAAGTTGTTGTTGCCATGGCGAAATTCGACCCCTTCGAGCGTGCACCCCGGTGGAAAATAGGTTGGATGATACCTACGAATCGTCACAGTGCTGTCCGAGGCCTCCGCCAGATCCTCGCGTACCGCATTTTCGGAAAAAGGCCAATATTTGACGCAGAGCACTGCTGCGACGATGGGAATCCCTACGCAGACCGTGAAGATGATGAGATATTTTCGAACGCATGAGGCGGTGAAGGTTCGCTCGGTTGCGCGTGAGGAAGAGGAACGGGAACCCGCTACACCGATCGAGGATGACATAAACCTTGGACTGCTATTCCGTACAAAATGTTGGACGCCAGCTGAGTTAATTCTGTGGAGATACTTTTACCGTCTTTTCCTGATTGCGTTTTCAAGAACGTGCCAGTCGCGAAGTAATTTTGGAACGCTAGGATCGAAGGTGAATCTTCTGAAACTCGATCTTCGGCGCTATTTGTGCGAGCGCATTGCCCCATCTGGACTCTAGTTCCTCTCTTCTGATACGTCCCCCTGTTTGTTCAGTGAGCACGTTTGTCCGCGCGACGAGATCGTCTGCAATTGCAGTTTGTCGAGAGGACTCTTATGAAACTTCTTGTGATTGGTTCCGGCATGATGGGATCGGCGGCCGCCTTTGACATGGCGCGTACGACCCAAGTCAATTCTGTGACTTTGGCCGACAATGATGCGAAACGCGCGCGAGAGGCGGGGTCGCGCGTCAACCGTATTACGAGCGACAAAAAAGCACGAGCCGTCGCTCTCGACGCCAGCGATGAAAAGGCATCCCCCAAGCCGATGCAGGGCCACGCTGCTGTGCTGTCGGCAGTCGTAATCCCTGAATCTCGGATTAGCCTGAGCGGCAGTTGTAGCGCGATGCCATTTCGTCGATCTGGGCGGCAACAATACTGTGGTCCGGCAGGAACTTGCGTTGTCGAAGAAAGCAGAGAAGCGCGGCGTATCGATTGCCCCGGATTGCGGTCTTTCGCCTGGTGCGCCGGCCCGACGCTTTGCGTCTTTACCTCGGGGATTGCCGGCGCGACCCACTCCTCCGTTTCATTATCAGCTGGTGTTTTCGGTGGAAGGTCTGATCAACGAATACGTGGAACCGGCACGCATAATACGCAAAGGGAAACTGACACCATCGATCCTCTGACGAACCGGAAGATTTTCAGATCGGCGGGTTTTCTCCGCTGGTTGCCTTCCCCTCCTCGAGCGGGGACTTCGACCCTTCCAGAGAGCTTTGAAGGCCGCGTAGGGGAGTGCTTCGATCCGCGTCGTCGCTACCTGATAAAGATGGAACCGAGATGGAAAAAGAAAATCAGTGAATTTCTGGAAATGATTCCGCCCCTTCGGGGCGGGGATTTTCAAGGCATAACGGGTCTATCGTCCGATGATTCTGTTCTTGTTGGGGTTTCAACAGCGCGAGAGCGAAGTTTTACAAAGGCCCCCGCGCTGTCAAACATCGGGTCGATGAGCCCGGCCAGATTATCCCCCAGCGCGGTTGCTTCCCCGCATTGCCGGCTTCTGTGTCACCTGGCAGGGAAAATTTTGGCGAAAAAACAACGAAGGTTGTCAGGGCAGCCCAGAATCAAGCGTCTGTCATCACTCGCAGGGGGCTGGAAGTCAAGCAACAGTTGTTCGCCTCCGGTCTCTGGGGAGAAATATTTTCTTAACATTCCTCCGCCGACCTTGCGAGAGAATGGCCCGGAAGTGGCGTTACCAAAGCGACTCGAAATGCGGTAGAGTGCAACTCAAGTCGAGGTTGGTCCGAGTGCTATTAGTCGGCCGAGCCCAGGAGGGGCAGAGGGACTCCAAACCTTCGAGTGAGAACTAAGCAGGTACAGTTCCCACATATTTTGTGCAAAGGTATGCACTTTTTGCTAGCATGGCTAACCAGCAAGCCTTGAAAGTTAAAGCATTTAGCGTTGTTTGATGACTGGGATGTGGCCCTAGAACTGCATCTAAGGAATTCAGGTTACTGTCGGCCTTAACCCCAGATTCGGGCCGACCCAAAGGTAGGTTAGAAGTTGTCAGATGAATCCCAGGTAGGCGTGACGGTTAAGGTCATTCGCAAACGGCGGAGCCGTCGCCATCACCGCAATCGCCAAATCCAACGGGCATTGCTAATCTTCGTCTGCGCGTCGTTCACCTTTGTGTTTTCCGCGATCGCTTTACGCTATCTGAGTCCATCTCTGTTTCATGAAGCCAGGAATGCTGAGCCTGACCGCCAGGCAAGCGAAGCCAGCCGCAACCTTTTTCTGGCATCGCAGAAGGAAGCGCTGCGTGAGGTCGACGGCCGCACCGTGTACAAGTATTCGGTTGTGCCGGGCGGGGTTCGAACCGTCAAGGAATTGAAGTGGGCCGTCGAGCATGATCCGGTAGTAGCGGCGCATTATGCTGGGTTTGATTACGATCACGCCCGGGTGGTGAAGTTGGTGCTGGCGCGGACGGCTTACATTTCTTATCGCATAGGAAACAAGGTGTACTGGACGCGCCACCGCGTCAGCCTGAAGAAGGGCGAAACGGTCATCACCGACGGCAAGATGACGGCCCGCTCCCGCTGCGCCAACCGCGTGGAGGAAATGCCTCAACAGGCAACTTCAGAATCGGAACCACCTGCCGAACGGTTCGATGAACCCGCTCAACCTCAGGCAGGAACAGCTCTTGCTGCCCCGCCAGTGCCATTCCAGTCAGCCCTCATGAATCGTAATCCTCTTCCCGGATTCGGGCCGACAGCGCCTCTCACCACGCTCGATCCAATCGCCAATAGCGGAGTGACGCCGGTCTTGCCGGCGGCACTACCTGGCGTCTGCGGTATCGGGATACAAAAGAAGCCTAAGCAATCGAAGGGCGATGCGACGGTGTCGCTGTCCGAGGATCAAAAGAAGAAGAAGAAAACCGTCGATCCGTGTACAACAGGCGGTGGGGGTACAGAAGTTCCCGAGCCGGGAACATGGCTGTTGATGGCGTCGGGGGCGGTGGGCCTGTATTGGAAGGCGCGGCACAAATTCTCGCGCTTGACGTCCTCTTAAGCTCGCGAGCTGGGACTTGGCCGAATTCCACAGGAATGACGTCAGGCCGTACCAATGGGCCTAACACCTTCGTAAAGTCTTCCACACCTTACTCCCTGCTAGAATGTTTGGTAGGTTATCGGTAGGTCATCCCAAACCATTACCCGGACGCAGGTTTTCATGCTCAACGTGTCCAGAGTCCTTGCGGGTCGCTTCCTGGCGGTCGCGGCTTCGGCGTGCGTCGCCGCCACGTCGCTGGCGCAGGTATCTGTCCGATCCGTGCGGGTCTTAGGAACCAAAGATATAGTCGAAGTTGAGGTTCAGGCGAGCGACCGGATCGTGCCGGAAACACAAGTGTTGAGCGGCCCCGACCGCTTGGTGGTCGATTTTCCCAATGCGGTGCCCAGTGGCCAGCTTCGCAACCAGTCGATTGACCGGGCAGACGTCAAAGATCTCCGCGTAGGACTTTTTCAGTCAAAGCCGCCCGTTACGCGCATTGTGCTCGATCTGAAGAGTGCGCGTTCCTATCAGATATTCCCGAATGGCCGCACAGTGATGATCAAGGTCACTGGTGACGCCTCTCAACCTAACGAAGTGCCCGCCACTGTACACTACGAGCCGGCACCCGCACGTCCAGGCTTGATTGCCGCGAACTATACGACCGGTGTGGAACTCGTAACCGCTGCACCGCAAACTCCTCTACAGGTTTCTTACAGCGGTGGCTTGCTCGGGATTCACTCCAACAAAGCGACGCTTTCGGAAGTGCTTTATGCCATCCAGCAGCACACGGGGGCCGACATCTCGATTCCCGCCGCCGCCGAGCAGGAGAAGGTAGTTGCGGACATTCCTCCAGCACCCGCGGCTGAAGCGCTTGCGAAACTGCTGAATGGCTCGCGATTTAATTTCCTGATTTTGAATTCGGCGAACGACCCCCGCCAACTCGATCGCGTGATCCTCAGCGCCCGCTCTGAAGGCGGATTCGCCACGCCGCTGCCACCGGTGCAGGAACCCGAGCCGGACATCACAGTCGAAGAGGCTCCCGTTCCAACTGCGGCCCAGCCCGTGCAGGCTCCAAACCCCGAGAATGCGCCTCCTCCGGCTCAGCCGGGACAACCGCCCGACAATGGGCAGGACCAGTAGACGCCTGACCTGCAACGCCGACCGTTTGCCTATGGAGGGGTGATCAGGCGGACCGGAACCGGTGAACTGCCAGCCAGAGCCGTCCCAACTGGGTTAGTACCGCCATTCCCGCACCCAGTCACGTTTAGCACCGTCACGTCCACGTTTCCGTATTGATCCGCGGCGTTGATGAAGACCTGCAAGAATCCGACAATCGTTACTGGAACCGGGGTTGAGCTAAAGCTTGTGAAGGTATTACCACCCGACTGGTCGTAAATCGGGAGAGAAACGATCGACCTGCTGGTTGTGATCGGGATGGTACCCGCCAGACCCGTAGGATTCCGGATTCCAGGGAAGATCTGGAACGGATACGAAGTAGGACTCCCTATTGGATTGAAACTGTCCTGGCCATCGGGCTGACTGGTCGAATTGGGATTGATCTCGTGGATGAGTGCCGTGACGCCATCAGTCGTGTCGTTGGTAGAAGCGGGATTTTCGTTCAAATCTACCATGTTCGGCCCGCTTCCAACTGGAGAGGAACTGGGCACTCCACAGTAGTAGACGGTGGTCTGATCACAGCCGGCAATAGCCTGCTGGTACAGTGATCCGCTCGACGCCGCGCGAGGAACGGCAGCGGAAGCGTACAGAGTCTCACCAGGGAGATACTCGAGATTGGGCTGGACTGGAACGTAACTGCCATTCGTTGGGTGGTTCGCCTGTATACCACCCGGCCGCGGAGTGCAGTTTGCGGTGATGCTACGTCGACAGTCCGGAATCAGCAGAAATCGTTCTCCAATCACTCCTGTCAGTGGGGTGCCGCCATTCAGCGACATTCCTGGATCGACGATGTGACCATCGGTCGGATCCACAAACGCCTGACAATTTGTCGTGCAGGCAGTGGGGTTGAGCGGGTCGAAGTTGGGCACGACCCATGGCTTCACGCAGCGAGGCTGCACGGGAACAATGGTGCCTGAAGATCCGGCGCTTGCGGAGTTTGAAGAGTTGAATGCCTCGGCGCTTGCGGTGGCGCTCACAGGCGTTCCCGTCCTCCCCCAGATTCGAGAAAAGAAGTTGGGGACACCTGTTCGAACGATCTGCACCGTGACCACCGGGTTGATACCAAATGCCGACGTACTCAGAGATGTGCAATCGGAGGTTCCGGGACTGCTCGATGCGCTTCCGGCTGAGTACGTAACGTTGACGGTAGTAGGAGCTATTCCTCCCACGAGATTCTGATTGGCGACTGCCTTGGCTACCCGGGCGGCCAGCCCGTTGGTTCCATCATCAGGACCGCATACGTGGCCCCAGTTGCTCGACAGGTTGGTCGGGTCCCCAGTGATGCCAGACAGCGAAAGAACCTTGGCAGCAGCCAGCGCGGCCGTATCTGCGCTGTGTTGCGCTTCCTCCTTAGCCAGGTAGAGGACGATCACGTCGATCGAAAGCGCAGCCATCCCGATAATTGCGACCATCGCCAAGGCAACCAGCAGCATGGTTACGCCGCGCTCTGGAGCGCGTTCGACTGGGCCGAGCGATCTTGGAATGAGTCTTTTCTTCATTTCTCGATATCTCAGTTCTCGTTCAAGGCGATCGCGACCGCTGAAATCTGGGTCGGCAGATTGAAATTGTTTCCGAGCAAGCTCGCCGCCCGTCCGAACCTCCAGGGATAGGGATACTGAATGCCGACGCAGGTCCCGATCACCGCGGCGCCGCCGTTCGGGCTTATAGGGGCGCAGCTGATTGCAGGAGTTATCGCGCCGGTCGCCGGGAAATAATAACCACGATTGACCACGATGGTCATGCCAGCAGTTGGGCATCCATTCCCATTCGCTGTGAAGGTCCAGGTTACTCCTGCGCCGGTGGGAGTGCTCGTAACGCCGCAATCGTTGATACTGTTGGCCCGCAGATAATTGTCTACGAGATAAAAAGCATCCATCACAGATACAGGAGTTGAGCCAGTCTCCACATCACCACTGGGATCGGCAGCGGCGGCGCGGGCTGCGTCTCGGGCGAGGTTGGTCAGCCGCTGTTTAAGCGTGAATGCGCTGCTGAAATCGAAAATACCTACGACAAAGACCACCAGCAACGGCAGCGCCACGGCGAACTCGACCAGTTGCGCCCCTCGGTCTTCGATTCGAATGGATTGTGCCAAGCTCTTCAGAGCTCTTGAGTTTTGAGACAGGCAATTCACTGGTTTTCCATCCGTACTCGCGCCGATGCATTGAGCAAGATACGCTGCTTGTTTAGAGAGGTGAAAGGCAGCCAGAACTGAAATGGATACTGGAAGGTGACGGAGACGCCACACACTGTGCTGCCGCCGCTGGTATTCGAAATCTGAACTGGCCCTTGCACGCATACGTTCGAACCGGACACTGTGGCGCAACCCGTCGACGCACCCGAACACGCCGTAAATGTCTGTGGCGAAGTGGGCGCCTGGATCCGTGCGGGATCGAGTTTCGACGCCCGCAGACTGGTATTCACTGCATTGACAGCATTGGTAGCAGGTGTATTCGCGCTGCTGCAGGTTGCGCAATATGGAGCCGCGGCGGCGCGTGCGCCGTCCTGCGCGGCGCGCGTAATCGCTCCATAAATGCTGAAGGCTTGCCCGAACCAGAAAATTCCCAGCAGGAAAAGAAACATCAGCGGCAGAACGGCGGCGGCCTCGGCAATCTCCGCTCCGCTGGTCTCGCGGCTAAGCCTTCGGAGATGGTGCACCAGCATGGGCATCAGGCCACTATCCTCAATTTCCAGAAAATTCCATAGACGACAACCGTCAGAGCCAGTGCAACACCTTTAGGAATCGTGAGCGCCTCCGGATTCTCGAGCGTGACGTGCGATCCGGGCAGCCGGAATGTAACCAGCGACACCAGAATATGGCCGATATTCTTGATCGTTTGCAGCAGACGCCGCTTGTATATGACCAATACCAATGCCATGACTCCAGCAACAAAAACCGAACCGATGAGAATGTCAATCAAACGTCCAGGCCCAGTGTAAGCGCCAAGCGCCGCGGCAAACTTCAGATCGCCCGCCCCCAGACTCTTGAGCAGCCAAAAGGGAAGCAGTAGTGCAAATGCCAAGCCTGTACCGAGCAGCGAATCTTTCAGCCCACTCCAGCCGCCTAGCACTGTGCCGAGTGCTACCCCGACAGCGAAACCAGGGACCGTCAGCCAGTTTGGGATGCGGCGGCTACGCCAATCCGTCCACCCTGCAATAACAGACAATAGAATCGCTCCCGCGAGCAGAGGCGGCTTCAAGCGCACCTCAACTCGAGCCACGGCCCGGCCCTTACACCCTTAAAGTAAAAACGATCCATTCGATGACGGTCTGGAGCACTCGCGGGGTTGGGACCGACCTGAGGCACTTTCGCATTTGCCCCCGCAGAATCAGCCTCTTGCGCGAATTTTCACATACCGCCGCCCGCAAGTCAATGAACTGCCGGGCTACCATCCATGCTCGATTCAAGCGTCCCGCGCTGGGCGATCACCTTGGTCAAGACGTTTTCGAGCGAGCCTTCGAACACCAGAATCTTGACTTCAACTGAGGCAGTCGATCGGGGCGGCAAGGAGATTTCTGGATCCACGTGCTGACAGGTTAATTCTGGATTGCTCCACACATTTCCGGTTGTATGCGAAAAACTGGCCACGACCCATTTGCGGTCGGTGGAGAAAGTTGCGACCAGCGGTTGATCCACAACACGCGACTTATTGTAGTAGGTGACGCCGTCGCCTCTGCGCTCAACCGGTTTTGATGCTACAGGCCAGGTAAACGAAGCCAAATACCGCGAAGGCAACCATTGGTCGAGAGGCATTGTAAGCCGGTTCGGCGTCTCGGACGCCAGAAGATCGAATCCATTCACATGATGAACATAGGTGCGTTCCAGTCGAACATCGTGAAAGATTGAAGTGAGCCGAGGATCGGTAGGCGCATAAACAAATGCATAAGGCGTGCTCGACTGGTTTGTAAATTCATAGCGAAAGCGTACCCCGTCATCGTCTAGCGTGGCGCTGGCGAGCAGGTGCAGCCCTTCTTGAAAGTCCTTCTCATATTCGAGCGACCGCCCCCTTTTGCGCCAGCCGGGTCGATCCCCAACTCGCCCCGGACGGAACAAATAGACATGTTTTCCTTCCGTTTCCGAAGGATTTCTCACGGTGACGTGCTCCGGAAAAAGGACGTAGATAGTTCGGTCGGTGTCCGGGTTGCCCGGCAGAACAATGCGCACCGCAGGATTAGTGTCCTCCTCACTGATGACGAGGCGCAGTCCCCTCTTGCTCTGTACGGGTGCCGGTAGTTGTGCGTGGCACATGATTCCCGCGGAAAGAGCCGCCACAATTAGGCAACAACGACCCATCTGTTCGACTCCGATTCGGCAAACACCAAAAAGAAAGCCCGGAGCGATGTCCGGGCTTTATAAATACGGGTGATTTCTTATTGCCGATTAAACGCCGGCGCTGCATTGTGCTCGGCCACGATCTTCTTGGCGTTGTCGGCCAGAGCCTTTGCCTGCGGCAGCAATTCGAGACCCTTCACCACCTGCGGATCGGATTCCGCGCGAACCTTCAAGCCTTCGTCCTGCCCGAAGGCGTCGACAAAGATCTCCGATTTGATGTTCGCTTTAATCCAGTCCGCGTTATCAATCAGGTCAGCCTGGGTGTAGGCGATATTGGCTTCATCCAACGATTTGCGGAAATCCTGCATCGTTGCGTCGTCAACCTCGAAGCTCTTCGTTGGATGGTGATTGACGACGTACCGCTTGGCGAAGTTGAAGAACCCGTAGTGCTGGAGCAGCGTGTCCTGGAAGTGATTCGTCTTGATTTGAGGTAGAGTCACATCGGGAGTGATGCCTCCGCCACCATAGACCGTGCGTCCGCTGTCGGTAAGCTTCACTTCGCGATTCGCGATGCTGTTCTCGTTGTTGTCACTGCGGTTGTAGTAGTAGTCGTAGAGCGAGATGTTGCTGTAGTCGCGTTGGATTAACCGTCCGCTAGGCGTGTAATAGTGCGCTGTAGTCAGCGCCAGACCGGTGTTTTCAGACAGCGGATAAACCGTTTGCACCAGTCCCTTGCCGAAAGTAACTTCGCCGACGATCAAACCGCGGTCATGATCCTGAATCGCACCGGAAACAATCTCCGCTGCCGAGGCCGTCAGCCGGTTCACCAGGACGACGACCGGGTAGTCCTTGCCGCCGTTGCCATGCTGGGCAATATAGCGCTTCTCGGCCGAAGCCCGACCGTGGTGCGAAACGATGAGTTGTCCCTTTTTCAGGAACTTGTCGGCAACTCCAACGCCCTCGCTCAATAATCCTCCGGGATTCCCGCGCAAGTCGAGGATCAAGCCTTTCAGGTCGCCAAAGGAGTCGAGCGCTTCCGCAACCTCATGCTCGGTAGTCTCATTGAACCCATTCACGTGCATGTAGCCGACGCCGGGCTTGATCAGGAAATGTACATCGACGCTGTAGCGCGGAATTTCGTCGCGCACCAGCGTGAACTCCATCGGCTTCTCCACACCTTCACGCGCGATGCTGATGTGCACCGTCGTGCCTTTTGGTCCCTTCAACAAATCGGCAACATCGCCGGTGCTCATGTTCTCGGTGGATTTTCCGTCGACGGCAATGATCACGTCCCCCGGATGAATACCGGCCTTATAAGCAGGCGTACCGGTAAAGGGATAGATGACAATGACTTTGTTGTTGCGCGGGCCGACCGTCATGCCAACGCCGTAATACTTGCCGCGCTGGTCTTCGCGCATTAGCGCGTACGATTTGGGATCGAAGAAATTCGAGTGCGGATCGAGCGCATGCAGCATGCCTGGGATCGCGCCGTTGTAGATGGCTTTGTCGGCATTCACTGGCTCGGCGTAGTTTTCCTCGACGAGGGCGTACACGTCGGTGAATTGCTTCAGGCTATCCTTGACGTCGGAGTCGCCTGTAATCGACGACTGCTGACCGGACCGCTGGGCGAATAAGATGCCCAGGAATCCACAAGTAAGGAGGAAAAAAACCACCAGGAATAGCGACCGGCGAGAACTACGTGCCATCTTGAATTTCCTTCGTTGAGGGCTAACGTCCACCCCAGCTACCGCGCTGAAATATAAGCAGTATAAACCATCACATTGAAAACAGGCAAGTTATTGATTCTTAAATGGGCATAATGTGACGCTTTGCACGCTTTGTCGAATCCCTAGCACAGAACTAACACAGGTGCCGCTTTCCGGGGAAAGGGGAGTTTCAAGATTTTTTCTCAACTCCGCCAACTATACATTTTGTATTCAGGGGCCGGTTACGCTAGCACAAGTTAGCACAGATCTCCCGTGGGATTCACCTGCAAAATATCCAGCCCTTGTTAGACGCTTTCGACGGGCAAGAGGTCACAGGCGCGACCGGAAAAAATCTTCGATGTGACTGGACGGTGCGAACGGCATGTATTTTCATCAAGCCTGTTGAGAATCTGACGTAGCACTCGAAATCACCACAGTGTGGCGTGACCTACGCCTCTTTAAATCAGCAAAGCGGAAAGTGAAATTGAAGAATAGCAAGGCGAGTGCAAAGATAAAATTGAGTACTGTTATAACGACGATGACGATAACCCATCGTGTGATAGGACTTGTTTCTTGCAGTTTGAACCAAAGGGCAAAGCCGGTGAATGCAAACCAAGCGATGGCGGCGAAAGTCAGAAGATTGCCCTTGCTAAATACGGTTCTCGCCGTCTCTCTGGCCGTCTGCGTTTGTGTGCCTCTCCTAATCCACGCGACGAACCAACTAAACACCTCTTTTGCAATTACGCTCGTGACCGCCGTTATAGCAATCGGGATTAGCTGCTTTGTGTCCATCAGCAAGAAGGTACTTTATACTTTGCCATCGCAAGCGGCAACCGGAGCGCAGGGGTCACATCAAGCCCGCTCCGGTTTGCTTCATCTGGACGGGCGTGACCTTGCGCGGTGCAGCTACTACTTGAATGTTCTTTGGAAGGCCCGTTCTTCCTCCGCGAAGCCGACTTCGACTGTCGTCCCCGATGTTGAAATTAATTGTGTCAACTGTGAAGTCAGAATCAGAGTTCCTTTGTCTTGTGCTCGGAACTCGCTATCACCAGCAGACAGCGTGTAAAGAGTGACGGCAAAAGTATGTGGCGGGCCTAGGTTCGTTAAGGATTCAGTTCTGAAAAGGTACGTCTGCGACGTCGTCTGTTTCCCCGGCAGCAATACTGTATGCAAACTCGTCATGACGGCCTTCTTGTCTAAAGACTGCCATATCTCCTCGGGTGTCTGATGCGGCTTGCCTTCGGCGTCCCGCATATGATTCTTGAGCCAGCTATTCGTGAGTCCCTCCTGATCGGTGACCAGCATGGCCGGAACAAAGACCCAACGTGTTGCGTCCTTGTCGTCCCTGAATTCCAGAGACAAGTTTTTTATCTCTCCCATCTGCGCGCCGTTATTTGCAAAATCGATGGTCGCCAAAATCACCATATCGTCTGGCACCCAACTATTCGGCGGCGGAGGCGGACCACCGGGTGGAGGTCCTCCCCAATTGAAGGATATCGGGCCAGCGAGACGGGCCTTGAGGTCTGCGCCTCTCAGCGAGTTGTACCAAAGACCGAACCCGGCGAGCCCCGAGGAAACGATCAAAGAGCAGATAGAGAAAATCAACGAGACGTTGACCTTCGTATTTGTCGGATGCTTCGGCGTTTTCACGTTAACTCTTCCTTCTTAACGCACAGTTTGTCTCTTTTCTCCGCTCGGTCACCACGTTACGAAAGTAACCAGCCCACTGATGGGCCGAAAAAAAATACCCCACTGGAGGCCATCCCCACGACAAACCCCGCCAAGACGCCCGCAAACGCAATTGCGGGGCATCCTACGCGGGCTTTACCGCGATATACCGCGCATTACCGTAATAATATTAAAATGCTACTTTACAACTTAATTTTACCGAGTAAAATCTATAATCATAAAAGAGGGCGCGAGATGAGGACCGAGGTGTACACAGAAAACTTCCGCGACACGGACATCTGCGAGTGTGGCAGCCCAAAGCCCGCCACTCACCGCCGTTGTAAGAGTTGTCGTCAGAAGGCATCGCGCAACGCGCACGCGGATGAAATTCGGCGCAAGGATCGAATCCGCAAGAAGGTGGTAAAGGTCCCGATCCCCCGGAGTATTCGGCTTAACGCCGCAGAACGGAGGGCACAAATAGTAAGCCAAGCCATCGTGATGTACGGCCCTGGATTCGATACTCCGCCTATGCCGACGGTTACATCGGCGGAGCGGAGACACCTACCCGGGCCAGGGATTGCGCCACAGCACCGGGACGAAGCGGGACCTAGGATTGCGGTTAGCTCCAGGCCCCAAGTGGACAGCGCATTGAAGCCATGGACCGATGGATTTATGCCCAAGGTGAAGTACAAACCGCGCGAACAAGGCGTACCGGTTGACAAATCAAACAAATCATCGTGGGAAGTGGTGGAGTGGATCAACAGCAAACCACGGCACAAGGCACAAGGAGGGGCCGCTCGATTCGCTTCTCTGTGGCTGTATGAGATTTACGACGAATACATTGACCTCCTGGGAGGTTTGAACTGACTCAAGGGAGCAAAACCAATCATGCTGACACCCGAACAAAGAGCTGAGAACAGAGCGAAGGCACTAAGAGAGACAGTAAAGAACATGACCCCGGCGGAACGAATAGCGAAACGGTTTTCAGGCGGAAGGCCGATGAATGAACTGCGGACGGCCAAGGAAGCCATTTGGACGGCGGCGGCACTCAAGCAACAGTTAGGCGCGGCATTGGAGGAAGAGGGCTTGAATCCCGAGGATTGCACTGTCCACATTGCGGCCCTCACGCCCGATCTTTCCATGCTGCTAACTCACAAGTTCACGGATGGCACCACGGAAGGCATGGAGAAGCTACACGCCCGGGTTACGAGCGTGTGCTCGATCATGGTCGGATTGATATTTGCCATAGAGGAAACGGACGCCGCGGCAATCAAGAAATTCGGCCGTAAGCACAAGGTGCTTGGTGCGAAACCTTTTCTAAATACCAAGGTGGTTTCTGAGGCACTACAACACAGGATCGATTCTGACGACATGGTTGTGTAAGTTAAGAGGGGCAAAGAATATGAGCACGCCAACGACATCGGAAACAGCCGTAATGACCAAGGCGCAAGTGGTGCGACGGAAATTTAAGTCGGCTCTCCCACGAAAGATTGAAAATCGGTTGCTCGGGGAAATGACAGCGATTGCTCGCACGCTGGAGCTGCTTGAAAAATTTCGCGGCCTCATGCAAGAAGCGGGTTTGTCCCCGAGTGCCGTTTCGGCTGCGCTCGTGTACAGCGACCAATACGTGGATGCCATGACAATCCCACTGTCCGCACCGGAGGATTTGGGCGAGTTTGTTGATGCGGTGCTGGCCTTGGATAAGTCAGCGAAGTTTCTTGGTGTTCTATTCCTTCAAATTGATTATGAGGCGGACAGGCCGGAAAAAACTGGAACGGCTTTTGTGTGGCCGTTCTTGGGAGGACCGGAAACTGAGCGCGCACTCATCGCAGTGCGCAAGGCCGCGGTTAAGGGAGTGGTAATCGAGAAACCAGCAAATTGATGTAGCAAGACGAAGGCCCCACAGGGTGCAACCTGTGAGGTCGGGTGCCAAAACGAGGACGCACGCTCAAACGTAGTCACAGGTATCGGCTTTTTTAGTTTACCGAAAGGACGGTTAGAAAGGAATGCACTCATCCCACGCGGTAACGCTGCAAGTACTCATCCCCGCGGTTGTACGGCTTATGAACATGGAACGGGAGCTGTCGCTATTAGCGCACGGACGCGCTACACACGCTTTCCCGGATGACATTGCCACTTGGGCCTTGGCCGTGATTCGGAACGGCGGTGTATCGGAACCGGTTCGCGGTGACGAGGTGCTATGGCTCGAAACCCTGTTTGCCCTGGAGGACCCGCGCCATGCCTGACCAAATGGCCGATTTCCTGATGCGCTTTTACGGATTCTCCGCGGCCACCGCGTGGGAGATCCTCGGCGAGCTGAAGGACAAAACGAGTTTACAACGCCTCGTGGGTTATTACGGGGCGCGGGCGGTGTCCACCTCCAACACCGCCCCATAAGTTTCACGGTTTGTGCTCTGTGCTTCTCAGATGCGAGCGGCACACGAGCACCGGGCGCGAGGAAACCTCCGCTAGTTCGGGTGATGGCCCGCGCTAAACAAATTCGATTCACGAAAGGTTTTTATTTATGCACAGACCAACTCTCTTAGCACGTCGCGCCGATCATTTGGACGCGGCGGACAAGATGACTCGGGAGGCTATGGATGCCGGTAGGGATCTGACGGCGGCCCAAAAGAAAGAACTCAACGAACACATGGACGCGATCAAGGAGATCGACGCCACAATCGCCCACGCGGACAAGCTGAGCGGAATTGATCCTAACAAGAGAAATCCCGGCAACATGTTCGGTTTACCGGATGCATCACAGGTAAACGGTAACGGATGGGTTGATCCCCGAAGCGGACGGCCCGTTGCGGTGCTGGCACCGGAACAGCGAATGGCTGACCTCGTGGACCCGATGGCATACGGCGAAGGGCCTCTCTCGATGGGCAAAACCGTGAAAGGCGTTGCCACCGGAAATTGGAAAGGTGCCGAACGCGAGTTCCGTGCCATGTCCGAGGGGTCCGGCGGGGCTGGACAGTTCCTGGTGGCCCTTCCGCTGAGTGCTCAAGTCATCGACAAGGTGCGGAATCGCAGCGTGATGCTGAAGGCCGGTGCGCTGACCATCCCAATGGACGCCCAGACGTTGAGCATCGCACGAATTGCCGGTGACGTAAGTCCAGCGTGGCACACGGAAGCCGCGGCAATCACGGCCAGTGATATGACGTTCGAGCAAGTTAAATTCACCGCTCAAACGTTGGTCGCAATTTGCCAGTGTTCTGTTGAAGTCTTCGAGGATGCGAGCAACCTGGACCAAATTGTTTCCGATGCTATCGCAAAGGTTCTGGCCATCGAATTGGACCGCGCTTGCTTGCGTGGATCTGGCACCCTGCCCGAGATAAAGGGCATCCGCAACCAATCGAACGTTACCGTGGACTCCACCACGTTCACGACTAACGGCTCGGCCATTTCCACCACCACCCCGACCGGTGCGGTTGCTTGGGATTGGTTGTCCAAGCAAGTGTCCGGCTTGTGGGGCGTGAACGAAAACCCGAATGCGGCGATTTACTCCGCCCGGACCGCGGGTGAGTTGGACTTGCTCCGCGCTTCTACGGGTGAGGTTCTGCCACCTCCGGGTAGCGTTTCCAAACTGCAACTCCTGTACACCAACTCGATTCCGAACAACCTCAACAGCGATTGTTCGGAAGCCTACGTTGGCGACTTCAGCCAAGCAGTGATTGGGATGCGCCGTGAACTTATGTTGGAAGTCTCAAGAACGGCAACCGTGGGCAGCACGAGCATGTTCAGCACCATGCA
>Ga0126373_10001036_pt1 | contig 19353 bp, 18 predicted proteins | sample PanSoiMetPlot_11_FD_92545 | JGI IMG/M metagenome (GOLD analysis project Ga0126373, IMG submission 92545) | Tropical forest soil microbial communities from Panama - MetaG Plot_11 | ecosystem: Environmental > Terrestrial > Soil > Tropical forest > Bulk soil | place: Panama | collected 2016-02-17 | reverse complement strand
TTTCGAGTTTTACCTTGAGGTCACGGTTGGCGAGGGTTTCGATGTCCACCTTGCTTACGTGGTGGTTGTCTTCCAACCGGAGCAAGTTCTCGAGCAAGACCTTCAGCGACACCGGCAATTTCAAAACGTTCTTAAAGCCCGCTTTCTCCAATGCATCGAGTCGAAAAACGTCGTAGTTCTGATTACCGACTGTCAGAGCCTTCCGGGCGCCGAAACTATCCACGTACTTTTGTGCCATGGATTTCTCCTTTACATTGGTTATCGGTGGGTTTGCTCTATTTTGTAACTAGGGTGAAGAGATAAAGCAACAGTAAGCAGACCCCTCAACGTGCCATTGCAAGTTGCAGCAACAATCCGTCAACGATTCGCGTTGGAAACAACTATGCTAACCGGATGAGGTTTACCCTCGGCTTGACAGCGTTTCAGAAAGTCACGACAATCTGTGGTGACGTGGTCTTAAGTTGCGCCGACGGACTCCTACTCGCATCGTGACAATCATCATAGAAAAATATTCGGCAGAAAAATTGGAATCCGTACTGTCAGTCCTCGCCGACGCGTTTGTCACTAATCCCCTTCACATATCTGCCTTCGGGAGGAATCGCATCGACCAGAATCGGTTGTTTTTCCGCATCGGCCTGCGGCACATGTTCGTCGGACCAGCCTTCGTCGCGATGGAGGATAGCCTAGTTCGGGGTTATGTGCACTTTAGGGCGTCCCCCTTTTGTCTGCCATCCCCTGAGGAAATACCGACGGCCGTAGCAACGTTGCTGAATCCTCTCGGGGAGGCAATTCCACGCTTCATCCAGTGGTTCACCAAATGGTGTCATCTGGATCCCGACGAACCCCATGTGCATTTGGGTCCCATCGGCGTCTCCCCTGAGGCTCAGGGAAAGGGAATCGGCACAGCGCTCATGAATCGCTACATTGAACACCTCGAGGGACAACGCGCTGCGGGTTACCTAGAAACCGACAGACCGGAGAACGTCGATTTCTACAAAAGGTTTGGGTTTGTGGTTCAACGCGAAGAAGAAGTCATCGGCACGCCGACTTGGTATATGTGGCGGTCCCCGACGGCATAGCGAAATTACGCGTCTTCACTTGATCCGCTTTTCCCTTCTCCTACCGTGAGTTCGCCGGCCTGTTCCTAGAAAACTAGCTCGAATAACTTTTTGGCTCGCTTGACTAAAACCTAGTGTCGGAAATTGCAGGCAGTCATAGCGTGTGGAAAACCCTACAGCTGTCTCAAAATATACACACAATTGGTGTAACAATAGAGCGCTACCAAACGTGAGTTTTGAAATTAAATGCTGGAAGTTCCGCGGCAGGATACGGTGTTTACGCCAGCGAGTCACCGGCTTGGTGTGATTTTTGCGCACCGCCCGACGGCTATTGAATGAAACAATATTAAATTCGTCCAATTTGATAATCATGGCAAGAAAGGAGGTGATATAAGATGAATGTCAAGAAAAAAATCGGTATCGCGCTGTTGGCTTTGACGTTGGCTCCAGCCTACGTGGCGGCTCAGGAAATGGAACTGAACGCAACCGTCGTCAGCAAGGAAGAGAAGCAGATCAAGGTCAAGACTAAGGACGGTGAAAAGACGCTTTTGGTCGGCACCAAGACCAAGGGCCTTGAAAACGCAAAAGAAGGTTCCAAGGTATCCATCAAGTACACCGAGAAGGATGGCCAGTTAAGAGCCAGCGAAATCAATCCGCGCTAATCATAGTCGTAAGTTTGATTGACCAAAAAAAGCGGGGCGTCCTACGCCCCGTTTTTTTATTGTGCCAGGATATCTTTCCACCTTCAGGAGGAGCGATCGCTGCTTGCGATTTATCTCACGTCCAAAAGTTATGGCATCTCAAAGTCCGGACAAAAGCCGAGGTCAATCGAAAAGTTCGTCGAAACTGTTGCCTTCTCGCAAACTTGGCACCAGGTCCCACTTGCGCAACTGGATCAACAGGCCTTTGCGCTGTCGGGCGATTGTCTCGGCTGACCTTTACGCGCGCACTTGCTGGAACCTCCGATTGTATAGTAAAAGCATGTCGCATTGCCCTTGATTGTCGACGAACATTCGCTCGTTGAAGTTTGCGATCGTCTCAAGGAGGAAGCAAAATATGCGCGCCGCCGGCGAGGATTCGCAATTGAACGCGCAGCCCCCTACGCTGCGAGAATACAATGCGGCAATCGACTTGATCGAGCGGAACCTCGAGGTTCGACCACAAAAAATCGCGTACATCGACGATTTTGGTAGTTACACGTATGCTGACCTGGCCGAACGCGTCAATCGCTGCGGCAACGTGTTCGCGGCTCTTGGCTTGGCCCAAGAGATGCGCATTTTGCTCTGTCTAACCGACACGATAGACTTCCCATCCGCGTTCCTCGGCGCGATTAAGGCGGGCCTCGTGCCCGTCGCGGTCAATACACTCCTCACCAGCAATGATTACGATTTCATGCTGCGCGACAGCCGCGCCCAGGCATTAGTGGTTTCCGAGTCGCTGTTACCCGCGTTCCAGCCGCTACTCGATAGCGAGCCATTCCTGAAGCACGTCCTCGTGTCAGGCACAACATCTTCAAGTTACCGGCGGCTTGGGGATTTGATGGCGCGAGCGAAAACCGATTTCGCCGCGGCGCCCACGCGTGCTGACGACCCTTGTTTTTGGCTTTACTCTTCCGGATCCACCGGCACACCCAAAGGCACCGTGCACATGCAAACAAGCCCGCTACAAACCGCCGCGCTTTACGCGCAACCGATTCTCGGCATCCAGGAAATGGACGTCGTATTCTCGGCCGCCAAATTGTTTTTCGCTTACGGGCTCGGCAACGCGCTTAGCTTTCCTCTCTCCGTCGGCGCTACGACGGTTCTGCTCGGCGAGCGGCCAACGCCGACTGCGGTTTGCCGCATATTGCGACAATACCAGCCGACGATCTTTTACGGTGTGCCCACGCTTTATAGCGCGCTCTTAGCCAGTTCCGAGCTGCCAAAACGGGAGGAGCTCCGGCTTCGCTGTTGCGTATCCGCCGGCGAGGCGTTGCCCCCAGACGTCGGTCGCCGCTGGCTTGAACGGGTGGGGGTGGACATCCTCGACGGCCTCGGCTCCACGGAGATGTTGCATATCTTCTTGTCCAATCGCCGTGGCGAAGTGCGTTACGGCACTTCCGGAAAGCCCGTTCCCGGCTATGACATCCGTTTGGTCGATGAAGAAGGCAGACCCGTCGCTAAGGGAGAAATAGGCGAGCTACAGGTCGCCGGCCCCACCAGCGCCGCGTTTTATTGGAATAACCGTGCGAAAAGTTGCAATACCTTCCTCGGCCCCTGGACCAGGAGCGGCGACAAATACATCGAGAGCGAAGACGGATATTTCACTTACTGCGGCCGGGCCGATGACATGCTTAAGGTCAGCGGCATCTGGGTCTCGCCGTTCGAAGTCGAGGCTGCTCTCGCGTCGCATGCCGCCGTGCTGGAGACCGCCGTCGTCGGTCACGCCGACGAAAATGGTCTCATCAAACCCAAGGCCTTCGTTGTGTTGCGACCCGATGCAGTCGAGACTCCCGAACTCGCCGGCGCTCTGCAACAACACGTCAAGGATCGTTTAGCGCCGTACAAATACCCACGCTGGATCGACTTCGTAGCGGAGCTGCCAAAAACTGCCACAGGTAAAATCCAGCGCTTCAAGCTGCGCCAAAAAGGAAAGGATGAAGGATGAGGGTGGGAGGATAAGAGAAGCGCCGAAGAGACTTCTTCGGGTGTCTGTCTTATCGTTAATTACCCCAGTCTTTGTTACTCTCAAACGTCTTCAGCGAACTAACGCCAGCGGAACGGTTACGGAGAAAATTATGAACTCCAAATACCACCTGAACCGTAGACAATTCCTCCTGCGAACTGGGCTGCTCACGGCGGGCGCTTTGCTGCCACCGCGCTTTGCGTGGGCGCAGGCACAGAAAATCCGCGTCGGTCTGATGCTTCCTTACACCGGAACCTACGCGCAACTCGGCGTCGCCATCACCAACGGCTTCAAACTCGCGGTGAACGAGCGCGGCGGTAAACTGGCCGGCCGTGACTTGGAATATTTCACCGTCGACGATGAATCCGAACCGTCCAAAGCGCCCGAGAATACCAATAAGCTGGTGCACCGCGACAAGGTCGACGTGCTGGTTGGAACCGTGCACAGCGGCGTGCAAATGGGCATGGTCAAAATTGCTAAAGAAGCCGGCACGCTGCTGATCATTCCGAATGCGGGCCTCGACGCCGCCACCGGGGCGCTGTGCGCGCCGAATATTTTTCGCACCTCGTTCTCGAACTGGCAGCCTTCCTATCCGATGGGTAAAGTGCTCGCCGACCGCGGCATCAGGAATGTGGTGTCGCTCGCCTGGAAATATGGCGCCGGTGAAGAAGCGGTTGCCGGATTTACCGAAGGGTTCATCAAGGCCGGGGGAAAGTCAGTCAGAGGACTGTGGATTCCTTTTCCTAACGTCGAATTCCAGGCGCTGCTCACCGAGATCGCTTCCATCAAGCCTGATGCGGTATTCGTGTTCTTCGCCGGTGGAGGGGCAGTAAAGTTTATCAAGGATTACGCCGCCGCCGGGCTCAAAAACAAGATCCCGTTATTCGGCTCGGGCTTTCTCACCGACGGAGTGCTCGATGCCGCTGAAGAAGCAGCACAGGGACTCGAAACCACACTCCACTACGGCGACGGATTGAACACAAAACGCGACCGTGAGTTCCGCAGCGCCTATTACAAGGCTCATACTTTCGATCCCGACGTTTATGCAGTGCAAGGCTACGACGCAGGCTTGCTTTTAGCCGCGGGCCTCAACGCTGTGAAAGGGGACATCAGCAAGAAGAAGGAAATAATTGCGGCCATGGAAAGCGCCAAGATCGACAGCCCGCGCGGCGCATGGACAATGTCCAAGGCCCATAATCCGATCCAGGATATTTATCTGCGCAAAGTAGTCGGCCGTGAGAACAAGGTAATGGGAGTAGCGCACAAGGGGCTTGCCGACCCCGCGCGCGGATGCAAGATGTAACGTTATAAGTTCACTTTGCTGCGAACGCCTTGAACCTTGAACCTGGAACTTTGAACTTTCTTGTTCGTTCAACGTTCAAGGGATCAAGGTTCAACGACGAACAATGTTCTACCTCATCCAGCTTTTAAACGGCGTCCAGTATGGCTTGCTGTTGTTTTTGTTGGCAAGCGGGTTGACCCTCATCTTCGGCATCATGGGCGTGATGAATCTCGCCCATGGCAGCTTCTATATGATCGGCGCCTACCTCGCTTACTGGCTCATCAAGATTACGGGAAGCCTGTGGCTAACCATTCCTCTCGGGTTGTCAATTGCTCTTATCATCGGCCTAGCGCTGGAACAAACATTTTTCAGCCGGTTATACAAGCGCGATCATCTGTATCAGGTGCTGCTCACGTTTGGTCTTATTCTGATCTTAGAGGAGCTGCGGAGTGTCTTGTTCGGCGACGACGTCCATGGAGTAGCGGTACCAGCGCTGCTCGATTTTTCAATTCCTCTTACGGACACGTTGTCCTATCCGGTTTACCGACTATTTCTCACGGGTGTCTGTCTCGTGGTCGCGGCTGCGATGGTTCTCGTCATTCGCAGGACGCGGCTTGGCATGATGATTCGCGCAGGCAGCAGCAACCGAGAAATGGCTGCCTCTCTGGGAGTCAATATCCCCCTACTATTCGCGCTGGTGTTCGCTTTCGGTACCGCGCTTGCCGCCTTTGCTGGCATGATTGCCGCACCGATATCGTCGGTGTTTCCGGGAATGGGGAATCAAATCCTGATTATTTGCTTTGTGGTCGTGGTCATCGGTGGTATCGGCTCGATTTACGGTGCGATGATCGCCTCGTTAGCAATCGGACTCGCCGACACAGTTGGCAAGGTGCTCGCTCCGGAGCTCTCCGGCATCGCCATCTACCTACTGATGGCGGTTATCCTCTTGTGGCGTCCTCAAGGCCTCACAAACAAGGCGTAAAGAATCTGTGCCGAATATCAGTCTATCCCGCGCCGCGCTTATATCAGGCGCTTTGCTACTGGCCGTCTTCCCGCTAACCGGCGCAACATTTTACATCCAACTTGGCGCCAAAATCATGATTATGGCTATCTTCGCGTTGAGCCTCGATTTGCTCGTCGGCCATACCGGCCTCGTGAGCCTAGGTCACGCCGCCTACTTCGGCCTCGCCGCCTACGTGCTGGCATTGATCTCGCCGAAATATGAGGCGGCGAGTCTGTGGCTTACGTTGCCCACGGCGATGGTCGCCGCCGCGACCGCCGCTTTGATTATCGGCTTTCTGGTCGTGCGCACGGCGGGGGTTTATTTCATCATGGTGACACTCGCGTTCGCCCAAATGCTCTATGCGGTCTTCCATGACACGAAGTTGGGCGGCGGCTCGGATGGCATCTACATCTATATCAGACCCGATGCCACCATCGCCGGCATCAAGCCTGTGGACCTCGAAAATCCGGTGCAGTTCTATTATTTCGTCCTCGCTGTCATGATCGCTGTGTACTATCTACTAAGCAAAGTTCTGCATGCGCCGTTTGGCCGCGCCCTGGCGGGCATCAAGATCAACGAGAACCGCATGCGTTCCCTCGGCTATCCGGTCTTCACCTACAAGCTCGCTGCGTTCGTTTTCGCCGGTGCACTGGCGGGAATAGCCGGATATCTCGCCGCCAGTCAATTCGGCTTCGTCAATCCGGAAATACTCGCCTGGCACCATTCGGGCACCGCGCTGATGATGGTGATTCTTGGCGGCATGGGTAGGTTGCACGGCCCGCTCATCGGTGCCTTCGCCTACGTCCTGCTCCAGGAATTTTTTTCCGCTGCGTCGGTATTCGGCGCTTACGCCAAACACTGGCAGCTCGCGATGGGAAGCTTAATCGTACTCATCGTCCTTATTTTACCCCACGGATTGGCCGATCTGTTCGACCGAGCCCATTTGAATGAACGCGGGGATGTGAATCCCGCCGACGGGGAACCAAAATGACCGCCACGGAGCCCATTCTACGTGTGCATAGATTATCTAAGCATTTCGGTGGCCTCATGGCTGTAGATAATGTCTCGCTTGAGGTCAGCGTGGGTGCACTGCAAGCGATCATCGGGCCGAACGGTGCGGGAAAAACCACCCTCATCAATCTGCTATCGGGCGATTTGGCCGTCGATAGGGGCAGCGTTTTGTTTCGTGGCGCGGAGATCGGGCAACTTCCACCGGAGCGGCGCGCGCGTTTGGGTATCGGGCGCAGCTATCAAAAAATTAACATCTTTTCTGCGTTTACCGCGCTCGAAAACTGCCGCATCGCTGCTCAGTCGCGGGAACCCCACGCTCTCAACTGGTTCCGCGACGCCAGGTGCTACGATCCAATAGTGGAAACCGCGCGTAACGCGCTTTCGTCCGTGGGGTTGGTCCACCGTACCTATGCCGTGGCGGCTACGCTGAGCCATGGCGAACAGCGCCAACTGGAAATTGCGATGTCGCTCGCCACCGGTCCGCGGCTGCTGCTGCTTGACGAGCCCCTAGCCGGCATGGGCACGGAAGAATCGTCGCATATGATCGCTTTAATCGGCCGACTCGCGGAAAATCACGCTATCCTGCTGGTGGAACACGACATGGATGCGGTATTTCGCTTGGCCAAAGTGCTTACCGTTATGGTGAACGGTAAAGTTCTCGCCTCGGGCGCGCCAGAAGCTATCCGTGCCAATCGCGAAGTTCAGAGCGCTTACCTCGGCAGCGTTGATGGATCGCTATGAGAGAAACTCCGATCATTGACGCGCGCGGACTCCATACCTTTTACGGCGCTAGCCATATTCTTCATCATGTCGATTTTTCCGTGTGCGCCGGCGAGGCCGTGGGCTTGATGGGACGCAATGGGATGGGCAAGACCACGCTTATTCGCACGTTGACCGGTCACATCGCGCCGCGTCACGGTGAGGTCATCATCAATGGACGCGTGATGACAGGCGCGGCTCCACACCTAATTGCACGCCAGGGGATTGCTTATGTTCCGGAAGGACGAGGCATATTTCCCAACCTTACGGTGCGGGAAAATCTGATCATGGCCGTGCGCGCCGGGCCCAATGGCCGCCGCGAGTGGACCTATGAGCGCGTGCTCGAGACTTTTCCGCGGCTGCGAGAGCGGCTGTCGCTCGGTGGACAGCAGCTCTCCGGCGGCGAGCAGCAGATGCTTTCCATAGGGCGCGCGCTGATGACCAACCCAACGCTGCTCATACTCGACGAAGCCACCGAGGGACTGGCGCCGCTAATTGCGCGGGAAATCTGGCGCATCATTGATCGGGTGCGCGAGACCGGCATCGCTGCGGTTGTCGTTGATAAAAACTTCGGCGCCGTCTCGGCGATCACCGATCGTAACGTCATCCTTGTCAAAGGCCGCGTCGTTTTCGAGGGGACCGGCAGCGCACTGCGCGGCCAGCCGGACCTTTTGCATCGTCATCTCGGAATTTAGATTTGTTCAAACTTCAAGGCGGCGCTTCGCCCATCCTGAGCTTCGAAGGATCTTTCCACCGGGAAACAAGATCCTTCACTTCGTTCAGGACAAGCCTTGAACGTTTGAACTCTTATTTCATACCCTATCGCCGAACCAGCAAATAGCGCTTTTCGTTTCTTTGAACACCGCGACTTTCAAACCCAGAGCGCAAAGATATGCTCCCAATACGTATAGAGGATCGAATTTCTCAGCTTCCGGAGAAGACACCAGCGCAATTTTGTGCTTATGGGGCCATCGGTTGACTTCGACAGCGTCGACAATCGTATGAATATCGTGAGGTTCGATTCTTAGCAGCGCGTCTTCTAAGTCGATCAAAACCATGCACTCCGGAAGCTTTTCAGCCGCCTCCGCTGCTTTGTGAAAGATCTGTCTGAATCCACCTTTATCTATAAGTCCCCGGATAATCACAATAAGATGATTTCCGCTGCTCTTGAGTTGTAACAACTTGATATGAAGATCCATAAGCTCCTCGAATCCCATAGGTAAGACTCCGAGGAGCTTTTGTCTTGACATTCGACGACAGTCGATTGACAGCTCACGGGTGGGAATTTAGTCGGAGAACCGAAATGCTAGGAATAAATCGTTCAAAGTTCAAGGCGGGCGTTTCGTCCGTCCTTAGCTGCGAAGGATCTTTCGACCGGGCAGCGAGATCCTTCACTTCGTTCAGGACAAGCTTCGGACCTGGAACCTTGAACCTGGAACTCTGGTATGGATGGTTACGGGTGAACGCTCTCCAAAAACCAGTCGGTGGGAATCTCGTGACCGGCGCCCTTTTTCTTCGCTTCGGCGTAGACTGCTGCGCCGACAGCGGCAAATTGCAGTCCGATTCCAAGATTGTTCAGAAAGCAAGTCGTCTCTTCCGCCGTCTGCCGACCCGGGACTTTTCCCGCAACCAACTCGCGCAGCTCCGGAGCAGCCAGCCAGAACGGATGTTCGACCAGGGAATCGGTAGCTTTTCCTGGGCCTCTTTTAATTATATCGATGGCGTCGTGGGCCGGTATCCCGTCGTCTCCGTAACCGGCGACATAATTTTCCGGCGCATGTTTGTGAGAGTGAATGATCAACCTGTCCACTTTGCGAATAATCTCATCGCCCAGTTCAGGAACCCTAACACAAGTGAGGTGAATGCCGGGCCTGACCCATTCGGCGCTCGCCACTCGCGTCAGACAGTTCGTTGTGGTGGCGATAATGTCGGCGTCTTTTACCGCCTCTTCGGGATTCTCAACGGCGCGCACCTCCGCACTCACCTTTTGCTGCATTTCTTTAGCGAAGGCTTCGCGATTGCTCCTGGTCGGGCTGTACACTTTGACAGTTTTGAGGTTGCGCACAGCACACATGGCCGGAAGCTGGCTTCCCGCCTGCCAGCCCGAGCCGAAAAGGGCCAGCGTAGAGGCATCTTCGCGAGCCAGATACCGAGCTGCGATGGCGCTGCTCGAAGCTACACGCATTCGTTGCACCACGCCGTCAGGAAAGATGGCGAGCGGTTCGCCGTTCTTGGTCGAGAACAACATCACCAGTCCGACATATTTATCTCCCGGAGCAGCGGGAATCTTGGTCTTTAACACCCGCCCCTTTTCTTGACGCCACCGGATAATATCCGAATTGATCCGCATGGCCACGATGGGCGGATCGACGAGCCCGGCCTCCATCGACTTGAACGCATAAACGCCAGACTCCGTGACAGACGGCAAAACCAAATCTGTGCGCGGGCGATTGATCGCCGTACCTTTCTCCCAGCTTTTGTAGGCTCTTTCTAGAGCGTCGATGCAACTGTGAATGGATAAAAACGATTCGATGTCTTCGTTGCTGAGTATTAGCATGGTGCTGGCATATCAACGCCCAAGACGAAGGTCAAGGAAGCTACGCGGTGAATCCTGAATTTTGCCTACTCTCATCGAAGCTCTGCGGATCGGTAAACGCGGGCTTGGAAAAAATTCGATGCTCTGTCTTTTCTCATTCGCGATCGAAATTGTTTTTCTCTTGACGGCAACGTTAAACATCGATTAGCTTCGATTCAAAAAGGAGATCGATAAATGTCGCTTCATGTAAAAAGACAAGACGTACCGGAACGCAGAGGAGTCCGAACCGGCGCCGAGGGACAAGGTTCAATGGTGTCACAAAAAGCCTACGGCAACGAATGCAGTCTCATGATTGCGTCGAGGGCTCCAGGTTATCATACCACTCCCCATGTTCACGTATCCGAACAAATCAATTACGTGGAGGAGGGAGAAATCTGGTTCTTCGTAGAGGACAAAGGATTTCATTGCAAGAAAGGGGACTTTCAGAGAATCCCGGCCAATAAAGTCCACTGGGCGTGGAACCGATCGGATAAACATACGGTGGTTGTAGAAGCGCATGCCCCCGGTTTGGTCGGTGAGAAAGCCGGCAATGGAGCTGTATCGCTTTTCGACCAGGGTGAAGCGCCTCAAGTCCGAAATCCCGGCGTGAATCAGTTCGTGTCTTACGACGCCGCCGCGGTTGAAAAAAAATATTTCGGCGATCCATGACATGACGAAGTTGCACCTCCGTGGAAGCGCGTTTCTGATCAGCGCGTCGGTGGCAATTTCGCTCTTTGCGGCTTCGTCCCACTCCCAAGAACCTTTTCGGTTGCGCTATGGAGTGACAACCTCCCTCCAGCATCTGCCCATCTTAGTCGCCAAAGATAGTAATTTATTTTCTAAGTACGGCTTTGACGTCGAACCCGTTCATATCCGTGGCGGCGCGCTGATTACAACCATGATTATGAGCGGCACAGTGCCGCTGTCCGGGGCCGGCGCCGAATCGGTGGTCGCGGCGCGCATCGAGGGCGGCGACGTAGCGCTTATCGCTTGCCCCTCTGACAGCGATGCGGTCTATTTTGTGGCGCGGCCTGAGATCAAAAATGCTGCGAACCTCAAGGGAAAAAGCAGCGGCGTCACCCGCCTCGGTTCCACCACGCACTTTTATCTGCGGGCAGCGTTGCGGTATTTAGGACTCGATCCCGAAAAAGACATGACGATTCTCCAATTGGGAGGAGGCGGCGAGATTGTCACCGCGATGCAGAGCGGCAGAGTTGCAGCCGCCGCTCTGCCGTTTCGAAATACTTTTCCGCTGATGCAATGGGGTTGGCCGGTGCTGGTCGATCTCTCCTCCCCAAGCTTTACTTATCCCTCCTCGTGCGTCGCCACCAGCCGCACGTTCATTAAAACGAATCCAATTGTGGTGGAGCGTTTCCTCAAGGCTTACATTGAAGCGACTCGTCTCATAAAAAAAGACCCAGCGCTCGTCGAGCGGGTGATCAAAAAATGGCACCGCGAAACCGACTCAGCTTTTATCAAAAAGACTGTTGAAGTCTACGCCGCTATCTTTAAGCCCATTCCTTATGTTTCCGACCAAGGTCTGGAAGTGGTGTTGAAGGAGCTATCCCTTCGACGTCCCGTGCCCAAGGAATTTTTGGTCAAGCCTGATCAATTTCGCGATCACGGACCTCTCGATAAACTCGTCAAAGATGGCTGGGTTGCCCGCCTGGGCCAATGAACAGTGATCCGACGCTTATATGCCATGGGCATCGCATGCACAAAAGGGATTGACGGCCCGACTCAACAGGGTGTAGACGATTAGTATGAGCCTCCCAAAATGTCCCGCGTGCTATGAAGACTACGCACGCCGCGTGCGCCGTGAAGGTTTGATCGAGCACTTGCTGAGTCAATTTTACGTTTACCCTTTTCGTTGCCAGCTCTGCGGCACACGCTTTCGAGCGCGTCAACCAGGTGTCAGATACATCAGAATCGACGAAGACCGGCGGGAGTATGAAAGGATACCGGTTAATTATGACGCTATTCTGTCGGTGGAACGCGAGCACTCGGAAGGCGTAGTGAAAGATATCTCTTTGAGGGGCTGCTCCGTCGACACCCGTACTCCGCTTTCACCGGGGACCATCCTCCAATTGGGACTGCAACTGCCGGGTGACAGGCGCGGAATCACCATCGACGCAGGCGTGGTTCGAACCAGTCGACCCGGTTCGGTAGGAATAGAATTCATTCGCTTTAAGCACGATGAACGAAATCGTTTAAAGGACCTTGTTCGAAGTCTTCATTTTGGCAACGCTCCTCCGCTGTTGCTGTCCTAAAAGCTATCCTTAACGTGATTGCCAAGCCCTACTCTGAATCCGGGCCCATGGGCTTCGCTAACTTGTGACATCTTTTCGCTCTGTCCTGCCCGCGCAACGCGCAACATCGTGCAGGAGGTAATTGTGAGAACCCGTGCGGGTCGTGAATGATGCTCTTTGCACGCCGAAGGCGAGCTCTTTCATTTCTTTTCTGACAGCGTCACTCTGAGGAGTCGCGTGGGATTCTTCCCATAGCCCTAAAAAATATTCTGGATACCCGCCTTCGCGGGTATGACAGGTGGAAGATCCCAGACTTATTTCGCAACCTTTGGTTCCAGGCACTAGTGCAGCGCGAGCCGGAATCCAGGAAATAAAAGCGATCCTGGGTTCCGTTTCCGGAGAACTTTCAATGAACTGCTGGGCCAGGCTCAAGTCCGGCCGTCGAGCGCGGCTTTTACACGCTCGCGCGAGAACGGGACTTGACGGATGCGGGCGCCGGTAGCGTCGAAAACGGCGTTAGCGATAGCAGCTGCGGTCACAGTGATCGCTGTCTCTCCGGCACCCATGGTGCTCCCATCAGACCGGTTGATGAGAATCGTCTCGATTTTTGGAACAGCGGCGCCTAAATACAACGGTGGATAAGTTGACCAGTCGATTGAAACAACCTTTTGGTCGTCCCACTTTACTTCTTCCAGCAAGGTCCGGCTCAGGCCGTGCAGGGCGCCTCCCTCGAGCTGATTCCTCAAACCGTCGGGATTTGAAATCGGTCCACAGTCGCTGGCAATAACGAGTCGCGTTGCGGTTATCTGGCCCGTGTCTTGATTGACTTCGACTTCGGCCACCATCGCGCAGTATCCGTTGTCGCCTTCATACAGTACACACGAAACGCCGCGGCCCGCAGCAATACCGGTCCGGCGCATGCCGGACCGGGGTGACGGTCTAGTCTGCCAGTTCGCGGCCTTCGCTACGGATTTCACTACTTCGATCAATCGAGGATCGCGCAGGTGGCGCAGGCGATAGTCGACGGGATCTGCCTTCGCCACCGAGGCGAGTTCGTCCATGAATGACTCATGGGCAAAGGTATTCTGCAGCCGTGCCGGCGAGCGCAAGGGACCTGTCCAAAAAAGCGATTTGACGTTGTGCGTGAGAACACGCTGGCTAGTCACTGCACCGGTACCTTCGCATCGTCCGCCCACACAGCCGGTGACGTACGAGGGAGCTGCATTGCTGCCGTTGGAAAAGTCTGTCGGGTCCGGCGCTGGGGTCCTGGGCGTGAAGGCAGCAGGCTGAAAGCCGGCCAGAAAGCCCGTGATGACGTTTCCCGGATCGCTTGGCCCCGGGCGGCCGCCTAACGCCGGGGCCCACGATTCATGGTCCCACGTGGTGATTGTTCCTCCGTCATCCAGCCCTGCACGTTGGTCGATAACGAAAGCAAAGCCGTAATTCTCCCACGCCATCTCATCTTTCCGCGTGAGCTGCACACGCACCGGTTTGCCAACTGCTTGGGACAAGAGCGCTGCGTCATAAGAAACCGTGTCCGCGCCGTTGATACCGTAGCAGCCGGACCCAAGTCTGAAAATGACGCGCACATTCTCGGGTGTCAGGCCGAGGACCGTTGCGATGCTGTTTTTCAGCGGATAAACCGCCTGCGTCGCCGACCAGATCGTCGCTTTGCCGTCCTTGACATCGCCAACCGCGCACGAGCTGCCCACCGATCCATGCATTTGGTAAGGGTAGTGGTACGTAGCTTTCACAATTCTCGCTGCGCTGGACAATTTTTCGTCGACATCCTTCGAGTTAAGGAGAAATGTGTCTCGCGTCGGCTTCTGATTCCGGAGGTATTCGTAGAAGTCTCGCTGGGCCGGCAGCCCGGTACCGAGTGTCCAAGTGACCTTCAACTTGTTTGCCGCCTGAAGGGCCTGCCACGGCTTCTCTGCGACCACGCCGACGAAATTTTTCTTGACGACCACCTTTACAATACCCGGAATGTCCCGTACTGAACTGTCGTCAACGCCGACGAGGGTTGCTCCGACGGCCGGCGGTCTTACGACCTGGCCGTGCAACATACTGGGCACGCGCACGTTGTGGACGAACTCGAACTGACCGGCGACGATTGCGGGGATCTCCTCGCGCGGCACCGGCTTTCCAAGGACCGTCCATTCATTCGGATGTTTTCGTTTGGCGGCCGGGTTGAGCGGAATGCCGAATGTTCGCCCTCCGATCAGTTCGGCGTAGCTGACGCTCTTGGAGGAGTCTGCCTTCGCGTGGATCATACCGTCCTTCACAGCAAGACGATCAACGGGCACACCGAGCTGCGCGCTCGCTCTCTGCAAGAGAGCTTCGCGCGCGGTTGCACAGGCGAGGGCGAGGTTTTTGTTATTAAAGTTTGTGGGATGCGACTGGGCGCCGGACGTTGTCCCCTGGTCCGGAGTCAGCGCCGTGTCGCACTGAATCAATTTCACACGATCAAACGGCACGCTAAGCTCTTCGGCGATCAACTGCTTCTGCGCAGTATACAGCCCCTGTCCCAACTCACATTTGCCGGTGTAGGCTGTCACATTGCCGTCGGCGCCGATAGCGATCCACGAATCGAGCCGACTACTACCCGCACCATCGAGACGCTGGGCCTCTGCGGAACCGGGACTCATCAGGTCAGTCGTCAATCCAGCCATGCTGAAGCCGACAATCAAAGCGCCGGACCTAGCGATGAACTGCCTTCGCGAGATTCCGGTTTTCTCGAGCACGACGAATGCGTCAGGCGTGAGTTCCTTCGAAACCTCCACCGGTTTCATGCTTTCACCTCCTGCCCATATCGCTTGATGGCGCGGATCATCCGCCCGTGGCCGTGACAACGGCACAGCACGCCGGACATCGCCTGGCGGATTTCAGCATCCGTCGCCTTCGGATTCCGATCCAGAAATGCTTTGGCTGTCATAATCACGCCGTTGATACAAAATCCGCATTGCATCGCCTGCTCGTCGATGAACGCTTTTTGAATCGGATGAGGCTTCTCGATGGTTCCGAGTCCCTCGAGTGTCGTGATTTCAGATCCCGCCACTTCAGCGACGGGTGTGATGCAAGACCGAATCGCCTGACCTTTAACAATCACCGTGCAGGATCCGCACTGACCGAGACCGCACCCAAACTTTGGTCCACGAAGTGCGAGATCGTCGCTAAGCACGTAGAGCAGAGGAGTCGCTGGATCCACATCCACCGAGTGCCTCTGACCATTGACTCGTAAGTTCATAACACTCATATGACTCCTTTCCTGCTCGCGATCCCCCAAAGACTGATAGGAATTTGTTTTTGAGTGTCGGCTACGGGGAACTGAAAAATTTCGCCGACAATCGCCTGCCAAAACCCTTTCACGAGCCGAAGGGCGGCGCCGAGAGGCCGAATTAGCGTCACACGCCCTATTGTGGGCGGGACAATATCTGCTATCAGGATGTTATGTCAACTACGGCCCGATTTTCAGACGAGGCTGGACATAGCAAAGCGCAAACACGAAGAGCACAACGAGAAATCGCCCTAGCCACATTGCGTTCTCCGCGTAGAAAGAGATCGGAATACGAAGTTGCTACGAGGCCTGAATCCGCTTCCAAACTAGCTGCCCGACACCCTTCTGGCCGTGGAACAACATAGGCGGTGTCGAAAGAGTTAACGTGTTCTTGCTTGTGTCTAGTTCGGCAAAGCGATGTTGATCAGTTCCCACCCAGTTCTCAAAGGAACAAAGCTTTAGGTGGTGGATGAGTTCCTTCTCCGACACAATCGAGAACGGACCACAATAGGAGAGATAGCCCTTGGCGTCCAAGGCCAACAGCTTTGGATCCCCTGCAAAAGGATCGTCGCTCGGGACGCGAATACGATTGGGCGCGGAAATATTGACTGACATGAAGCCGGCAGGATGATAGGCGATAAATCCGGATGCGCTCTTTCCCAGAGGATAGCCCGCAACCTTGTCGTTGATAACAGTTTCCCAGCTTTGTAGTTCCCATACACCAATAATCTTTTCCGCCAGCATCGTCATCTCTCCTTGTCTGTTTGTGAATCCCAATCGACCTGTCAGCATGCACTACGCCTAGTTCATATGCGCCCATGAGCAGTGTGGCCGAACAAGACCAAGTTAAACCGCCGCCACCATAGTCGCGAGAAAGGCCGCTATCGGTGGGTCCGGTCGAACGCGTGGTTAGCCTAAGGGTCTTGGCCGCAGCGAGGGGCGAACTTGCCAAAACACCGCAGGCGGACGGCCTAACGAGGCATTCTCGGTAGCTTCGTGCCATCCTTTGGAATTTGATACTGCGCGGCATTGAGCTGCATCGCAAGGAACGTGTAGTAGCCGACAATTCCGGTCAGGTCGACAACACCCTTTGCGCCGAAGCGTGACTTGGCTCGCTCGAACGTCGCATCTGAGATCTGCTTGTTCTTGAGCAGTTCGGTAGCATAATCGTACACAATCTCTTCGTCAGCGCTCATCGCTGCCGGACGTCGGCCATCTGCAATGGCATCAGCAATCTCCCGCCGAATGCCTGCTTTGAGAGCGATCGGCTGATGCAGGTACCACTCATAGTCCTGTGTCCATTCACGGGCTGTGATCAAGATCACCAGCTCACTGAGCGTGTCGCCAATTGCCGACTTGTAGCGAAGGTAGTCACCCATTTCGCCCGCTAGCAACATGACTTTCGGACTGTGCATCAAGGGCTCGAACGGACCGAACACGGGAACCTTGCGCACCGCCTCGAAATCCGCCGCCGCTTGTTTCTGTTCTGCGGTGTATTGCGCCGGAGGAATGGTAGGCAGCCGCTCCTCGGCCTCGGCCGCCACAGCGAAGGCAGACAGAGAAGCCATGATCATGGGACGCAAGTCCATACGCCATCTCCTTTGAACATGTACGTGGCGCCCGTTATTTTCCGGAGTCTACGCGAAACGACTCCTGAGGCCTAACTTACGAGTATACTTATCATTGATATTGGAGTTCTAAAAAGCTCAGCGCGAAATTTACTTCTTCAATCGATAACTTTCAATCGTCTTCTCGCTCGCATATCCAATATACTCGCCTAGCGGCAAACCGGTCACAGACCGTCGGCCGGGCCGCGCATGCCTTTGCCGCCTCGGTTTAAGGCCTGCGTGTAAATCATTGTCGTGCTCACTTCTGTGTGGCCAGTAATTCTTGGACCTTTGTGATATTGTAGCCGTTCTCCAATAAATCCCCGAATTCAGAGGCTCGTATTGCCCGCCCGTTAATCGAGATAAGGCCGGACGTCCAATCCAAAATCTTGGGCAATGCGCGCGCACCATGCGCCGTCGTCTTGCATAGCGCCGAAAGCCACCCACGCCTCATCGGACATGCCTGCTCGCCATGCAAGAAAAGAAGTCGCATCGGGTCCAATCGGATAGCGCAGCTGCCAACTGTCACTCTCGACGATCTGCCGGATCGCTTCTCCGACGACAGTGGCTGACACCGGGTGCGCGAGCGAAGCTGCGAACAGCGCCTTCAGGCGGCGCTCCTGCGGGTAGCGTCTCTCGACGGGAATCGCACGGACTTTATCGAAGATAGCCGTCTGAATGATGCATGGCTCCACAATTGCCACCCGAATGTTGAACGCTTTTACCTCCTGCGCGAGTACTTCGCTCATGGCTTCGAGTGCGAACTTCGAGGCCGCATAGGCGCCCTGCGCCGCCTGCGCAATGCGACCCGCCACCGAGGAGACGTTGACGATGCACCCGCTGCGCTGCTCGCGCATTTGCGGCAATACCGCCTGGATGCAGCGCACCGCGCCGAAAAAGTTGGTCTCCATAGTTTGACGAAACTCGCCAAGCGGCCGTTCTTCAATCGAGCCCAATGGCGTAATGCCCGCATTGTTGACGAGCACATCGATTCGCCGCCGCTCCGAATGAACCTGGGCGACTACGCGTTGTACAGAGCCATCGTCGTCCACATCGAGCGGCACGACGACGATCGGCAAGGCTTCCTTTGTGGCGATTGAAACGAGCTCTGGCGCCCGCTGAGGATTGCGCATCGTGGCATAAACGCGGTGGCCGGCCCGGCCGAGCGCGAGAGCTGTCGCTAAACCGATGCCAGTGCTGGTTCCAGTGATGAGCGCAATGGCCATGAAGTTCCCTTTACCTAGAGTCCTTTAATAAAATCTCGAAGCGTATTCATGGGTTGCTGATCGCGAATCCCATGGATAATGACTACGGGCTGACGCCCATGGGGGCGATCCGGTGAATGAGCAACTTCTTCCTGTGATTGTTTCGCCAATTTTTTTGCCATCCGAACAGCGCCCCATGAAAATTCGTTTGACGGATTGCCAAACATCGCGCGCGTCTCTAAAAGCTCTTGCCAGATCGTTTCTCATGAAGAGCCAAACATATCAAATCGGCTGGGAATCGGTAAAGCTAAAAGAAAACTCCGAGTGCTCCTGCGGTTTCAGGATCCCTACGGCAAAGATGAGGATCCTATCCATTTGAAGGTGGCGCTAAATGCGGATACTGATAGGAATTTGTTTTTGAGTGTCGGCTACGGGGAACTCAAGAATTTCGCCGCTAGTCGCCTGCCAAAACCCTTTTACGAGCCGAAGGGCGGCGCCGAGAGGCCGAATTAGCGTCACACGCCCTATTGTGAGCGGGACGACATCTGGTATCAGGATGTTATGTCAACTACGGCCTGATTTTCAGACGAGCCTGGACATCCGCCTCCTGATTGCGCTAAGAGGACTCTTAAATGAGCTGGCTATAGAACGGATCGAAGGTGA
>Ga0126373_10001035_pt1 | contig 19358 bp, 13 predicted proteins | sample PanSoiMetPlot_11_FD_92545 | JGI IMG/M metagenome (GOLD analysis project Ga0126373, IMG submission 92545) | Tropical forest soil microbial communities from Panama - MetaG Plot_11 | ecosystem: Environmental > Terrestrial > Soil > Tropical forest > Bulk soil | place: Panama | collected 2016-02-17 | reverse complement strand
TTGTGAGTCCAATGGATGAGGTCCTTGAGGTCTTTTCCAACATGAATGCTGCTAGCATCCATGATTCACCTCAGCGCAAATGTAGGTTTTGACCTGATTGTGAAGCCAAGCCAAGGCAGCACAGTGGCATAGACTACTGTGAGTAGAGTGACGGGGGTGAATTTCCCCAGTCAGCCTCCGCAACCCCTTGGAAGCCGAGGAGTTCACCCCCTACCAGCCCCATACTTGCCGCGTAGGTCGTAATCCGCCCTCAGAAAATAGGCCAGTTATGAATGGCCGGAGAGAAAAACGGAGTCCCAGGAAGTTGGTCGTTCTACTCTCCAATGGGACGAAGCCAGTGGTCGCGGAGCACGCATCGACGGAAAACGTCAGCGATAACGGTTGCGCGCGTCCGAACGGTTCGTCCTTGGAAGCAAGTTACTCGTGTACTTGTCAAATTTCCGCTGGCTGAACTTCGGGCTCGCGCAAGAGTCGTCTATTGTCAGACTCTTCCAGACGGTACCTTTGCGGGGTCTGAAGTTTCTGGCGCGCACATCTGCATGGGTCACCCAGTGACTCATCGGCGTAATCTCCGAAGTCACCTGGATGCAGCCGCTGTGAGAAGGCCACCGGGTTACGCCCGAAGTCACGCGGCGCTCGGGAACAATGTACTTGGACGAAAAACGCGTAACACGGAGGGCTATGTGGCGCGAGTCTTTAAGTTTGTCGATATCCTGGGACGCGAATTGCATACCATAACTGACCCTGAAGACAAGCTTCCAATTCCTGCAAACGCTCAGGAGGTTTCCATCGGGCCTATTACGATGCGGGTAGAATCAGTGAGAACCGTTGGCAGTTCTACCAATCCAAGAATACCTACCGTTTATTATGTCCGCGTACGGGTACAAACTCCCGCGGCAAACGCCTAGCGTTGTTACTGTCTTCTATGGTTTTCGGCTTGCTAAAAAAAGCGCCACGCACCATGCGGACCACCGACGATGCTCGCCACGAAGATAGAGCGTTGGAATCCGTTCCAAAAGACCACCGCGAAAGACGTCACCACGTACCGAGCGCTGTTCTGCGACTCGTGTGCTAAGAACGACAACGATGGCCACGCGAGAATGGCGAAAGAGCCTGTGCTGGCACAAGGAACCAATTCTCCAACGAGCGAAGAAGAGAAGTATGCTGAAGTCCTGCTGACCTTGATCGAAGCATACGAAGAAGAACATCATTCCATTCCTGACGCGTCTCCGGTGGAGGTGGTTCGCACATTGATGGACGCCAATGCTCTCCGCCAGAAGGACCTGGTCCCAGTTTTCGGCTCTGAAAGTGGCGTGTCGGAAGTCTTGCACAAGAAACGTGACCTCAATAAAACCCACATAGAGAAATTGAGTAAACGATTCCATATTTCTCCGGCAGCGTTGTTCTAAGAGTGGCATCATTTCTTTCCGTGGATCTTGACGGAAGCAGACTCATCGACGGGAGATTGACGCTAGGATGAAATGAAGGCTGTGCCTCGCCAAAATCTCATCCTGTCGTTCGCCAAAAGCCCGGCCGACGTTAGAATCAACAAGATACGAAGAGGCTTCGTAACGCTGTCACATGGATGAATTCCGGTCGGAGAAGCAAGTACTAGCGTTTTGGCGAGGCACAAGACAAGATTGCCTCCTGCGTGTTCGTTCGCATGGGTGTTGCTCCTAAGTTGTGGATTTGAACCGAGACGAAGAGGAAGTCTCGAGTGAATGTGCTACTGGAAAGAGGCAGAGATCGTTCCAGTCGTCAGGGGTTGCGAGTCAAAGGGATTGTGGGCTGATAGCGTCAGTGATTCTATTCGGCGCGCTTGTTCTTCTTACCTTTCAGAATCTTCGCGATGGCAACAATGCCGCCACTGGGTCGCATTATTGGAGATTTCTCAGTTCTGTCTCCAGGAAGCGGGCGGCCGTTGTTCAACGGTTTCACCCCTCTCCAAGAGCGCTTGCAGCCACGTCAGCATTCTCGGCCATCCGCGATAAGCCTCAGCCAGTTCGGGATGCGCCGCGAAGCCGCTGTGGCGAATTCGCACGAGCGTGCCGACTTTGGCAGGTTCAAGTTCCCATCGAATCCTTGTTTCCACGTCGCCGGTCCAAGTCGCACGCCAAGTCGAGGACAGGAGCCGTGGCGGATCGACTTCCAAGTATTCGCCAACAATTTCAAATGGGCGCCCGTTGCCATCTACGCCCATGCTCCGCCACATTCCGCCGACGCGCAGATGGCTCTCGAACTTCGTACAGCGATAGATGCCCGCCTGGCCCCACCACTGCATGACCTGGGACGGATCGACCAAGGCCTGAAAGACGCGCTCAGGTGGCGCGGCAATTCGTATCTCGGCGAGAATCTCGTCCTTTGCAGGCTGTGCAGGCGAAGTGTTTGGTGTTGACATGACGACCTCCGATCTAGCCCTTGGTTCTCCGGCGCTTCTGTCTCGCCGGAGCTTCCTTCGTGTATTCAGATTCGACAAACTCTTTCAGGCCGGAAAGGCTGGTGTGCCACAAGCCTCGATAGTGTTCTAGCCATGAATCGACGGCCTTGAGCGGCTCAGGATTCAGCCGGTAGAGCCGCAGTCTTCCTTTGCGGCGCTCGTGGACCAGCCGCGCACGACGCAGCAGTCTTAGGTGCTTCGAAATCGCCGGACGCGAGACTGGAAATTGCTTTGCGATCGCTCCTGCCGGAAGTGCTCCGCGAGACAACAGGTCGAGCACCGCACGCCGCGTCGGATCGGCAAGCGCGCCGAAGACCGACTCCGACGAATATGTAACTGTTCGGCTACGCATAATATGTAACCGTAAAGTATCGCATTCCGAGTGTCAAACGTTTTTTTTAGGAATTGTCAAAGCAAAATAGAGTGGTTTCTTGAATCGGACCTTGGGGAAAAATTCAGATGATTCCGCTAGCGCGCGGCTACCCAGCGAACCCCGATGTCGGCGGCCGAGCGGACGCGGTCGATCAGTTGCGCGCCATGATGCTGGATGTGGCGGATATTGACGAGCTGGTGCTCCAGCTTGGACATGCGATACCAACTGAAGCCACTCTCGGTGCGGTCGAGATCCAACGCGTCCACGGCTTCATCAACCATCCGATCGCAGAACTCCCAGTACTCGAGCACCTGCGCTTGGGTGTACGGCTCACCGCTGATGCCGTCGCCTTCGCCGCGATGCTTTTGCCACAGACTAAACGCAGCTTCGTCGTGCTGGAGATACAGGTGCGCGAAGAACAGCGCGTGATACGACAGCTGCCAGAACGCATTCTTGTGGTCGGTGCTCAACCACTCCTCCGGCGGGCAGCGCTCGATAGCTTCGCGGAGCATCGCCAGCGACGCGTGATACTGGCTCTTCAACACGGATCGAAGCACTGGATGCGTGTCGCTCATCGACTTCGATTGTACATCGAGGCAGCCTTCACAGACACATATCCCTCTCCGGTCGCGAATCGCGCGATCATCGGGTCGACTCTTGCGCGCGATTTCTAAAGGTGAGCCAAATATGTTGGTGCCTCAACGAGCTCCTTCGGAGCTTTCGCCTGAACGGGGTTGACCAATGGGCCGAGGAGATCGTGGTTTGGGACGTGGGATCGCACTGCGATAATGAGCTGGTGTGTAACCGATACCGATTGACGCACTCGAAGCAGTGCCGCCGCTTGGTTTCTGGACTCGTATGCCGCATCGCGTGCTGCACAACCGAATCCGGTGCGACTCGTGCCACCCGAAAAACCTCAGGGGAGGCTGATTTTCGGGCGTCCGTTCAGTGTGGTAGCAGGACCGAGATTGCGCGTAAGCCCGCGAGTCTTGCGTGACATGGTGTCTCGTAATTGGCACGCCGGTTTCCAGAAGACACAGTCCCTTTACCGTTGGTTCCAGTGATGGTCCCGATGAATTCGCAGGCGGGCAGGCATTACAACTCTTCTAAATTGCTAGAAACCAAGGGCTACGAGGTTTTTCGAGTAGACATCTTCGTGTTCTCTTCTTTATTCCTGCGCCTGCACGACTGGAAGCTGGGAAGCTAATTGGAGGTCAATCATCATCGAGATGCGGCGGTCCAGTTGGAAAAACGTGGCGGACTTTCTCCCATTCAGGACTTGGGATACGATCGGCACATATTTCTGCCGCAACTGCATTATCGCGACGTCCACATCCAGCCACTGCCGCAGATACGAGGCCGCCTGCTCGTCCGTCATTGTCCCCCAGTGGTCTGCGTATTCCTGAATCAGGCCGAACTTCTTGTCGTTGATCTTCACTAGCTCAGCGGTGTACTGGTCATAAATTGGCCAGAACTTCGTTGCCTCCGCGTCCGTCAGCTTCAGGTTTTCAGCAATTAACTGCTTTTTGCGTGAACGAAGGTCTTTCCGCAGAAGATCCACGTCCTGGCTGCTGATCACGCGTGTGTTGTTGTCTTGCGGAGGTGCCGTTTGAGCATTCCCCATCGCTCCGCACACCATCCACGCTCCGGCCATCGCGATGAATGCCGACAGTTTCTTCACGAGTTCCTCCTCAATTTGGCAGAGTAGATTCTAGTGAACCGCGAGATTCAAGAAGCTAGGTTGAACGTAGGGGCGAGAATGTGTTTTGAGCTACTGGGAAATATGACAGATGAGGCGTACGTGAGACCTGTTCACGCTTGGTACAAGATAGCGGGCTGACTCTCCACTCAAATGCCATCGCAGAGGTGCACAATTGGGCGAGTTCGCATTACGCAGGCTCATGCGCGATCATCTCGACTACGATAGACTGGTTTTTCCTGCTCATTGAGCGGCGCAAAACCATGATTGAACTGATCCCTGCTCAAACTGCTGCTTACTCTGTTTTGAAATATGCCCTCGACGCTGGCAACCTCCTGCTCTTGCACAGTCCTTCGGGCCGAGGTCGAACGACTGTCCTTCGTAAGCTTTACGAAGAGACTGGCGGCGGTTTTGTCACATGCAAAGAGTTCATCGAGACTTCGGCGGCCCGCCATCCACTTTCACTTGAAGAGACTCTGTATTCGACAGTGACGTCTGAATTAACGAAGTGCGAGTTTGTCTACGTCGATGATGCTGATTTGATTCACGATGCCACCTCTAGTTGCCACTTCTATCCACGAGGGAGCTATGTCGAAACTGCCCTTCTTGAATTGAGCAACGCTGCCTCGCGAAGTGGGAAGAAATTGATCGTGTCCACCGACGGCTCTATCGCCCAAGCATTTGCAGCACGCTGCTTCTCCGTCTCGATTCGACGCTATTCAGAGCAAGATTATGCCGCCTTGTTGAAAATTCTTCTTGGGTCTGAGCAAGCCGCGCGTCTTGACATAAATAAGGTCTATCGATTCGCGCCGAAACTGAATGCTCATCAAATTCGCGCCGCCTGCGATTGGTTGCGCCCGTCGGGGCCATTCACGACAGAAAGGTTCATCGAGTATCTTCACTCGCAACGTCTGGCAAGCAATGTGGACCTCGGGGAGGTTCAAGAGGTGGATATCCACGACTTACAGGGCGTCGAAGATGTTGTCCGCAGCCTGGAGATTCATATCGTCCTTCCCCTCAGCGAGGATGCATTAAGTTCAGAACTGAGTCTGCGGCCAAAGCGCGGTGTTTTGCTGTACGGCCCTCCTGGTTCCGGCAAGACTACTATCGGTCGTGCCTTGGCGCATCGGTTACGCGGAAAGTTCTTCTTGATCGACGGCACGTTCATTGCCGGGACCCAAGATTTCTATCAGCGAATCCATCGTGTTTTTGAGGCTGCCAAGGAAAACTCTCCCTCCGTAATTTTCATCGATGATGCGGACGCGATCTTTGAAGATGGTGAGGAGCGGGGTTTGTATCGCTATCTCCTGACGATGCTTGACGGTCTGGAAAGCGAAGGGAGTTCTCGCGTCTGCGTCATGATGACAGCTATGAATCTCAATCATCTTCCTCCTGCACTGGTACGAAGTGGGCGGGTCGAGCTGTGGCTGGAAATGAAATTGCCTGACATGGAGGCCAGGCGGCGAATCCTGCAAATTCATATGAAGGGTCTTCCTTCAGGACTGTCGTCGTCCTGCGATAGTGCGCGCATTCTCGCCACAACGGACGGTTTCACGGGCGCTGACTTAAAGCGGCTTGTTGAGGACGCCAAAGGGTTGTTCGCATTTGATCATTTCCAAAAAGCAGAGCAAAAAGAAGCCACTCATTATTTCATTGAGGCTGCCAACGGAGTGCGCGAAAACAAGAGACGCTTTGAAGAAGCCCAAGCGACGGCTCGTGCCAAGCCACGTTCTCCTTACGGAGACCATTTCTATTCTCAACCGCCAGCTGAAGAAGACTAACGCACAAACCTCCAAGTTGATCTTGGTGCGAGATTAGGGATTGGCTCTGTGTTGTGATGCCATCCGAAAGCCACTAACAGCATGAGTGGACTTGACTTACAGAAAATTGTATGGCTTCTCCAGAAAGATGTAAGGATTTAGAATCGATTTATACAGTTTACATTCTGTTACTGGTAGTAGGTAAACCTTTAAGAGCCTCTGGGTAAAGGACATATGTTTTAGCATCCGCTTTCGTCTTCTTTGGTTCAGTTCGTGCTCTCGAGTTTGCGATCAACGAGATGGGGGCCGTTTTCGAACGGAGCGGCGATTGATGCCTCAAAGTGGTGGGGCTTCTCTCGCGCCCGTTGGGCGATATTCGCCCTACGCCTCTCAAATCTCAATTGAAACCTTTCATCGTACGGGGAATGTCCAGTCTCAGGCGGAGGCTTAAGATGGCTATAGCGCGTGCGCGAAATGTACTCCTTACAGCCCTATTTGTTCTGGCTGCGGCGTCTGCTTCAGCTCAGATCACATCTCAGACTGGGGCTGTTCGTGTCGTTGTGCAAGATGCTCAAGGTGGATTGATCACAGGGGCGAAAGTCACACTGGGCTCGCCGTTGGGGACAAGCAACGCCAAGGAAACCTTGCCCGATGGAACAGCGGTGTTTCCGCTGCTAGACCCCGGCGAGTATAAGGTCACAGTAGAACACGGGGGCTTTCGCCGCGCGGTGATCAACGGCGTGGCCGTGAAAATCACTGAAGTTGCGAATTTGACCGTTACTTTGGAAATAGGAGAGATTGCCACGGAAGTAGTGGTGTCCGGTGAAGCTGTGCAAACTGTGAACACGACCAATGCTACGCTGGGCGAGACGCTCCCAGGCGATGTCGTTGGCAATCTGCCGCTCTTCACAAGGAATTTTCTCTTCTTACTCGCAAGCAATGCGGGGACTTCGGCCTCGCTGCCGGATGCAACCGCTGCCGGCCGGGGACTACCCGTGATCTTTGTGGCGGGCCAAAGAGGTACTTTCAACAACCTGGTTATCAACGGCGTGGATGCCAACAACCTTGGCAACAACAACTTCGGCAACGTTCCTGTCCCCTCGCCTGACTCTCTGGAAGAGTTTAGGGTGCAGACGAGCTTGTACGATGCTTCGCAGGGCAAAACATCCGGGGGCAACGTCAACGTCTTGACGCGCTCAGGTACGAACCGCTTTCACGGTCAGGCCTTCGAGTTTCTCCGCAACGACGACTTGAACGCGAATTCATTTTTCTTCAACCAGAACGGAACGCCCCGCCCGGTGCTCAAGCAGAATCAATTCGGCGGCGACTTGGGGGGACCGGTGCCGAAGCTGAAGGATACCTTCTTCTTTGGCTCCTATCAGGGGACGCGACAGCGGAACGGCGTTGCCGGGGGAATCTCTACGAAGTTCCCTGTGTTGCCTGCTTCGCGAACTCAAACCAATATCGAAGCTGCCTTCGGCCTTGCCCCTGGCTCCTTGAGCCCCGTTGCGTTGGCCCTTTTGAATCTGCCTGGCCAATTCGGTGGATTCCTCGTCCCGAGTGGAAATGGCACTCCCGGTCAATTCGGGCTTTTTACATTCTCCAGACCTTTGAAGTTTACCGAAGATCAGTTCAATGCGAACGGGGATAAGAATATAGGGACAAAGCACCGTATTAGTGAAAGGTTCTTCTGGGCCAATACGAGCACCGAGGATCCTCTGGGCGGTGAAGGGGCCGGAAACCTGGGGAGTGGTCAAACAACCCCCGTCGATAATCGTCTTGCTTCGCTAAGCTGGACCTACACGGCAACAGCAAACGTGGTCAATGAGGCGCGTGTCGGATTCAACAGAATTACCCAGCAGGTGCTCGCCAAGGAACCTGCGACGCTAAGTCAAATCGGCATGTCGCGATTCAACAGCTCTGTTTTTTCGGGCATCCCTCTGTTCGTCACCAATGACATTTTCCCCGCATTCGGGGGCATCTCGACAAACAACGACCAGGCCAGCGTGAGCAACACTTTTCATTACGCGGATACGCTGGCGTGGACCCGCGGAAGGCATACTTTCCGCGGAGGCGTCGAATATCGGCGTTATCAAATCAACTTGTTCAACAACTTCGCCTCGCGAGGCTTCCTTGTCTTCAACACCTTCAACGATTTGCTTACGGGAAACATCTTGCAGGCGTTCGCCGGGACGGGCATCACTGACCGCGGATTCCGCGCTCGTGATATTGCAGGATACTTTCAGGATGACTGGAAACTAACGCGGCGGCTGACCCTGAATCTAGGTATCCGCTACGACTACCTTGGCCCCTCGGTAGACGTGAAAGACCGCCTCGGGAACTTCGACCCAAGCTTGCTGGATGCCAATACCAGAGCAAATGCGGGTGCAGGGATCCTCAATGGATTCATTCTGCCGGCAAGTGCTAGTTTTGGTTCTATCAAGGGCACCCCGGGAGTTGACCGCTCGACCTTGAAGAACAACGACTTCAACAACTGGGCGCCGCGCGTTGGTTTGGCGTGGGACGTACGCGGCGATGGAAAAACATCTGTGCGGGCTGGATATGGCCTCTACTATGTCCGCATCTCGAACCAAATGCTCCTGCAGTTAATCACCGCTGCGCCATTCTTCCAGTTGTCGAGTGTGGTGTTGCCCGGGACACCGCTGAACAACCCGTTCCCCAATTTACCGGTTCCGTCTCAGTTTCCGATCTTCCCAACGCCGCCGTCTTTCACTGGGTTCTCGGGGGCAGGCTCTCCGACCTTCAGTGGCCCTCTTCTTTCTCTGAATCCCTTTGAACGCGGGATCCGCACACCTTACGTCGGCTCCTGGAATCTCACCGTCCAACGCGAACTGCCCGGGCACTTCTCGATCGAGGCTGGTTACGTGGGAACCGAGGGCGTTAAACTCTTGCAGGGCCGTCAGCTGAACCAGGCACTTCTGGCAAATGCGAACCATCCGATAACTGTTGGAGGCGCCAACGGTGTTCCCGTGACAGCATTGACGACGGTATCTAGCCGTGACGCGAGCGCGCGCGTACCCGTTCTCGGCTTTAGCACCACTGGCTTGAACACCGTTACTGGAAACGGCCACTCTACTTTCAACGCTTTCGTTTTCACGGTGAACCGCCGCATAGCTGACATGTTCTTACAAGGGGCCTATACATACTCAAAGGCCATTGACAATAACTCGGGAAGCACAACTCAGGATCTCGGAAATTCCAATGGCAATCAGCTGGATACGCGGGGCGTGCGTGCGCTCTCGAACTTCGATCGCACCCATCGCGTGCAAGCCACGTACCGCTATGAAATCCCGGCTTTCCGGCATGCTATTGGTATCTTCCATCACGCGCTTGCTAACTGGGAGATTGGCGGCGTCACCACTTTCCAGTCAGGGCTTCCCTTTACTCTTACTTGTTCCGCATGCGCGAGCAACGTCTTCGGCTTGAGCACCGGTACTCTCTTCCCCCAAGTCGCTGGCAATTTGGATAATCTCCGTCGGGCCGGCGATCCGCAACAGTTTACGGGAACGAACTCGTCCTACAATTCCGGGGTTCTGGGGGCTACGACAGTTAATCCGACCGGAAACCAAGTGTGCGGGCTCAATATTTTTGGCGGTGCGGGGTCTGACTGCTTCACCATAGGGGGACCTGGCACGGGCTCTCACGTCGGTTCATTCTTCGGAAACCTCGGCAGAAACGTTGCCCAAACCAGGGGGCCGCGTCAGCAGCAATGGGAATTCGACGTTGCCAAAAACATCCCGATCCACGAGTCGCTCAGGCTGCAATTGCGCGGCGAATTCTTCAACGTGTTCAATCATCCCAACTTCACTGTGACGAATACATCTCTGTCTGGAGCATGCCTTGGAGCGAGCGGTCTCGATGCTCCATCTTGCCCACTTGGCAAGTACGATACGATTCTGGGCAATCCTCGAATCGTTCAAGTGGCGTTGAGACTGGAGTTCTAATTCCTTAGGACCCTAACTCGCTATGAGCAAAGGAACCGCCAGGAACCTAAGCGATCGTCGCAGATGTCGACTGACCTTCGCATCTTTGTGCGACGCGCCTTAGTCCTCTGGCCTGCTCTAGGCCAACCACCGGCAGGTTCGCCGGGGTCCAGCAGTCCGACTTGCACGAGCAGCGAGGCCTGGTCCCACGAGATGTGTTCATGCGCGACTTTCCTGTTCTCGAATCTCATTTACCACGACGTGCGGAAGTTCGACGTTTTTCCCAGTCGGCGGGATCCCAGGCAGCAAGTAATCCCACTGTGTGTTGGGGGTGAAACTCACAATTAATTCATCCACGGCCTGGTCTTTGCCGATGGTGCGGGAGATGGGTGTTACCTTCGCATCTTTGGGGATTTGGTTTATGAAGTGCTCGTTGTAAAAGCGACGGACTTCCCGACCACCGAAGCCCCCCGCTAGGGTAGCGACACAGTACACATAAGGCTCGGCCACCATCGTTTCCATCGTGGCGTCAACATCAAAATCGACAAATTCTCTCGCCATGTGCCCGTCGAAGAGCGCGCCGAGATCAGAATTCGAGTTCGCGGCAGGGATGGACCTTTCTCCTCTTGGTGCATCATCGCAACTAGCTGATCGCTCTCGGTTAGCGCCAATTCCGGCAAGTTTTGATTAAAGTAGTTTGTTGGCTGTTGACCGAAGGGTTGCTAGTTCGAATCTAGCCCGGGGAGCCAAGTCTTTGATGGGTGCGGAAGATTTCACCTCGCGAATTTACAGGGCGTTCACAATTATCGGACCTACGAGTTTTGCACTTTGCATTTGCGCAGAACCGGGTAAAATGAGCTAGCCCAAATTATGCCGGGGCCGCGAGGCCTTATTTTCCCAATCTCCTCCAAATTCTGCTCCGAGCCCGCCGGAATGTCTTGTCGAAACGCGCTTGTGCGCTTTTTGATATTTGGACCTGCATTTCTTTTGTTTTCTGCAGTTTTTCTCGTGATTGGCTGCAGGAATCAGCCACCGTCTTCGAAAGAAACTTCTTTGGCAGCGCCTCCCGGGTCGCTGGAACTTGTTTTCCCCTATGGCTCGGAAAAAGAAAAATGGATCAACGAAGTGACCGCGGCGTTCAATCAAAGCCGTAAAAGGACACAAAGCGGGAAAGCGATTTTCGTGCGTGCCGTGCCGATGGGCTCTGGCGAATCCATCGACAACATTCTTTCCGGCCGGATGCAGGCGCACCTTGCAAGTCCCGCCTCTGCCGCATTTATCAAACTTGGAAACGCGGAGTCACGCGCGAAGAGCGGCAAGGATTTGATTGCCTCCACGGACAACCTTGTCTTGTCTCCCGTCGTGATCGTCATGTGGAAGCCGATGGCGGAAGCGATCGGCTGGGGAAAGAAGCCTATTGGCTGGTCCGACATTCTCGCTTTGGCGCGGAACCCGAAAGGCTGGTCGGCCTACAACTACCCTCAGTGGGGGAAATTCAAGTTCGGTCACACACATCCGGAATTCAGCAATAGCGGGCTGATTTCGCTGTTCGCTGAGGCCTACGCGGCTTCTGGAAAAACGGCTGGACTCAAACTGGCGGACCTGGAGAAACCTCAGACCAAACAACTCATTGCGGGCGTGGAACAGAGCGTCGTTCACTATGGCAGCTCGACAGGCTTCTTCGGGCGCAAGATGTTCGCGAATGGGCCGGAGTATTTGTCGGCCGCGGTTCTGTACGAAAGCATGGTGGTTGAGTCCTATTCCCAGAATAACCTGGCTTTTCCCGTGGTTGCCATCTACCCGAAAGAAGGAACGTTCTGGAGCGACCATCCCGTCGGCGTCGTCGAGCGAGATTGGGTTACACCCGAGCACCGCGAGGCGGCGAAAATCTACATTCAGTATTTGCTGGCGCGGCCGCAACAGGAAAAAGCAATTGAATACGGGTTTCGCCCGGCATCGCTGGATGTTCCCCTTGCTGCTCCTCTTGATGCAGCGCATGGAATCGATCCGAAAGAACCGAAGACCACGCTCGAAGTGCCTTCGTCCGATGTCATCAATGGGATTCTGCAATCCTGGAGAGTGCAGAAGAAACATTCGAACGTGGTTCTGGTCCTGGACACTTCTGGAAGCATGGCGGAAGAAGGCAAGATGCAAAACGCCAAGCAAGGCGCGAAACAGCTTGTGCAGCTTCTGGATGAAGGAGACACATTTTCCTTCCTTCCCTTCAGCACGGGACTAAACTGGGCTCAAACAGACGCCAGCGTGAAAGACCAACGGCCGCAACTGCTTCAGCAAGTGGATTCATTGTTTGCCGGCGGCGGCACGGCGCTTTACGATTCCATCGATGCGGCTTACCAACACCTCGCGGAGACGCACAATCCTGACGCCAAAATTCAAGCGGTAGTTGTCCTCACCGACGGGGAGGACACCGAGAGCAAGATGAAATTAAATGAGCTCATGGAACGTATCAAATATAACGGTGAGACCAGGGCAATCCATGTTTTTACCATCGCGTACGGCCGCGATGCCAAAAAAGACATTCTGCAGCAGATTGCGGATGCAACCCAGGCCAAATTCTATGAAGGCACTCCGCAAAACATTGTGGAAGTTTTCCGAGACATTTCGACTTTCTTCTAGCCTCATCAACCACTTTGTTGTTGAGGACGAAGGGCGCTGAATGACATGGCAGACGGACCCAAACTGACGGCCCTCGGTAAACTCTTCATCTTCCTATTCATCGCCATCTGCGTAGTTGGCGCTTATTATTTCTTCACCAACAAGGCGCCGTGGAGTTCTCCGGGCAAAAGCACCGGACCAGGCGGCGGGATTCTGGATTCGTTCGGCAGCGGCGACCAAGTGGAAGTTGGCATCGCCTACGGCACCGAAAAGCAGCGCTGGCTGGAATGGGCGGTGCAGGAATTTGCGAAGACTCGCGACGGAAAGCGAATCAAGATCAACCTCGTCCCTATGGGCTCGCTCGAAGGCGCACACGCCTTGCTCAATGGTGATCAGCGCATCCAGGTATGGTCACCCGCTAGCGCGCTCTACAAAGATATTTTCGTGCAAGAGTGGCAGGTCAAATACAGCCAGAATCCCATTTTGAAGGAAGAGCCGATCGCTCTTTCGCCGATGGTTTTCGTGATTTGGGATGAGCGCTATCAAGCTTTCGTGAAAAAGTACAAGACGCTGTCTTTCTCCACGGCGGGCCAGGCCCTACAGGAAAAAGGGGGATGGGATTCCATCGCGCAGAAGCCCGAATGGGGACTCTTCAAATTTGGCCACACCCACCCGAACGAATCCAATTCCGGGCTGATGACCATTGCTCTGGCCGCGTACACCTATCAAAAAAAGACCAAAGACCTCCAGTTGAAAGACGTGGTCGACGTGGGCTTTCAAAATTGGCTCCAGGCGTTTGAGCGCGGCGTGAGTGGACTTTCCAACAGCACCGGCAACATGATGCGCGAAATGGTTTTGAAAGGACCCTCCTCCTACGACGCCCTTTTCGTCTACGAGAGTGTGACGATTGACTACCTGAAGAACGCCGAGGGTCGCTGGGGGCAGATCCGTGTGGTGTATCCCGAATACAACGCGTGGAACGAAAACCCGTACTACATCATTGACGCCTCGTGGAGCTCGAAAGATCAGCGCAAGGCCGCGCAGACCTTTCTGGACTTCCTGCTGAGCGAACCGATCCAGAAGGAATCACTGAATCATGGATTTCGCCCCGCGAACCCGAACGTGCCGGTAAAATTCCCTGACAGTCCGTTTGTGAAGTACGCCGACTATGGCATTCGCGTGGATCTGGCAAAGATTTGCGAGCCTCCGCGGGCGGAAGTGGTGAACAATCTGTTGCAGAGTTGGCAGCGCAGTCAGGCCAACCGTTAGTACTGTGCACACGCGAGAATAAGCCCTCCGTGTGGCAAGGTGGAAGGGAGCGTCAACGAATGTTCGAGAGGTTAGCCAATCTCATTCGAGGATTCTTTGGGCTTTTCATCTCCGGCCTCGAAAAGCAAAATCCGGAAGCACTGCTTGAGGTGGAGACGGAAAATCTTCGCAAGCAGATCGCCCAATACAACCAAGGCCTGGCCTCGCATGCGGGCTTGTGTGAAAGGCTAATGAGCCAGGTAAAGAAGCTGGAGACGGAGGAACGCGACTTGCGCGCCAAGACCTCCGCCAATTTGCGCGCCGGAAATCGCAACGCCGCAGCTCAATACGCCTTGCGCCTTCAGACCGTTTCGCGCGAACTCGAGGAAAACCGCAAACAACTGGAACAGGCGGAAACGACCTACAAAGACTTACTCAAAGCGCGCGACGTGGCAGTCAGCAGCGCGCGCGCCAAAATCGAATCGCTGCGTTCCAGCATCAGCGACCTCAAGATGAAGCGGGCCATGGCTGAACTTACTGAAATGGCTTCGGGGATGATCAGCAACATCGGCGGATCGGGCGATACGCTTGACCGGCTCCAGAACATGGTTGAGGAAGAACGCACCAAGGCGGCGGGGCGTGCTCGCGTGGCGCGGGATTCCATGGACATGTCGGGCGTTCAATTAAAAGAAGCCGAACAGAACGCTCTTGCAGATCAGGCGCTCGCGGACTTCGCCGCCAAAGAGGGCATCGCGCTTGAGCCGGCCGGTGGAACAGCCACAACCTCGGCCGCCGAAAGACCCGTTAAAACTATGGGTCCTCAGACGGAAAAGAACTGACGCTACGGTAGAATAACAACATTGTGTGGCGTTATCTGAAGGCTGCATTCTTCGTCGGCGTGGAGGTTCCTGCGCTAGGCCGTGTGCCCGTTAATGCATTGGCTGCGGCGGGCTTCTTGATTTTAGGGTTTGGCCACCCGGGTTTCTGGTTCCTCGGACTCGCGGCAGAGGCAGCCGTTGTTCCCGCTCTCGCGTTCAACAAACGTTTTCAGAAGGTTGTCGATGCGGAAGACAAGCAGCTTTCCACCGGCGACTCGCAGTCCAAACGTTCTTCGTTGGTGAAACTGCTGCCCGGAGAATATCAATCACGGCTCACGGGGCTCGAGCGCCGATGTGACAAAGTCCTTGAGGTCTATCGCAACGCTCAGGCGGAGGAATTTTTGATTGATACGAACCGTGAGGCTCTCGAGAATCTCAAGTGGGTCTATCTCAAGCTGCTCATCGCTCGCTACCACCTGCTTACGGCCGGCACGGAAGACACGCCGGAAAGCTTGGAAAAGAGAATCAAATCACTTGAGGGCGAGCTCCAGAATGGCAGTGAATCTCCAGCCCTTCGCCAGTCCCGGGCGGCCACGCTGGATATCTTGAAGAGGCGGCTCGCAAACATTCAACGGCGGGAGCAGTCTTTGGAAGAGGTCGAAAGCGACCTCACGCGCGTGGAATCGCAAGTTGACCTGATTCTCGACAACGCCGCGATGCAAGGAAAGCCACAAACCATCTCAACCGACATCGAGCTGGCCAGCGATTTAGTTAGCGGAGGGATGTTTGGCGACGCCGAATCGGCGGTTGCCGATCTTGATCGTGACTACGGCAAGTCTCGATCCCTTCCCAAGGCGCCAACAGCGGAGCGCTACTGATGAGTTCGCCTTCCAGCACTTCGACCGGCCCTCTTTCTCACGAGTCAGGACGCTCCCTGCCCTCCTGGGCGCGCACGATTGCCGAATCCTACGAGAGTAATGCCGCCAGTCAATTTGTCATCTACGGGAACATTAATGATCGCATCGTGCTGCCTGACCCACCTGCGGCGCGCCTTGGCTCGCTCTCGGATTTCTTGCTTGGTGGACTCCTTGCGCGTTTCGACGTGGTTCTTAGCTACGACTTGGGCAACGGCATTCGCGTGGAGAAGGGCGCCGAAGCGTTTTCCAAGTGGCCGCATTTCCAGGAGAGCCAGAAGGATTGGAAGGCTCCCCGTCCTGCTGTCGAGACGCTGACGCGCTATTTCCGCTATTGCGCCAACCTCACGCGCCTCCATCAGCCCCCGATACAAGTCGGCTGCATCATCAAGAATGCCGATCTGCTGGTCCCCGCCTTACAGGGCGGGCTGGACTACGACCTCAACGCACTCGCCTCCTTGATTCGCGACTGGTCTAGCGAGAACCTGCTGGCGGGGGACGCCTTGGCGACGTTTCTGCTGACAGAAAACCTGAACGACCTCCATCCTTTGGTTGTCAATAACCCGCGGATCGCCCGGGTGCGCATCGATTTGCCGTCCTCCAACCAGCTTCTCGATGCGTTTAATGTCCTGGCACCGTCGTTCCCAGCATGTCTCAGCGACATGGTGCCAGATTTGCCCGCTGTTGCCGAGCAACTGGCTGGGACGACTCTCGGCGCCCTCGAAAGCGTCATTAAAACAAAGGAGTACCGGAAAGAACGGCTCGGTGCGATGGATCTCGCCAGGATAAAGAAAGACTTGGTGGAAAAGGACACCGGCGGGCTCATCGAATTCATCGAGACGCCGCGCACGCTGAACGATTTATATGGCCTCGACCGGATCAAAGCGTGGCTGCGCCAGGACATCGAACTGTGGAAGAAGAATGACACCGCGGCACTTCCCAAAGGGTATCTCCTCTGCGGCCCGGTCGGTACCGGCAAGACTTTTTTGGTCGAATGCCTTGCCGGAGAAGCCAATGTCCCGATCGTCAAGATGAAAAACTTCCGCGACAAATGGGTTGGCAGCAGCGAGGGCAACCTCGAGAAGATATTTCGTTTGATTCACGCCCTCGGCCGCTGTTACGTCTTCATTGACGAGGCGGACCAGGCCCTTGGCCGCCGTGATGCTTCGAGCGGCGATTCTGGAGTTGGCGGACGCATATACTCCATGCTCGCTGAAGAGATGGGCAGCAGCACGAATCGTGGCCGCGTTATTTGGGTCCTGGCTTCCAGCCGCCCTGATCTTATTGAAGTGGACCTGAAGCGCCCGGGGCGTGTCGATGTGAAGATTCCTCTTTTCCCGACGACCACCTCCCGCGAGGGATTTGACCTGCTGCGCATGCTGTGCGCCAAACGAGGTCTGACGATCGCGGAAAGCGCATTTGCATCCCTCGAATCATGCATTCCGCCGCTGCTAACCCCCGGAGCGGCTGAAGCCTTGGTCATGAAAGTCTACCGCCAGGTGAGAACCAGCCCTTCTTCGCTGAATGAAGTGCTCCAGGAGTGTCTGACGGAATACCAGAACCCCATTGCGCCAGATACGATGGAGTTTCAAATCCGGATCGCCGTAAGCGAAGCAAGTGCTCTGGAGTTCGTCCCACAAATCTTTCGACGCAAATCATCGTAGCAACCATGCCAAGGCCACGCTTGCTGCGCCTTCATCGCAAGGGTTTTTTTTCCTCTAGAAATTCAGCTCCGTACCGTAGCCGATTCCCACATCGTTCTCAATCCTGCGCCGCTGGTTCCCGCCTAAACGCCATTGAGGCTTTTGTGGGCCTGTTATAGACTTCGCCATCGCAATTTTTTGCCGCCTCTAAGTGCGCGGTCGCTCCGCGGGGACCAAAAGGAGGAGTGGATGCTCTACGCATCGCTGGTTGAGACGAGTCACCGGGCTTTGGCCACCCCGGACATTGTCATCATCGGATTCTATTTCGCCCTGGTTTTCGGAATTGGGATTTATTTCGCCCGGCGCGATAGAACTTCCGAAGACTACTTCCTTGCCGGGCGCGATGTAGGATGGTTTTTCATCGGCGCGTCCCTGTTTGTCTCGAATATCTCCACCGAGCACTTCATCGGCCTTTCCGGTACAGGCGCTTCTTCTGGCCTCGCGGTTGGCCACTTTGAATGGCTCGCCTGCCTCATTTTGCTGATTCTCGGGTGGGTGTTCGTTCCCTTCTATCTGCGAAGCAACGTCTTCACCATGCCGGAGTTCCTCGAGCGTCGTTTCAACCGGCAGTCCGCCGTGTACCTGGCGGGAATTTCCATCATCGCGTACATCTTCACCAAGATCTCCGTGCAGCTTTACGCCGCGAGCGTCGTCCTCGAGCGCGTTGCGGGCTGGTCTTTGTGGAAGACCGCCGTCGTGCTGGTGATCGCGACAGGCATCTATACGGTCGCAGGTGGTTTGGCGGCGGTCATTTACACGGATACCGTGCAGACCTTAATCCTCATTACCGGTGCGGTCGCCCTGACCGTCATCGGCTTGGCGAAGGTTGGCGGCTTCGCTCATCTTCGAACCATGGTCCCGCCCGACTACTTCCACATGATTAAGCCCGCATCGGATCCCAACTTTCCCTGGACTGGTATCTTCTTCGGTGCTCCAATTCTTGGAATCTGGTATTGGTGCACCGATCAGGTCATCGTTCAACGGGTGTTATCTGCGCGCGATGAAGGCCACGCAAAGGCGGGAACCATTTTTGCCGGCTTCCTGAAAATTCTTCCCGTCTTCATGCTCGTTCTTCCCGGAATCATTGCCTATGCATTATTTCGCGATCAACTGAAGACGCCTGATTTTGCGTATCCGACTTTGGTCCTGAATCTTCTTCCCGTTGGCTTGGTTGGGTTGGTCATGGCTGCGTTGCTTGCCGCCGTTATGGGTGCCATGAGTTCCGTTTTCAACTCCGCTTCGACTCTCGTCACGCTCGACTTCTACAAGAAGATTCGCCCGCAAGCCTCGGAGAATCAGTTGGTGAATTTTGGCCGCATCGCCACTGGCATCATGGTCTTGCTCGGCTTGCTCTGGGTTCCGTTCATTCACTACATCAGTAGCCAGCTCTACATTTATTTGCAAAGTGTCCAGGCCTATATCAGCCCCCCGATTGCAGCATGCTTTGTGCTGGGAATTTTGTGGCCGCGATTGAACGGCTCCGGCGCTATCACGTCCCTGCTTACCGGATTTGTCTTGGGCGCTACTCGATTCATCCTCGAACTCGCAGACCGTGCCGGCGGCGGCCAGTTGGAGGCCACCTCCGTCGGCTGGCTCATCAAGATGAATTTTCTCCACTACGCCATTTTCATGTTCGTGGTTTGCTCGATCGTGCTCGTCGGTGTCAGCCTGATGACGCCGGCCCCCGACCGCCAAAAGCTCGCTGGCCTGACGTTCGCGACTGTGGACGACAAAATCGAAACCGTCGCCGTCGGTGGGCCGAACGTGCGCAAACCGGCCAAGGAAACGCCGATGGAGCATGCCATCAATATTGCCTTCAGCCTGCTGTTACTGGGGACCGTGATCG
>Ga0126373_10001034_pt1 | contig 19359 bp, 17 predicted proteins | sample PanSoiMetPlot_11_FD_92545 | JGI IMG/M metagenome (GOLD analysis project Ga0126373, IMG submission 92545) | Tropical forest soil microbial communities from Panama - MetaG Plot_11 | ecosystem: Environmental > Terrestrial > Soil > Tropical forest > Bulk soil | place: Panama | collected 2016-02-17 | reverse complement strand
CTTGCTGATGCCGGTGACGCCAGCCACCGTTGGCATGGTCGACGCGTCCTTCCTGGCGGCAATGAAGGATGGCGCGCTCCTGATCAACGCCGCGCGCGGTGTCTTGGTCGTGACTGACGACCTGGTCGCCGAGGTCAGTTCCGGCCGTCTGACGGCCGCCATGGACGTAACCGATCCGGAGCCGCTACCGGCCGGGCATCCGCTGTGGTCGCTGCCAAATGTGCTGATAACGCCCCATGTCGGAGCGTCAACGCCGTATTCAGGCCTGATGGCTGTGCGCTTTGTCCGGGAGCAGGCCGAACGTTACCTCGATGGCCGGCCACTTGCGAACGTGATCACGGGCGATTACTAAAGAGGCCCGGGCGGGGAGCTAGAGCCTGGCGACGAAAGCGTGCTGCTGGAGTTGGCGGCCGCGGCGCGGCAGCACGGGGCAACCCGGCTGTGCATCTACAGCACAGCAGACTTGAGTGCGGCCGGCTTTGCGCGACGCGAAGGCTACCGGCGCCTCACCGCGAGCGCCGTACCCGCCGGCGATCCGCTACCGGTGCTGGATCGGGAGGCAGTCGCGGCTGTGTGGCCCCTGGCTTTCGTCGGCCAATGGGGCCACCACCGCGTCCAGCCGGGCGTTAATGACGCCCTTCCGGGCGCCATCTATGTGGGACTGCCGGGCGGAGACGACTGGCTCGGGCTGTGCCGAGTCGAGCCGGAGCGTAGGCACATTGACGGACCTGGCTTCGTCGGCCGGCCCGGCAGCGCAGAGCAGGCGCAGGCCCTGGTAGTCGGTGCAGGCGCCCAGCTGAATCCTGGCCCCGTGACCCTCGAGACCTGGGGCGACCACGCCGAGGCCTACCTTGAGCTCGGCTTCAGCATCGCTGAAGAATGCCCTGGCTGGGAGCTCGCACTGAACTGACCGTGGATAGGTACACAGTGCTAGCTGCGGGGCCGCCAAACCTGGGCCGGGAGCAGGCCCACCGTTACCTCGCTGGCTAGCCACTCGGGCGATTACTGAATTCGCAGGTCAGAGGCCTGTCGTGGTCCCCGCGCGAAGTTGTCGCCGTGTGTAGGCCCTTCCTCAATCGAAGCGTGACCTCTGCGGCCTAGAGTGCTATCGCTTAACTGATTGCGAGACCACGAGGTTTCCGGCAAGTCGTGATCAGGACGTGCCGGAACTGTCGGTACCGTCTGTGCGTCGTGTGCTGCCATTGCTCAACGATGAGCCGCAGGCATGACCTCCCTGCACGGCCTACGGCCTACGGCGTCTTCTGGGCTCGCTTGGCAGAGTTCGGTTCGGTTCGCTGGTTCGGGACGTCGCCGACAGGAGGTCAGGTGTACGCACGCCCGGTGCAGGCGCAAGCATCCGCCTGGCCGCGATGAACCCATCTTCGCCTGCCTGGATCGTCCTCGGAGTCCTGCTGGCCGCTGCGGCCACGGCGCTCCTGGTCCGGCGCGCCCGTCAGGGCGACACCGCCAGCAGGTGGTTTGCCATCGCCACCGTCGCCTGGGGAGCGGCGTTTGCCGCGCAGGGCGCTAGTGCAGGCGACGTCACACCGGCCGTAATCCAGCTAACGCTCACCGATCTGCTGGCGCTTCTCGGCCTGCCGCCGCTCGTCATGGGCATGCTCAGCCTCGCTCGCTTGGCCGACCACGGCGACCCGCTCGCGCCACCGGCGGCGCTGGCTCGCGACGTTGACGGGCCGACAGCAGCCAGTCGCCAGTTCCGGGCACTTCGGGTCTCCGACCCCAGCCGGCTGATTGACGCAAGCATCCTGGCGCTCGCGGTTTTCGCTCTCGGCTGGATCGCCATACTCCGGTCGGCGTACGTAACGTCCGATGTCGGCCGAGGCCCGTTTGCAGTGGACCTCATCCATCCGCTGATCGACGTGCTCGTTCTGTCCGGCGCGTTGTGGCTGGCAATTCGAGGCGGGCGCCGGGCGCTCACACCATTTCTTGCCTTGTTCGCGGCGACCGTCGGCGACTTCCTAGCGGTCCAAGCCCGCGCCAGCGGCATACACCCGGGCTCGTGGCCGCAACTGGCCTGGCTCGTCGCGTTCTGCCTCCTCGGCGCCAGCGCGCTCAGGTCGCAGGCCGACACGAACTCGCCGCGGACCGAGACCGGCGTCGCGGCCGCTGATCCGCCGGCGATCACCCTGATCGCACTCGGGGCGGCCGCCGTAACCAGCCTCGTTACCTTGATCTTTGCGATTGTGACGTGGGGGCACGGCGGCGCAGTGCCGCTCCTCACTGGCACGCTGCTGGCACTCGCGCTGCTGGCGCGGATCGCCGGGCTGATCCGGCAGGCGGCGGCCATGTCCGCGCTGGCCGACCAGACCGGCAGCCAGTTCAGCCAGCTGGCCGACCGGACGAGCGATGTCGTGCTGCTCTGCGACGCCACCGGCCAGATCAGCTACGCGAGCATTGCGGTTGCGCACTACGGTTACAGCCCCGAGCAGCTGGTAGGCGCGCGACTGCCCCTTCTGGTGCATCCCGACGATCTCGGCAACGTCATCGGCATCGCGACTGCGGTCCGCAATGAACCGACTCTTGCGGCCGGCAACGTGTCCTGCCGCGTCCGGTCGTCCGATGGCACGTGGCGGCACGTGGAGGCCACGGTGTCGCGATACGCCGAACCGGGTCGCCCGGACCTGTTGCTGGTCACGGCCCGCGACATCAGCGACCAGGTCGCTCTCCAGCGGCAGGTCACGCACCTGACGTTCCACGATGGCACGACCGGGCTGCCGAACCGCTCGTTCCTGGAGGAACGGGCCAAAGAGCTGCTGGCAGACATCCGCGAACAGACCGAGACCAGACGGATCGGGGCGATATTCGTCGACCTCGATGGTTTCACCGCCATTAACGACTCAGTCGGCCACGGCGCCGGGGACCTTGTGCTCGCACAGGCCGGCCGCCGACTGCGCGGCCTCGTACCCGCGCTCGACACGGTCGCCCGGTGGGGCGGCGACGAGTTCGCTGTTCTAATCGACAGCGCCAGCAGCCCGCAGGAAATAGTCGACATCGCCGAACGACTCGCCGACGCGATAGCCGCCGAGCCGTTCCAGGTTGCCGGCCGGGATATGTCGATCACCGCGAGCGTCGGTGTCGCATTCGCCGATCCGGAGTTGGCCGCGCACTTGCTGCGCAACGCCGACCTGGCCATGGCACGGGCAAAGAACGCGGGCGGCGGCCGGGTTGAGGTGTTCGCCGCGCACATGCATGCCGACGTCATTAGGAGACTGGAGCTCGCTACCGATCTGCGCGCGGCCATCGAGGGTGGCAGCCTCGGGATCGAATACCAACCGGTGGTTGAGCTGTCGACCTCGCGGGTGGCGAGCGTCGAAGCGCTCGTGCGGTGGTCGCGCGACGGCGAGTCGGTCGCGCCAGCGGAGTTCCTCGGCGTCGCCGAGGATTCAGGGCTCATCGTGCCGCTAGGTGCCTGGGTGCTCGGCCAGGCTTGCCGGCAGGTCGCGCTATGGCGCGCGTCCGGCTGGCAGGTCGGGCTATCGGTGAACTTCTCACTCCGCCAGGTCAGCGCCGCGGGGTTCGCCGAGTCGTTGCTGACTGCCATCGACGACAGTGGGTTGCCGCGGTCCGCGCTCACGATCGAAGTCACCGAGCGGGTGCTGATCGAGGTCGGCAAGCCGATTCTGGAGAGCCTCGCTGGGCTTCGCCAGCTTGGCGTCCGGCTGGCGATCGACGACTTCGGCACCGGCTACGCATCGCTTGCCTACCTGCGCCAGCTGCCCGTCGACATCATCAAGATCGACCCATCGTTCGTGGCGGGCCTCGGCACCGACGGCACGCTGGCCATGCTGACGCGGACCATTGTGCAGGTCGGCCATGACCTCGGAATCGAGATCGTGGCCGAGGGCATCGAACGACCGGAGCAGCTGGAGCTCCTGCGGGCCATGGGTTGCGGGCTCGGTCAGGGATATCTGGTGGCCAGGCCGATGGCCGCACACGGAATCGAGTCACTGGCGGTCGCCGACGCGGGGCCCGTAGTGGGTCCGGTTCCCGGCGGCAGCCCGGTTCCGATGAGCGGTCCGGCCCCGGTGACAGGCCCGGGCTCGACATCGGACGGGACGGCAGATGGCAAGCACGGCGCAGCCGCGCCAGAGACTGCGGCCTTAGGCTGAGGCCCTAGAGGCAAGCGCCACAGGTCATCCGCTGCACACCGACGATGCTCGTGACGGAGTTCCACTGGTCTGCCGATAGGTACCTAACCGATGCATCCGGAGGAGCTCCGTGCCCGCACCTGTCGTCCTGGTGGCCGAAGAACTGTCCCCGCCCGGAATCGCCTTGCTGGAAGCCTCGTTCGAGGTTCGTTACGCCGACGGCGGCGACCGGAGCGTGCTGCTGCCGGCGCTGGCAGACGTCGACGCCGTGATAGTCCGCAGCGCCACGCAAATCGACGCTGACGCCATCGCGGCCGCTCCTCGGCTCCGCGTGGTTGCGCGCGCCGGGGTAGGCCTGGACAACATCGACGTTGACGCGGCCACGAAGGCGGGTGTCCTGGTGGTCAACGCGCCCGATTCCAACGTCGTTAGCGCAGCCGAGCATGCTGTTGCGCTACTGCTCGCGGTCGCCCGCAACGTACCTCAAGCCAACGCCTCACTTAAGAGCGGTCAGTGGAAGCGCTCGGCCTATACCGGCATTGAGCTCCATGACAAGGTCGTCGGCATCCTCGGCCTGGGCCGGATCGGCGCGCTCGTGGCGGAACGCCTGACGGCGTTCGGCATGACGGTGATCGCGTATGACCCGTACGCGCCATCCATCGTCTCGACGCAGCTCGGTGTGCGGATGGTAGGTCTTGACGAGCTGCTGGCCGAGGCCGATTTCATCACCGTCCACCTGCCGAAAAACGCCGAGACCATAGGCCTCATCGGCGACCGCGAACTGCACCTGGTCAGGCCGGAGGTCCGGATCATTAACGCGGCTCGCGGCGGCATCGTGGACGAAGCAGCGCTAGCGAAGGCGCTGCGCGAGGGCCGCGTGGCCGGCGCCGGGATCGATGTCTACTCGAAGGAACCGTGCATCGACAGCCCGCTGTTTGCCTTCGACAACGTCGTTGTGACCCCGCACCTCGGGGCGAGCACTCACGAGGCGCAGGAGAAGGCAGGCACGCAGGTCGCCAGGTCGGTTCGGCTGGCCCTGGAAGGCGAGTTCGTGCCTGATGCCGTGAACGTGCAGGGCGGTGCCGTTCATGAGGATCTGCGCCCGTGGCTGCCGCTTGGCGAGAAGCTCGGTCGCATCTTCGCGGCCCTCGCCGGTGGTACCACCGCGTCCGTCGCAGTCGAAGCCAAGGGTGAGATCGCCAGGCTTGATGTCAGCGTCCTGGGATTGGCGGCGATGAAAGGACTTTTCGGCGATGTCACCGAGGAACCGGTCACGTACGTCAACGCCCCGCTCGTAGCCAAGGAGCGGGGGGTCGAGGTGCGCCTCATGACGGACGAAGTGAGCCACGACTGGCGCAACCTGCTGACTGTGCGCGGCACCGTGCCGGACGGCCAGCTGATGTCGGTGAGCGGCACGCTGTCGGGCCTCCGCCAGTCAGAGCACCTGGTCGAAGTCAACGGCCTGGATGCCGAGCTCGCACCGGCCGATCACATGATCTTCCTCGGGTATTCCGACCGGCCTGGCGTCGTAGGTACTGTCGGCCAGGTGCTCGGCGGACAGCAGATCAATATCGCCGGCATGCAGGTATGCAGGCATGCCCAAGGCGGCGACGCCCTCATGGTCCTGACTGTCGATTCGGCGGTCCATGCCGACCTGCTGAGCGAGATCGCCGACGCCATCGGTGCCGGCCTGGCCAGGGTGGTTGACCTGGATGGAAGCTGACCCTCTGCGGGGCATTCGACTCCTTGCCAGCTGGCAGCGATCGGCCAGTAAGGTACTGCCGTGACAGCGCAAAGCATCCGACTTGCGGTGATCGGGGGAGACGGCATCGGCCCCGAGGTCGTCGACGAGGCCATCAAGGTCCTACGTGCATTGGGGTCGCTGACGATCGAGCCGACGAGCTACGACCTGGGCTCCCACAGATTCTTCCGGACCGGCGACGTGCTGCCCGGCTCGGTGCTCGGGGAACTCGCCGCTCACGATGCCATCCTGCTCGGCGCCGTTGGCGATCCCAGCGTCCGGAGTGGTCTGCTTGAGCGCGGCCTGGTCCTGCGCCTGCGATTCGAGTTCGATCAGTACGTTAACCTGCGGCCAGTCCGCTTGTATCCCGGCGTCGCCTCGCCGCTGGCCAACATCCGGCCCGAGGCGGTCGACATGCTTGTCGTCCGGGAAGGAACCGAGGGCCCCTACATAGAGGCGGGCGGGATCATGCGCAAGGGCACCCCGGCCGAAGTGGCTACCCAGGAAAGCATCAACACCGCGTTCGGAGTCGGCCGGGTCGCAAGGTACGCCCTGCAACGCGCCGCCGAACGGCCACGGCGCCGGCTGACGCTCGTGCACAAGACCAACGTGCTTGCCTACGCTGGCGATCTATGGCGCCGGACAGTCAGCGAGGTCGCGGCAGAATTCCCGGGTGTGACCACTGAGTACTGCCACATGGACGCCGCCGCGGTGTACTTCCTTACCCAACCCGAGCGGTTCGACGTGATCCTGACGGACAACATGTTCGGCGACATCCTGACTTCGCTCGGCGCCGCGGTGGCTGGCGGCATCGGGCTCGCAGCGAGCGCAAGCATCAATCCCGAGCGCACCGCGCCCAGCACCTTCGAGCCCCTGCACGGCAGCGCCCCGGACATTGCTGGCCGGCACAAGGCTGACCCGACAGCGGCCATCTTGTCTGCCGCCATGTTGTGCCAGCACCTAGGCCTGTCGGCCGAGGCGGCACGGATCGAGCAGGCGGTGTCCGACGACCTGCTGGAGCGCCAGGGCGCGTGGTCACCGCGGTCGACACCCGAGATCGGCGACGACATAGCCGAGCGAGTCGCGGGCTAGCCTAGGCGCCATGGGGTAGCACCCGTGCGGCGGCAACGGCGCCCCGCGGACCAGGAGGATGCTATGAGCGCAGGTGCCAGGGACGGGATTGAGTTCGCGATTCATGCTTCGCCGGAACTGGTACCGGCGACGCGGCGCGCCGAGTTGCTGGCACGTCCAGGATTTGGCCGGGTCTTCACCGACCACATGGTCACGATCGAGTGGAACGAGGGGGCTGGCTGGCACGACGCGCAGCTACGGCCGTACGGCCCGTTCAGCGTGGACCCGGCAAGTGCCGTCCTGCACTACGCCCAGGAGATTTTCGAGGGCCTCAAGGCCTACCGTCAGGTCAGCGGCGCGGTGGTGATTTTCCGGCCCGCCGCTAACGCGGCTCGGTTTAACCGCTCCGCGGCCCGGATGAGCATGCCCGGACTACCCGAGGATGCGTTCGTCCAAGCCCTCGAGGTGCTGGTGGCACAGGACCGGGATTGGGTGCCCGGCGGCGCAGCGTCCAGCGGTGAGGAAAGCCTCTACCTCCGGCCGTTCATGTTCGCTAGCCATGTTGGCCTCGGTATCAGCCGGCCGTCAGATTCCTACACGTTCGCGGCCATCGCGTCGCCTGCAGCGGCGTATTTCTCGCGCGGGGGTCAGCCGGTGGCGGTCTGGCTCGCCGAGGCTTATACCCGGGCGGCGCTCGGCGGCACCGGCGAGGCCAAGACCGGTGGCAACTACGCGAGCGCCTTCGCTGGCCAGCTCCAGGCCGTCGGGCACGGCTGCGATCAGGTGGTCTGGCTTGACGCGATCGAGCACCGGTGGGTCGAGGAGATGGGCGGCATGAACCTGTTCTTCGTCCACGGCTCCGGCTCGAACGCGCGCATCACGACGCCCCCGCTGACTGGAACCCTGCTGCCGGGCATCACCAGGGATTCGCTACTGACGCTCGCGCCCGATCTCGGGATACCGGCCGTGGAGCAGGCGATTTCCGTCGCGCAGTGGCAAGCAGGCTGCGCGTCGGGTGAGATCACCGAGGTGTTCGCCTGCGGAACCGCGGCGGTCATCACGCCCGTGGGTGAGGTCAGAGCCGCGACGGGCGGCTGGACGGTAGGCGACGGGAAGCCCGGCCCCGTGACTGCGCACCTGCGGGAGCAGCTGCTAGGTATTCAGTTTGGCCAGCTGCCCGACCCCTACGGCTGGGTGCACAAGGTCTGCTAGCGCGCGTTACTCCCGGCTCGATTCCGCTGCCTGGGCCCCCGGGCGGTTCGTTTCTGGCCGGGGCTGTACCGCCTGCGACCCGGCGCTCGCGGCGTGGGCCTAGCAGATCGCGCGCGCCGCTTGTATTTCTGTTGCAGACCGCACCAGTAGGTCGAGCCCGAACTCGAAATCCGTATCCGAGTCGCTGGCGCTCGGCTCGTTGGACAGGGCAGTGAGGTGCGGGAACTCGTCCCGCCGCAAGCGCAACGGCCGCTCGTCGGCGTCGCCGGTAGCTGAAACTGGCGCGATGCCGAACTCGCTCAGCAGCGAGCCCATGACGTACATGGTGATGGCACGAACGATGTGCATCGCGTCCCGAGGGCCAAAGCCGGCGCTACGGAGTGTTGTTAACGCCTGCTCTACGGGCCGCAGCACCGTCGCGGAGGGCGCCGGCCTGGTCACCAGGACTATGGCGCAGCGCGGATGCGCCCTCGCCAGCTCCCGGAACGTCCGGGCCTGTGCGCGGATCTGCTCCTGCCAGCTGGCGGCACCGACTACGGGCGACGGAACCTGGGACATGACGGCATTGGCCACACCGTCCAGCAATGCTGACTTCGACGGCACGTAGCTGTAGAGGGCCACCAGACCGCAGCCGAGCTCCATCGCTAGCCGCTGCATTGAGACGGCCTCGACGCCATCCTTCTCGATCAGGTCCATCGCGGCGGCGATGACGCGCTTGCGCGTGAGCTGCACGGTGGCAACTTACTCCGTGGTTCCGACACCGCCCTGTCGCGCGCAGAGCCCCGAGCGGCTACGTCCGACACGGCCGCTGCGCCCGCCGGCGGGGATGGAAGGATAGGCGGAGCCGCGAGGGAAGGGATCATGCCATGGACGACAAGGACATCCTCGGTCAGATCGATGAGCTGATCAAAACCGAGCACGAGTTGCGCGCTCGACTCGCTGCCGGCGAGCTGACAACAGAGGAGGAGCAGGAGCAGCTCCGCGCCATCGAGGCTGAGCTTGACCAGTACTGGGATCTGCTCCGCCAGCGCCGGGCTCGGCGCGAGTTCGGTGAGGACCCGAGCGGTACAGCGCCCCGGCCAATTCCTGAGGTCGAGGGCTACATGCAGTAGGCACGGAGACAGAGCCGGAGAGCCCAGATGCGCATCGCGAGGTTCGCGGTCAGCGACGAGGTCAAGTACGGCATTGTCGACGGCGGCAGCGTCAATGGCGATGCTTCGAGCCGCGACACCGTCGGCGGCGCCGCCGGCGGCGACACTGCGTCGCCAGGCGGGAACGGGACCGGTCAGGCGCTCAGACCCGACCTTGGCGAACTGACAATCGCGGAAATCGCCGGCCATCCATTCGGTCCCGGTCCTGGTGAGCCCAGGCTGACCGGCGTCACGTATCAGGTGGCTGACGTGCGGCTGCTGGCCCCGGTGCTGCCGAGCAAGGTCGTCGCCATCGGCAGGAACTACCTTGAGCATGCGCGCGAGACGGGTTCCGAGCCGCCCACCGAGCCACTGATCTTCCTGAAGCCGTCGACTGCCGTGATCGGTCCCGGCGACGCAATTGTCCGGCCGGTGCACCTCTCGCAGCGAGTCGACTACGAGGGTGAGCTGGCGATCATCTTTGGCCGGCTATGCCGTGATGTCCCGGCGGCCAGGGTCCCCGAGGTGATCTTCGGCTACACCTGCGCGAACGACGTCACGGCCCGCGATCTGCAGGCGAGAGACGGCCAGTGGTCGAGAGCGAAGGGCTTCGACACGTTCTGCCCCCTCGGGCCATGGATCGAGACCGCGCTGGATCCCGCCGACGCAGGGCTAACCACGACGGTGAACGGCGAGGTCAAGCAGGACTCGCGCACGTCGCTGATGATCCACGACATTGCGAGGCTGGTCACCTACGTCACCGCGGTGATGACGATGCTGCCAGGTGACGTGCTCCTCACTGGCACCCCCGAGGGCATCGGCCCGGTCGAAGCCGGCGACACCGTCTCGGTTAGCGTCGAGGGCGTCGGCACGCTCACGAACCGCGTCGTCGACGAGAGCTGATCCTCGGCTTGCTTGCGCCAGAGCGCCACGGGATGGGGCCAGATGCTTTGGTTCGGGCGTCCGGCTTCGGCTACACTGCACAGGCGTCTGCGGGTCAACCCGACGGGGCGCTCTGATGGGGTATGGGGTAATTGGCAGCCCGACGGGTTCTGGCCCCGTTAGTCTAGGTTCGAGTCCTGGTACCCCAGCGACTACACGCAAGCAAGAGCGCGGCTGCCCGACTGGCAGCCGCGCTTCGTGTTGCCGGGCTTAGCGGCGTCAGATCCGGCGGCGACGGGACCGGCCGCGCTCATGACCTGTAAGCCGCAGCACGAGTAGGACCACTACGGCGCCGATGATCGAGCCGAGGATGCCGACTGTGCGGAAATGGTGGGTTTCGATCTGGCGGTACTCGATCAGCTCCCAGAGGAAGCCGCCGACGAATGAGCCGACGATCCCGAGCAGGATCGTGCCGATCAGCCCGATGTTGTCCCGGCCGGGCACCAGCAGGCGCGCGATCAGGCCAACCACGAGCCCCACGATGATTAATACGACAATGAATTCGACCATGGCAACTAAGTACCAGGAAAATAACGGATCATGCGAGGCCGAAATGATCAACCGGCTGTTGCCCCTGGCCTAGTTTGGCGGGGGTCAGCGCTGTGCGCTACCCTGATGGCCCGGCATGGGGTTTCGACCTGGACCCGTGAGTGCCGGTTTTCCGTGCGGTAGCCAGTCACCTGCAAGGTAGGCCCGGTCCGCGTGGGAGCAGCGAAAGTGCCTGGCCCCGTCGTCTAGCGGCCCAGGACGCCGCCCTCTCAAGGCGGTAGCGCCGGTTCAAATCCGGTCGGGGCTACGAGCAGAAGAACCTCAGATCACCGGCCCGACCACCGCGAGCGGTGGCCGGGCTTTTTTGGCATAACTCGCCCGGTTACAGCGCTTGAGGAAAGGCGAAGTCTGATGGAGATCATGCCGAAGCAGCCGTCCGCCAGGGGGTCGGCCGAGATGTTCACCGGAGACGTCTGGATCGACGCCATCGCGAGAGGCGAAGAGCCGTCGCGCGTCCGGGTGAGCGCCGTGCGCTTCACGCCGGGCGCGCGCACCGCCTGGCATTCCCACGCGCTCGGCCAAACGCTGTACGTCACCGACGGCGTCGGCCTGGTGCAGCCCCGCGGCGGTGGGATCCGCGAGATCAGGGCCGGTGATGTGATCTACGCACCCGCCGGCGAGTGGCACTGGCATGGCGCCGCACCAGACCGGTTCATGTCGCACCTGTCGATCACCGAAGGCGTCGGGGACGCCGACAAGCCTGAGGCGAACTGGGGCGAGCACGTCACCGACGCGGAATACGGCGCGAGGTAGCCAGCCACTGCCGGGCGTGGGGGGCCGTTATCGTATCGATACCCGGCGGCCCTCGTGCGCCGACTATCTGGGCGTTTGGCAGTCGGCACGCCACCGCGGCGGCGAGAGCGCACCGAGTAATCCAAGCCGGGGCGCCGCAATCGCGCTAGTATGCGGTTCTTGTTGCCAGGGGGGCAGGCCACAAGACGGGAGTCTTAATTCTCATGCGTCGCGCGCTCACAACCGCAGCCGCCGCCACCACACTCGCTCTACTCAGTGGATCCGCCGCCTTCTTTGGCATAACTGCCAGTGCTGGCACGGTGAGTAGCCAAACCGCCAGCAGCCACATCGTCAGGTTCAACGAGAGCAAAACGCACTCCCCCAAGCTTGAGCAGCAAATGTCGGCGCGTCCGGCCATCGCGCCAAAGACGGCTTTGAGAATCGGGTCGGTCACGGTTTCCCCGGCGACGTTGACAGTCCAGGGGATCGACGTGGCGTCGTTCCAGCATCCGAGTGGAGCGGTCATCAACTGGGCGCAGGTGGCCGGGGCTGGGTACAAGTTCGCCTTCATCAAGGCGACCGAGGGCAGCTATTACGTCAATCCGTATTATGCCGGCGACGCGACTGGCGCCCAGAACGCTGGGCTGCTGACGGCGCCGTACGCGTTCGGCATCCCGAATTACTCCGGCGGCGCCCTTCAGGCTGACTACGCGCTCGATAGGGCCAACTACGCGGCGAATGGGCGGACGCTGCCGCTGATCCTGGATATTGAGTACGACCCCTACGACCAACCGGTATCGAGTGGCGGCGACGGCACCAACGAGTGCTACGGCCTGAGCACGACGCAAATGGTCGCCTGGATATCGGCGTTCGTGACCGAGGCCAGTCGGCGAACCGGCCAGTCGCCCGTCATCTACACCACGGCGGACTGGTGGAACACGTGCACCGGGAACAGCGCCGCCTTCACGGCCAACCCGTTGTGGGTCGCCAGCTATGCCAGCACACCGACGGTGCCGACACCGTGGGCCGGAGCGTGGACGTACTGGCAGTACACCAACGCGGCTAAGCCACCAGGAATCTCGTCCTCGGTCACGACCGATGCCAACTGGCTGAGCAGCACGGCGCTCGAGCTGCCCGCTCCTGGGAACCAGAGCGACCAGGTCGGCGGCACTCCCAGCCGCCAGCTCCACGCGCTCGACGGCGGCGGCGCGATTACGTACGGCGCCTCGGGCCTGCCGACGGGGATCAGCATTGACCCAAGCACCGGCGCGCTGACCGGTACGCTGCCAGCGACCGCGGCCTCGTTCCCTGTGTCTGTGACAGCGTCAGCCACCGGCGACCCGAACGCCACGCAGACGTTCCGGTGGGACGTCCATGGGACCGTCTCGTTCGGCACGCTGGGCAGTCAAACCGGCTCGGTCGGTACCCCGGTCCGGTACCAGGTGCCGGCCTCTGACGGACTGACGGGCTGCACGCTTAGCTTCTCCGCCACGGGGCTGCCGCCCGGCCTGACGATGAACAGCTGCGGGCTGATCTCGGGGTGGCCGCAGACCGGCGGTCACTACACGGTCAACGTGCAGGCAACTGACACATCAGGTACAACGCTGGCGTCCGGCTCCTTCGCGTGGACGATCGGGCACGCGGCCAGCACCGGCCCCAGCGGGCACGTGGTGCTCCACTCGAACGGCAAGTGCCTCGCGGCATTGTCCTCCACCGACATCGCGATCGAAACCTGCGGTTCGGCTACCAACCAGCATTGGACAGTCGCTGCCGACGGTTCTCTCCATGTGGGCACTTCGTGCTTGGCCGCTGCCGCTGTGACGTCGACTTCGCCCGCGGCGCTAGACCTCACGTCCTGCACGAGCGCACAGCGTTGGCAGGCCGGCTCCAAGGCGGTGCTGACCAACGTAGGCGACGGCCGGTGCCTGGCGGATACGGGCTCGACCAACGGTTCACGCGCCGTTGCTGCCGTCTGCCAGGTCAAATTCAACAACACCGGCAGCTCGAGTACGCCGAGCACGAGCCAGCAGTGGACCTTGCCTGCCGGGCCGCTGACCTCGGGAATCCCCGGTAACTGCGCGAGCAATGTGCGGTCGTCGAGTCAACAGGTCGGCGCCGTTACGCTCCAAACGTGCAACGGGACAAGCTCGCAAGCCTGGATACTTGAGCCGAGCGGCCAGCTCAGCCTTGGCGGGCAGTGTCTCGGCCTTACCGCCGGTGCCACGACGCCGGGCACGCGCGTCCGGCTTGGTACCTGCGCGACCTACCCATCGCAGATCTGGCAGATTACCGCTGGCCCGATTGGTGTCCGGATCCTCAACCCGCTTGCCGGGCTGTGCCTCTCCGATCCGGGCGACAGCTCGACGGCCGGGACTCAGTTGGTGATCGGGCCGTGCGTCACGAGTGACCCCGGCATCCTGTGGCGAGTGAGCTAGGAGCGGCTGAGCGGCCGCGTTAGCGCAGCGAGCAGGCTTCGCTAACGCGGCATGCGCAGCCGAGTCGCGTCGAGCGGCGGGGCGGGGAGCGGGTCACCCTCGTACCCGCCAACCGGCGCGAATTCGCCCGCCCTCCACGCGGCCGTCGCGGCGGCGATCTCTTCGGGCGTGCGCGCGACGAAGTTCCACCACATAAGCAGCTTCTCGCCGAGCGGAACGCCGCCCAGCAGCAGCAGCGTGCTGTCGGCAGGCGCGGCGACGGCCGTCTCATGGCGGCCGGTGGGGATATACAGGAGCTGACCAGGCCGCAGCCGCACTCCATCGACGCCGCCTTCGCCGGTCGCCACGAAGATCACGTGCTCGTAGTCCGGCCGCAGCGGCAGCAGGCAACTGGCCGGCCGCCCCCGAGCCCAAAGTTGAGCGCCGACGATGGGCGAAAACGTCGTGGCGGGTGAATGCGCGCCCGCCAGTTCGCCGATCATGACGCTGATCTGGAAGCCGCCGAGGCCCTCGGTCGGTAGTACGCCATGGTGCTCGAAGGCCGGTTCGACGTGCCGGCTCGCATCCGGCAACGCAACCCACAACTGCACGCCGTGCAGGATCGGGTCGTGCTCGGCCGGAGACTCTTCGGCGTGCGCGATGCCGCGGCCAGATGTCATGAGGTTGAGCTGCCCGGGCCGGATCAGCTGCTCCGAACCCAGGCTGTCGCGATGCAGCACGTTCCCGGTGAGGAGCCACGTCACCGTCTGCAGTCCGATGTGCGGATGCGCCGGCACGTTCATCCCGGTCTGGCCGTCCACATCCATCGGGCCGTAGTGATCGATGAAGCACCAGGCGCCGACGCTGCGGCGCGTTCGCAGCGGCAGCATCCGGCGGACGCTCATGGTTCCGACGCGGCCGTCCCTAGCTTCGGTTAGCTCAAGATCATTTCGTTCGGGAACGGGAACGTCGGGGATCTCCACATCGGCATCTACTGTGCTCATCGGGTGCTCCCTTCGGCCTCCTTTCGGATTCTGCCAGGACAGCTGTGGCTGCCGTCGGGGCGCTAGACCATCGTCGGGGTAGATCCCGATGCGCCCTGTTTCTGCTGTTCAGGCCGTCACGGCGGCGGCGATGAGTGGGCCGGCCCGGTAGGCAGCGGCAAGGACTTCGTCGAGTTCGGCCCGATGGCCCTTGATGGAATGCCCCGCGTTGAGCGCTCCTGCCAGCCGGACGCGGCGCGCGCACGTTCAACCCGGACAAGGTGACGGTCGACTTCAACCGCCCCGCCGCATGACGCTACGTATGTGGGCGAATCGTGCGGTCGCGGACCTGGCTAACCGAGGCTGCTGTTAACCTTCTTCGCTGGGTGAGACGGCATGGTTCCTGCGGGGCTATTCGATCTGTTCTTCCTGTTGCCAGCAGTCATCGTGCTGATAATAGGCATTGCATTCCTGGCTCGCGGCGTACGCCAACGTGACCAGCCTGCTGCGATCAATGTGCGTGCACGATTTGCAGGAATGCGTGGGCATCGCGGAGCCGTAATCCGGGTGAGCGTTATCGGCGCGCTACTGGTGGTGCTCGTTTCCATCGGCTTGGTAGTGGCGGTCCAGTTCGGCGCGTTCAACCCGGTCATTGCCGCACCGACTGCTGCTCAGGCCGTAGGCAAGTGGGTAGGCACGAGCGGAGCCGTGCTGACTCTTGGCCCCGACGGCACGTTCACTGCACGTGATCTGCCCGCCAACGCTGGAGAGTGGACCAGCGGCCTGGTTCCGGCTTCCGGCAGCGGACGCTGGCATGTCGGCCGTTTTGATCCCAGCGAGCCGGTGGGTGTGATCCTGAGCTTTTCCGATGGCACCCAGGCCGAGTTCCAGCTTGAGCACGACGGTCGGTCACTGGCGATCTTCTACGACCTCGGAGACCCGGACGAGGGATGGAGCGGACAGTACCGTTTCGTCAAGCTGTAGAGACAGACCGCCCGGCCACCGCGCGTTCACGCGTCCGACGCGGCCCTCGCGAAGGTACCGTACTCGTGGTTCTGGTCGCTTACCGGCGGCATAGGCTCCGCAAGACCATCACGTTCGGTCAGATGGGCGTGAGAGCCGGTCAGGCACGCGTCTGGATCGCGAGCTAGACGGTTCGATCAACCTGATGTGTCCTCATCGACTTGCGCCGAGATGCCGCCGCCACCACCGCGCCAAGCAGGCCCTCCGCTGGCACCTCGACCAGCCCGAACCCGGCCGGACAATATGGCGGCTGCCGAGGGGCTGCATCTACCAAACCACCGGCGATCCTTACTGATACGCGTGCCGATGCCTAAGTCGGCGTGCGCCTGGATGCACGTCATCGCGACTCCACCGTCGTTGCGTCAACTAAGCAGCAACGTCATGCTGTTAGCGCTTGCCCAGTTGATTGCCGCGCCGTGCGAGGCCGCTGCGAAGGATTGTCCGGTGTCAGGTGACCGCGAGGAAGCAAACAAGGTCTTCGGAATGCCTCGCGGCAACGTACGTTCGCGTGTCAGGCAAGGTGAAGAACCTCGGCGTGCCCTCGGGATCCCGTTGGACGGGTACGTCCCGGTCGACTGGGATTGGCTCCGATCACTCCGGCATCCGGTCAAGGCGTACAGGCGCTGGACATTGATACATCGCCTAGGTCCATATGCGCCAGACGAAGGCGACCCAAAGTCGACCGGCTAGCACATTCGGTGACAAGCTATGCCGCGCGCCTATCGGATTGTTGATCACCACTGGGGCCACCATGACCAGATCCACAGCCGCTGACGGTGAGCCAGGCTTCGCGCCATCCAGTTCTAGCGCCATCTACCGCGACGTCCACGAGACCTCGCTGACTCTGGCGGTGCTGGGTGGGGTGATCGCCGCCTGCACTACCCTGCAGCTAGTTTGGCGCGGCGGCCCGATGTGGTTGTCCTTCGACTGGCCCACAGCTGCGATGATCACCGCTGCTTTCGCCGCGCTGTGGCTGACGTTCTCGCGGCGCGCGGTTGCGCGAGGCATGATGCGCCCGCCGGGTCGGCGTGTTCGAAGGGTTCTTCGGCATCACGAACCCGCTCCAGACCGGGCTATGGGCCGCTTGGCAGCATCTCGCGATCTACTTGGCGTTGGGCGCGGTGACTTTCTTCGCTGGAGTCATCGCCCTCATCCGAGAGCGCAACGCCGCCCACTGAGTGCTCGGACAGCGGCCACCTGGCAGGGCGGATGAAGCACGTCGAGCTTGCGCGTGTCCGAATTAGAGACGCGAAAGCCGGATATACGACCCAGTGGCCTGACCGAGAACAGCGCTGAGGCCCTCTGTGGCTTTTCCGGCCGGCTCACATGACATCTTGATCACTTCTCCGGACCGGGCATCCACTTCCACGCTCGGGCTGCGACACCAGTCGATGCGGAGGAAGATCTCGTGCTGGCCCGCCGGGATGGGCAACGTCACCGTCTGGCCGCGCTTTATCTTCGCGGCCATCTTGCCGTCGACCATGACCTCGTAGCTGCGGAGGAAGTCGCGATAACCGCCGCGTTCACGGCGCAAGACGATGGTCGCGGAATCGCTCCGAGGTAGATCGGCGGTTGGCTCGCCCGTGGCTGTCATGCACTTACGCTAGCGCTCTCCTTGGTAGGCGCAGCATATATCGGCGCATGTCTGGACACGCCAGGGCCACATGGTGTTCTCGCCGGATAACCGGCAGGCCGAGCGCCGCATCGCGCTTGTCCCCATGGCCAGCATCGTCATGGGCCTGGCGTCGTGATAGATCGCCCAGCGACATCGCGAAGACTTGACATTTAACAGTTGGAGGCATCCACCTGGTGCACCAGAGGTGTAACTTCCTGCGCCATGTGAATGATCATGCAGACACTTCCGTCAGATGTGCAGACAGGCATGTTCGCGACAGCCCAGTAGCGTTGTTCGAATTCGCCAGGGTGGGCTGCATCTTCGACGTCGTACCTCGTGGGATTCAGGAAGTCAGGCTCGCCGGTTGCAAGCACAGTCTCCAAGGAAGCCCGGAGGTCGCGCGGTCCGGTGTCGTCAGGATCGATCGGGTTCTCGGGGAACGCCTCGAGAATGTGCCGACCGATCATCTTCTCGGGACCGCGTCCCGCGGCGTCCAGGTACCCGTTACTGACATCCAAGATGACCAGCTCGGGACTGAGCAGCGCGACCGCACCAGGCATGTGCTTAAAGGCGGCCTCGTAGTCGACAGTCATCGGTCACCCCCCGATCTGGCTTGCTACCGCATCGTGCCGGCCGTATGGCCGGCATTCGCACGTTTGCCAGTCACGCCTCTCGCTGTGCGTTGCGAAGGCTTACACCGCTAGTTTGCCCTTGATAGAGCCAGAGATCGCGTACGAGGATGTGTCATCGGACACAGACGCGCCGAGCGCTGCACGGTGCAATTTGCGCAAACTGCAACCTTCTGACGCTCGGGCTGGCGCTATCAGTCACCTACTGGCACCGGGCAATCGCCTTGCGCTGCTACCTGGAGTCCCGCCGCAGCACCTGCGCCGCTGTCGCGAGCCAAGCAGCCAAGCGCCGAGCGCGGTTGCCACTACGGTTCTTGCTCCAGCACGAAGCGGAGCAGTTCCGCCTGGAAGAGAGGATCGCTGGGCGCATTTTCATGGTGGCCATTGCCGGCCACGACTCGGCGCGCGCCGGGAATGAAGCGCGACAAATCTCGGTCGTCGGCGGCGCCGCCGTCTGTGCCGCCATTGAGGACGAGCACCGGCAGCGAGGCTGATTCGAGAATCGCAGCCGGAACCGCGCGAACCGCCTCGGCAGCGATCAGCCCGAGTGCGGTGAAGTCCGGGCCGCAGCCGTCCAAACGGGCCCCTGCGCGCAAGCTCTTGTACTCAGGATGCTCATTCCACCGGTCGTGCAGGAAGCACTCAGCCATGATGACTGCGGATTTGTCAAACTCCGGGTCCTCGCCTGCCACGTGACCGGAATAAGTGCCGCACAGAGCCGCCCGCGACACCCACGGATCGGCCAGCAGGTGAAAGGAGATCATCGCGCCGAAGGAGTACCCGATCAGCGCCGCCCTGTTGATGCCCAGATGCGACACGAGGGCTCGTACGTCATCGGCGAAGATCTCCATGCTGTAGCGATCCGCCTCATGCGGCCGGTCGGAGTGACCGTGGCCGCGAAGGTCCAGCATCGTTACCTGGCAACCCGCGTCGGTAAGAGCGCTCTCGATGGTCGGGCCGTCCGCTTCGGTGAGCCGGCCCGACCCGTCGTCGCGGTAGTGAACAGCGAAGTTGGTCGTCGACGTCACCGTGTACCCGTGCACCAGCACTACGGGCGTTCCCGAGCCGCTTACCCGGTAGGCGAGAGAGGTGCCATCGTGCGACGCGAATCTGTCATAGTCGGGCTGCGCCATCTATCCCCCATCAGCAGATAAAGCACCATAGCGAACCGCCGCCCTGGCAACTACCCGTTCATGCGGTTGACACCGG
>Ga0126373_10001033_pt1 | contig 19361 bp, 17 predicted proteins | sample PanSoiMetPlot_11_FD_92545 | JGI IMG/M metagenome (GOLD analysis project Ga0126373, IMG submission 92545) | Tropical forest soil microbial communities from Panama - MetaG Plot_11 | ecosystem: Environmental > Terrestrial > Soil > Tropical forest > Bulk soil | place: Panama | collected 2016-02-17 | reverse complement strand
CGTCCAGTTCATTTTGCTTGCCATTCGATGTAGCGTAGCTACATGATGAGCGCTTGCGCCAAGAATTCGCCGGCCACCGCACGGCCCGCGCCGAAGGCGCGGGGTGGCTCGAGGCGTGCGCCCTTTGTGGGCGCCGCCCGAGAGACACATCCGGCGGGATAGCTATGGACCTAGATGCTCGGCGGCTGCGCGTTTTGCACGAGGTGAACCTGCGCGGCAGCGTCACCGCCGCGGCTGCCGTCTTGCACGTCACGCCGTCAGCGGTATCGCAGCAGCTGGCACAGCTGGAACGCGAGGCCGGCTGCGACCTTCTCGAACGCTCGGGTCGCGGCGTGGTGCTCACCCATGCCGGGACGGCGCTGGCCCGGCACGCCGAACACGTGCTGCGCGCTCTGGAGGGCGCCTCGGCCGGGCTCGCTGCGGCGCGCCGGGCGGTTACCGGCACCGTGCGGATCGGATCGTTCCCGTCGGCGGCGGGCGCGCTGGTTGCGCCGGCCGCGGCCCGCGTCCGACGGCGGCATCCCGGCCTCGACGTGCGCGTCGCCGAGGTCGAGGATGACCCGGGCATGGTGGACCTGCGCTCCACTGCCCTGGACATGCTGATCGTCCAGGAATACGACCACGTGCCGTGGCAGCCACCGGACGGCATCGAGCGGCATCGCCTCGGCGTCGACCGCCTCTACGTGGTGACGCCGCGTGCCTGGCAGTGCGCGACCGGGCGTCTGACCGACCTGGCTGACCGGCCCTGGGTGGCGAGCCATGCCGGCACCCCGTGCGGACGGGCCACCCTGCAGGCATGCCGGGACGCCGGTTTCGAGCCGGACATCCGGCATCGGGCGCTGGAGTTCGCGCTGCTGCTCGACCTGGTCGCAGCCGAGTTGGGTGTGGCCCTGATCGCGGGCCTGGGGCTTCGCAACGTGCCGCCCGACGTTGAGGTCACGCCGATGGAGCGGCCGCGGCTCAAGCGGACGATCTTCGCCGCGACTCGTGCCGCCGGCCTCGGGCCACGCCGTCCCGCCCTGGATGCGTTCCTCGCCGAACTGCGCCGAATACGGCTGCCCGAGCCCGGAATCTAGCGTCCCTGGGTGATGTACCGCTCGAGTTGGCCGCGGTCCTGCTCGAGCTGCCTGATGCGGCCCGCCACGACGTCGCCGATCGTCACGATGCCGGCCAGGACTCCTTTGTCGAGCACCGGCATATGCCGAATGCGGAGCTCCGTCATGGCCGCAGCAACACTGTCGACGTCGTCGGTCGGGCTGCAGCTGACCACGGAAGCGGTCATGAGCTCGGACACGGGCTGGTCGAGGATCTGCTCGCCACGGTCGTTGAGGTTCCGGACGATGTCGCGCTCCGAGATGATGCCCGCAACCTGATCGCCATCGGCGACGACCAGCGCTCCGACGTTGTATTCGGCCAGCCGGGCGAGCAGGACACGCACCACTTCGTGCGGTCTGATCGTCACGACGGAGGAGCCCTTGTGGCGCAGAATGTCCAAGATCTTCACGCGACCACCTCCACCCGGTTCGCCCCGTGTCAGGGATCTGCTTCGATCACGCTAGCGCCCGCTACGCCCCGTCCGGAAGAGTTGAAGTGAGAGCCCGAATGTGCTCGGCGTAGTGCGCCGGCGCGTAGGGGCTGGCGGCATAGCGGCGGCGGTATTCAGCGTGTAGCCCGGGGTCGAAACCGGCCAGCCAGCCGAGGAAGTGCTCTCGCACCCCGCGCCTTAGGTGCAGCGGAATCGCCCCGATGACGTTGCCGCCGGCGTCGCGGATCGCCTGGGCGACCTCGCCGAGCTGCTCCGGTGAGTCCGACAACCCTGGTAGGACCGGTGCGATCAGCGCGCCGGTGCTGACGCCTGCCTCGGCCAAGGCGCGCATCGCCTCGATCCGCCGGCGTGGGTGCGGGGTGCCTGGCTCGGTAGCCCGCCACACGCGTTCGTCCAGCGTGCCGACAGAGAAGTTGACGCTGACGGCGCCTTTGCGCGCTGCCTCGCTGATCAGTTCCGCGTCGCGGAGCACCAGCGGCGACTTGGTCAGAATGGAGAAGGGGTTGCCGTGTTCGGTGAGCGTTTCGACCACGCCGCGGGTGAGCCGGTACTTGCCCTCGCACCGCTGATACGGGTCGGTATTGGTCCCCATGGCGACACCTTCGTGCGTCCAGCCCGGGTCTGCCAGTTCGGCGCGGAGCCGTTCCACGGCGTTGATCTTGACGACGATCTTGCGGTCGAAATCGGCGCCGGTGTCGAGGCCGAGGTACTCGTGGGTGGGGCGGGCGAAGCAGTTATGACTCACCACGCCATTGGCGATGAAGTCGCCCGTGCCCGTCGTGATGTCGTACATCGGCAGCTCGAGGTCGAGCGGCTGCACGCCGGCGACGTTCAGCCGGGAGTCGTCATCGGGCTCGTCGAACCCGCCCATGCCGGCGAGCCGATCGCCGGGCTTCAGCGCGGTGACCTGCCGCCAGCCGCGCTTGGTCAGGAACCGGTGGTCGGCGCTGGCCACGAGGATCGTGCCGCCCGAGAGCTCCAGCCGGAACGCCGGCTTGACGGTCTGCCAGTGCGCCAGCACCGCCGTCGGAACATACCGACGGGTACGGCCGTCCCGTACCGTGCCGTATACCCGATCACCGACCTGCAGTTTCGCCAGTTGCCGGCTGTGTCCGTTCGCAAGCAGGATGCGTGTGTCGCCGGCGAGGCAGTACACGCAGGCATGGCTGCACCCGCGATAGACGTTGATCGTCCAGCGGAACGGCATCCGCGATTGACGCGGGACCTCATTGAGGATGCGCTTCGTGGTGACGTGCAGGAACTCCAGCCCGGATAGGCGTCCGGTGCCGCGCTGGGGTCCGGTCAGGTCATCGACGCCGAAGAGCGCGGGTTGCCCGTCACGTTCGTCGTCGGCGAGGCGCCATCGGAAGTCACTCATCTGAAGTCCCTCGACTTGGGGCGCAGGCCGAGCGGAAGTGTCTCGAGGTACTGGGCGACGACGTTGATCACGCCGTCGGTCTTCTCGATCCGGCCACGAACGAGCAGGCCTGCCGATTGCCGGGCGACCCGGCGGTGCCGTTCCCAGACGCCGGCATGGCAAACGATGTTGACCATGCCGGTCTCGTCCTCGAGGTTGATGAACGTGATGCCATGTGCCGTACCCGGGCGTTGCCGGTGCGTGACGACGCCGCCGACGGTGACGGGGCTGCGGTCGGCCCGCCTGCACAGCTCAGCTGCGGGAACGATGCCCAGCGCGGTGAGCCGATCGCGGATCAGTGCGGTGGGATATCGGTCCGGGGTGATGTTGGTGGCCCACATGTCGGCGATGAGCTCTTCGGGCTCGGTCATGATGGGCAAGGGCGGGGTGGCCGACTCGTCGAACGTGGCCAGTTCGAGTTGGCCGGGACGCGCTGCGGCCGCCGCGCCTGCCCCCCACAGCGCGTCCCGGCGAGTGGCGCCGAAGCTGTCGAACGCCCCGGCGGTGGCCAGTGCCTCGACCTGGTCGGCGGACAGTCCGACCCGCCGTGACAGGTCGGCCATCGAGGTGAACCCGCCGTGCTCGGCGCGTTCGGTGACGATGCTCGTGGCCAGGTCGTCGCTGATCGTCCGGACGCTGGCCAGCCCCAGCCGTACCGCCGGCTGCGGCGGCGCGTGTTCAGGGCAGCGGCCGCACTGCGCCGGGGCATCGTCGGGTTCCAGGGTGGCTGTCGCCTTCGAGATGTTGATGTCCGGGCGACGGGTCTGGATGCCGTGCCGCTTTGCGTCGTGTACGAGCGACTGTGGCGAGTAGAAGCCCATCGGCTGCGCGTTCAGCAGCGCCGCGCAGAAGGCCGCAGGATAGTGCCGCTTCAGCCACGCTGAGGCGTACACCAGCAGGGCGAAGCTGATGGCGTGGCTCTCGGCGAACCCGAACGACGAGAACGCCTGGATCTTGGTGTAGATCTGGTCGGCCAGCGCGCCGGTGATGCCGTTTGCGGCCATCCCCTCGTAGAGCCGCTCGCGCAGTGTCGCGATCTCCTCGATCCCGCGCTTGGAGCCCATCGCCCGGCGCAGCTTGTCGGCCTCGGCGGCGGAGAAGCCGGCGACCGTGATGGCGATCTCCATGAGCTGCTCCTGGAACAGCGGGATGCCGAGGGTGCGCGTAAGCGGGGGCTTCAGCAGCGAGTGTGCGTACTGGACGTCTTCGTCGCCCCGCTTGCGGCGGATGTACGGGTGTACCGAATCCCCCTGGATAGGACCCGGCCGGATCAAGGCAACCTCGATCGCCAACTCGTACAGGTTTCTCGGCTGCAGGCGGGGGAGAGTCGCGAGCTGTGCCCGCGACTCGACCTGGAACACGCCCACCGCGTCGGCTTCGGCGAGCATGTAGTAGACGCACTTCTCCTCTTTGGGGATCGAGTCGACGGTGTACTTCGCTCGGTGGTATTCGTCGATCAGGTCGAGGCAGTAGTGCAGCGCCGAGAGCATGCCGAGCCCAAGCAGGTCGAACTTGACCAGCTTCATGCGGGCGCAGTCGTCCTTGTCCCACTGGAGCACGGTGCGGTCGGGCATGCGGCCCCACTCGACCGGGCACACCTCGACGATGGGGCGGTCACAGATGACCATGCCGCCGGAGTGGATGCCCAAATGCCGGGGCTTGCGCTCCAACTCTCGAGCTAGCTGAATCACATTGGCCGGCACGCCGACTACATCCGGATGCGATGAGCGCTCGCCGATGACATCCGCCGGAATCGCCTCGGCGGGTGCGCCGCTCGCTGTGCTCGGGCGCGACCCTCGAGCCGAACCTCGCTGCGCTCGGCCCGCGTCGCGGCCGGCGGGCTCTTCGCGCAAGCGCTCATCGCCGACTTCGGACCAGTAATAGCCCTGCTCGAACTCCTTGCTCCACGCGTCCTGCTGGCCGGGGGAGTAGCCGAACGCCTTCGCGACGTCGCGGATCGCAGACTTCGGCCGGTACGTGATGACGTTGGCCACCTGCGCCGCGCGGTCACGTCCATGGGTCGTGTAGACGTACTGGATGACTTCTTCACGCCGGTCGGACTCGATGTCTATGTCGATGTCGGGCGGCTCTTCCGTGCGTTCGGGGCCGAGAAATCGCTCGAACATGAGGTCGAACCTGACGGCGTCGACGGCCGTGACCTCAAGTGCGTAGCACACCGCTGAGTTCGCCGCCGAGCCGCGTCCCTGGCAGAGAATGTCGTGCTCACGACAGAACCGGGCGATGTCCCAGACGACGAGGAAGTAGCCGGGGAAGCCGAGCTTCTCGATGATCTTGAGCTCTTCGGCGATCTTTTCGTACGCCCGTTGCTCGTGATCTTTGCCCCTGAAGCGCCTGGCCGCGCCCTCGTAGGCGAGATGGCGCAGGTATTCCATCTCGGTCTTGTGGCCGTCTTTGAGCGGGAACGGCGGCAACTTCGGGGCAATGAGATCGAGCTCGAACACCAGCTCTTTGCTCAGCTGGGCTGTGTTCTCGACGGCACCCGGCCAGCGGTCGAATCGGGACTGCATTTCCGCGCCGGAACGCAGATGCTGGTCTGCCCATGCGGGGAGCCACCCGTCCATCTCGTCGAGGCTGCTGCGCGCCCGGACCGCGGCGACCGTGGTGGCCAGCTCGCGCTGCGCCGGAGCGTCGTAGTGTGCGCCCGTGGTCGCGACGATGGGTAGCCCGGACTCGGCGGCGAGCTGTGCGAGCGCGTCGTATCGTTCGTCGGCGAGCGGGTCGAGGGCGTAGGTGAGCTCGACGGCGACGTTGTCGCGACCGAACCGGTCGACCAGCTCGGTCAGCGCCTGCCGGGCGGGATCGAGAGCGAACGTGCCGTACTTGCCACCATCCAGCGCCGTGCGTACCGCCCCCTTGCGGCAGCCGGTGAGTACCAGCCAGTTGCCACCGGAGAGTTCGGTCAACTCATCAATGTCGTAGACGGGACGGCCCTTACTGCCGCCGCGGCGATGCGCGGCACTGATAACCCGGGACAGGCTGGCGTAGCCGCACGCGTTTCGTGCCAGGGCGAGCAGGTGCCGGCCGGGTGGGTCGGGTTCGCCGACACGGGCCGCGATCATGCGTTCGGCCTGCGTCGAGGGAATCGGCACGTCAAGTGACAGCTCGGCGCCGAAGATCGTCGGCACGCCCAGCGCCTGGGCAGCCTCGTGGAAGCGCACCACGCCGTACATGCCGTCGTGGTCGATGAGGGTCAGGGCGTCCAGACGCAGGTGCTTGGCCTGGGCAACCATGTCGCCCGGCTCGCTTGCGCCGTCGAGGAAGCTGAACGACGAATGGGCGTGCAGCTCCGCATAAGGGACGTACGGACCAGGGATCGGCGTTATCGGTTCCGGCTCGAACCTGGGCCGCTTACGCGATGTCGGCGACTCGTCCTCGGCAGGCCGGCCCGACAGGCGCCGCTCGAGTTCGCGCCACGGGATATCTTCGTTGTGCCAACCCACTCGTACATTGTTCGAACACGCGTTCGATATGTCAAGCCGTCTTCTGCGTCAGACTTCGGCGACCGCGCGCTACGCGACGTTACTGTGCAGCGCGTGCTTGACGCTGAGTTGATAGTGGCCGCAGCCGAAGCGGGCGCGGCCGTCGTACGCGCGAGATATGGCACACCCCTGGCTCGCATTGACAAGGCCCCGGGCGACTTCGCGACCGAAGCGGACATCGAGTCCGAGCACGCGATCATGAACGTGCTGCGCGGCGCTCGACCCACCGACGGGCTCATCGGAGAAGAGGCCGGCGCGGCAGGCCCGGCCTCGGCGACGCGCACCTGGCTGATCGACCCGCTGTGCGGGACTCTCAACTACGCCGCGCAGACACCGCTCGTCGCCGTCAACGTTGCCTTACGTAACGGCGACCACATCACCATCGCTGCCTGCGCCGATCCGCTCGCTGGTGAGCTGTTCTGGACCGACGGCCACCGGGCCTACGTGCGCCGCGATGGCGCCGACGAACCGCTCACCCCGTCGGCTCGCACGTCCCTCGTCGATGTCAACCTGGACGGCCCTTATCCGAACGCCGACCGGTTCCGCGCGGTACAAGTATTGGCCGCTCCAGAGTTCGAGTCGTTCCGGCCGAGAGTGTCGTCCACCACCCTCGCCCTCGCTTGGGTCGCTGCCGGCCGCCGTGCCGCGTATCTAACCGACGGACACCTCCTCGACAGCGTCCACTTCGCAACCGGCATCGCGCTGTGCCAGGCAGCCGGCTGCGTCGTGACCGGGCTGCGCGGACAGCCACTTCACACCGGTGTCGGCGGCCTGGTCGCCGCCGCAGACCAACAGACCCACGCTGCTCTCATCGCGATCATCGACCAGCAGTTCGCGAGGCCCACCGGGACTACTGCAAATCCAATTCACTAAAGGTCAAACTGTGCCAACTTCTTGACGCAAGACAAGCCGTCCGCTGCATCAGAATTCTTGACAGTTGGCTGCCAGTGGCTCAGTGGGCCATGGAGCGTGAGCGTTTTGAGTGAGAGCATTCATACCTAACTCGCCGTGTGGCGGGTGATGAGGCTCGGCGCGCGACTGCGTAAGGGGGAGTGCGGACATGGATGTGAACCTTGAGGTGGTCAGTATCCCGGTATCGGATGTAGATCGGGCGCTGGAGTTCTACCGCGACCGGTTGGGTTGGCGAGTCGACGCCGACATCAAGGGTGGCGCCATCCGTGTCGTGCAGATTACGCCGACCGGCGCGGGCCACACATCGATCGCGTTCGGCGCAGGGATCCCGTCGGCTCCTCCGGGATCGCAGCGGCATCTGGAGCTCGTCACCTCTGACATCGTCGCCACCCGCGCGGAGCTCGTCGAGAGGGGCGTCGAGGTGAGCGAGGTCTATCACGGTGCCGGCAGCCCGTTCCTGCCGGAGGCGCGCCTTCCCGGTCCCGACCCCGACCGTGCCAGCTACGCGTCCTATGCCTCGTTCGAAGACCCCGACGGGAATGGCTGGACCTTGCAGGAGGTCACGACTCGTCGACCGGGACGTGAGCCGCGCCAGTGACAGCCGGCGGGCGCCTCAGCTTCGGTGATCCCGAGCGGCCGAGCGGACCGCGGCACCTGGCCCCGGTCCGGCACACGGAGGACAGCACACAGATGGGATCGATGTCGTGAGTGGTGCCGAGCAGTTTCACGTCACGGAGGTCTCCCCTTCATATTGGCAAGTGACGGTCGACAACGGCCCGGTCAACCTGCTCGATCCGGACACCGTCGAGCAGCTCGCCACCCTGATCGGTCGCATGGAAAGCGATCCCGACCTCACCGTTGTCGTTTTCGCTAGTGAAAAGCCGGGCTATTTCATGGCGCATTGGGACTTTCTCGCCGACACCGCGCGGGTGGCGCGGATGCAGCCCGGCCCGACTGGACTGCACCCTTACGTTGACAATTTCGTGCGGCTGAGCAGGGTGCCGGTCGCCACCATCTCAATGATCCGAGGCCGTGCCCGCGGCGCAGGCAGTGAATTCGTCCTCGCTACCGACATCCGATTCGCGTCGGAAAAGGCGATCCTCGGACAGTTCGAGGTCGGGGTGGGCGCTATTCCCGGAGGCGGACCCATGGCTCGCCTGGGGCGCCTGGTCGGCCGCGGGCGCGCGCTCGAAATCCTCCTCGGCGGCGAGGACATCGCCGCCGAGTTAGCCGCTGCTTACGGGTACGTGAACAGGATCATTCCTGACTCGGAGATCGAGGGCGCCACCGATGCTTTCGCTCGGCGCATCGCCACATTTGACAAAGTGGCAGTAGCCGGAATCAAGCAGCTCGTCGACGTCGCCACGCTCCCCGAGAACAATGAGTTTGCCGAGGGTTTGAGCAGATATTTCGCCACCGCCGGGCGCGCGGAGAACCGACCCTTCGTCCAGCAATTGCTCGCCGCGGGACTCCAGGAGCCAGATCGGATCGAGACCGACCTGGGCACGGCAATCGGGACGCTGCGACAAAGCGGAGCCGGGGCACCCAGCTAGAAGGCGATTGCCCCGGGGTGCTCCAATTGTTTCAGCGTTACAACTGCAGATGTAGTCGAAGTGCGTCGTCCAGGTTGGTCATCAGCTCAGATGGCAGGCGGCCAACGACCGGCCCGACGCGCTCGACGGCGACCGAGCGGACCTGCTCTGCCTGCGCTTTCGAGTCGACGGGCAACTGGGTGGCCTCGGCCGGAAGCAGGGTCTGGAATGCAAAGATCCTCGATACGTTGCTGGTCACCGGCACGACCGTGATCACGCCGCGCCCGCGCCGCTCCGCGGCAGCGTTCGCGCGATCATTGCTGACAATCACAGCGGGGCGCCGCTTGTTCGCCTCACTGCCCCGGGTCGGCTCTAAATCGACCAGACGGATCTCACCGCGCAGCATCGACGAGACCGTCGGCGCTGCTGACCTCCCATGCATGCGCGTCGCCGGAGGACTCCCATTCGTCCCACGCGGCGGCGTAGTCCTGTTCAAGGTCTCGCTGGCGCAGTAGCCGGATCGCGCGTTGCACCGCGGCGGATCGCGACTTCAGACCGGCGGCGCGCGCGTATTCGTCAAGGGCCGCCACGTCCTCCTCCGGCAGACTGACACTCAGTTTCATACCGTCATACTACCCTGGTAGGAACAGACTACGACCTGCCGAGCCGCTGTGCGCTGCATGCCCCTGCCACGCGCGATCCCGGGCTCGTCCCGCCGAGGTCACGCGAGACCTCGACCCGCGCGACGACGGCTGGGTCGGGCCTCTATGGTCGACCGATGGCGTCGGTCAAGCAGATCCAAGTCACCTTCGACTGCGCAGAACCCGAGCGCGTCGCTCGTTTTTGGTGTGAGGCGTTGGGTTATGTCATACCGCCGCCACCAGAAGGGTTCGCCACTTGGGACGATTTCGATCGCGTGCTGCCGCCTGAACAGCAGGGGTCCGCGTTCGCATGCGTTGATCCGTCAGGTGTGGGCCCGCGCCTGTTCTTCCAGCGCGTTCCCGAAGGCAAGGTCGTCAAGAATCGGCTGCACCTCGACGTGCGGGTCGGCACCGGGCTCGTCGGTGACGAGCGCGTGGCCGCCCTCGAGGCGGAATGCGCACGACTGGTCGCGCTCGGCGCGGTGCGCGTGCGACTACTGCGTGCAGATGGCGTCAACGAATCGTGCCTCTTGATGCAGGACATCGAGGGCAACGAGTTCGACCTCGACTGAGTCGGTGCGCGCGAGAAGTGGCATATGTCGGTTCAGCCGACGGGAGCGCCGAACCACCTCGGTAGCTGGCTGAGCAGGTCCTGCTGGTCTTCACCGATCCAGGCCACGTGGCCGTCCGGCCGTAGCAGTACCGCCGGCACGTCCAATTCCTCGCTGACGTCGACGACGTGGTCGAGCCGATCTGCCCAGCCCGCAACCGAGAGCCCGCCGGTCTGGTCGAGCAGTAGCCCGCGGCCGGCGTGCATTCGCTCGTAGAGGCGCCCCTGTTTCAGCCGCACGTCCCGCAGCCGCCGGCCGAGCAGTTCATCGCCGTGTCCGAAGTCGTAGCGAACCCCGATCGCGGTGATCTTCTCGATCAGGTACCGGTTCACCTCCTCGAAGTCCATCAGTTCCGACAACAGCCGGCGCACCGCCTGCGGACCCGGTTCGGTGGACATCAGCTCGATCTGCGCGCGGGTGTTGTTCAAGACGTCGGCCGCCACCGGGTGCCGCTCGACGTGGTAGCTGTCCAGAAGTCCCTCGGGGGCCCACCCCGCTACCTCAGCAGCCAGCTTCCAGCCGAGGTTGAACGCGTCCTGGATGCCGAGGTTGAGGCCCTGCCCACCGGTCGGCGGATGGACGTGCGCCGCGTCGCCGGCCAGCAGCACTCGGCCGACCCGGTAACGCTCGGCCTGCCTGGTGGCGTCGCCGAACCGGGAGAGCCAGCGCGGCGAGTGCGCGCCGAAGTCGGAACCGGCGATAGCCCGCAGCTGCCGCTTGAACTCCTCGAGGGTCGGCGCCGCACGCTCCTCGGCCACCCCATTGGCGGGCACGACGACGCGGTACACCCCTTCCCCGAAAGGCGAGAGGCCGAACCGCTTCTGAGTCTTGCGGACCTCGGCTACCACGGCGGCCACTTCCTCGGGTGGCACCGCCACTTCCATCTCGCCGAGCAACGTCTCGACCCTGCTCGCCTCGCCCGGGAAGCCGACGCCGAGCAACTTACGCACCGTGCTGCGACCGCCGTCGCAGCCGACGAGGTAGCGGGAGCGCAGCTGCGTGCCCTCGGTCAGCTCGGCGGTCACCCCGTCTTCGTCCTGGCTCAGCCCGGCCAATTCGCAGCCCCGCCGGATCTCGGTGCCGAGCTGCTCGGCGTGCTCGGCCAGCAGGCGATCCGTGGTCGTCTGCGGGATGCCGAGGACGTAGGCGTGCGCGGTGTCCAGCCGGTCGGGCGCGGGCTTGTCAATGGCGGCGAAGAAGCCCCCGAGCGGGTACTGCTTGCCGTGCGCGAGGAACCGCTCCAGCAGACCACGCTGGTCCATTACTTCGATGCTGCGCACGTGCAGCCCGAGCGCACGGACCATCTTGGGTGGCTCTAGCTCCTTCTCAAGCACGAGCGTGTCCACGTCATGCAGTCGCAACTCACTCGCCAGCATCATCCCGGTCGGTCCACCACCGGCAATGATCACGTCGATCATCGCAATCCCCAATTTCGCTAGGTTCGCTCAGCAAGTTTGCGAGACGACCCGGGTCTTGCGGCAAGCCCCCGCTCGGGATATACGTTGAAAGTGGCGGGGAGCCCGTTGCCCTGGCGCCGGCGCGCTGCCAGATCAATTTCCGCCGTAGTGGATGCGGGCGCTTGGTCGCCTTCTTGATCAGGGTCGGTCTGCGCCGTAGTCCTGGACACCGGCGTACCGCCCAGGCGTCGCGTGCAGCGTTCAGCTGCCCGCGGAACGACTGGCTGTGGCAAGCTCGTGCGAGCAGCCGGGTCAGGAGGAGCGGTGCCAAGCGCGGAGCCAGTGTCGCGGCCGCAGCCGGCTGACGTGTTGAGCGCACAGGACTACCTGCGGGGCGTGGTGGTTCGTACGCCGACCGTTCGCTCGATGACCCTCGATGAGCGGACCGGTTGCCGTCTCGTAGCGAAGGCCGAGTGCTTGCAGCGGACCGGGTCGTTCAAGGTGCGTGGCGCGCTCAATCGCGCACGCATGCTGGCCCCTGAGGCCCGGGCCCGTGGCCTGTTGACAGTGAGCGCGGGCAATGCCGCACTCGGCCTGGCCTTCGCGGGACATATGCTGGACGCGGCGGTCACGGTTGTGATGCCGGAGCATGCAGTACCTGCCAAGGTGGAGGGCGTGCGCGCTCTCGGGGGCACGGTGGTACAGGACGGCGTCACCGACGCGGCGGGTGCGTTCCGGCGCGCCGCGCAACTGCAAGATGAAGACGGCTACACGTTCGTGCACCCCTTCGACGATCCGGATGTCGTGGCCGGGGCAGCAACCGCCACGCTCGAACTGCTGGAGCAGGAGCCCGATATCGCTCGACTTCTCGTGCCGAGCTCGGGCGGTGGGCTACTTGCCGGCGCCATCCTCGCAAACGAGACAGCCGGACGGACGGTCGAGATCGTCGGGGTGCAGCCGGAGGCGATGCCGACGATCGTCCGGTCGCTGGAGGCTGGCGAGCCGACGGAACTAGACCATTCGCCGATGATCGCCGACGCGCTCACCGCGCCTCGCCCCGGCCGCTTGAACTTCGACATGATCCGCTCCGCGCGCGTCCCGATCGTCACCGTGAGCGAGGCGGCGATCCGCACGGCGGTGCGCGAACTGGTCATGACGCTCAAGGTCGTCGTCGAGCCGGCGGCCGCCGTGGGCCTGGCGGCGATCATCGACAAGAGGCTGAGCGCGATCGACGGTGTGACCGCACTCATGCTTTCCGGCGCGAACATCTCACCAACCGTGCTCGCCGACTGCATCACGACGGCCGGCTGACCGAGGATCTCGGCGGGGTCGCGCTTACTCATACGAATTAACGGCAACAAAAAACCGCCAGCCCTGGTACAGTGGAAATTCTGTGTCTCCACGTACGAAAGGCTGGCGTTTCTTTTGCCTCACTATCAGAATAACACGGCCCTAGAAATGTCGTCAAGCAGTATCGCCGAGTTGGCGCACGAACAGGCTTATGTGTCCGTGCTCTACGAGCGGCTGGACGCCCTGCGGGCCGCCACGTCGCGGCGGCTCTCGGCCGTCGGGCTTGACCCGACCGCCGAGAACGACCAGGCGTGGTCGGAGCGGGAATCGTTCGCCCAGCTGTACCGGGATCGCAGCGCCGAGCTGGACGCGGCCGAGCGCAACCTATGCTTCGGCCGGCTCGATTTCGACGATGCCGAGCGCCTCTACATCGGACGACTCGGCCTGCGCAATGACGAACACGACCAGCTCCTGGTCGATTGGCGCGCCCCGGCAGTGCAGCCGTTTTACCGCGCCACCGCATTGCAGCGCTACGGCGTCACGCGGCGCAGGCACCTGCAGACGGTGAACCGGCGTGTTGTCCGGCTCGACGACGACGTCCTCGACCTGGAGGCCGTCGACCAGGCGCAGCTGACGGGCGAGGCAGCGCTGCTGGCCGCGTCGCGTCGGCACCGCACCGGGCGGATGGGCGATATCGTCGCCACTATTCAGGCTGATCAGGATCACATTATCCGCGACGTCCTGAAGGGAATTCTCGTCGTCGAAGGCGGACCCGGTACCGGCAAGACCGTGGTCGCGCTGCACCGGGCCGCATATCTGCTGTACACATACCGCGAGCAATTGTCCCGGCGCGGAATTCTAGTGATCGGGCCGAACGACACATTCATGCATTACATCGACCAGGTGTTGCCGTCCCTCGGCGAGAACGACGTGGTACTGGCGACAATCGGCTCGCTGTATCCGGGGCTGGACGCGCAGGCGTCCGAATCACCGCAGGCCGCGCAGGTCAAGGGCCACGCCACGATGGCCGGCGTTCTCGAGCGCGCAGTCGCGGACCTGCAACGCGTGCCGACTAGCAACGTCGAGATCAATGTCGACGGCACGATCTACCGGCTCACGCCGCAAGCCGGGCGCAAGGCCCGCGGCCAGGCGCGCCGGCGGCGCGATCCCGAGTCCGGGGCGCGACTGCCGCACAACGTGGCGCGGCGGGCCTTCGTCCACTCCCTACTCGGCGAGCTGGCCCAGCAGGGGGTCCATGAGCAGCGGATGCGGCAGCCCGGCGATATCGAGGACTTGCGCGCTGAGCTGGCCGACGAGCCGGCGATCCGTCGCGTGATCGACGTGCTATGGCCCGAGTTCACCCCGCAGCAGCTGCTTGCCCTGCTGTACGCGCATCCGGAACGACTGGACCTGGCCGACGGCGAGCGGGCCGCGATCCAGCGCGATCAGCCCGGACCGTGGACCCCTGCGGACGTACCGCTGCTCGACGAGTTGGCCGAGCTGCTCGGCCCCGTCGAGGCCACCGAGCGGGCGGCCCGTGGGCGGCGGGCCGAGGCGGCCGCCGAGCAGACCGAGGCCGTCGAGTTCGCCGCGGAACTCGTCGGCGACCTGGTCGCGAGCGAGGCGATCGTCGTGCCCACGTTGGAGACCGAGGCGTTCGTGCAGTGGATCGCCAGCCGCAACACACGCGTGGCGCCGCCAGGCTCGCTGGCCGAGCGGGCACTGGCAGACCGTACCTGGGCGTACGGGCACATCGTCGTCGACGAGGCGCAGGAGTTGTCGCCGATGGCGTGGCGCATGCTGCTGCGCCGCTGTCCGAGCCGGTCGATGACCGTGGTCGGCGACCTGGCGCAGACCGGAACGGCCGGCGGGGCCGATTCGTGGGCGCAGGTGCTCGATCCGCTCGTGCCCGGCAGCTGGCGCACCGCGCGGTTGACGGTGAACTACCGCACGCCGAAGGCGGCAATGGCGCTAGCGGCCGAGCTGCTACCGCCGACGGTCGATCCGCCGTTGTCGGTGCGAGAAGGCGACGAGGCGCCGTGGTGTACGAGCGACGCTGACCTGGCTGCGTTGGTGCGCCGCGAGGCGGAGTTGATCGGCGCCGGGCGGGTGGCCGTGATCGCGCCGCCGGCAAGGGTCGCCGAGACGGCAGCGACTCTGGACGTCCGGTCCGGACCGGATCTCGACGCACCGATCGCCGTGCTCACCCCGACCCAGTCCAAGGGGCTCGAGTTCGACTCGGTGGTGGTCGTCGACCCGGGTGCGATCGAGCAGGCGTCGCCGCGCGGACGCGCCGACCTCTATGTCGCGCTGACCCGGACGACCCGCCGCCTCGGACTGGTGATCACGGGCGACATGCCACCCGAGCTGGCCGCCGTGCTGAGTTGACCTGGCAGCGCCGAGCCGGGTTGCACAGGCCGAATTGTGTTTGCGAGACCGCATAGGGTCGCGTCAGATCGCTGCGATGTCGGGCCTCAGGAGGTGACGCGTGGCCGACTTGGCAGTTGCCGGCGCCGGCGAAGGCGCAGTCTCCTGGCACGCTACGGGCGACGGACCGGCCGTCTTGTTCATCCACGGTGGGGCGACCGACAGTCGCCTGTGGAACGGTCAGGTAGCCGAGCTGGCCAGGGACTACCAGGTAATCACTTACGACATGCGCGGATTCGGTCGTTCGCCGCGGCCGACCCGCCCGTATCGGATGAGCGATGATCCGATCGCAGTCTTGGATCATATGGGCGTCACGTCGACAGCCCTTGTGGGATTCTCGATGGGCGCGCAGATCGCGTTGGAGTTGGCGGTGCGCGTACCCGACCGGGTGGCCGCCCTGGCACTCGCGGGCGTGGGTCCGTGGTCGGACCCGGTTCCGGACGAATTCGAGCCTGCTCACGATGAACTACGCGAACAGCTGGCCTCGCGCGCCGAGGCGCGACGACGCGGAGATCTTGCCGCCGCCGTCGCGCTCGATCTGGACGTCTGGGCCTCAACCCACCGTGGGGCGGCCCGCGCGGAGCTGATGCAATTGTGCATCGAGGCGCCGTACTTCAATGAGTACCGAGAAGGCCAGTCCGACTGGCTGGAACAGCTTCCGACGATCAGCGACGAGGAATTGGCCGCGAGCACCGCGCCGAGCCTGATCGTCGTCGGCGACAGCGACGTGCGGATCGTGCGGCTCGCCGCCGCCCGGCTGGCCGAGATACTTCCCAGCGTGGAATACCACACGTTCCGCGACGCCGACCATTACGTGAGCAGGAGCCAGCCGGCGATGTTCAACCAGGTGTTGCGGGGTTTCCTCGACCGTTGCCGTGCCGACGGGACTTGGTGAGCACCCGCCGACATGGAGTTCTTCTGCTACCACCGCGATCGGCCCGGCTCGATAGCGCTGCGCGATGAACTGCTCGAGGCGCACTGGTCGTATATGGATCGGTATGCGAAGCAGATAATCGCCCGCGGCCCGACCTTCGCCGGAGATGGCGACACACCCACCGGCAGCGTGCACATCGTCGACCTGCCAGATCCGGCCGCCGCCCGCGCGTTCGCGTTCGATGAGCCCAACTACCAGGCCGGCGTGTACCGGGACGTGCTGCTGCGCCGGTGGCACAACATGCTGGGCCGCACCATGTGGGAGTTCGCCGGGGGTTCGACCGGCGGCAAGCGTTACCTGGTGCTCGGCATCGGCTCAGGTCCCGCTGCCGACCTCGAGGTGCCGGCCGAACGTGCTGAGCTGATCGCCTATGGGCCGCTGCTTTCCGACGACGGCACTGCATGGCTCGGTACGGCGGTGCTCGTCAGGGCGCCGACAGTAGGCGCTGCACGCGCCGTCCTGACCGCGGCCCGCTACGCCGACGTCGAGGTCCACGACTGGTGCTTCGGCGGGCGGCCGTCATCAGCCGAGGGCGGCTAGCATTGGCAGCAGCCGGATGAAGCTCCGGCGGGCCATTTGGGGCCCAAACCGCCACCGTGGCTGATGGCTTCTACCAGGAACGAAGTCTGGTAGTGGCCTGCACGGTGTTACGCGCGCCTTCTGCCAGGCCGTGGCTTGGCAGGAGGAGCCGTGAACATCTATTACGAGGCCGCGATCTGGATCGGCATGGCGTTGCTCGCCTCGGTGGTGAGCGTGCAGATCGCAGTGCCGGTGGCGCTGGTCGAGATCGTCGTGGGTGCACTCGCCGGCAACATCGCCGGCATCAGCAGCCATGTCACCCAGACTGCGTTCGTCACGTTCCTGGCCGGCGTCGGATCGATCGCGCTCACCTTCCTCGCGGGCGCAGAGATCGATCCGGTATCGCTGCGCCGGCATTGGAAGGCCAGCCTCTCAATTGGCGCGGTGTCGTTCGCATTGCCGTTCCTGGGCGCGTTCGTGTTCTGCGGTCTGGTGCTCGGCTGGGACCGGCAGGCCGCGGAGATCGGAGGCGTTGCGCTGAGCACCACGTCGGTCGCCGTGGTGTACGCAGTGCTGGTCGAGACCGGTCTGAACCGGCGCGACCTCGGGAAGCTGATTCTCGCCGCATGCTTTGTCACCGACCTAGGCACGGTGCTCGCCCTCGGCGGATTGTTCGCGACCTACGGCTGGCTGCTGCTCGTGTTCGCAGCCACAACCGCGATCACGCTGATCGTGTTGCCGCGCTTGACGCGATTCGTGATCGAGCGGATCGGGCCCCGCATCTCCGAACCGGAGATCAAACTGCTTCTGCTGGTGCTCTTCGCGCTGGGCGGGCTGGCCACCCAGGCCGGTAGCGAGGCCGTGCTGCCGGCCTATCTCGCCGGACTGGTCATTGCCGGCGTCTTCATGCACGACCGCGTGCTCCTGGATCGGCTCCGTTCGATCGCCTTCGCGCTGCTCACCCCGTTCTTCTTCCTGCGCGCCGGCACGCTCATCCATGCCTCCGCGCTGGTCTCCGGCGCCGGCGTCATCGCGGTGCTTCTCGCGGTGAAGTTGATCTCGAAGGGCGTCGCCGTCTGGCCAACCGCGGCACGATTCCGGCTCCAGAAGCGCGAGCGCGCCTACACCACCCTACTGATGGCCACCGGACTCACCTTCGGATCCATCGCTGCACTGTTCGGGCTGACCCACAACCTGATCAACTCCACGCAGTACACGGAGCTCGTCACCGTCGTGGTGCTGTCGGCGTTTGTTCCCACGCTCATCGCTCAGCAAGTCTTCCAGCCCGAACTCAGCGACGCTGACGAAGGGGAAGCCGAACCGCGAGACGAGCCCGTCCGGTGATCAGCGGCCCCCACTCTCCACGTGATCCTTGAGTTTCGGTCGATATTCGACGGAAACTCAAAGATCACGGAGGGCGGACGTGCTCGCGGACGAGCACCGATCCGGACCGGGCGGCTACCTGGCCGGCTCCTCCCGAGAGCGCGACCGCGGTGCGTCTTTCAGGGCCGCCGAAACTGCGACGCAGTCCTGGCATCGGAGAGCGAACAACAGCTGCTTGCCGTCGCGGCCCTCCACGCTCAGCTGCCAGGTGCGCGCGAGCGCGAGGCCGTACTCGGTGAACAGGCGGATGCGGGTCTCTCGTATGACGGTGTGAGCTGCGACGGTTTCGCTGATCGAGCCGTCGCCGGCCGGCCGGCGCAGCGGAGTGAACGTGAGCGACGAGCCGCGCACGACCACGTGTCCTTCTGTCCACTGCCGCGGTTCGCGCAGCAGTGCTACGACCGATTCGGTCGGCACGGCGTCTCCGGCTTCGGCAGGCTGAGGTGCTGGTCTGGTGGCGGGGTACTCGTGACGGAACTCGGGATGGTCGTGCCAGCAATGATCGTCGAGTTCGGTCTTCAAAGCGAACCGAAGCTCGCACTTGGGGCATTGGTGGACGGTCATCGTCAACCCCCTCCGGCAGGTTCGGCGCGCCGGGAACTGTGGTTCCACGCTTACCACCGCTCGCCCGGTAGGGCAAACCGGGGTCGACGCGCCGCCGACCCCGGCAGCATCGCGGCGTGAGCCTTCGCATCCAATGCATTTGTGTCGACTCGACGGATCCGGCCCGGCCGGCGGCGTTCTGGGAAGCCGCCCTGGGCTGGCGGCGCACACACGAGTCGCCGCATGAGATTGTGCTCGAAGCGGCGTCCGGCAGTCCCGAGGACGGCGTCGCGCCGGACCTGCTCTTTCTACTCGTGCCCGAGGCCAGTTCGGTGCAGCGTCGCGCTGCCACTGGCGGGCCGTCCAGCGTCGAGCCCACAAACGAAACGCCCCGAACAGAGGCCCGGGGCGCTTCGTATCGTTGTCGCCTGCTAGGACTCGTCGTCCTGACCGAGTGCCCATTGTGTCTGTGGTGAGCTGCCGCTATGTCACGGTGACTTATGGCTGATGTTGCGATTGCTGGAAGCAGGCCACGTCGTACTGAGACTTCTCCGAATAGTTCTGCCCGCCGGTGCCGCCTGGGTTGGTGCCGCTCGGCTCATTGAAGGGCGAGCCTGGGCTATTCGCCGCATTGCCCGGGGTGGTCAGGCCCAAGTCCTGGCAGGATTGGCTCGGCGGCCCGGGCGGGCCCGGCGGATTGTCAGCTAGG
>Ga0126373_10001032_pt1 | contig 19366 bp, 18 predicted proteins | sample PanSoiMetPlot_11_FD_92545 | JGI IMG/M metagenome (GOLD analysis project Ga0126373, IMG submission 92545) | Tropical forest soil microbial communities from Panama - MetaG Plot_11 | ecosystem: Environmental > Terrestrial > Soil > Tropical forest > Bulk soil | place: Panama | collected 2016-02-17 | reverse complement strand
GCCCGCCATGGCCAGGTCGAGCATCGTGAACGCCGTCGTGTATCCGAACACGCCGCGCGCGGCGGCCGCTACCAGCACGCCTGCGACGCCGGTCGTCAGCGCGCTGGACACCGCGTCGGACAGCTGCAATGCCGCCGAATCCGCGCCCCGGTCCGCGTCGTTGGTGTAGCGCAGCAGCAGCACGCCGATGCTCGACCACGTCATCCCGGCGCCGAGTCCGGCGAGCGCCCACGCGGCGAAGATCAGCCAGCCGGATACTCGCGGCTGCGCGCCCACCGCGACCAACACCGCCGCTACGCCGATCAGGGCGAATCCGGTGCGGATCAGGGCGACGCGGCGGCGCGGGCTCTCCTCGCCGTGACCGCGCGCCTGCCACCACGAGCCCAGCCACCACGCCACGCCGGCACCGACCAGCGGCAACGCGGCCACGGTCGCGCCGAACCCGTGCTGCACCGTCTGGGTGAGCGGCACCATCGACTCGACGCCGAAGAACGCGCCGGCGAACAGCCCGCGCATCGCCACCGGCGCGGACACACCGGGACGCACGAGCAACGTCCCGGGCGGCAGCAACGCGCGCAGCCCCCACGCCAGCGCCCCCACGCCCAGCACGGCGGCCGGCACGGAGAGTGGCGACGGGTGCTGGCCGGCGGCCGCGAGCGCGGCAACCCCGACGGCCGCCGCCACGGCGCGGAGCACCCGGCCCGGATCGGCCAACGGCCCCCGCGCCGCCACCGCGTCCATGCGCCGCAGTACTGGGACGAGCAGGCCGGCGCCGACGATCACCAAGGGAATCAGGCCCAGGAACACCCAGCGCCAACTGGCGTGCTGGGACAAAGTGCCCGACACCACCGGGCCGAGCAGGGACGGCAGCACCCAGGCGGAGGAGATCGCAGTGAAGATCTTGGGCCGCAGCGCATCGGGGTACGCCGTGCCGAGCACCACGTATATCGCGGTGATCAACAGGCCACCGCCGAAGCCTTGCACGCACCGTCCGGCCACCAATTGCGCCATCGATGTCGCGGTGCCGGCGATGGCGAGTCCCGCGATGAACCCGGCCAGCCCGGCGATCATCGGAAGCCGCGGACCGCGCCGGTCGCACACCTGGCCGGAGACGACCATGCCCACGAGGTCCGACACGAGAAAGCCCGTGAACGCCCAGCCGATCCCCGCAATGCCGTGCAGAGCGCGGGCGGCGGTCGGCAGCGCCGCGGCGACGGCCATCGCCTCGAACGCGATCAGCGTCACCAGCACGACGATGCCGCCGCTGGTACTGCGATACGCGGGGCTGAATATCGAACGCGGGGCGCTCTGCCGGGTCGCCGCCGTCGTCACCCGCCCAGCATGCAAGGTGAACCGGGCTTCAGGTCAAAGAATTTATGCCGCCCCGGGCGGATCGCCGGCGGCCGCACTGTTTGCGCGAGCGCTCATCGTTCCTGTTCTTGCTCCGCCTCGACGGGCTCGTCCTCGTCCAGCTGCTCGCGTGGCTCACAGGGCACCCAGGCGGCCTGGTTCAGGTCCCAGTACCAGCCCGGTGGCTGCTCTTGCATGGTCAGAGCATGCGGGATCGCCGCACGGAATCAAAGCGCCGCTGCCCGAAAGGGCACGGCGGCTTCTCAGGTCAGCCCTTGCGCTTGGTGAGCTCCTCGGTGAGCTGCGGGGCGACAGTGAACAGGTCGCCCACCACGCCGAAGTCGGCCAGTTCGAAGATCGGCGCCTCGGGATCCTTGTTGATGGCGACGATGGTCTTGGACGTCTGCATGCCGGCGCGATGCTGGATCGCCCCCGAAATCCCGACCGCGATGTACAACTGCGGCGACACCGTGACGCCGGTCTGGCCCACCTGCATCTTGTGCGGCACCCACCCGGCGTCCGTTGCGGCGCGTGATGCGCCTACCGCCGCGCCCAGTGAGTCGGCGAGCGCTTCGATGATCTTGAAGTTCTCCGCCCCGCCGACCCCGCGCCCACCAGACACGATCACCGACGCGTCGGTCAGTGCCGGACGGCTGCCCTTGGCCTCGACGACCCGGTCGACGACCTTTGCCGCCTTGGCCGCTTCGGACATCTCGACCGGCACCGCGACTTCCTCGCCCGCCCCTGGCGCCGGCGACGGCGCCACGGAGTTGGCTCGAACCGTGATCACGGGGATGCCCTTGCTTACCTTGGACTGCACGGTGACCGCGCCGCCGAAGATGCTCTGCACCACACTCGCATCGGGATTCACCGTAACGGCGTCAGTCAGCACGCCGCTGCCGATCTTGAAGGCCAACCTTGCGGCGACCTCCTTGTGCTCCGGTGTCGAGGAGACGAGCACTGCTGCGGGGGACGCCTGTGCGACCACGGAGGCCAGTACCTCGGCCTTCGGCGCCACGAGGAAGTCGTCGAACTCGTCGCTCTCGGCGACGTAGACCTTGGCCGCGCCGTATTCGGCGAGCGTGCCCTTGACCGCCGCCGCTGTGCCCGGCTTGCCGATCACGACCGCGCTGGGTTCGCCGATCGACCGGGCCGCGGTGAGCAACTCGAGCGTGGACTTCCTCACTGCACCATCGGCGGCATCGACGAGAATGAGAACCTCAGCCATGTCAGATCAACTTTCTCGACGCGAGGAAGTCGGCGATCTTGACACCGCCGTCGCCCTCGTCCTTGACGATCTCGCCCTTCTGCCGGGACGGCGCCACCTCGAACGACACCACCTGCGTGGTGGCATTCGCCAGGCCCACCTCGTCGGCACCGAGACCCAGGTCCGCAACGGTGAGCGTCTGTACCGGCTTGCTCTTGGCAGCCATGATGCCCTTGAACGACGGGTAGCGCGGCTCGTTGATCTTCTCCACCACGCTGATCACCGCCGGAAGCGGCGCCTGCACCACGTCATAGCCCGACTCGCTCAGCCGCTCGATCGTGAGGGTCGAGCCCTCAATGGTGACCTTGCGGGCATGCGAGAGCTGCGGCACGGAAAGCGCCTCCGCGATCAGCGCGGGAACGACCGAGACACGCGTGTCGGTCGCCTCCGACCCAGCGATCACCACGTCGTACTCCAGCGTGCCCAGCGCCTTCGCGATGATCTTGGCGGTCTGGATGGCGTCCGAACCGTGAATCGCGGGGTCGCTGACGTGCACCGCCTTGTCCGCCCCCATGGAGAGTGCCTTGCGGATCGACTCGGTCGCCCGCTCGGGGCCGACCGTGAGGATCGTCACCTCACCGCCGTGCGCCTCCTTGAGCCGCAGACCCTCCTCGATCGCGAACTCGTCGATCTCGTTGATGACCGCGTCGACCGATGCGCGGTCGAGGGTGTTGTCGGCCGGGTTGAGCCTGCGTTCGGCCGACGTGTCCGGCACCTGCTTCACCAGCACCACGATGTTCATCGACTCGACTGACCTCTCCGATCGGCGTGTCGCAATACTGCCCATGTTACCGACGAGTAGCAATGTGGCAGTCGTCTCGTTCAGCTAAGCATGTCAATACAGTCGTGGCATGCGGATCGCCATCGTCGTGTTCGACGGCGCTGAGGAACTCGACTTTGCGGGGCCGTGGGAAGTGCTCGCGTACTGGGCCCGCGAGCCGGCCGTTGACGCCGAGGTCCTGCTCCTCGCCGACTCGCAGGATCCGGTCCGTGCCGCAAAGGACATGCGCGTGCTGCCGGACACGACGTGGGACGCCGCCGGGCACATCGACGTCCTCGTGTTGCCCGGCGGGCGTGGCACCCGCGCCCTGGTCGAGGACACGGCGCTGCATCAGCGGCTGCGCGACCTCGCCGCCGGCGGAACGCTGATGACCAGCGTCTGCACCGGCTCGCTCGTCTACGCCGCGGCGGGACTCCTACGGGGCCGCCCGGCCACCACACACTGGTCGACACTCGACAGGCTCGCCGCGCTGGACCCGACGATCGAGGTGCGCCCGGACGACCGCTTCGTCGACGACGGCGACGTCATCACCGCGGCCGGTGTATCGGCCGGCATCGACATGGCCCTGCACCTGGTGGCCCGGCTCGACTCCACCGACGCGGCGCGGCGCGTCAAGCGCGGCATCCAGTACGACCCACAGCCGCCGGTCTGAGCCCCTGCCGGTATGACCCAGGGGTCTTTGCCCATCACGGGCGAACGCACCGTCCCGGGCGTCTGGCACGAGAACTACTGGTATCGGCGGCACGAAGCGGCATACCGGTTTCTCCTGCCGTACGCGGCAGTACGGTCGCTGCTCGAAATCGGCGCCGGCGAAGGCTACGGCGCGGCGCTGTTCGCGAGCGTGGCCGTACGGGTCGTCGCGATCGACTACGACGCCGCGTCCGTGCGGCACGCGGCCGGGCGGTACACCGGCCCGACGTTCGTTCAGGCCAACGGTGCGGCGCTGCCGGTCGGCGACGGGGCGTGCGACATGGTTGCTGCGCTTCAGGTGATCGAGCACATCTGGGATCAGCCGCAGTTTCTCGCGCAGTGCCGACGCGTGCTGCGCCCGGGAGGCACCCTGCTCGTCACGACGCCGAACCGCCTCACGTTCTCACCCGGTTACGCGCTGCCGCGCAACCCGTTCCACAGTCACGAGTTCACCGCAGCTGAGTTGGCCAGCCTGGTCAACGCGTGCGGGTTCGCCCACGTCGAGATCTTCGGGCTGGAGGCTGGGCCCAGGTTGCAGCAGCACCAGGCCTTCGTCGCGGCGCAGCTGGCCGCGCCGCCGGACGACTGGGCCGGCGCGCTAGCCCAGCGAGTCGCCGCCGTCACGGTCTCCGACTTCGTGATCACCCGTTGCGACCCCGACACCGCGCTTGACCTGATCGCCGTGGCGCGCGTATAGCGCGGACAGTCCGAGCGCCACAGCCAGCGTGAGGCAGATGGCGGTCAGCAACAGGAAGAGCCCGGCGTAGTCCCACCCTGCGTTGTCAGCGTTGTCGACGTACACGGCGCCCCATTGCCCGCAGTCGAGATGGACCAACCCGCTGACCGGCGACACGAACGTCGCAATCGTATTCGTGGGGCGAACGTCACTCGACAGCGGCGTCACGCTGAGGTTTTGGCTGACGCCTGATTGCTGCGTCACCGAGCACTGCCCGACGCTCGTCGAGATCCCGCGGCTGGCCAGCGCCTTGCGGCCGCCCGGCACCGAGATCTGATACGTGCGACCCTGGGTGAGCTTCACCGTGTCGGGGGGCACCGCGCCGGAGTTGTACGAATGCTTCTCGACGCCGTCCGCGACGCGGTAGAGCCCGCCGAACAGCGTCGCGGCGACGAGCAGCACGACCGCGATGACACCGCGGAACCGCATCATGAACGAGCCCACAATCACCTCCTGTGACAGCGCGTGGCACCATCACGCGGCGTGCGCGTACTGATGCTGTCATGGGAGTACCCGCCGATCATCGTCGGTGGTCTGGGCCGGCACGTACACGCGCTCTCGCGGGAGCTCGCTGCCGCCGGGCACGAGGTGTGCGTCGTGACGCGTGGCGGCGCGGATCTGCCCGAGGCCGTCCACGACGCCGTTCACGACGGAGTGCGCGTACGCCGGGCCGCGGTCGACCCGATCGCGCTCGACTTCACCACCGAGAGCCTGCTCGCCTGGACCCAGGCGTTCGAGCACGGACTGCTGCGCGCCGCGCTACCAGTGGTGCGGCGCTGGCGGCCGGACGTCATCCACGCACACGACTCGCTGGTCACGCAGTCGGCGACGACACTCGCGCAGGTCACCGGCCGGCCGATCGTCGCCACGATCCATGCCACCGAGGCAGGCCGCCACCAGGGCTGGCTGCCGGCGCCGCTCAATCGCGCGGTGCACTCCGTCGAACGCTGGCTGGTACGTCAAGCCGCGCGCGTGATCACCTGCTCGTCGTTCATGCGGGACGAGGTGGCCCGCTTGTTCGAGCTGCCGCCCGAGCAAATCGACGTGGTACCGAACGGCCTTGATGCGGACGCCTGGCGAGCCCCGGCCCGGGCGCGGCTCGCGGCCCGGACGCGATACGCCGGCGACGGTCCGCTGCTCGTGCTGGCCGGACGTCTGGTGCACGAGAAGGGGATCCACACCGCACTCGCCGCCCTGCCCCGGCTGCGCCGCGAATTGCCGGGCGCGCGCCTCGTGGTGGCCGGCACCGGTCCTCAGGAGGCCACCCTGCGAGCGACCGCGCGCGGGCTGGACGATGCCGTGCACTGGACCGGCTTCATCCCCGACCGCGACCTTGCTGCTCTGATCGGTGCGGCCGACGCGGTCCTCGTGCCGTCGCTCTACGAGCCGTTCGGCCTGGTGGCCCTGGAAGGGGCGGCCGCAGGTACTCCGCTCGCGGTCGCCGATACCGGCGGCCTGCGTGACCTGACCTTCGCCGGCGCCCGGTTCGCTCCCGACGACCCGGACGCCCTGGCCGCTGCGGTGACCGGGCTGCTGCGCGATCCTTCCGCCGCCCGGGGTGTTGCCGCCCGCGCGCAGCGGATCGTCCGGCGGGACTACACCTGGGCGGCAGTCGCCAAACGTACAGCTGCGCTGTACGCAGGCTACGAGGACGAACGGGTCCGGATCACCCGGGCCGGCACGCCGACCGCCACACCGTAGTCGGGGATGTCGCGTGTCACGACAGCGTTCGCGCCGATGACAGCGCCTTGACCGATCCGGACGCCACGAGACACCGTGGCCTTCGCGCCCAGCCACACGTCGTCGCCGACGCGCACTCGCGACTTGACGATGCCCTGGTCCTTGATGGGGCGCGTGAGGTCGTCCGTGCGATGGTCGAAGTCCGAGATGTACACGTCGTCGGCGACCAGCACGGCGCGGCCGATGTCCACATCGAGATAGCAGTTGATCGCGGCACGCCGGCCAAGGATGCACTTGTCGCCGATGCGCAGCGTTCCTTCGTGACAGCGGATCGCGGTGTCGGTGCCGACGTGCAGCCAGCGCCCTAGGACGAGCCGGCCCAGCCCCCGGCGGGCGTACAGCGTGGCTCCACGATCCAGGAATACGAACCCTCGTGTGATCACATGGGGGTTTGCGAGCTTGAACCGGAAGAAGCGCCAGTACCGCACCAGGTACCACGGTGTGTAGGCGCGGTTGCGGAAGACCCATCGCAACGATGCGACGGTGAGGAACCGGGTGCCCTCACGCCGTCGCGGCACTGCGCCCGCCGAAGATCCGCTCGTGAGCGGCCAGCAGCGTGTACGGCGTGGCGAAGACCTCGACCGCGTCGGCCAGTTCGCCGGGCCGCCCGTAGCCCCACCCTGCCCCTAGGCAGTCGATGCCGTGTGCCCGAGCACCGTCGACGTCGTGCGACCGATCGCCGAGCATGAGCACGCCCGCCGGATCGGGGGGTCCAAGGCGCTCCAGCACCGAGGCGATCACCTTTGCCTTGGTGTCGCGAGAGCCGTCCAGCGCATCGCCTCCGATCGCCTGGAAGTACCCGGCAATTCCGAGGTGTTCGACGATCGGCGCCGCATATGCCTCGGGCTTGCTGGTCGCGACGGCGAGCGCGACGCCGCGCGCCTGCAGGTCGGCCAGTACGTCGACCATCCCGTCGTAGATGCGGGTGTCGAACATCGCGGTGTCGTAGTAGAAGCGGTACGCCTCAATGATCGCCGGGACACGATCGGCGCCGAACAGCGGCGGCAGCGCCTCGTAGAACGGCGGACCGAGCAGCGAGCGCATCGTCGTCTCGTCCGGTTCCGGCACGCCGACGTCCGCGAACGCGCGCCGAAGCGAAGCCAGGATGCCCGGAGCCGAGTCGGACAGCGTCCCGTCCAGGTCAATCAGGAGGGTCTGCATCCGGTTATCTCGACGTTGTAGTAGAAGTCCTTCGGCACGACGCGGTACAGCGCTCTGTCCACAGTAGACAGTCGCTGCCACGTCCGCATCGCGAAGTTGGCCCAGCCCCAGCCCAGCTTGTCGCGTGGCACCGCCGCCTCGAACGTCCGCACCGGCCAGCCGAACCACGCGGCGGTGAGCTCCTCGCATTTCGTCTCGACGTGCTCCGCACCCGCCCGTACCGCCATCCCCTCTAGTACGGACGGGACGAACGTGTGCAGGTCGACGACCGCCTCGAGCGCTGCTGCCCGCGACGACTCATCGAGCTCGGCCTGCGGGCGACGCCATCCGGGCGGGGCGAGATGCGTCGTCAACCACCAGGTCGCGCGCGAAAGGCGGCGCGCGACGTAATCGCCCCATTTGGTTGGCTCGCCAGCGAAGACGAACCGCCCGCCGGGCTTGAGCACCCGAAGCACTTCGCGGAATGTCTGTTCGACGTCGGGGATGTGGTGCAGCACGGCATGGCCGATGACAAGGTCGAACGTCGCGTCGTCGTAAGGAATCCGCTCCGCGTCGGCAACCCGTCCTTCGACCCCGAAGCCAAGCTTGCGGGCGTTGCACTGCGCGACCTCGACCATGCCGGGACTGAGGTCGGTGACGTATCCGCGGTTGATCACCGCGGCGAGTTTCAGGTTGAGCAGGAAGAACCCCGTTCCGCAGCCGACCTCGAGCACGTCTCCGTAGGGCCAGCCGGCCGTTCCGGCGATATTCGCGAATCGGTCGCGGGCATAGTCGATGCATCTCTGGTCGAACGAGATCGACCACTTCTCGTCATAGCTCGCCGCTTCCCAGTCGTGGTAGAGGACGTTTGCGAGCTTGGGATCGCGCCAGGCTGCCTCGACCTGCTCCGCGGAAACGGTCACGCGAACTCGGCCTTGCCCGGGCCGTTCTCGAGGAACGACCGGATGCCGGTATCACGGTCGTCCGTAGCAAAAACCGAGGCGAACAAGTGCGACTCGAGGCGCAGGCCGCTTTCCAGGTCGGTATCGAGGCCGCCGTCGATCGCAGCTTTTGCCGCCCGGAGCGCGAGCGCCGGCCCCCTCGCGTACATCGTCGCCATCTCCACAGCCGTGCTGTAGACGTCTTCGGACGGGACGACCACGTCGGCCAGTCCGAGTCCCAGTGCCTCTCCGGCGTCGATCATTCGGCCGCTGTAGATCAGCTCCTTCGCACGTGCCGGTCCGACCAGCCGGGGCAACCGCTGCGTGCCGCCCATGCCGGGGATGATGCCGAGCAGAATCTCGGGCTGCCCCCACTTCGCGTCCTCGGCACTCACCCGGAAGTCGGCAGCGAGTGCGAGCTCGCAGCCACCGCCCAGCGCGTAGCCCGTCACGGCAGCGATCACCGGTTTGGGAATGCGCGCCACCGCGTCGATCGACGAGCTGACCCGCTCCGCGTCGCGCATCAGCTGCGCGTGCGTCATCGGTGCGAACTCCTTGACGTCCGCCCCGGCGGCGAACACCTTCTCCCCGCCGTACAGCACGACAGCGCGCACCGCCTCGTCCGCGCCGACCTGCCGGGCGGCGTCGCGTAGCTCCTCCTGCACCTGGCTGCTGATGGCATTCATCGGCGGCCGGTGCAGGCGGATCGTGGCCACGCTGCCTTCGACGTCGACGCTGACGAACTCACCCATGACCCGGCAGCCTAGCCACCAGCGAGGAACAGGACCCAGCCACGGCGCGATGAGCGCTTGCGCGAAGAGCCCGCCGTCGCCACGCGGCCCGAGCGCCAGCGAGGAGCGGCGCGCCAGACGGGCCCGAGCGAAGCGAGCGGCCCGGATCGGGCGTCGCGCCAGGCGCAGTGAAGTCAGTCCGCGCGGGCGAAATAGCGGCCGCGGCGGCGCCATACCCCGATGGATTCGCCGAACGTCGCGGACAGGCTCTCCGAGTCGATCACGTCGTGCACCAGCCCGGACTGGACGACCCGGCCGTCGCGCAACAGCATCGCGTGGGTGACGCCCTCGGGAATCTCCTCGACGTGGTGCGTGACGAGCACCGTGGTGGGCGCGTCCGGGTCGATGGCGAGCCGGTGCAGGCGGCGCACGAGATCTTCGCGACCGCCGAGGTCCATGCCGGCGGCCGGCTCGTCAAGAAGCAACAGTTCAGGGTCGGCCATCATCGCGCGGGCGATCTCCACGCGCTTGCGCTCGCCCTCGCTGAGCGTGCCGTATGGGCGTTCGGTGAGGTTGGCGACGCCGAACCGGTCCAGCAGCTGTGCCGCGCGGCGCACGTCGCGACGTCCGTAGGCCTCACGCCAGCGGCCCACGACGGCGTATCCGGCGCTCACCACGACGTCGATGACCTTCTCCTCGCCCGGGATGCGCTGCGCCAACGCGGAGCTCGTGAACCCGATCCGCGGGCGCACCTCGAAGACGTCCACGTTGCCGAGCTTCTCGCCGAGGACGTATGCCTCTCCTGACGTCGGGTGCATCATCGCGCCGGCAATCTGCAGCAGCGTGGTCTTGCCGGCTCCGTTGGGACCGATGATGACCCAGCGCTCATCGAGCTCGACCGTCCAGTCGACGTTGTCGAGCAGCAGCTTGTCGCCGCGGCGCACAGTCACCCCAACCAACTGCAGCACCGCGTCGGCATTAACCTCGGCCACGGCGCATATCAAACCGCATGAACCCCGGGCGGTCGCGCAGGGCAACCGGTTACAGTCCCGTCACCATGAGTCTCGACATCGTTGTCTGGCCGGGACGGCCCTTCCCACTTGGGGCAAATTGGGACGGCATGGGCACCAACTTCGCCGTCTGGTCCTCAAGTGCGACCGGCGTCTCCGTGTGCCTGTTCGACGGCGACGGTCGCGAAACTCGAGCCCCCCTGACCGACACGACGTTTCGCATCTGGCACGGCTACCTGCCGGGCGTGCATCCCGGCGAGCTCTATGGACTGCGCGTGGACGGTCCGTACGCTCCGGCGCGGGGTCAGCTGCACAACTCGACGAAGCTCCTCGTCGACCCTTACGCAAAGGCGATCGTCGGCGACTTTTCGGACCATCCTGCGGTGTACGCAGCGAACCGAAACGACTCCGCGCCGTACGTGCCGCGTTGCGCGATCATCGATCCCGCATTCGACTGGGGCGACGACAAGCGTCCGAACGTGCCGTGGGACGACACGGTCATCTACGAACTGCACGTGCGTGGGTTCACCCGACTGCATCCGGACGTGCCGGCCGAGCTACGCGGCACGTACGCAGGGCTGGCGCATCCGCCGGTTGTCGACCACCTGCGCTCGCTCGGGGTCACCGCAGTCGAGCTGATGCCGGTGCACCAATTCGTGTCCGAGCCTTTCGTCCAGGCGCGCGGAATGCGGAATTACTGGGGTTACAACACGCTCGGGTTCTTCGCCCCGCATGCGGCATACGCACATGCCGGCGATCCCGGCGGGGTGGTGCGCGAGTTCAAGTCCATGGTGCGCGCGCTGCACGCGGCGGGCATCGAGGTGCTGCTGGACGTGGTCTACAACCACACCTGCGAAGGCGGACCGGGCGGCCCGGTGCTGTCGTTCCGGGGCATCGACAATCGCACGTACTACCGGTTGCAGCCCGGGAATCCCTCGCAGTACGCCGACTACACCGGATGCGGCAATACCTTCGATGCACGGCTGCCGTTCTCGCTGCGGCTGATCATGGACTCGCTGCGCTATTGGGTCACCGAGATGCATGTCGACGGATTCCGCTTCGACCTGGCGTCGGCGCTCGCCCGCTCACTACACGACGTCGACAGGCTCTCGGCGTTCTTCGACACGATCCATCAGGATCCCGTGATCTCGCAGGTGAAGCTGATCGCCGAGCCCTGGGACGTCGGCGCCGGCGGCTACCAGGTCGGCAACTTCCCACCGCTGTGGACGGAGTGGAACGGCGTCTACCGCGACACGGTGCGCGCGTTCTGGGCGCACGGATCCGGCGGGGTGCGCGACCTGGCGTATCGGCTGTCCGGCTCGTCCGACCTGTACGGCGATGCCGGGCGGTTACCGTTCGCCTCGATCAACTTCGTGACCTCCCACGACGGGTTCACGCTGCGGGATCTGGTCTCGTACGAGCGGAAGCGCAACGAGGCCAACGGCGAGGACAACCGCGACGGAACTGACGACAACCGCTCCTACAACTGCGGCGTCGAGGGACCGACCGACGATCCGGCGATCAACGAACTGCGGCTGCGGCAGGTCCGCAACTTGCTGGTGACGCTGCTGCTCTCGACCGGCGTTCCGATGCTGCTGGCCGGCGACGAGAGGTGGCGCACCCAGAACGGCAACAACAACGCCTACGTCCAGGACAACGCGACGTCCTGGCTCTCCTGGGCACCGTCGCCGGAGGCCGACGACCTGCTCGCGTTGACGCGCCGGGTCATCGCGCTGCGGCGCGCGTCGCCGGTGCTGCGGCAACGGGCTTTCTTCGAGGGACGGCCGCTCGAGGATGGCTCCAAGGACCTCGCCTGGTTCCACCCGTCCGGCCGTGAGCTGATCGCCGCGGACTGGTTCGACAGCGACCTCCGTACCCTCGGCATGTACCTGGACGGTCGCGGCCTGCGCAGCCGCGGCCCGCGCGGTGAGCGCATCATCGACGAGTCCTACCTGCTGGTACTCCACTCCGGTGACGACCCCGTGTCGTTCACGCTGCCCGGGCCTCCATGGGCCGAGTCCTACGAGATCGTGATCGACACTGCCTCGCCCGCCGGCGCAAGTACAGCCAGCCTGGCTGTAGAGTCGGTGCTGTCGATCGGCCCGCGCGCCACGCTGCTGTTGCGAGTCCAGCGAACGTAGCCGGTGCTTGGCCGCACTGCACGATAATCCTTGTCGAATAGGCGGATTCTCTCTAGACAGGTTGCCGAGGACGCTGCTACAATCGCTCATGTGTTCGACGTCATCCCGCCGCCTCCGAGGCTGTCGGATGTGCTCGATTCTCCGGATGCAGTAGCAGCCGAGCTGGCTGGTGCCGCCCCGGGACCGGACGGCATGGTGCCGATGTCGTTGCTCGACGCAGCGCGGCTCTCTCACGCGGGGCGGGTCGATCTGCTGGTGGCGCTCGAACGGCAAGCCGCCTGGGTGGCAGCGCTCCAGCAGGAGGTCCTCGCCGCCATGGCCGCTGATCCGGCGTCTGCGGCCGACGAGGTCGATCGATCCGGTCGCGACTGGGTGCGCGAGGACGTGTCGTGCGCACTGCAGCTCTCCGGCCTGACGGCGCAGCGGCGGCTGGACGTAGCGCTGGCGCTCACGCAACGACTTTCGACCACGCTCGCGCTGCTGCGGCGGGGCGAGATCGGATACCTGCACGCGATGGCGCTGGCCGAGGCCGTGGATGGCCTGGACGACGAGGCTTGCGGCGAAGTCGAGCACCGCGCTCTGCGTCGAGCCTCAGAGCAGTCCGTAGCGGAGTTTCGCCGCACCGTGCGGCGCGCCGTTGCCTCGGTGGCCGCCACCACGGTGGATGACCAGCGCACCGAGGCGATGCGCGACCGCCGGGTGTGCACGAGCGCCCGCGGCGACGGAATGTCCGAACTCTGGGCGCTGCTGCCGGCCGAGGGAGCGGCTGCCGTGATTGCGGCGATCGACGCGCTCGCCGGCGTGACGTCCGCCGACGATCCGCGCAGCGCCGACCAGCGTCGGGCGGACGCGCTCGTCGACATCGCTGTGGCCGCGTTGCACGACCCGCTGTTGCCCAAGGCGCAGGGCATGCGTCCCGCTATCCAGGTCACCGTCGCCGTCTCGACGCTGCTCGGTTGTGACGATGAGTCCGGCGAGCTGGCCGGCCACGGCCCCATCCCAGCCTCGGTGGCCCGGCGCATCGCGGCGGACGAGACCGGCACGTGGCGCCGGCTAGTCACCGACCCGCTGAGCGGGCAATTGCTCGATTACGGCCGTACTACGTACCGGCCGCCACGCGATCTTGCGGAGTTCGTCATGGCACGCGACCAGGTCTGCGCGTTCCCGCACTGCAGCAGGCCGGCGCACCGATGCCACCTCGATCACCGCATTCCGTACGCCGCGGGCGGCGCCACGAGCCCCGACAATATCGGCGCGTTGTGCGAACGGCACCACATCTGCAAGCACCAATCAGGTTGGCGCGTAAGCCGTGAAGTTGACGGCACCAATACGTGGACGAGTCCCACGAGGCATCGCTATCGGTCGCGGCCGCCCGACTTACCCGCAGGCAGCAACCTGAGCGGAGAACCGCCCCCATTCTGAGTGGATCAGCGTCGCGCCCGACCGCTTAGGCCCTGCCGTGCGCGCTCCGCAAGATCGGCTTCCTAACTTGGGGGTTCACCAGGTAGCGCGGTTGCCGCGCTGCGGGAACGCCTGTCCCAGGTTGGCGTCGGCGAAAGCCGGTGCGACTGAGCCGGAAGCCGCGTACCGATACAAGGCGGTCTGGTAGATGCCGGACAGTGCGCTGGACACCACCGCGACAAGCACCAGCCATGCCGCGCCCAGCACGATCAGCCCGACTCCGGCAGCTCCCCCGGACGAGGCGCCGATCGCGACCACGGCTGCTCCCGGAATCGCGGCGAGGAAGCTCACCAGGCCCACGCCGGCGTTGCCGACGACGTTCTCACCCCAGGTGCGCTTGAAAAGTGCGGACGAGCCTCGGATCGCCGCGCCGACCGTGACGTTTTCAAGTACCAGAATCGGCACGACCAGGTAGGTGACCAGCGACCACGCCAGACCGACCAGCCCTATCGCGAACCGCCCGACAACGCCTGCCCGATCTTCCAGCGACCGCAGCACGAGTGACACGGTCGCGGACAGCAGCGCCCATGGCAGGATCGCCCCCGCCTTGCGCCGCGCCGCCTCGATACCACCAGCCACCGACGGATCGCCGCCACGCAACGCGATGTCGGCCTGCGAGATCAGCGCCGCCTGGAAGAAGATCGCGATGTACGCGAGCACCAGGTAGCCGAGGAAGAACAGCACATAACTCACCGGCCGCAGACTGTTGCCGGCCTCGATCGCGGTCCGGGACGCGAGCAGTGCCGGTACGGCGAAACCGGCCGCCACAATCAGCGTCGCGATGCCCGACAGCACGGGAAACAGCGCCAATTCCTTGCGGGTGCTCAGCACCCGCAATGACGCCTTGAACATTGCCCACGACCGGGCGATGCGATCCATAACACCAGGTTAGGGCGGAGATTTAAGCGCTGGCTACGACGCCGAGCTCGGCCGGTGTGGCCAGCAGGTCGTTGTGCGGCAACACCCGCACGGTGTACCCGAACGAGCCGGTGCGCTCGAGCGGAACATCCCCCTCGAATCGGGGCGGGCCGTCGCCGTTCTCCACCTGCACGAGTGACAGTGTGCTGACATCGGTGAGCCGATCCTCGGCGTCGACCGCGCCGTACACCGCCTCGACGTCGACGTCCTCGCTCGGGAGGCCGTTGAGTGTCACCTCGGCGCGCAAGTGCAAATCGCCGCCGAGCTGCGGGTCGCCTTCGACGTGCGATTCGACATGCAGCACCTTCACCCCGGGCCACGCCGCGAGGACGTTCGAGCGCCAGTGCGCCAACGCCTTCGCGCCCCGGTAATCGGACGCACTGAGCCGGGCCGCGGACGCCGCCGCCGGTGCATAGAGCCGGTGGACGTATTCGCGCACCATCCGGGTGGCCATCACCTTCGGCCCGAGCGTCTTGAGGGTGTGCCGCACCATCTGCACCCACCGGCCCGGAATGCCGCCGCTGTCGCGATCGTAAAACCGCGGTGCCACCTGACGCTCGATCAGGTCGTACAACGCGCGCGCTTCGACCTCGTCACGGCGTTCAGGATCAGCCACTCCGTCGGCGGACGGGATCGCCCAGCCGTTCTCGCCGTCGTACCACTCGTCCCACCAGCCGTCGCGGATCGAGAGGTTGAGTGCGCCGTTCAGGGCGGCCTTCATCCCGGACGTGCCGCACGCTTCCAGCGGCCGCAGCGGGTTGTTCAGCCAGACGTCGACTCCCCAGTACAGGTAGTGCGCCATGCCGATGTCGTAGTCGGGCAGGAACGTGATGCGGTGCCGGACCGCGGGGTCGTCGGCGAACTTGACCATCTGCGCGATGAGCTGTTTGCCCCCGTCGTCGGCCGGGTGGCTCTTGCCGGCGATGACGATCTGCACCGGACGCTCCGGATCGAGCAGCAGGCTGCGCAGCCGGTCCGGATCCTTGATCATCAACGTCAGCCGCTTGTACGACGGCACGCGCCGGGCGAACCCGATCGTGAGCACATCCGGATCGAACGCGGACGACGTCCAGCCCACCTCCGCGTCGGCCATGCCACGTTGCAGGCTGGACGCCCGCAACCGCCGGCGGATCTCCCCGACCAGCCGCTCGCGCAGTACGCGGCGCACCGCCCACACCTCGTCGTCGGTGACTTTGTCGATGGCGTCCCATCCGGCGCCCTGCTCCAGCGCTGCCGTGCCGACCTCGCGCTCCGCGATCTCGAGGATCTCGCGGGCCATCCAGGTCGGCCCGTGTACCCCGTTCGTGATCGAGGTGACCGGCACCTCGGCGGCATCGAAGCCGGGCCACAACGGGGCGAACATCTCGCGGCTGACGGTGCCGTGCAGCTTGGACACGCCGTTGGCTCGCTGCCCCAGACGCAGTCCCATGTGGGCCATGTTGAACACGGACGGGTCGCTCTCGGCGCCGAGCTCCAGGACTCTCTCGACCGGGACCCCGGGCATGCCGCCCAGGTGCAGCGCCACGATCTGCCGGCTGAAGCGGTCGATGCCCGCAGGCACGGGCGTGTGCGTGGTGAACACCGTGCCGGCGCGCACGGCCTGCAGCGCCTCGTCGAAGGTCAGCCCTGCGCCCTCGACGAGCTCGCGGATCCGCTCGATACCGAGGAATCCCGCATGCCCCTCGTTCATGTGGTAGACCTCCGGCGCCGGCGCTCCCGTCGTGTCGCAGTACGCCCGCAGCGCTCGCACGCCACCGATGCCGAGCAGCAGCTCCTGTTCCAGACGGTGCTCGGCGTTGCCCCCGTAGAGCCGATCGGTGACTTGGCGGGCAGCGGCGTCGTTTTCCTCGATGTCGCTGTCGAGTAGCAGCAGTGGCACCCGGCCCACCTGCGCCACCCATACCTGCGCCTGCAGCGTTCGGTTGTCCGGCAGCGACAGCGCAACACGCACCGGGCTGCCGTCCGGGCGCTGTAGCGCCTTGAGCGGCAGCCCCTGCGGGTCGAGCGGCGGGTACCGCTCAAGCTGCCAGCCGTCGCGCGACAGCGACTGGCTGAAATAACCGGCCCGGTAGAGCAGCCCGACGCCGATGATCGGGACGCCGAGATCACTGGCCGCCTTGAGATGGTCGCCGGCGAGGATGCCCAGACCACCGGAGTACTGCGGCAACACCTCGGTGATCCCGAACTCCGGCGAGAAATAGGCGATGCACTCTGGCAGTTCCCGGTTTTCGGCGCGCTGCGCCTGATACCAACGCGGCTGCTCGAGATATTCGGTCAGGTCGTCGTACACGTCCCCGAGGCGCCGCAGAAACCTGCGATCACGCGCTAGAAGTGACAGCCGATTGGCGCTGACCTCGCCGAGCATCTTTCCCGGGTCGCCCCCGCAGGCGTCCCACAGGTCAGGGTCGACCGACTCAAGCAGGTCGATCGAGTCGGGATGCCACGACCAACGCAGGTTGTTCACGATGGTCGCGAGTTTGGCCAGCTCGGCGGGAAACGTGGCCCGCACCGTCAGCCGTCGTAATGCTTTCACGGCGGGGAGGGTAGCCCCTGCAGATCACCAACAGGTACGCGCCAGCGTTGCTTGCCTGCCACGGCTGCGAAACAGTCCGTACATCTCAAGCGCGGACGCTCGAGGTATGGACAGCGACCAGCTCCGTGCCATCCGCGACCACTACGTTGCGCAGGTCAACTGGCTCGTGCGCCGTGGCCGCGACGACCTGATCGACGTCATTGCCGACGAGTACGAACACGACCTCGCCGCGGCGCGTAGCGGCGCCGAACGGCGAGCGGCATCCGACCGGGCTGCCTAGGGCCGCCCGGGTGCGACGTCAGCGGACGGCGACCAGCACCCGGTCGTCGCCGTGCTGCCAGACGGTGCCCACCTCCACGAACCCGGCGCGGCGCAGTGCCGTGATGTGGTCGTCGAACGTGGCAGCGACGTCAACGTCGTGCTCGACGCCCTGCGGCCCGCGCATCGCGGCGAGATCCGCCAGCTCTGGCGCCTGCCGGACGGCGTCCCACCACTCCTGCCAGTCCTCGTTGCGCGATGCGCCGGCCCGCGCCAAGTTCCGGTCACGCACCACCTGGGTGAGCGAGTCCAGGCCGGGACTTGCCGCGCCGTCATGCATGTGATCACCGTTGACGAGCACGCCACCCGGCCGCAGCGCACGAGCGCATGACGCGTACAGGTCGGCGAGCTCGTCGCGGGTCAACCAGTGCAGTGCGGTCGTGCTGACGAATGCGTCGGGCGCGCGGTCGAGGCGCAACGCGTCGCGCCAGCCCGGCAGGCGCAGGTCGTGATCGACCAGACGCAGCCCATGTAGGTCACCGTGCGCACTCCGGGCGAGGCCGAGCAGCAGCGGATCGGCGTCGATGCCCACCACGCGGGCGCCGGGCAGCCGGTCCAGCAGCCGTACCGCGAGTGAGCCGGGGCCGACGCCGAGGTCGACGACCAACGGCTCGGCGCCACACGCTGCCTCGACGACGTCCGCGATGACTGCGAAGCGCTCCTCGCGGTCGGCCAGGTAGAACTCCTGCTGGCGGTCCCAGCGGTCGAGCCAGTGCCGGGCCTGCTGGACTGTCGGCATCGCGCGCCTCCGTTACTGTTGTAATTACCTTTGGCAGTTACGAACGCTACCCAGGAGGGCATGACTGGTCAAGTGAACTTCAACAGTCACACAGATGCAGTGGTCGCGGTGAGCGCTGAACTCGTCAACACCGCGACTCCGGGGAGCAGGCGCGGACGTCCGTACCCGATACCCGAGGACGGTGAGCTGGCCAAGGCGCTGACCGCGGCGCTGCGCGCCCGCGGCCATATGGACGCGACCAAGGCCCGCAAGTTGGTCGCCGCGGCGGGTCGGCTGCGAGTCGTGTTCGAGCAGGCCGGCCACGGCGACATCGACGCCGCGGCCGGCAGCGTCAACGCCCTCCTGGACGAACTCCGCCCGACGCCCTATCTCGAACGCCACGACGGCGAGCCGTGGCATCTGCACTACCACGGCCCTGAGCAGGACTTCGCCGACGGCTGGGCGGCCAGTTGCGCGATCGCGCTGGCGACCGTCCTCGGCGGCGAACACGCCGACCGGCTCGGCGTGTGCTCAGCCCCGGAGTGCGATCGGGTCTTCGTCGACGTGTCCCGCAACGGAACGCGCCGGTTCTGCTCGACCGCGTGTCAGAACCGCGTCAAGGCGGCCGCACACCGCGCCCGGCAGGCTTAACCGCCGGTTCGTGCCCCTCGGGCACCGCCCCCGAGGTCACCGCCGTAGACGCGATGAGCGCTCGCGCGAAGAGCCGCCGGCCGCGACGCGGCCCGCGCCGAAGGCGCGGAGTGGCCGGAGGCATCCGCCCCTTGCGGGCGGTGCCCGAGGGACACGAACCGGCGATTAAGGACGGTAACGTGGCGGCGACGCCTACGTGAGGAGCAGGAGTGTCAGCGGTCGGACGCCTCGGTCTCACCT
>Ga0126373_10001031_pt1 | contig 19373 bp, 17 predicted proteins | sample PanSoiMetPlot_11_FD_92545 | JGI IMG/M metagenome (GOLD analysis project Ga0126373, IMG submission 92545) | Tropical forest soil microbial communities from Panama - MetaG Plot_11 | ecosystem: Environmental > Terrestrial > Soil > Tropical forest > Bulk soil | place: Panama | collected 2016-02-17 | reverse complement strand
GCCGGCGTTTAATGTACCAAGTGTCCGGTAGGCTAATCGCGCGACCGGCAAAACCCCTCCCTTCTGGAGCAGGAAGTTTGGGACGTCAAAAAACTCGAAGCCGGACATTTTGTGCCCATCCTCACTGCGACGCGAGATAGTTCGGAATCAATAGGACAAGTGTCCCCCAAAGGGTCTCCGTTTGCAACATGCTTTTACGTGGACGCCATGGCGGTCTGGCTTCACCTTTGTCGCTGTGGCCAGCTCCATGCACTTTACAGCTTCTCAGTGCAGGGGATGCGGTTGGCGCGCCGTTGGCGAAGGTGTGAACTTACAGCAGCTGCGTTGACGAACGGATGGAAAAGCGTTGAGTTGAGTTCTTACACGCTACGGCACAGACGGTATCGCGCTCGTCACCGGACGTTTCAAGACGGGCGCGATTGCGCAGCTAATCAACGTCGCAATGAACGCAAGCCGGCGGAGTAGAGAGCGAGCGTCGGCTGTTCGCGAATATCATCGTAGACAGTCGCAGAGATCGTATTGGGGTTGGACGATGCACCAAGCTGGATGATTGTTTCGGAACACAACGTCCATGCGTGGCCCAACAGTGGATTGGCGCCGCTACCGCGGCGACGAGGCATGTTCAGCTACCGCTTCATCGCCCTTGGTCTCATCGGTCAGGCGAGAGCGGAAATTCGTTCACACAGAGGGGGGCAGGCGTACGTGCCTTTGGGCGCACGGCTCGTACTCGAAATTCGCGTCGGAAGCTTTCCCAGTTCGCGCCGGCATGCGCAGCGGGAGGCGTTTAGGGGCGGCAACGTCTTGGTCGCGGGCCCCTGGTCGGCCGCGGCGTGGATCGGGCCGAAGCCCCCTGCACCCATCCTAGAGGTTTCGGAAGTCGTCCGTCTCAGTATGGTTGAGCCGAGGCAATGGGCCATGAGGCAGAACTGACGAATCCACAACGAGCCGGGTTCAGTTTGGGAGTACCTGCGCGCATTAGCATGGAGTTAACTCAGACACCAGGTTGGGAAGGCACTTGGGTAACATGTTCCGGAAAAGATAATGGGTTGCAGTTTTTTCCCTTGCGTGATGATGTCCCGATCCGAAAGAATCAGCCGCTCGGCTGTGCAGCATGGCTCGGGCGGAACCTTGGTTCGAGACAGGAGGCATGCGTGATCAGCCAGCGGCGGTTTGCTGCATTGGGGGTATTGTGCGGAACGGTGGTTCTCGCCGCTGCTGTTGGATTAGCCGGTCTCGGTTCGCACGTCGTCGAGAGGCTCGCGGCGCCAATGAAGGCTAACCCGCCCGGGCCCGTGAGCGTCGACGCGAGGATTGTGGACGCGCCGCAAGCGACCACGACTGGCGAGGACGATGTTGATGCGGCGATCGGCGACGTCGCTTCGCGTGACTCTCATCCGACACTGCCGGCCGAAACAGCAGCCGAGGAGGTTGTGGCGGAGGCCAAGCCTGATTCGCTGGAAAACGACGTGAAGCAGCCAGCGAGCTCCATCGAGACCCTCGACGAGTGCTCTGGGTCAGACATTTGCGTCGACCAATACCTTTGGTCCTTGTACCAGCGGGCGCCTAAGGTCGATACCATCAGGGTGCCGGAGCAGGTAGAGGTGAAAGTTAAAAAGAAGGGCAAAACGCGGGTCGTCACCAAAACCGTTACAAAGCTCGTCGACGAGGACTTCACGTGGAAGGATCCCAAGGCGGCGCAAAAAGCCGGTATGTCGCTAGTAGACTATGTGATCGGAGGCATGGACCGGAGCTTCAAACTGAGGCTGTATCGTGCCCTTCACGCGTTAGATGAGGCCGGGCTTTCGCCTGCCATCACCAGTGGATTCCGGGATGATTATCGGCAATCGCTCGCAAGCGGCAACAAAGCTGCGACTGACAGCTCGTACCATGGCGGCAGCCGGCGCGGTGGCCACGGCCACGGGCTAGCGGTTGATCTCGTCAGCGTAAAGGGTGAGACCCGTGCCGAGCGCTTCATTTCAAGCGAAAAGTTGTGGAAGTGGGTCGATGCGCACGGCAAAGAGTTCGGGATCGGTCGACCGTATCTCGATAAGGATCCTCCGCATGTTGCGCCGATCGACGGCAAGGAATATGCCGATCACCGTGGCGGGTCGAATGTGCAACCTGCGGCACTGGAGACGAACAGGTCTCACCGATTGACGGCGCAGGACGACCACAAGACAAAAAAACGCGCAGGAGCAGCAAAATCCTCAAGGGAGAAAAGTATCTGACCCATCTGAAGGGTGAAAGTATCTGACCCATCTCACGACGGCCTTCCAGGAGGGGTGGCGGGCCGCGAAAGTCCGAGTGAACACCGTAGGTAGCTGTGAGCGATACATGTCTGCAGCTCGTGTGGGATCAATCCGCGCGACGGTACTCGGTCTACTGACCGTTTGCGTCGTCGTGCCTGCGGGGGCAGCGCAGGCACAGTACATATTTTGGCCGCGGAACGGGCTTTGGTCGAGCGATCATGCCTGGCGACACCACGAGCACCGATACAGGCATACAAAGCCTGAATTAGCGGATAGAGACCAGACACCGGATACTCCGCATGGCGCACTCCAGATCATCATCTCGGTCGCCGACCAGCGGATCTCGGTTTATGACAATGGCTCGTTGATCGCGCGCTCTTCAGTTTCTACGGGTGTCCCTCGTCATCCGACGCCTCTAGGCGTATTCAGTGTTGTCAGCAAACAACGATGGCACCGCTCAAATCTTTATAGCGCTGCTCCCATGCCATACATGCAGCGGATCACATGGTCCGGAATAGCGCTGCATGCGGGTATTCTGCCGGGGTACCCAGCCTCACACGGCTGTATCCGTTTAAAAAATGACTTTGCCATTAGGCTGTGGCATCTCACCAAACGCGGCGTTCGTGTGATCATCGCGTCTGACGATGCTCACCCGGTCGAGATAACCAATCCGCACCTCTTTGAGCCGAAGCCGCAAGCAGCTTCTAGTCTGCCGGAGTCTCAAGGCGACATTGCGGGTAGCGCCATCGTTGCCGTCCCGGTGGCGCATCCGCCGACGACACCCGATGCTGACACACGGCAAGTCAGCGACCTCCAAATTCCCGGCTCGGCGCCAGCCGTCGATAAAGATCGAAACGTCGGCCCTATCTCCAAAAATCGAAACGTCGGCCCTATCTCCGTTTTCGTGAGCCGCAAATTGAGTAAGCTCTTCGTGCGTCGGGGTTTCACGCCGTTGTTCGACGTGCCGGTCACGATCCGAGATCCGGGAGAGTCGCTGGGAACGCATGTGTTCACCCTCATGAAATCCCAGAATGAGGGTGCCGCCCTTCGCTGGACGGTCGTGTCAATGCCGGAAAAATCGCCGCATAAGCACCTGGCCCTGAAATCGCGCTCGCTCGGCAAAGGCAGTGTGGAAATCTCCCTGCCTTCGCCGGATAAAGCCAACGTAGCCCTCGACCGCATCGAAATACCACAGGATGTGGTTGCGCGCGTCTCTCAACTCCTGACGCCGGGCTCTTCGCTCATCGTATCTGACCACGGCCTCAGCGGAGAAACGGGAAACGACACAGATTTCATAGTGGAAATGCACTGAGTCGCCGAGCCTGGCTAAATGCGCCGAGTATGAACAAGGCAATGCCATTCTTGGACGCGTCGCGCGCCTTTCTGACGTTTCTCCGATCACAGGACCACGGAAGTGGCGCTCGCGCCCATGGAACCACAGCCGCTGTTTGCCTGTTTCCACGATCACCAGATCGGTTGATCGGCGCGAACTTTCTGGCCAACCTCCGCGCCGTGGCCTTCTTATCCAGACGGGCGACCTATTTCCACTAGCCTCACATCGACGCCGGTCGGCCGACAGACTGTGTGGCACTAACAACCCCAGGCGCCCCAAAGGCTATTCATGCGCTGCACCCAATTGAGGGGTGGGTTTCTTATGGCCGCTCCGCGAAGAGTCTGTCGCCCGGGGGCAGAATGCGAAGGCGCCAACCGGGCACGCTCGCTTGAGTCGCTGCTTTAGTTCATCCGCGGTCCCAACTGGCGAGCCACGCTTGCGGATGCTTCGCGCCAATCACCGGGCGTTACGTCGCATACTCACAACTGAAGGGATCGAAATCGGGATATCTTTGGCGATCAATCGAGTTTGCGGCGGATCTATCATGCGTCAAATTCGTAAGATTCCACCGTCGACGCCGGAGGATATGGTCAGCGCCTTCTCCCGTTAAGAGCTGGCATGTCATGTGACGGACCCGTGGACCGCACCCTGCGTCTAAGTCCACGCCGCCGTAGGCTGCGGTCGTCAATGCGATGGTCGTGAGCGCCGGGTAAAAGTCGGCACAATGATACCACGTGGGCTAGTCGAGACAGGCGAGCGCAAAGGTTCCACGGTGCCGCCGGATTGAGTTTTCAGAATGTAGATGCGATCTTTGCGTATCGCATCTCTTTGCCGCTGGGAGCCATAGCGGCCGGATGCGTCAAACAAAACCGAGAGAAGCTGGCGCCTTTTTGAGGCAACGATGAGCAATAATCGTCACCAGAACAGTCGAACGTGAGGATTGGAGCATGGACGTCGGTATGATGATGGTTTTCGCCAGCTATGGTTGGGACAACTGCCCGGACGACGAGGTGTGGGGCGAAGAGATTCGGTTGGCACGACTTGCCGCCGACTCGGGGTTCGACGTCCTGTGGTCGGCGGAGCATCATTTCAACGACTACTCCTTCGTGCCCGACAACCTCCACCTGATGTCCTATCTCGCCGGCATCTGTCCGGGCATGGGCTTGGGCACGGCAGCCGTCATTCTCCCTTGGCACGATCCGCTGCGGGTGGCCGAGAACGCCGCGGTACTCGATATGCTGTGCAAGGGCAAGCTGCGGCTCGGCATCGGTCGAGGTCTTGCCCGTCGCGAGTTTGCAGCGTTTCGGCTTAGCATGGACGAATCGCGCGGCCGCTTCGACGAGGCAGCGCCTATGATTGTCAACGCGCTCAAGACCGGTTTCATTGAGGGCGACGGAAACTACTATAAGCAGCCGCGCACCGAAATCCGGCCGCGTCCAAAATACTCGTTCGACGGGCGCATCTATGCAGTGGCTTCAAGCGAAGATTCGGTCGATTCGGCAGCGAAGATCGGCGCCCACATGGTTATGTTCGCAGACCGCCCCTGGGAAATGCGCGTGCCGGTTATCGAGAGGGGCCGCGAGCTGCATCGCAAATACCATGGGAGCACACCGCCAAGCATCATGCTGACGGAGTTCTGCGTCTGTGGCACCAACCTCGCTGAGACCGAGGAGGAGGCCCGCAAGTACCAGGGCAAGTTTGTCGAAAGCAACTTCTATCACTACGAGTTCCTCGGCGATCACTTCAAGTCAGTAAAGGGTTACGATGCCTACCAGCAGAAGGCCGAGATCGCGCGCAAGGCCGGACTCGACGGCGCGGTCGCCGGCTTCATGCAAGCCGCCAGCTGGGGCACGCCTGACAAGATTCTGCGCGGGCTCGAGACTCGGCGACAGGTCGTCGGCGACTTCGAGATGAATGTAGCGTTTCGATTCGGCGGTACGCCCTACGCTGTGGCCGAGCGCGGCCTGAAGCTGTTTGCCAAGGAAGTGCTGCCGGTACTCAAGACCTGGAAGTCGATCGCGTCGGCCAAGACGGCGGTCGTCAAGGCTGCCGAATAGGTCGCGGACTCTCTCTACTGGGGAGCGTCGGATTTTGCCAATCGCAGCCTGTTCATGAGATCCGCGAGCGCGCGGATGATCTCGGCAAATTCTCGCATCGGGTGCTGACTCCAAACTGACCTTCGGCCATATCTTCTCAGCCCCGCTCGGTATCGGTGGCAAGCCGACCAAATGGTGAGGCCGCCTCGCCACGCCTTCTGGGGAGTGGCTCAAGACGCCTTGACAGACGCGCCATAAAGCGACGGCCTCCACGATGATCGCCCACTTCTGATCGTCGCTCCAACGGCGGTGCCACTCCAGACTTGAGATCACTTCCATTCGGCTCATGGCGCTGTCTCTTGCGCTAAATTAGCGTAAAAAAGGCGCTGCGCTTGCGCCTATTCCAAGAGAACCCTTCGCCACCATTGCAGGCCCGCTAGGCCCATTCTGACACGGCTCCCTGAGAATTGGCTTGGCGCTCAGCCACGAAGGGCCAATGCGCAGCTTCCTCCGGCAGCCCACGTTAGCGAGGCGGTCCTCGCCATCCATCCAGAGCGTTTGCCATCTGCTTGAGCGGTTGGCGAAGTCTGAGCGCTAACCGGTATCAGGTGATCGCTCAGATTTAGGATTGGACGGTTGCCAGCGAGGGATCTATCAGTCGCAACCGCCAGGTTCAGTAGGGAAACAATTATTGCCGCTCCAGTAGCGATTGCCATCGTAACCGTCGTGGTGGCGTGCAAACCGTTCGAATCGAGGGTCGAGAGGCCCGGCAAACCCGACGCCGAAATGGTTGCCATTGCCGAATTCACCGCTGCGGGCGATGCCATGATTGGGCCGTTGGTACGCACCCGGCTCACGAGCCAGTAAAGTCGAGCTGGAGGCGAGCATAAGGGCGCCGACAAAGAACATCTTTAACATAGCACGCTACTCCTGGGTTTCATGCACGAAGTCGCGGAGACGGAGTCGACTTCAACTCCGTTTGCACGCTGGCCGGTGCGACGAGCGATTGCGGTCAGCTATGGGCGAGGTGGGCTTGAGAGACGCGTAAGTGAAATATATATTTCCTCACACAGGAATAGGCATAGCCTATCTAGCGAGTCCTCCCGATGAATATGTCCGGATTATCTCTGCGCGACCTCGAATATGTCGTGGCCGTTGCTGATCACGGCAGCTTTGTCAAGGCCGCGGAACAATGCCACGTTGCGCAGCCGTCGCTATCGGTGCAGGTCAGCAAACTTGAGGCAAGGTTGAGGACTGTCATTTTCGAGCGGACGACGCGCCGGCTCATCGTTACCCCCAAGGGTCAACAACTCGTTGAGCAGATGCGACGTGTCTTACTCGAGGCCCGGGCGATCTTTGCTCTCGCTGGCGAATCGCAACAACCCTTTGGCGGCTCGCTGCGATTATCCGCGATCTCGAGTCTGGGTCCTTATGTGTTCCCCTGCATACTTCGTGATCTCCGTAAGCGGCACCCTGGAATATCGGTGATATTGGGCGAAGACAAAACCGATGTTCTGCTGAGAGCTCTCTTACAAGGCGAGCTTGATGTAGCTCTTGTTTCCACGCATGGACCTGAGCCAGCGGTCGCCAAACGGCCGGTATTTCGCGAGCCCTTGGTTTTGGCTTGCCCAGAGGACCATCCCGCGTGCGGGCCAGATGGGAACGGCTGGGAAGGTCTGGACGCGTGGGAACGCCTCCTGCTCGCTCCGGGCCATTGTCTACGAGACCAAGCCCTGGCGGCCGGTGATGATATCGCGCCTTCGAACCGCCACGCGACCAGCTTGGAAACTTTGAAATATATGGTGGCGGCCGGGGAGGGATGCACGCTAGTGCCCGTCACCGCTGCGACTGACGTTATCGGCATCAAGTATGCGCCGCTGCCGATCGAACGCTATTCCAGAATGATATATTTGGCCTGGCGGCACAGCGACCCTCGTGCAAGGCAATTCGAGGACCTGGCGGCGTTTCTTGGGCCAGTCGTCTCTGCCCGCCACCCCGCAATCCTTTTGGACTGCGAGTGAGCTCTGGCGGAAAATCCACCGGGTGCGTTGGAATGCCCGCTTGAGCCGTCTCGAAAAACCGGACTCTCAAATCGTACCTCGTCGGTGGTAAGCTCGACCTCGAACGTTTCGCGCGGACGCAGGTCGATAGAATATGCCTATGAATATCCGAGGATGCTTATATTTCCCTTATGCGCCGGCGAGCCCCATTTAAATTGTGCCGGCAATGATAGCCGGCTGCGATAACCAAGGATGCAGTCTGCCATGTCTCTCGGAAATGACCGTTCCGGATATAGTATTTGGCGTGATATCGTTCCGGTTGTGGTATTCGCGTTCGTACTCTTCATCACGTTTTCAACGCGTCAATACTCGGACATGCAACCGCAATTGTTGCCGACACACGTGAGTATCGGACATCAGCACGTGACCACATATCGGGGCGAAAGAACCCAAGGCCCGATTCCGCGATGGACAACACTACGGTAGTCTAGGCACTGCGATCGGGGGCTGTGATGACGGCGGTCCGTCCCGCCACTCGCCGCGATCCAGAAGCCCGCGCTCTATCTGCGCCCAAACGGGGCGTGCAGACGACCAGAGGTCGGCAAGTTACTGCCAATCCTGATCATTCCAGAGACGCCCTCGAATAGCAGCAACTCACGCGGGCCGGCGGGCTTTCTTGCCCGCCGCTCATTTGGTCCAAAGTCTGAGTGGAAGGCTTGTTTGATTCTCGCAGTTCATGAACCCGTGATACGCTTCGCTAAGGACGCCCCGATAGGTGCAAGCGAGGCCTTCGAACACTACCGTCGCGGCAACCCGCCGCGAAGCCCCTGTGATCTGCAGCTTGATTTGACTAATCGTTTCCTGCGGGCCGCTGTGCGTACAGAGACCGACATGCTTGACCACAAGTGGGCCAGAAAACTCCGTTCTTACATTGGAATTCTGTTCGGATACGGTGCCGCTGAGTTCGTATTCTCCAAGATAGCCAGTCTGTCCTTGGAGCTGTATGACCGACTGAGCACGAACGGGTGCAGCGAAGGCGACCACCACGATGAAAGACAAGAGCGTTCGCATGCGCGCTGCTCACGAGGATCGTTCAAGGCACCGCAACGCTATCGTAAGTCGGGATAGTAGCGCATTCAAGAACAGCTCGTGATCGCTTGGCCCGTCGACCCGGCGGCGCCGCTACTCGTGAATCCCTGCGGTGTTGCAGTGCGGCGTGCTGCCCCGGCCCGCCGACTGATGCCGATCAACCTGCAGCCACGGCTACGACAGCTTCCGTGAAGGCCTGCGGGGCTTCCTGCGGTAGATTATGCCCCACACCGCCTTTGATGATCCGGTGCGCATATTTGCCCGAGAACTTCCTGGCGTAGGAGCTCGCGTCTGGGTGTGGTGCGCCGTTGGCATCCCCTTCGAGCGTGATGGTGGGCACAGCGATGGCCGGGGCCTGGGCAAGCCGCTTTTCCAAGTCATCGTATTGCGGTTCGCCTTCGGCCAGGCCGAGCCGCCAGCGGTAATTATGGATCACGATGCTGACATGATCCGGATTGTCGAAGGACGCCGCGCTACGCTCAAACGTCGCATCGTCGAACGCCCACTGCGGCGAAGCGAGTTTCCAGATGAGCTTCGAAAATTCGCGTCGATACTTGTCATAACCGTCCCGGCCGCGTTGGGTGGCAAAATAGTATTGGTACCACCATTGAAGCTCCGCCTCTGGCGGCAACGGCATCTTGCCGGCCTGCTGGTTGCCGATCAGATAACCGCTCACGGAAACCATGGCTTTGCAGCGCTCAGGCCAAAGCGCAGCGATAATGTTGGCCGTCCGCGCCCCCCAGTCAAAACCGCCGATGGTTGCCTTCTCGATCTTGAGAGCATCCATCAGGGCGATGACGTCGACGCCCAGGATCGACTGCTGGCCGTTGCGTACCGTCGCGCTCGAAAGGAATCGCGTGGTGCCATAGCCGCGCAGGTAAGGCACGATCACGTGGTCACCGGCCGACGCCAGCGCAGGGGTGACATCGACATAGCTGTGTATGTCGTAGGGCCAGCCGTGCAGCAGAATGACCGGAGGACCATCCGTGGGACCGGCTTCGGCGTAACCCACATTGAGCGAGCCGGCATTGATCTGCCGCAGCGAGGCAAACGACGTGTTCGTTCCCGGCCTGATCGTGGCGAGGTGTGTGGATGTTGCCTTTTCAGACTCTGCACCGGCCGAATCGATCATACCCAGCTGGGCGGCCGCAATGGATATGGCCGCAGTGCCGAAAAAGCGGCGGCGATAGTGGTCGATGTCTTCAGGCGTCTTGACCGTATCCACGATAAGTCTCCGTCATTCGAGGACAGCCACGCGGCGCGCACAAGACGGGCGCCGCCATTCATAGCACGTGGATGGCCGCGATCGACGCCCCCTGGCTGAGGTGATCGACGACCGAGGGCTCAGAATGTGGGCAAGCAGTAATCCCGTGTCGCGTCCGCATCGTTGCCAACCAGTAGTCCCAAAACAGGTATGTCGGCTGCTTCGGGTGCAATGCGCGGATCGCATCCACTCGGCCTTGCCCGAGAAGACGTCTGTATTCGGCGCGGAGTTTCGGGTTGAGCCAAGGCGTCGAGGTACATATCGTGGCTGGTGGGAATGACGTTATGAACTATTCCCTTCTATGCGGTCCGGTTGGATCGAGTTTCCAAGGCACTGCCCAGGGCCAGTTCCTGACCCCCAGGGGCGAGACCACCCGGACAAGGTCTAAGCGTCTCCGGGGCCCGCAGGCAAACGACAGCCAGTGCCGTGTCGCGAAGCCAATCGCGAAGGCTAGGCAAACGGCGTCCGATACTGTTGATATTGAAAGAAGGCAATTCTTGCACAACTCCTTCATCGGACGGCGCGGAACAGACGAACACCAAGTTGGTGTTCACGGCCGTGACCCTGGTCGGAAATTGCGGAACGTCAACGAATAGCGGAGCCGCTCGACGCCGGGAATGCTATGCTCCCAGTCGGTGCGCGCAGGGCCATGGAGAAGATAGGCGGAGCGTGGTGCGAGGCGGAGCGACGCACGCTCCCAGCCAGCGCCAGACTTTCTGCGGAAACGAAATGTGCACGGTGAAAGGAGAGAGATGCCGATCACGTCGGCGAAAATGGCGCGATCCCGGTGCCACCCTATCGGCGCACCCGGCTCATATTCTGTCACCAGAAGGTGTTCGAGGGCGTGCGCGTCGAGTCCGGCGAACTGAGCGGCCTTCTCGCGGATTGAATGGAAGAATTCGGGAACGGTCGCGGCTTCGCGGAGCTTCGCCTGATTGAAATCATATTGCCAACCGAACGACACCACGCGTCGCTTGCCCGAGAAGCCATGAAATTCGAACTCCTTCAAGGGCAGCCGCTGGATTTCGGCGACCAGGGTGCGTTCTTCTGCCTCATCCAGAAGTTTGGGCTCGTACCGGAATCCCTCCGGCAAGTTCAGGTTCGATTCGAACAGGCTTAGCTGGTTAGCCATTGCATTTTGCGTTCAATGGGTGTGTGGAAGGCCGTGAGCCGCATCGAGTTTCGGTTGCACGATCTCGTCATCGTCTGACGATATCGTCATCGCTTGAGATTACATAGGTGCGCTGGTTGCGTCGCGCTATTATGTCTTCCACCGAGCTGAGGATCTACGCCATGACGCGATACATGATGGTGGGACTATCGGTGCTTGCGGGTATCGCCTTGGTCGAGGTGGCGCTCATCCCAGGGTTGGTGATTGGCGGTGCCGCCGTGCTAGTTCCCCACTACCTGCCCAAGTCGCGCCGACGTCTGCAGCCAGGGGCCAAGACGGTCCCCCGCCAGACCGAACCCACGATTCCGGTATCGGATCGCCCGGACGTTCAGGGGGCGCTCGCCGCCCTTGCCGGATTGAGAATCAAACAGGCAATAGCTAAGACCGTCACCTTTCGGGTCATCGTGACGACGCTGGACTTCACTACAAACTATGTGGTGATTGGCGAACTCGCCACGGCGGCGAGCCTGTCAGGCTTTGCACTGGTGGCCGGTCCCTTGTTTTATCTTGTCCACGAAACGGCCTGGAATTACTTGCGTCCTTCCGAAGCCACGGTCGAACTCCCAGGACTGCTGCCTCACCGACCAGATCCGGAGGCGACGCTGGCCGGTCGTGGGGTCATTACGATCAGTCGCGCATTGGCGAAGACTATCACCTTCCGGACCATTGCCACGGCAATGGACTTCACTGCGAACTACGTGGTGGTCGGGGAACTCGCAACGGCGGTGGGTTTGTCGGCCTTCGGCTTCGTGGTTGGGCCCTTTGTTTATCTCGGGCACGAGATGGCCTGGGACTATCATGGGTCGCCGAGAGAGCGCCCACTTGATCTGCCGAGGTCAGCAAAGCGTCTTGCGGCGCCGCGCTGACGACGATCGCATTTTTAAGCGACTCAAATGAACTTATCAGCGGCCAGGCATCGCGCCGCCGCTTCAAGCGTAAGTTGCTTTTTGCATCAATTTGCAAGAAAAGCGGCAACTAGCCGGCCTTCTTGCAATAATGATGTATCCAGGGCATCGGTGAGCGTTCGCTTGCGCAGGATCTCGGGTTGGTCGTCGGGGCTACTGAGCGCGGCGGAGGCGGCTTGACAGGAAGGAAGATGACATGCCGATTGCTACCAAGTACCTGTTCCTCGTCGCCATGGACGTGGCGAAGGAAAAGGAGGCGCTGTTCAACGAGGTCTACGAGACCGAGCACGTGCCGTGCCTGATGAAGGTGCCAGGCGTGCGCGCGGTGACACGTCTCAAGACCGAGCCCGCCGCCTTCAACATCGGCGGCGAGCGCAAGATCCTCGATGGTGGAGGTCAGGCAAACTACCTTGCGATCTACGAGATCGACAGTCCCGACGTGCTGCTCAGCAAGGAATGGGCTGAAGCGGGTGAGAAGGGGCGCTGGCCTCAGCAGGTTCGTCCCTTCACGACGAACCGCAGCCACATCGTCCGCAAGGTGATCTAAACTGGTGGATGAAATCTGACATCTCGATGCGGTTGAGCGCTCCCTAGAGCCCTGGCGCTCCCGCCAGGAAACCGGCGATAAATCAAGGGCTCAGATAGATCTAACGCCGCCCCCAGGGGACCAGCGCCCAGGCGCGCTCGTAAACGGAGTAAAGTGCGGTCTTGGTCAGGGTCTCGGCAAGAGCGACCGCGCCGGCCAGCTTTGCATTCCCGGTGATCAACGCCGCGAGCACAAAGGTGTCCTGCTCGAGCTTAATCGTTCCGCTGAAGCAGCGGCCTACTCTCGGAAGGCGTTGAAGAGGATGTCAAATCGGCCCAAAGGTGATCTTTGGGCTGGCTCGCGCCGGGCGAGCTCTGGGTGACGAGCAGACGGCCGTTAAGAGGTACGGGGAATTCTTGACCTTATGGAAAACGGCTCCTGACCTTCCCGAACTCACGCAGGCAAAGGAGTTCCTTCGCGCACGCCTCGTCGAATAGACTTCGCCAGAGGTTTTCGTCAAAAGCATTCATGCAGGTTTCGACGACCCGAGTTGCCGACGGCAACGTCGCGGCGCGAATCGGGTCGAGAACTGGATCGAACGCAGGGTGTGCCTCTGCGCCGTAAATCATGATAGCGGGGCATCGCGCTCAACGAAATCTCACGCAGCTGGCGGTGCCAAGCACAATTGGGGTCGTCGTGACGGGGAACATAAGTTGGGCGTTACGAAGCATCTCGCCCCGCAAATTCTTAGTTTTAACCACCGCCGAAAGTGGCAAGCATTTGTGGGATGGTGTAGAGTGCCAGGCGGCGGACTTTATGGAGGGCTAACGTCCGCGTTGTACGACTTTTTGCAAAAGCATCAAATTCGAAAATCGAGTACGTTGCCACTCGTGCATACAGCGGAGGCTTATTTTTGTCTACCCTTCTTTTGGATTGGTAAGTGGCGCGGGCTTCTTTAAGAGGAACGGGTATGAGACTATTCTCGCTTCTTTTCGCACTCAGTTTGTCTTTTCTCCTAACTGAGCCCGCACTTGCGGCGATCAAGTTCAAACGCTTTCCGCATTGTCCCGAGGGAATCGTGAGCTTGAAGACCTGTGAATGTCATGCAGGCGCATCAGGCCGCTGGCATTATTGTCATGCCGGAAACTCATGCGACTTGCACACTGGCAAGTGTCACAAGTAGTCACCCGCCTCTAAAAGGACTCTGAGAAACGCTCGAAGCTATTTCTCAGCGAAAATAACCTTCAATTCCAGACGTACTATAAACACGCTAAGAACTATGGTCACGGCGATGAACACTGCGAGAAGTCCGACAGGCTCGGGCTGCGGCCAAAACATGCGGATCCCCCAAACCCAAGATAATGTCAGTCCAACCCCGATCACTGCGGTCGTTGTCGCGTAGGCCAAAGTAAAAAAATCGACCTAATCTAACGATTTCTGCTTCCCTGCGCTAGGGATTGAACCTACGACCTCGCCCGTGTGAAGGGCGAGCGTAACTAAAAGAATCAACATGTTAAAGCTCCGACCCCGGCAAATTGTACCAACTTTGCATCGATCGTAAAGCGCCGCCAAGTTTGCGCTGACGATGTGCAGGACCCAGGTGCTCGGGCGCGACGTGGATGTCGTAGAACTCACCCTATGCGTCAAGTTCGCGGGCGACCCGGACGAGCTCAGCCGTACCCTCTCTCAATTCCGCGGGCAGCCGCGATATAACTCGGTCAGAAAATTTGAGACGGAGATATGCGATGGAAACGGCAGCCACAGCACGCGCTTGTGCGACATCGCGGGGGCGGCTTCGTTCCTGGCGGCTGGGCTGCTTCGACAGCCACAGCTTGTGAAGAGCGAAGATCCGCGGATCGACGCACGGCATGTACAGGGGAATCCCATTCCAGCCGATTACGGTCTCCTCGATCTTCGGCGCATTTATCAGCCAACCGGCACCCTCGATGGGAACGGGGTCAAGATCATCAGGCGCTAATCGGCTTGGGACAGGCTCGGCGTTTGGGCAAAAAAGATCGACGCAGTAGCCACTGGCATTCTGCGCTCTGACGCCGTAGTTATCTGCGGTCGAGTAAGTTGGGTCCGCCCTCTTCAATACGCCGAGGACTCCTTCCGGAGACACGCCCGTGACCACGAGTCGTAGGCGCCGGCGGGCGTCCCACAACAAGTCGAAGTCGCTGGTAGCAAGCAGACTGCTTTCGAACAGAATACCCGCTTTCATCTCATAAGCATAAAGCGCATTAGTACCGATCACGAAGAGGTGCTTGCCAAGAAGTCTCGCGGAGTCAAGTTCACGTAGAACGATTGCGGCATCTCTCGGAACGCGATTGAGATAGAGGGCCCGATTCACACGGGCCATTGTTTTGAGGCGAGCACTGGTTTGTCTGAGCCGATCCCGAATCCGGCTTTGCTCGTTCATGATGGCTTCGGTCGCGGGCGAACGTCGCCCAAGGGAGCGCTCGGATTTGCCATACTTTCGGTAAAGGTATTCTGCGCCCTTTCGGCTTACCCAGCGCAGGCTACCAGGCGCAGCCTTGCGATCGGCGTCTCGCCACGAGGCAAACACCTGGATCACGTCAATGACCTGGCGGCGCTGTTCGTTGGTCAACTCGGCGAGGCGCATTGTTCTGTCATTAACCTATTGATCTTGCTTAAGTTGCCACTTCTTGCTGAAATTTGCAAGAAAAGCGGCAACCGATCCTAGCCCCCGTCGTGGTAATCGGGAACTGCTTGAAGCCGGCGGTCTATTTGGGAAGGTCGGCGACCGCGGCGGCGATAGCGAAGAAACCGAGAAGTGCAAGCAGGCTCGGCCCTAGTCCTAGTGAAGACGGCCCTAGCGCTCAGAATTCGCATGGCGTTAGGTTTTTGAGTAGGCACAGCCGCCGATCGGTGCGATCATTCTAGTCGACGAATATATTCTGAATCCCAACGCGGAGATCGACGCGGAGTGGTGGCCGGCCGCCTTTGCGGCCTGTGCCTGCGACTCGGTGGCGCTCATCGTCGAGGAGACGGCACCGCGACGGTCCGCGGCGATCGTGCAACCGATTGGCGACTTCGACCTTCGCGCGAACCAAGAAGGAATACGCCTGAGATCACAGACAAGAATACGGGGAATTAATATGACAGTTGACTATCAAATCTACGATCTTGGCGACGTCAAGCTGCAGCGCGGTGCCACGATCCGCGACTGCAAACTGGCCTACAAGACGTTCGGAAACCTCGATAGTGCGAAGAGTAACGTCGTCGTCTACCCGACCTGGTACTCGGGTCAGCACTACGACAACGAGTGGCTGGTCGGCTCAGGTATGGCACTTGATCCCGACAAATACTTCATCATCATACCAAACATGCTCGGCAACGGCCTCTCATCGTCACCGAGTAATACGCCCGAACCCTACAACGGACCACGGTTCCCGCACGTTACGGCTCACGATAACGTGCGGGCCCAGCATCGCCTGGTGACCCAGCATTTTGGGATCAGTCGCCTCAAGCTCGTCATCGGCTGGTCCATGGGCGCACTCCAGACCTTCCATTGGGGAGCACTGTACGCCGACATGGTCGAGCGCATCGTGCCTTTCTGCGGTTCCGCCAAATGCTCGCGCCACAACTTTGTGTTCTTGGAGGGCGTAAAGGCCGCCCTCACGGCTGACGCCGCCTTCAACGAAGGTTGGTACAAGGAAAAACCCAATAAGGGACTTCGGGCGGCCGCCCGGGTCTATGCCGGCTGGGGCTTCTCGCAGGCCTTCTATCGTCAGCAGCTCGACATCGAGCGGCTCGGCTATTCCTCGCTCGAAGATTTCCTGGTGGCGTTCTGGGAGGGCTTTTTCCTGCCCAAGGACCCCAACAACCTGCTCACGATGCTGTGGACCTGGCAGAACGGCGACATCAGCGACAACGAGGTCTTCAAGGGCGACTTCAAGAAGGCTCTGGGTGCCATCAAGGCAAAGGCTTACGTGATGCCGGGCCAGACCGACCTCTATTTCCCGCCCGAGGATAGCGAGTTTGAGGTCGCCAACATGCCCAACGCCAAGTTCATTCCGATTCCGTCGGTCTGGGGGCATTTTGCCGGGGGGCCAGGAACCAATCCCGATGACGTCAAGTTTCTCGACAACAAGGTGAAGGAGCTGCTTGCTGATTGAAACCCCGCGAAACGCGGCCCAATTATTCGGCTTGCTGCGGAAGGGCTATCGGGTCCGCCGGATGCTTCGCTCTCGCGATGCGCCGATGCATTCAGAGAGATCGATGACGGAGGAAGTACTGGGCGATGATAGTCGCTCCTATGAAAGTGCCTGCATTGGCCGCCAAAGACGTGACCACGATCCGCCAGCTTAGGCGGCGAAAAGCTGGCACGTCTTTGGCAATCGACAGTCCGGCGAAGGCCAGGATCGGCGTGGCCAAGGCCAAAAAGTTGATCTTTCCGGTCAGCCCGGCGACGGCTTCTGCCATGGGAAAATTGGGGTAAGTGAGGGCTATGCCCACCAGGGGTACACAGACCACGGCAGGAATCTTGGACCTGGCAAGCAGGTGCAACCCATAGCCCGCTAGCACCACGCCCACGACGATCGCCATGCCTCCGAGAACCGCCGCCTCGGGCGCGGTCTTGTAGGTGATCCAATTGCCCGCCAATGCGAATGTACCGACTAGAACCCAGGTCAATAGGTATCCGACCTTGCTTAGTTGGGGCAATTCATCCTCCTGGGAGGCGTTGATCGACCTCGAAGTGTGTATGCTGGCCTTGGTGGTGCGACCAATGACCGGCTCCAGCAAATTGTACGCCCACACAGTAAACGGCAGCGAAATGTACAGCGTGAAATAGAGGCCAATCATAGAGGTCATGAGGTTGGCAGCGGCCGCGAAAGCCGCCACATCCTTGCCAACTTCTGGCGATTGCTGAGCGGCGATAGCCCCCGCGGCGGCTGTCATCATGCTGCCGGAGCCAACTCCGGCGCCCATAGCCAAGGACAACGGATTAAATATCTTGAGGCTAGTAATCCAGCTCGCCAGCAGCGCGATGAACACAGCGCCAAATATCGTGCCGGTGATGTACTCCGCGAGTACGCCGCGGCCTTCGGGAGAGTGCATCCCATATTTCTCGCCGATGATTGCAAGGCTCGGCTCGCGGCCCACGGAAAATGTCGCGCCAATGGCTTCGCGCTTAATGCCAAGTAGCAGCGCGATGGGCAGGCCGATGGCCATGGTACCGAAGAAATGCCCGAATTCCTGAAACAGCAGGGCCCAGCCCGCCGTTGCCAGTTTGGGCAGCGAACCGCCCACGAGCAAGCCGAGCTTGGCGGCGAACAGTAACACCGCCAGCTGCACAATCGCCGAGGCGCGGCGCTGCAGCGCCGTTCCGATCTGCAGTGGTCCCGGCAGCCAGCTTTCCGCCATGCTCCAGACGCCCCCGATCAGAAGCGCCCAAAGCATGGGCAGTAGCACGATCTTGCCCGGCCCGACGGAAAAGTTCACGATGCCGATGAATTCCGCTGCCACCACGATGGCGAAGGCGAGGACATACAGGCGTGTATCTTCTGTATGCGTAGTGGCGAACTTTGCGGTTGTGGTGGCTTGAGCCATAGCGTTGCCTTTAAGAATCACGGGGGACCACGGCAGGCCGCCGTTGGCGGCTGTGCAACGAATTTACATCATTTCCCCGTGTAAACGGGAGGCGCTCGATGCCTCTTCATGGCACGATCTGCTCATGTGCTCGGTTATACTTTTGGCGGCCGGCAGCCGAAGCAGTTTGTGACATTTCTTGACCCAAGGGAGACATAGCTGCATTGCAGCAGACTACGCCTCATTCGATCACTTCGTCGGCGGTCGCGAGTAGTTCAGGCGGCACGGTGAGGCCGAGCGCCTTCGCTGTCTTGAGATTGATGGCCAAAACGAATTTGGTTGGCTGGAAGATGGGAATGTCGGCCGGTTTGGCACCTTTCAGGATTTTGCCAACCATGACAGCGACGTTGCGGCCTATTTCCGGCTCGTCGACTCCAGGACACCGTATTTGACGAACACCGCAAATGGGTAGAGTGCCGGCAGCCGGTACTTCTCAGCCAGCTCAACAATCACCTTAAGGTTGGCGAGGTTTTCAACTTCGTCAGTTGCCTCGATCCCATCGACACCAATCTGCGCAAGGGAGGCAAATACGCGGCGATACTCAGCCTCGTTTACCGGGTAGTTGAGTGGGGGAACAACATAGGTGACTGCCCACCTCCGACCAACCTCAGGCATATCGGCTTCCCATTCATCTCGGGCTCGTCGCGTTTCGAGTACCGCCAAGTTGGTTAGATGCGGCACCACCTGCCGCAACAATTGGAGTCGCTTGCCCCACTGCTCGTCCCCACCAATATCGACCGCGACTCCGGTGATATTACCGCCAGGCCGCGCCAAGCTAGAGACAATACCGGCCTCGACCGGACGGCCGAAGATACCGACGATCGGAATTGCTGTTGTTGCCGGCTTGAAATCGAGGGTGGGCTCTGTGGTAACGCTAATAATCACATCCGGTTTGCGGCGCACGACGTCCTGAGCCAAATCAGAAAAATGCGCGGCACGTCCTTCGCCGGAATATCGCTCAACTAAGAGATTGTCTCCCTCGACATATCCCAACCGACGGAGTTCCTTGAAAATTGCCCTACTCACAGGGCCGCCCGTCTCGGTAAGTTGGGCCGTCGGAACCGAGGGGTTTACGTAGGCGATGCGGTGAACTTTTCCGCTTTGCTGCGCACGCGCGCTGCGCAGGGTGGCAACGGCCAATAGACCGAAGAGAAGATTTCGTCGCCTCATTGGATCACCTCGTCGGC
>Ga0126373_10001030_pt1 | contig 19379 bp, 31 predicted proteins | sample PanSoiMetPlot_11_FD_92545 | JGI IMG/M metagenome (GOLD analysis project Ga0126373, IMG submission 92545) | Tropical forest soil microbial communities from Panama - MetaG Plot_11 | ecosystem: Environmental > Terrestrial > Soil > Tropical forest > Bulk soil | place: Panama | collected 2016-02-17 | reverse complement strand
TGCCTTACATCGTAGTTCGCTGCCTGAATGGTTCGGAACGTGTCATCCTCTAGTTCTCCGCTCTGTGCCTGCGTGAGAACGATGCTCAGGTTTTCCAGATGCTCAGTAATCTCCTCAGCAAGGAAGTTGAGGAGAATCTTGGTGTGGCGCTTCTCTAGCTCTACCTGCAACTTGAGAAGGCTGACAATTATATCTTCTGGCATTTTGGTTGGCCCTTTCTAAAAGAGTGTGGGCCCCCTGCCGATTTCAGAGGGCCCACTTTTCGGGGGGAGATTCAGCCCCGAAATTCAGTCTTCGTCTTCGTCTACCTCTCCGCCGGTAGCAAGCTCCTTCAGTCGCTTGGTTTGCTGTTGCGACTCCTGCGAACGACTGCCACCGCGCGTCTTTTGTGCTGCCCAGATTTCAACGAAGTCAATCTGGTCCTCGTTCAAGCTCTCATTGCGAGCCAGGAGTCGGAGCAGGTCGCGGTTATCGTTGCGCGCCTTGCGGGCTTCGACCAGATTGGCTTCTAGCTCGATGGCACGGCGAATCTGGACTGAGCCAAGTTCGTACCGGCCGCCTGCTGTGCTTGCCGTAGAGATCAATTCGAGCAGGTCGGCATCCTGCTCGCGCTGCGCTGACGTCTGGGCCGGAGCGGGAGCGGGTGGGGTAGGGGTGGGTGCGGCTGCGGGCTGGGGCACGCGAGTCCTCCGGGTGGTAGTGGTGCGTTGGGTTCGTGCTGCTGGCATCCTGCCGTCCTCCTGTGGTTGGTTGGCCTACTCGGCCAAGCATACCACAAAAGGAGGCGGTTTACAGGGAGATCAGCGAATGTCGGGCGCTCCGGGGTCCGATGTCCCCGTGTACGGCTCGTCCAGCCAGTCGGTCGAGTCGTCGGCCATCGCGGCCTGAACCTCTGGTGTCTGCGGGGCCGGGATGAACATCTTCACCGGGCGACCACGCCCGAACCCTTCGACCGGGCGGCGAGTGGTGGTGTACCACTGGTTTAGGTCGCTCGGCTGAACTGACTTTGCCTGTACCACCATGTACGCGCCCCACACGCCTAGTTCACGCTCTCGGCCACGCACTTTGACGATCACCATTTCACCCTCGCCGTAGTCACGAGTGTTGACAGTGACGGTACGGATTCCCTCTAGCCAGAAGCGGGTGCCTTCTGGAAATACGTCTGACAGCCTGTCGAGGGGCTGTGACACTTCGGGGTTCTGCATACCCATAGTTTTTGTTCCTTGTGTTTGGGTGGGGTATTAGATTCTGCGTCGGGGGGGAATTTCTTGCCCTTCTAGCCTATTGAGGCGTATACGTATTGTTTCGTATGCCCCCCAATCTTCTTTCAGGGCTGACTGTAGGAGTTCCCAGCGCAGCCCTACTACTCTTTTTGCTATGTCATCGTATCCCTTTTGTTGGAGACGTGCGACAGGTTCATATCTTCTCATTGTAGTTCTTCCACAATGGTACGCCGCTCGGCGTAGGCACGTAGCTCCGAGTGACCTACGCCGGGCAGCTTAGTCATTCCGTCCGATATAAACGCCTGTAGGGAAACGGGTTGGTAGTGATTTAGTGTGCGCTTCACCTCCCACGGTTCGACCAGGAAAGGTAGTGGCTTATCGTCATCTGCTTCGACGATTACAGCGTCAGCGTAAATAGACAGTATGCGCTGACCCGTCCACTTAAGATATCGTGCCAAGCCGATTGACTCTTGACGAGTGGCTGCCTCTATCATGCCACGATGCAAGACGTTAGCAATGCCTGGCTCAAGCTTTTTTGATCGCTTAACCCTTTTACCTACTAGGGCATGCCTGCCAGTAAGTGTAAGCGTATCTTCACCGCGTTTGGCCAGGCGAAAGATAGTCTCACCATTTGTAGGGCGAGTGGCAAGTGTGCCGTAGGTTGATAACAGCAACATCTTTAACCAGCGCGGATCGCCATAGGCGTCTAGTTGTTCACATGCCCATGTAGCAAGCTTGTTAAGGCCGGCGTCACGGCGATGCGATCCCCATGCGGCGCGCACACCTAGCACCTTGTATCCCATATCGTAGAGAATGGGTAGCTCGTTTGTGTAAACGAACTGTCGTTCCAGGTTGCCACGTATCCATGTTAGGCCAGGATGCTCCGGGGCCTGTAGGTCAAGGCAGTAAAGCCCCATGAAGTGAGGACTAGGCTGTAAACGGTAATACTCTGAGAGGTCGTGGAAGCAACCGTAAGCATACAGATTATCGGAGTGGGGGAAGCGAAGCACCTTAGCATGATAATGATGCGCTCGCTTTTGGTCAAGGTAAAACGCACTGTAGTCATTGTCCGGTGAAGGCTCAACAGTTAGGTGATAAAAATTCCCCGGCAGGTGCTCACGTACTGTGGCATTAGTAGCAGACGGCACTTTACGTCGGGCATCTGGATAAAAACGCGGATCGGTAAGTAGCTGTATGCTAGTGCTGCCTAAGGTAGGGCGTACTTCAAGGTTATTATTAGTGCAGAAGTCGCGAACAGCCACTGCCCATTTCAGCAGCTTGACGATAAGTACATCATCACCAGGGTAGACTTTGCTCAGTCTATGTCCATACATAACTACAGGATCGATCATCTTATGATAACGGGAGGGGTTGCTCTTGAATCCAAAGAAATTGACCGCAACCGTTACGCGCCTACTACGCCGAATGTTAGGATTAGGATGTGCGGAGTATGCTGTACGGGTGTAGTCACCAATGCGCCATTGCCAGGTCTCGGGATGGGATGCAGAGAAAATTGCATCCCAATATGCAACTAGATCGGCACCACCCATTGCGGCGAATAGGGTGGGCGGCATCTTGAACAGTCGTTCGGTTAGATCATCCAGTGTCAAAACCTCGCCACCCTCGATTAGCACATCGTTTTCGTTGATCGCGACCACGGGCAGTGCGATGTGCTGCCGGTGGCGCGGTATCACGATGTGATCCGGAGGGGTAGATTTATCCCTCACGATGTGACCAGTGATACTGGCGATACCAGCGATACGTGCTGTGGCTGTTCCAGTAACACTAACCCGTTGGTCACATATGGGTCCGGGCGCAGCGGGCCGATGTAGGCGACCTCCCAGAGGTCGGCCGGTGGGCGGTGTGACCAAACCACCCAGTAGCGACGGTCGCGACGGCGGTCTCGCATGGTGGTTACGTGACGGTAGTCGTCGCGAAACACGTATACCCCGAATGGCTGACCGGCGTTAGGCTGGTCGGGTAATAACCCGTACTTGCGAATCCCGAAACGGTGACAGCAGGATGATGAGTGATATGCAATCAGCGGGCTCATGTGGAATACGAGTGATCCTCTATTACAGTATCGATAAGAAAGTACCACGAATCCCACTCATCGAAGCCGAGCCCATCACTGAACGGTTCGATGTATACCCAGTGGAAGTGCTCGCCCTCTTCGTCTACATATCGACTGTAAGTCCCCTGCACGTCCTGGGGGTTTACGTCGGGCTCGGGTTTTTCCCAGTGAATTTGACCGTCCCAGTCCATCCAGGCCTGGACGTCAATTTCCCTATCAGCCACAGGGGGTGGGGGTCGGCAGCTTGGTCATTGCGGCAGCCTACACCTCGGGGGGGTCGAGTGCCAAGTAACCTGATTCCGGTGTCACTTACTTTTAGTAAGTCAGTCACTGACATGACGGTGAAACAAGATTAGTCAGGCGACCTGACGATCCAATACACCGGAATCCGGTTGACCTGTTACACTGCTCTCCGGTCGAGTGTCACTCCGGGGTCCGGTGCATTCACTTACTTTTAGTAAGCGACACCAATGTGGTATGATGCTGGCGTGGCTTGGTTGGCCTCAGCGGTCGGTGGGCCTGCTTCTCGGCAGCGGCGGGCCCACCGGCCACTTTTATTTTAGGGAGGTGTCATAACACCATGCCAAGCTCTGAAATGGTTCGTAAACGGGGCAAGCCAATTAGGGTGCGAACTAAGGTTATTAACGGTAAGACCTACCGCATATACGTATTTGCCAAGAAGGGTAAGCGCGGTGGGAAAACATGGGCGGAACCAGTAAGGAGTAGTCGTGCCTCTAAGCGATGAAGAGCGAGCCACTTTGCGGGCATTGCAGCGGAAGGAAAAGGAACCGGCCGCCGCTCCCGTTGGCAAGGTAGTAAACGTAACCGTAGATTTGGGCAGTAAGGAGCAGGTTGATTTGGCAATCAAGCATGGCTTTCTGACTGCCGACGAAGTTGCGCAGGATCAGGGCGAAGAAGAAGAAGAGGCTGACGAAGCACCTAGACGGCCCGGTTACTTCCGATGAAAACTCGATCACTGGTATCACCGGTACCACCGGAGAGAAATGGCAGACGAACTAGACCTTGAACGTGGGGCACCTACACGCGAAGAGAGACGTAGGAATCGCCAAGAGCGTACATCGGAGCGACGGTCAGAGGGCAAAGCTTCCGTCACAGAAGAGCAGAAGCTAGATCGAGAACTTCATGCGCGACTAATTGGAGCCTTTGAGCAGATTATCGAGTGGCGCAATGCACGCGCCGACTCAGAGCTAGCGGATGCGATTGACCAGGACAAGGAAAAGATGGCGGCAGGATTGGTGTCGCTTACTCACACTGTCAATCCGCTGCGTCGACCTCTGAACATTTTTCTTGGATTTGTTGAACCAATTCTTGCGTTCGGAAGAGTTGGAAGAATCCTCACAGTCAGATGGTTTGAGCGACGCGCCCGACGCGCCGAAGAGCTAGCGGCGGAACAGGCGGCATGGGACGCTGCCAACGATCAGGCTGGAATAATGGTGACACAGTGAGCAACCCAGTACGTAACCGCCTATCACAAATATCCAGCGGCCTGGACCTGGAACAAAAGGTCAAGCTAGCTGGTGCGCTAGAACGAATCAGGCTATTGGAGGGCGGCGGCCCTGGTGGTGGCAAGCCATACAACTACCCCGGGTGGTCTTTGTATCGAGAGCCTAGCACGATAAATCCACCTACAACGGTGCGACTATTGAAACGAAACGCCGACGGCAGGTTGCTACAGGTAATCAACATTGCCGGGCCGAACTAGCACTCTCGTAGCCACACAACCTGATGTCCTCCAATGGGAGGAATTTCAGGTCATGTTCTTCCAGTCTCATAAACAAGGAGAACATGTCAGCCTAGTAGGTGCCACCGGTAGTGGTAAGTCTGTCTGTGGAATTGAACTATGCAAGCTGATCTCACGTCGCAAGGCTACGGATGGCAGGCCTGCACGAGTGGCAATCTTGGCAGACAAGCCACGCGATGACACCATCATGCGTCTACATACCAGAGACAAATGGCCGATTATCAAGAAGTGGCCTCCGAACTATGGGCAAGAGCATGTGATCGTTTGGCCGAGGGGCGGTACTCCCTCGGAGGAAACCAGACGACACAGGGCGGTGTTCATGCCTCTACTGGAACGTATCTATGTCGAAGGTGGACAGACTGTCTACATCGACGAGGCTGCATATTTCGAGGATACTGTGCCAGCAGGTCTTGGGATGCGTGGAATAATGAGCAAGTTTTGGCGGGCCGCACGATCAAATAGAGTAAGCATGATTGCCGGCACCCAGCGGCCGACTCACGTATCCCGCCTCATGTGGAGCGAACCGTCCTGGCTGTTCATCTTTACGGTCGAGGATGACGAAGACTTGAAGCGAGTAGCCCAATTGTCGGGGCGCAAGCAAGATGTTTGGCGCATCGTACCAAACCTCGGGGGGCATGAGTTTCTCTGTGTACGTCGTCAACGAGACGGTAGGCACAGCCTCACTGTTTCTCGTGTGGCAGTGTCAACTGGTAATACCCGTGATAATGGTAATAATGGGAGGCGACGCTGAATATGGCTAGGCAAAGAATCGTGCATGGTGCGATGATCGACACGGTTACACCCGACGAGCTTTCACAGGCACTACGTGGCAGTCAGGATCAGGACGACGGAACGCGAGGTCGCCAGAGTGGCTATAGCGGCTTGTATGACGTGGTGATCGGCGACTTCGACCACCCGGAACCGGTGCTGCTTGTCAGTCCACCCGCTCGCCGCTTGCGCATTACTCGTCACGGTGGTGGCGGGGAGGCTATCGCAGTCGGTGCTACCATTCAACAACTTCTACCTTATAACGAGGGTAGGATGGGACTGGAAATAGTAAACTACGGTGCCGCCGCTCTATTTGTCTATCTGGCATCGCTGAACGTACTACAGGGTGCCGGACCATTCACCTGCCCCTGCCTGTGGCTGTCATCTGGGGGTGGCTCGTGGGACGGCGAGTTTGCTGAGGGACTATGGGGGGGCAGCATATGTGCTAAAGCCGCCAGTGGCACTACGACGATTGCGCTAGCCGAACTGTGACCGTAAGCAATGGTGGTGGTGGTGGCTGGCTACCGTCCGTGGCAACAGCGGCGGCGCTACCGGCTACTGCTAGCCCCGGTAATGTTTGTGTAACTGACGATACACTAGTTGCGTATGTATGGACGCCCAGCAGGTGGGTGCCGTTAGCTAGTTCACCACCCGGAGGCGGTGGTTCTGGTGGCTCTGGGGGCAGCGGAAACGCTACATTGTCACTCATCGACAACGCGGTTACCATAAATGATGCTGCTCATGTGGATCACTCACCACACCTGTTTGTGATGAGCAATGGTGATCTGGTTTGTGTCTACCTAAATGGGTCGAACCTAGGCTACAGAATCAAAACCTCTGGGGCCTGGGGAGCATTCAACGTGCTGAACCCAGCGAACATGAATGCTAGCGGTGGCACTCCCAACGGTGGTCCCTACGCGCGAAGCTATGCCACTCGCCTGTCGGGGTACGACGATCTGCTGATTCTAACCAGTGTCGATGCTACTGATACTACACATTACTCAGACTTCTGGCGGATGGTCTATACACCTGGGTCACACACATTTACCATTGGCTCATATGAAGAGCAAGACAATGGTGTCAATATCGCCTGTGGAATTGACCAATCCGCACAGACAACAATTCACGATAATAACAATAACCCCTGGGGAATCGCTACCCTACGAACAGCAGCTAATCAGTTTGGGCGAATCGACAACTATACTGTAACGCTCAACAACCCGCTGTACGTCAACAACTTCTCGGGCACCACAATCGTCACTACGTTCGGTCACTGGGAGAACGGCCCGCGCTGCGGTGTGGTGGTCAATAAAACCGGACTTGACGTCATCGCCTATGGCTGCCTGAATACCGGCACCGTGTTCATCTGTGAGCACTATACGATTCAGATACCTCCGCTCACAGCCACAACCGTAGAGTCACCTCCGGCATTTGCTTTCAACCCGACTGCTATTACCGCCTGTTGGGATGGCACAAACTTTGTCTTCATTGCTAACGAGGCGAACTCACATATTCGTGTCTGCACACGGACCGGGTCTAACGTTTACACCGCCTGGACAAACATTGTTACAGATGGTGGCCTAGCCGGCGAGCCGGTAGTATGTGTACGCTCCAACGGTGATCTGCTAGTCCTCTACGAAACGACAACCAATTACGCTAATGGTGAGATTTGGTACATCTGTCGAGTAGGTGGCACCTGGCAGACTACTCCAACACTTTTAGTCGGAGGCTCTAACTCCGGCTATCACAATGTGTGCTGTCAGTATGATGATATCAATGACACTGGCCGAGCACATATACTGGTAATGACGGGTTCGGGGAGTCCCTACAGTCTCCAAGAAACGGTGGCGACAATTCCATGAGTGTCAATAATCCGACTGTGCCATCGGGTAATGGCGACAACCTGAATCAGTTTCCTGTTGTTACTGTCGGACAGCAAGTACAGATTACTAACGGTAGTCAGGCTTCTCCCAATACAGTACCTAGTCCAGCAATGAAGGTATCTCGCACCCTGGGGTTGCTGTCTACACAGGTAAACGGAGATGGTGCGGAGCAGGCTGCCGCTATTGTTGGCATTGCCACCGATTCACCCAGCAACCAAGTGCAGCCTGTGGGTGTTTGGGGCGGCGCGACTGGTACGGGAGCACAGGTTGGTTTGTATGGCTCAGCGATACAGAATACTGCGGCTGCCGCTACCGCTGCTGTTGGCATGTTCTCAAAGGGCATCGCCAATGCTGCTAGTACAAGGGCGCAGGGCATTCAGATTACTGCCTACAATTCAACAGGCACTGACCACAACTATAACGATGCAGGTGGACCATTTACAACGGCAGCATGGATATATCCTTCCGGTGCCAACAAGGTAGGAACCGCGCTCGTTATTACGTCGCCGTCTGGTACTCCAAAGTTCGACGTAGGAATTCATTTCCCTGGTGCTGGTGGTGGTGCTACCGCAACGGCTGACATCACCTCAGCCTCTACCGCTACCAACTGTCTGCTGATTACGGGAGCACGTTCAGGCACCCAGTCTGCCATTGCCATTGGTGCTGGTGCCGGTGGGATTTCAATTGGCTCTGGCGTATTACAGGCGTCTACTGCCCTGCTCTCTATCGTCGCTCCCAACTCAGCAGCACGTCCGCTAATGACATTTGGTAGCTCGGTAAACAATCAGAGCTATTCTGCTTATTTTCGTAACTCAGCGGGACTACACGAGCTTGCAATCGGATCAGGCGCACTGCTGACTGGTGGCTCAGCGTCGGGTGGCGATGCGTTCTGGATTGTCAGCACCGCTACTAAAGCCTTTCATGTCGGTGGCACAATAAGTACAATAGCTGTCAATCAGGCCAATCAGCTCATGTTCTTCAATAGCGGCACATTCGTTTCACGCCAGACAATGGGGACTGCCACGGCCGCTGCTACCTATGGTGTCAACGAGCAAACAATGTTGCAAGCTGTGTATAACGCAGTGCGAAATGTAGGACTAGGAACATGACCGAGAATGGCAAGATAGATCGCCTGTCGGAATCTGACACAGCCTACCAAGAGGCATTACTTGTCGAATTTGATCGCATACAGGGCGCTCTCTACCATTGGCAACGCTATATCGCCGAACGCTATAAATTACGCGAAGGCGACGGCGTCGCACGTGACGGGACAATCGCCCGGGTCGGGTAGTATGAGTTGGATAGACGATATCTCAATCAGCATAGGTGCTATTGGTCTTATCTTGGCCGGAAACTTTTACTACCACCTATGGCAGTGGGCGCGAGACTGTCAAAGCGCAGTGGTCGCAGTGGCATACAAGCGCAAGGTAGTTATGTCACCCACCTTGGTAGAGCTTCTACTATGGTCACGTCAAGTTCCAGAAGAGCAGAATGGTCAAGTTTTCTACAAGGCTCCGAACGTTACCATCGCTATCGTGAAGCGCAACAAACGCACCTGGCAACAGCGTTGGGAGATTCGCAAGAACATTCGCGGTCCCCGTATGAGGTCGCGCTTTGGTAGTTGGTCTATCCGAGATGACACACAGAAATAACATCACCAGTACCACCGGTATCACCACCAAACGAGAGGAGTCAGGTGGTCGCCTCACTGGCAAAGGGCGTCGGGAAATTCGCATTCCTCCTGGTGTCGCTCTCTATTATCTCGGGAGTGTCGTTGCTCCTGTTTGGAAGTTATCTATTGACGTGGCCCGTATTGCGACTGTCTCCCCGGGACCGCAAGGTGAAAGCGATTGTGGACTTGACAGGCGCGGCGATGGCGGCACTGGCAGCATGGCAACCTCCTCCAAGCGATGAACGTATACCTGGATCAACAGGAACAGAAACTACTACAACAGTTAGCTAGTCAGATTCAGATATCCCAATCGTTTCTGCTTCGTCTAATCTTCAGACAGGCGGTCGGATTACCGACCGAAAATACGGCGCGTGTCAATCCAGACATACACAGTTATGTTCGGAATTTGACAGGCATGAGATAATTGGGTTATGCACACTCATTTCGCGTCTGCCACTTCCGGCCTCGCAGCGTTCCTCTCTGTGCTTATTTTCGGAACGTTTTGGCGAATTGTCTGGTTGCATGGCATGACAAGTCGCAATCGACACGTGGCTGGCCTGTCGCGTGCCGCACTCGCCCAATTCTAGGAGGGTCTTATGCCAGTGCCTGGCGGGGTATCGGCCCCACCTGCTACCGCCCAGCCGCAATCGGGCGAGATTCCGTTCATCGTAGGTTCCAACCTGTATCGTGAAGCGCCATTCTCCACCTTCACAATGCAGCTTGGCGCATCTTCGCAGGAAGTCATCAATAACGTTACCCCTGGGGGCTTCCTTCGGGGGGTGACAATGCAGGTGACAAGTACCGGTGGTGTCATCGGAGCGGGGGCGCTTGCAAATGACTCGCCTTACTCCATTCTCCAATCGTGCTCGTTGGAGGATATCTCGGGCGGTCCGATTCTCTACCCAATGGGTGGCTACCAATACGCGCTCATTCAGAAGTACCTTCGTCCGTGGGATGGTGATCCAGCTAAGCGTTCTACATTCTCCAACACGATCAACCCAGCGTTTACGATTCGCTTCTTCGCGGAAGTGAAGGATACGCTTGGAGTGTTGGCAAATACTGACGCGAGGGCACAGTACCGGTTCCGTTACACGCTCGCTGCGGGTAACCAAGCTGGACCGTACGGACTCACCACCACTGCCCCCACCACACAGCCAACAGTTACCGTCAAGCTCTACATTGAGTCATGGGCACAGCCAGATTTGCAGGACCTGCTTGGTAACCCAATCCAACAGATTCCCGACGGCCTTGCCTGCTCTCGGTTCAATATGCATGAGCAACCTGTCATTACAGCAGCTAACAACGTTGTCCGCGAGACACTGACAGGTAACGAGCTTCGTGGCCTGATCTTCGTTGTACGTAATGGTGATGCCAACAAGACTCGTGTTGACCTCACCGATCCCAATGCGGGCGCTATCGACTTCCGACTCGACGCTCGACGACTGTGGAAGATGACACCCTCACAGCTTGTCGAGGAAATGAACGCCTTTTATCCAATTCTGGGAGAAGGTGTGTGGAGTCGCGAGGCTGGCGTCTTCGTTGTACCTCGATTTTCTGGTCCTGCCGACTCAGGTAGCAATGTGTCGGGCCAAGGTGAGTACTGGCTGCAAACCGTTGAACAGACACTCTTGCAACTTGAATTCGGTGGCGCTGATATCTCCACACCTCCCGGTACATTCGAGATCATCTACGATGCGCTTGCCATTGCCGGCGAGTTGACACCTGAACTTGAAGGTGCGTAATGCCCCGCGCTCGATTTGCAGCTACGTCTAACCCAACGCCATCCGGTATCAGACAGGGTACGATGGGTGGCATGCCAAAGGCTGCGGGGGCGCGACCTGGTTCTCGTAATATCATGGTAGGTGACGAGGTTTACCTGTGGGTGCTGCTTGGCCTAGAGGTCGCCACCATGACATTCTTCCGCAACAAATTTCGCCGACACCACGGCGGGTAATTATCACCGATATCACCACTATCACTAGTCACAAAGGGAATGCACCAAAATGAGTAAGATGACTTGGAATCGACTGGGCTTCTTTGCGCTCGGTACATTCTTCGGCAGCTACGTTCTCGGACTGTTCGGCGGTTTGCTTGGTGGCGGCCGTCGTGGTGGCTGAAATGCCGTCGGTTCGCACTAGTAGCTCTTCGGAAGCAGAAGCAGCGACACCAGATACACCAGTGGTAGAGGGCCCAAAAGAAACTGGATACTACTGCCCTGGCTGTGGTAGGCGATCTGCGTATCCGCGTGAATGCACCGGCCCCTCGGCGGCGGCACCACACCAACCTATTGAAATGGTGCCAGCGGAAGAACTGAACGGACCGCCGGAGAAGTTCACCCCGGCCCCTAACACTGACGTGGTGTAATGCAATTCGTCGGCATCCTCATGCTCTTCGGTGGCTATATACTTGTCTATGCAGCAATAGCCGCTGGTGGCTGGTTTGCCCTTGAACCATGGGCCGGGTTGTACACTGATGCCTATGCGTCTAAGCAGACCGGAATACAGCCAGCATGAATAATCCATCTGTATCCGCTGCCTTTTGGGTAATGGTCGCGCTACAGACAATGGGATCAATGGATATGCCTGGAAGGGGCGAGCGTAAATTGCCCGCCCCTCGGGCATACATTGCTATCATCGCACTGTTCGCTACGCTTCATCTGATCTCCGATGCCGGTATGGAGCGCGGCGCTAGCGTGGCCGCATGGGTGACTGTGCTCGTTGGCATGATAAGGGGTCCATTTGGCAATAAGCTGACTGGTCTTATCAATCAAATTGCACCACCCGGACAGGGGGTGCAGCCACTTCAACCCATTCCACCTGACACTTCCTCGGCAGGCTAAATGAACAACACTCTGACAGATTTAGTCGTATACTCCTTTCTTGTGGGTGCCGTTCTTGTTCTTACGCGCCCTGGTTCGCAAGGTCCTATGCTGGTCAAAAACCTGACTAGTGGCTACGGTCGCATCGTGCAGGCGTCTACGGGTCAAGCTGTCACTGCGTAATGCCAGTTCCCGGCCCCCGTACTCAGCAACGCCCTGATCCTGGTTACCGCAACCCGGAGGGGGCACAGCCTACACTTTTCAACCTGTGGCTGCGTCCTCCCGCTGTACGGTGGCCGGGACGTTCACCTGGCATGATGGTTGTCTCCCTGCGAGGCAACGTGTTAGCGGCCGGTCAGATTCGTCGCCTGTGGCGTCAGTCCGTTGATCTGATTCCCGCACAGGGTTCATTCTCGTGGACCCGCAATAGCAATAGCACCGACAGTAATCCTGGCATAGATATCACCCGTGCCCTGCGCTACATGACTCGCTCGCTGTACGCGCCGCAGGGTGTCGATAATACTCGCTACGCTAATCTGCACAGTGCAGTTCCCAAGCGCACCAACTACAAGACTGTTACTACCGGCGCAGGCCAGAAACGATACGCGCCTACAGTCCGTAATCGTCTTACCTCTTTCGGCTCTCGCGTACCGACACTCAATCAGCAGATCGTAGGAGCGCAACCACAATGAGCCAAAAGAAAAAGAGTGGCATTGCCGGTGCACTAACTCGTAAATTCGGACCACTTCCCGCATGGGCATGGGCAGTGATTGCGTTTGTCGGTATCTACTACTATCGCAAAAAGCTTTCTTCGTCCTCCTCTAGCACCACTGGCATCCCGACTGACACCACCGCTGCGCCGACACCACAGGCACCGCAGGTCCTGCAGCCTGGCGAAAGTCTCTACGACCCTAATACTGGCGCTCTGACAACTGCCCCCGGTAGTAGTGACAGTAGCAGTACGGTACCACCTGACTATAATGCATTAGCGGCAGCCGTCGCCGCTGCTGTCGTTGCGGCAGAGCCACAACCGCAGCCTATTGGTGGCGGCCCGGCCCTTGTGCCGTCGAACCCGACACCGTCTACTCCCGCACCCACAGTAACGGCCCCAATAAGACCAAATTACGCCCCTAGCAATGCCATCTGGAAGGGTCCAAATAAACCCGGTCCGGGGTGGCGTGGAATTGGTGGCGGCTGGTGGGCACCCCCAATACCCTCCACCAAGCGCACCGCCAAGCCAAAGACCGCACTAGTAAAGACCGGCGCAAGGACCGCTAAACCTCCGGCTATCAATGCAAAGAGTAGACCACGCTCTACGGCAGCCCTAAAAAGCATCGTCAATCGGACCGCAAAGTCAGTAGTACGTAAGCCTGCGCCTAAGACCACTACGCGCGGTGGCGCTAGGCCGAATGCTGTGGTGCCACGTACCTCTTCGCGTGGTACTAGCACTAAGCCGCTGGTGACCAGGCCCGTCGTCAGACAGCGGCCCGTAGCAGTAGCCACCCCGCGAGTTACTACACCGCCACGTCCCGCCACTGCCGGTCGCAAACCCCCTACCCGCACCGCAGTTCGTACTGTTCGCCCTGCCCCTCCTAAGCCTACTACGAGGAGACGCTAGTGCCACAGCGTAGCGAAGCTGACGCAGCGGTGATTGGTATTTCTGCAGCCGTGGTATATGATGTCATTTCTGCCACTAACTCGTCGCCACAGACTACAGAGATCAATGCTAAGTCGCGAGCCCCCACTCTAATGAAGTGGGTAAACATCGGACTCGCACAAGGTGCTCTGTTTGTATTCATTATGATGGTTGCAGAGCCACCCGGAAAGAAGTGGCGTCCTATTGTCGGCGGTGGACTCGCAGGCGTTCTCCTGTACGCACAGTACGTACATGCGAAGAACGCAGGACTGCAAAATGGTGGACCTCCCACTGAGCAATATACGAACGGAACTGTGAAGGGCAGGATTCGATGAATGAAGATGAACTAGTTAGCCGCTTACTAGCCAATGTTCACAAATCCGATCGAAATAGTGCTATAGACGTGGGGACGACACTGGTTGGTCTCCTTGTCTTCGCGTATACCATGAACCCCGAACCGTTCGATAGGCTCGCAGAAGCCATCCGCACGAAAATCAACGCGATTTTTCATCGAATCAGCGTGTGGGAGGCTATCTCAGCTATCAGATCACTCCCAGAAACCGATAAATAGCATCACTAATATCACCGGTACCACCACTACAAAATGAGCACAATACCACAGAGCGAACCACCGGCAGAATCGCCGACAACACTACCTGCCACACCACAACCCCAACTTGCGGGTGGCAATCAGAAGCACGGCAACGCACAGATCAGCATCGCTGTCGGTACCAACCTAACGCCAACACCATGAGTCCAGCTAAAAAGGCCAAAAAAGTGAACATCGGCTCAGAAACCTACATTGCCTACATCGCGGGCGTCTTGTCTGCTGCGGCGCTCGCCTATTTCTACTGGCAGAAGCAGGTAGCAAATGCCGCAACAGGGCAGTAACGGAGGGCCATTTGCTAACACAGCAGCAGCGCTCGCAGCGGCGAGAGCAGCAGCGGCCTCTGGCGTACCATATTCAACGGCTGTTGCTCAGAGTGGCGTACTCGCTGGCTTTCGTCAAGATTGCTCTGGACTGGCGGACTACATACTGTCAAAGGCGGGTGTCAATGTTGGACAAGAGACTACCGTAGGGCTTGCACAGGACCCCCAGCTTACTCGTGGACAGGGATCAATAACACTGTGGGATATTCCCTTGCCCGGTCAGCAAGGTCACGTTATCGAGGATATTGGTGGGCAATGGTTCGAGTCTGGCGGGATTACGGGCGGTGGACCACATCAAATGACTGCCGCGCAGGCCGCACAGGAACTAGGTGTGTCCGATCTATCCCAGCTACCAACCTCGGGACCAACTTCGCGCGGCTTCATTGCACTTACACCCACCGGCGGAAGTACACCTAGCAGTCTTGCAGCACTGTGGATTCAAGCAGGTGGTGATCCTAGGGTAGCAAACACCATGGCAGCTATTGCGATGGCTGAGTCCGGTGGTCAAGTGTCAGCACAAAACCCATCTGGCGCAGCAGGGCTATGGCAAATTCTGCCTAGTGCCCACCCGCAGTATAATGTCAGCGAACTTCTCAGCGACCCGCTTTACAATGCCCAAGCTGCCGTTGCTGTATACAACTCACAGGGCTTCAACGCATGGTCAACATACACAAGCGGAGCCTACCGCCAATTTCTTGGTAGGTCAAACGTCATAAAAGGGTATGGCGGTACCCGCCCCGGCGGTCAGCCTGTAGGTAGCGGCAATGGTGGCGGTAGTAGTGGCGCTACAGGTGACCCTGCTACACTGCTGAGTAATTGGGAAACGCTACGTGATACTCCTCGTACCGCACCACCGGGAACTGCCAATCCATTCAAGTGGTGGCTGGCGAGTTTCACCGGTAACTGGAACAATCTAGCAGGTGGCTCAGCACCACCAACCGGAACGGGATAAATGCCAACACAGGCACCATATAGTGTTGTCGGAAACTACCGGGGAGGGGTGTGGCTTGTCGCTCAACACTCTTCCACACAAGGTAATGTCGCCATGGTAGTTGATCGAGCACATCTGCCTAAAGTTGGCACCGGTTGGCAATACTATTGGCTTGGCAGCAATCAGGCACAGGCTAGCTCTCGCATCTTGGATGCCCTTACCGCTCTCAATTTTCAGTCAGCGGCAGGACAAAACCTCACTACCCCCGTTCGACAGGCATTCGCAGGGCAGGTAGGACAACTAACACCTGTACCAACCGGTATTCTCGGTCAAATTCGTAATGCTCTAAATGCTGGTGGAGTCCTCACTACCATTGGCCCCGGAGCGACACTAGATACGATAGGTGGTGGAGCGGGCGCAGCAGGGGCAGCCGATGCAGCAGCCGGAGCGGGTGGTGCATCATTAGGGACAAAAATAGCAGGGGGACTCGGTCTAGCTGGTGTCGCCGGGGGTATCGGTAGTAGCCTCGACTTCCTAAAGTGGATTGCCTGGATATTCCACCCCAACAATATTCTGCGCGCTGTTGAATTTCTAACTGGACTTGTCCTCATGTTTTACGGAATGCAACAGCTACTTGGTGGAATGCGACGAAGCGCAGCTACCCATCGCAGTGGCGTTACCAGCATGGTCAGGAGCCTGTTCAATAAGACGCCAATGGGTAGAGCACGTCAGGTCACTAGGGCACGTAAAAGAGGTCGCCGCGCGGGTGAGCTTCAGGCTGAGCGTGACACTGAGTATCGTGGCGCTCGCCAGCAGCGAGCTAGAGAATTGGGCGCGTATCGTCGGACTCGCCCTGGCGGTGGCAGCGGCGGTACTGGTGGAACTGGGGAAGGATCAAGTGCAACCGAATGACAATCAGATAATGGCGCATCCTGGTTACCCCGGAAAAAGACAAAAAGATGAAGGTTGGTTGAGGACTCAACTAGCGCTTGTTAGGGTACCTACCGAACAAGAATTTGGACTTGAAATCTTGGACGCAAAAGAGGACCTAGATTTCGCGCGAACCGACGGCGACCAGCTAAAGATCGACCTGTGTGAAGCAGCCCTCAACGATCTTTTGGATCGCTATTATCACCAGTATCACCACCTAGAAATGGAGGGGCAAAATGGTAGAGGAACCTGAAAATGTGGGAGATCCCACCCCGGCCCCCGAACCCGAAACGGAACCGTCACACCCAGAAACCACCCCGGACCTCCCCCCACATGTTCCGATCAATCTTGAAGAAGGGGAAGACGAGGGAGCCGCGTGACACTCAACCGGGTCTGGTTGCCCTCACCGAACTACTCATCGCGTGGCGGCGCTTCTGTTCGCCTTATCGTCATTCACACAGCGGAGGGTGCCAGAACCATAGAGAGCCTGGGGAACTTTTTTAGCCAGTCAAGCGTACAAGCAAGCTCTCATGTTGGAGCGGATGATAAGGCCAACACGGTAGGGGAATACGTCCACCGCCCCAACAAGGCATGGACGCAGGCGGAATTCAATCCCGTATCAGTGTCAATTGAACTGTGCGCGTTTGCCGCCTGGGACAATGCCGAATGGAATCGGCACCCCAACATGCTCGATAACTGCGCCAAGTGGATTGCCGAAGAATCGGCGTACTGGGGAATCCCAATTACCAGACTCACACCCAGCCAAGCACAGGGATCTGGTAAAGGTGTATGTGGGCATGTTGATCTGGGAAGTCGGGGCGGGGGTCACCACGATCCCGGCTCCGGCTTTCCATTTGACTACGTTCTTTCACTCGCCCGTGGCGAGATTACCCCTCCGGAGGATACAATGGCAATTTCAGCAGTCCAAAATCACGACGGTCGTCTAGAGGTTTTTGTCGAGAAACAGGATGGCACTGTGGTACATGCCTGGCAAAAAACTCCTGGCGGCGGGTGGGAGGGGTCCGCCCCTGGCAAGGTGGCTGGTTGGTACTCAATGGGCAAGCCATAGGGCGAAAAGATATACAGCGGCGATGTACCTTGAATGAGTAAATTGAGGGCTCAACTATCATGAACATGCGAGGAACTGCCCAGTCAACCTCAATCAATGGCATGGTCGCACCCGATAGCTATACCACTCTGTCTACCATTGAAGGTGACAATTACGCCCGTTTTCTGATTGATGTGAACAATCAATCTATCTACTGGCAGCTAAAACGTCACTCCGGCGGACCACGGGGATCGGGTGACTGGGATAGTACCGAAACACAAATGTCCCCGGGCTCTCGCGTCATCTCTCGCTCCGATGCTGTCGGCATTCGTTTCCGGGCTCGGGTTCCGGCAGCATCAATTCCTGGCTATACCACACAGGCAGTGGTTACCATCGAGGCCGTACCTAGCTACTAGTGTCAGTCCTAGACGTACTTAGTCAACTTGAGAGGCAAATCGCCTCACTAGAGACACGGGCAGCCCTGCTAGAGGCGCAGTCCGATGAGGCTCTAGTTCCTAATTACGTGAGTATTAGCTCCAGTGGACTGGTCGGCGGAATTGTCGCATCCAGCTTGGTGCTACCCGCTGGCACCCCCAACGTTGGCAGTATTGCCCAAGCAAATCAAATCCAGTGGGTACGGCAATCCGACGGAGCACTTGTCGCGTCAATTGGCGCATTCAATGATCCGCTTGTGCCAACCCTTGACGGCATGGTAATTAGTGCTGGTGGTTCGGCCACTGGCTCTCAGCAAAGTCAGGTGCTAATCAGTGCCGCCAATAGTGCCGGTCAAAATACTGCCTATATCCAGGTCAACAATAACACTGGTCAAGGAAACGTCCAACTAGAGGCTAATACTCAGGTCGGCGTAGACATTACCACTACTCCGGGCATAAATAAGACCCTACTTGACCTCAACAATTACTCAAGTTTTTATCTCAACCCAAAGATCATCACAGTTAGCACCGTAGCCAATCCGTGGGATTTGCTAGTTGACGGCGCAACTAGCCCAATCACCCTTACCTTCCCATCAAACCCTCTCAATGGTGACAGGGTCGGTTTTTGGCCCAATGCCGGCGACGTAATTCAGTGTCAAGCCGGACAGTCGGTCTGGATCGGCGGGGCGTCTGGAGGATCGAATTTCACCATACCGAACCCCTGGAACGGTACAGTTATACCTTTCGTCTGGGACGCCGGAGACGCGGCATGGGTGTCAGAAAATCAGCTACAAGCCAGCGGCGATCTTGCCGGGTTTTATGGCAGTCCACAAGTGCAGTTCATTCGCAACGGTTTTATACCAGTTACTTCCGGGCATAATTGGCCCCAAGTTGTGGACGGCGGTTCGGCCTCGGTCTCTTGGGCCGGCGGTACCTCCTTCTCGTCCATTGTAAATATACAGCCCACTTATACCCCTCAGGGTGGCAACACAATTGTGGTCACAGGCCAGAGCAACAGCGGCGGCCTCGGGGGTTACCCAGTTTTTCAGGCGCGATGGAATGCCGCATCCAATCTCTGGAATGTCCAGGCCCAAGTTCCGGGTGCTGCCCCGGCCGCAGGGCAGACTTCCGTTTTTGGGTGGGTGTCATTCGCCTGGAATTAGCCATCACCGGTATCACTAGAATCACCGGTAAATCTTCGACCAATACCGACCCAACAGAACTGACGGGCGCGTAGTGGAAAGGACACAGCACTAAAAATCTTAGAAGT
>Ga0126373_10001027_pt1 | contig 19391 bp, 16 predicted proteins | sample PanSoiMetPlot_11_FD_92545 | JGI IMG/M metagenome (GOLD analysis project Ga0126373, IMG submission 92545) | Tropical forest soil microbial communities from Panama - MetaG Plot_11 | ecosystem: Environmental > Terrestrial > Soil > Tropical forest > Bulk soil | place: Panama | collected 2016-02-17 | reverse complement strand
GTGCGTATACGGGACATGGTGCATGAAAAGAAGCAACTCGTCGGGACAGGTCTGGAGGTTCTCGTAGGTGTGCGCGATGTGCGGGTTGTATTGCCCGATGTATCCGGTGCCGGTTGCCACCGTACGATCCATGCCGACGCCCTTAGCATCCGCGCGATGCCACTGTCCCCATCCGTTGTTTTCGGACGCCTCGACCGCGACGCCGTAGTGGTTTCCGACAATGTCCGTCAGGGTCTGAAGCCCGAGCGGTCCTGTGTAATTCTCGTAAGTCTTCCAGGAACTCGACTGCATCGCGTCAACCGTTTCGACTACCTTCGGATCGCTGCCGAATGTCTGAACCGTCCACTCGCGCACGATGGCTTCGGAAGTCAGCGCCGGATTCCAGGCCAGGCGCCCGTAAGCGTAGAGATTCGCCTGGGAAAGATGGTTTCCGAGCCAGTTGTCATCCAGCCCGACGTTGACCACGCCCGCGAAACCCCGCATCTTCCGGTTCTGATGGCGAACAACATCCAGAACTTCCTTCCACTGCGGCGCGAGGAACACCATATGCCGCGCCTGGCCCATGTACTCCTGCGTAACCTGGAGTTCCATCACTTCGTTGGTCTTTTCGAGCGCTTCGAAGAGGGGTGAGACCGGCTCGCGAACCTGGAAATCGATCGGGCCGTTCTTGATCTGGATGATTACGTTGCCGTCGAACTGGCCGTCGAGCGGCTTGAAATTGTCATACGCGGCGCGCGCGCGGTCATTCTTCGGATTGTTCCAGTCCATGCGGTGGTCATAGACGAAGCCCCGGTAAAGCAGAACTCCTTGATGCGCCGCAAGCGCACGGGCTACGACATTCGCGGCATCCGCATGAGTTCGTTTGTAGGCCGAAGGGCCGACGCGCCCTTCTGAATCGGCTTTCAGGACGAAACCCGCCAGATCGGGAATCGCGGCGTAAATGGCGTCGGCGCGCTGCTTCCACCAGGCTGCGACTTTGGGATCAAGGGGATCGAACGTGTTCAGTCCGCCCAGAGACTGCGGGCTGCCGAAATCGACCGACAGCGCGATACGCACTCCCCAGGGGCGAAGCGCCTCCGCGATCCGGGCTACCTGCGGGATGTACTCGTCCGAAAGCAGACGCTTATCGGCGTTTACGTTATCAATCGTTGTTGCATTAATGCCCAGTGAAGCGAGCAGGCGGCCGTAGTCGGACACGCGGCTCAAGTCCTGACGGGCATGTCCGCCTTCCCAGAAGATCGATCGGCCGCCGTAACCGCGCTCGATCGAACCGTCGAGGTTGTCCCATTGGTTGACCCAGCGAACCGGCGCATACGGCGTTTGCTTTTCATCGAGAGTCGTAACAGGGTCGCCTGTAGCAATCTTTCGAAGCAACGCGAAAGCGCCGTAAAGAACGCCCCGATCGCTGCCGCCGGTTACCACCGTGTACTTCAGGTTTCCCGACGTGATCGTTCGAAGCCAGAACGCATCGGAATCGAGGCTCTGAGTCCACCCAGCCTGCGGGAACAGGCGACGCATCTCATCCATCGCGCCGAGAATGATCGCGTCTTCCCTGGGGAGCGCAGATTCGATACGAAGAGTACGCGCTGTCATTCCCCGAACGCCGCGAACGATTTCATCCCGCCCGGCAGTCACCGTTTTCGAATCGCCCGCCGCGAAAACCGCCGCGGGCAGCGGCCGCGCCAGCCTGACCGGAGCATAACGAAGCCACGCGTCATAGCCGGTCTCGGCCTGAAGCCACAAGGCGCTCGAAATCAGGAAGAACAAAGTCTTCATTGGTTGACCCCCGAGGCGAGAAATCCGCCATCCACGGTAATACATTGGCCGGTCAGAAAACTGCATGCGTCCGAAGCCAGCAGAATCGCGGCGCCGATCAGCTCTTCCGGCTTGCCGAAGCGAGCCATCGGAGTGCGCTGGAGCAACTCGGCCCCGCGCGGCGTGCCGAGAATCAACGGCGAATTCAGCTCAGTGGGAAATAAGCCCGGCGCAATGGCGTTCACGCAGATTCCGTCCCGCGCCCATTCGACCGCAAGGCTTCGCGTGAGCGACAGCAGGCCGGTCTTGGCAGCGCAATAAGCCGCGACCTCCAGAAACGCCACATGCGAACTGAGGGAAGCGATATTAATCACGCGGCCGCGCCCGCTGTTTTTCAGAGCGGCGTGAAACGATTGGCAGGCCCGCAGCGCGCCCGTGAGATCCGTATCGATGAGCCCGCGCCATTGCTCGTCACACACCGATTCGGTCGGCTGCCGGAATGTGTAACCCGCCGCGTTTACCAGAATGTCGACGGAACCGAATTCCGCGAGAACCCGGTCGCGGAGCGCGTCAACTTTCGACCTGTCCGCTACATCGACGGGCCAATCCGGAGATCGCCGTCCTGCTGCGACGGATCGTGCGCCGTGCTCCTCAAGCCCTCTGGCAATCGCCAGTCCAATTCCCGAAGTTCCGCCGATGACTACGGCGACGCGGCCGCTGAGATCAAAACGCGACGACATCCTTTTAGAAAGGCACTTTCACCGGACGGTCGTCCCTGGGATCTGCAAAGCGGGTATTCGGCAGAATCGGAGTCCATCCGGGTCGCCCCGGGTCCTGATCATACGGATATCCGCCGAGCCGCTTATACAGTTCGCTGTACTCGGCGAGCTTATCGCGATTCAGCTTCACGCCGAGTCCGGGTCCGTCCGGCACACGAATCGCCCCATTCTCATACCGCATGAGACCGCCCTCGATGATGTCGTCGGTGAGGTGGTGATAATGCGCGTCCGCCGCGAAGGACAGGTTGGGCAGCACCGCGCCCAGGTGCAGCATCGTCGCGAGCTGGATTCCCAGTTCGCCGGACGAATGGACTGCAACGCCGAGCTGAAAAGTTTCGCAGATTCCGGCGGCCTTCACGCAGGGGCGGATCCCGCCCCAGAATGTCGTGTCGAGCAGAATGACGTCGACGGCCGTATCTAAAACGTTGGCCGCCAGTTGTTCGAAGTTCACGACAACCGTGTTGGTAGCGAGCGGCACTCGGATCATCTCGCGTGTCCGGCGCATGCCATGCAGACCGAAAACCGGATCTTCCAGGTAATCGTTCCGGATGCCCTCAATCGCCTGCCCGAAACGGATCGCCTGCTCGGTAGACCAAACGCCGTTCGGATCGAACCGGTAGGAATCACCCGGCAGCGCAGCCGCTAAAGCCTTGTACGCCTCCAGTTCGTAATCCTGAGGGAAGACGCCCGCCTTCATCTTGTGGCTAGTGAAACCGTAGCGCTTTTTCAGATCGAGCGCGTTGGCGACAACCTGATCGATCGTCCGCACCTCGCCCTCGCCCGTCCTCGGATTCGGATACCGCCAGAAGCAATAAGCTGCGAACGGGACGCTGTCGCGCAGACGACCGCCCAGAATGTCGCAGACCGGAACGCCCCAAGCCTGACCCAGAATATCGAGGCAAGCGAATTCCAGCGCTGCCAAAATCTGGGTCCGGTTGTTGTAAAGCGACGCTGTCGGGTTCGCGATGAGGAAGCGCATCTCCTCGAGACGCGCCGGATCGTGCCCGACCAGATACGCCTTCATGGCGCGGAAGACTGCTTCGGCCGATTCGCCGCCACCGCCCATTTCTCCAAGGCCGATCAGGCCATTGTCGGTCTCAACTTCGACAATGGTCCGGACAAAGCGACCCCAATGGCAGCCGTTCGCGTGGCGCAGCGGCGCCTCAAGCGGTACCGTGACCGTAGTAGCACGGATATCGCGTATCTTCATGATTTGTTTTATTCTAGAACAATATCCGGCGGGGTTGCCGGCCAGAAGATTCAAACGGCAAGGACCGTCAGGAAGCCCGCAAAGCGGGCCGCCTGACGGCGGGCCTACAGGGGATAGAGTTCAGCCCTTGACGGGCGGAGGATAGTTCTTGAACATTTTCGCGCAAGCTTTGGCGAGATTCTTCTGCCGCTTCTCTGGTTTTGCTTTCGGATCCAGGGTCTTGGAGGCAGTGCCGCGCCAGACCAACTGCTTCGCGGCCGCATCGTACATGTCAAAATCCAGCTGACCGATCTGTATTGTTGAACTGGTTGTCGTGCTGATTCCGCCACCGCCGCCATAGCCATACCACCCACGGCCCCATCCCGGTCCCGGTCCCCATCCGCTGTCGAACGTGGTGAACTGCTTCTCCTGTCCGACGGAAACCTGGTAGCAGACAATGAGGTCCGCGTTTTCAGCGTCGGTTCTCTGAAGACCTTTCTTCGTAAGCTCAGCGTCGATGGCCGCTTTAACTTGTTGATCCTGGATCTGGTCGAGCTGATCCGCTCCTTTACAGGGTGACCATCTGTAGTTGTGGTATTTGGAATAATTCGTACCCGAGGCGTAGTTATAGCGCACGTCCTGGGCAAAGCTCCCGGCCGCAAATATCAGGACCGGAAGAACGATGCGAATTGCCTTCATCATGCAACTCCTCTTTCTGAATCACGTTTCTCGGGTGCTTTGGTACGGAAGTCCCCCTGCCGCTGCCTTCCCGAATGCCCAAGCCGGGCTTGCGGGTATGATGCGCGCCGCGCGTCTGCAATCTTTATTTTTGGTGACGACTGATGTCGTTGGCCAAGCGGAAAATAATGCAGCAGGACCGCCATCGGCCGCATCAGGGGACGCAGCATTGAACCGGATGGACTCTGAACGGCTCAAGAACGCCGAGCGAAAGGCCGAATTCCTCGAACTCGCCTCGAAGCCGCCGCCGCAGGTTCTCCTGATCACCTGCTCCGATTCGAGCATCTCTCCGGAACTCATCCTTCAGAGCGAGCAGGGAGATCTTTCGTTGGCTGCAACATTGGGAACAATGGCGCTGCCCAGCACTACGGCGGTCATTCAGTACGCGGTTGCTGCGTTCGGATCAACGCGATCGTCATCTGCGGACACTCGGACTGCCGCCATGAAAGGCCTCATGCATCCTGGTATGCCTGAAATACTTCCAGCGGCCTCCGCGTGGCTTGGCAACGCCGATTCCGCAAGCTGAGCGAGCGCGAGTTCCTCGATGCGCTCACCGAAGAGAACGTCGTCGTGCAGATCCGGCGCCTGGAAACCCGCCCCGCCGTGGCATCCCGGCCGCGCCGGGGCGAATTGCAACTATACGGCCGGGTGTACAAGATCCACACAGGCGAGATCTGGACTAACGACGTGGAACAGCAGCGTTTCGTGCTGCTCGACTCCCGCATGCCCTCGGCGGTTCGCGGTGTCCGCCGCAGAGGCGCCTAAGCCGTCCGCGCGGTCGGCTCGGGAGCCCGGGTATTGAACGATGATAGTCAGTTATCGGCCTTCCTGGCGAGGAATAATCAGGCAAGTTGCAGGGCCCGTAGCGGCTTCCGTTGCGTTCTCTCTCGGCGTGGTGGTTCTTTACGTTCGCGGATATCGGCAGGGCATCTTCACGGTTCCCAGCGTGTCTCTGAGCATGTTCGGAGCTGTCCTCAGCATCTTTCTCGGCTTTCGCACCAGTTCCGCCTACTCGCGTTGGTGGGAAGCGCGAACCCTGTGGGGCGCTCTTGTCAATCAGTCCCGCTCATGGACGCGAATGGTCACGTCGTACCCCCGCATATCGGGCCGTACGACGGATTCCACTGAAGAATTCGGACGCGAAATGGTGTTGTGGCAGATCGCATACGTCCACTCGCTTCGTCATCACCTCAGACAGGAGCCTCCCGCCGACGAGACGAAATTGATGCTGGAGCAGATTGGCGCGAGGGATCTGGTGACGCAGATCAATGTGCCCGCAGCCATTCTGCATCGCATGGGGCAGCGGGTCAGCACGGCCGCGGATGAAGGCTTCCTGACCGAATTCCGTCTGGATGCTCTGAATCGAGCGCTAACGGAGATCACAAACGTTCAGGGCGGCTGCGAGCGCATTCGGAACACGCCTTTCCCCAGACAGTACGATTACTATCCGGCGCTGTTCATTCACATCTACTGCATGCTTCTGCCACTTGCCGTAGTCGAGGAATTCGGAGTGATCACGCCGCTGATGACGCTTCTGCTATCAACCGCGTTGCTCATCATCGACCGCATTGGCCGGAATCTGGAAGATCCCTTCAGCAGCCCCGTGTACGGTACTCCTCTGACCGCCATCTCGCGAAATATCGAGATCGATCTCCGGCAGCGCCTCGGCGAAACGAATTTGCCTGCGCCGGTCGTGGCGATTCAAGGAATTCTGGAATAGAAGCGATTCTTATTCGCGGAAGTCTCATTCCTCTGGTTGAATCCGAACCCCATGGTTTGCGCGCCTGTATCCAACCAGCCCTCGCGGATCGGCCAGACGCTTGACGAAGGGCCGGAGCCCGACCCCTTGCGCCGTCCCCCGGGATTGCGATCCGCCACAAGGCATTTTCCCGGATGCATCGTAACACCGGCCCTCGTGACTCGTTCAGCTAGCCAGTACGAACTGGTATGTGTCAGAGTAAACCGACCGATCGTTATTCTCCGCGTCGAAGGGGAACTTGGGGGGATTGGGATTCGCGTGATCCACATTATCCGATACGGAATAAAGGACGAGCGGCGCCCCGGGAAGGGAAAGCGGAAGGCCCTGCTGCGATTGGGTAAAAGGAGAAATCCAGCTGTTGCCCACATAAACGAACTCGGCCTCCAACGGACCTGCCTGCTGAACGTCGGGCCCATCGGCGACAAAGGCGACCGTATCACCCCGCTTCACACTTAACCCGTCTGAGGGAAAAGGATATATAGTTGGCTCATTGCCTACCTGCAGACTCAAGCTTTTGGTAGGGTAGTTCCAGATTACGGTAAAGCTAGGTGTTTGGGCGGCTATCACGGGACTGCCTTTCCGGTCTGTTCCATCGCCTGTCTGCATCTGCGGATCGAGAACCTTTCCAAAACCCTCTGCGACGATCGAATACTCGATGAGGCCCTGCAGCGACAATACGCTCAGAAATTGCGTTGATTGGCCGCCGGCGGCGCTTATGGTAGGCTGCCCGAAGAAGGAAGAATCTGGCGTGCTCCCACTCCGATCGAAGAAATGCACATGAAAGGCAGGCTGAATAATCTGACCCTTCACAATAACCTGAAGATTCCACGAGATCCGATCTCCTGGCCGTACCTCCATAGGGCGATCGGTAGGAATCGGCGAGCCATTGTTCAGATAGTTTTTCAACGTAGTGGAGTAACCGTTGTTCAGCGCAACGGCGCTCACCTGAATCAAATAGTCGCTCATTTGCTTTTTGCGCGCTCCTTCTCGATCGCCGCAACGTCCGGCTCCCGTTCAATTTGCTCCTTACTGTAGCCCAGAGCTCTGCATGCACTAAGTGCCGCTATCGCCCGGCTTGTTTCGCCGGCTACCGCATAAACGCGCGCGGCATAGAATTGCGCGTCAGGATCCTTGGGAGTCTTCGCCAGAACCTGAGAAATCTGGTCAAGAGCGTCCGGGATTCGCCCTAGCTTGGCCAGGTACAGCGCATAGCTGCTGCGGAGCGAACTGTTTCCCGGGTTGATCGACAGCTGCTCGCTGGCCAGAAGGGCCGCGCGTTCGAACGCCTGGCGCGCAGCCTGGCGCTGCAAGGGAATCTGCCACCTCGCATCCCCGAGATTCCCCCAGTTGACCGGATTCGAGGGCTGCATTTCGGTTGAGGCCTGCGCCTCCCGCGCCGATTCCTCGTATTTTTTTTGGTAGTAATACACGGTCCCCAGATTCGCGTGCGCGAGCGCATTGGGCGAGATGGCGAGAGACGCGCGAAAGCTGGCCGCGGCGTCTGCCCATCGGTTCATCATGAAGTACAGGACGCCCAGATTCGAATGAATGACCGGCACGTCGGGCGCAAGCGCCCGGGCGGTCAGGAATTCCTGCTCTGCGCGGGCCTTCTCGCCCCGGTTCATATAAAACTGCCCAAGCGTGTTGTGTATCGGCCAATATCCTGGGCGCTGGGCGGCCGCCTGGCGCAATGTTGACTCAGCCTCTGCCGGGCGCCCCGCGGCCTCGAGGGTCTGCGCCAGCAATTGGTAGGCCTCCATGTTGGAGGGTTCGTCTGCGATCAGTTGCCGAAACAGCGTGATCGCTGAACCGTTGTCCCCCGTTGCCTTGCGGATCATCCCCTGCGCCATCAACGTTTCGCGTCCGGACCCATTCTGGACGGCGCGATTGATCTCTGCGTCGGCAAGGGCCAGCCACGTCGGATCGGAGGTAAAGTTGTGCTTCCACAGGTACGCTTCCGCCAGCCTGGCTCTCGCGAGGTTGAATCCGGGATCCGCGGTAAGCGCCTTCCGGAGCGATGCAATCGCTTCGTCTGCGCGGCGCTTTTCGATCGCGCCAACGCCTTCCAGATAGAGCGCGTACGCCGCCGAATTGCTGGTCTTTTCACCTGCCCCTTGCGCCGATGAAGGCCCGTAGCCCAGAAGCGATCGCAAAGCCGCAGCCAGTTTGTCCTGAAGATCTGCTGCTTCCGATGTCGGGACTGAGATCACCTGCGCATCCATTTGCCGCGTTGTCGCGGCGTCGTCAAGCGCGAGTGTGAGGCGGACCTGGTCGGCGGTTCTCTGCGCGCTTCCCGTAAGCGCGAGGGTTGCGTTGAATTCCTTTCGGGCCTGAGCGATGGACCTTACCTGGCCGCGCCGAATCTCCGCCGCGGGTACGACCAGCAGATTGCGCGCGCTCCCAGCCTTCGTCACGAGGGCCGTGACCGTCTCTTCGAGCCCGTCGCAGAAGGCCTGGTTCGCGGCATCGCCTCCCAGGTTTTCGAACGGCAGAACCACGAGAACCTGGTTTGTCACGGCGTGATGGTTGGCAAGATAAAGGGCAGACCCGACGCCGGCCAGGGCCAGGATCGCGGCGGCGGACGCCCAGATCAACCTGCGCCGGCGCCGACTCCTCGTGGAACCAGTCGGGAAGTCCACGATGGTCATCGTCCTGACTTCGGCGCCGAAGTTCCCGGAGATGCCGAGCGCGCTCAAAAACTCAGCAACCGAACCGAATCGATCTTCAGGGGACCGGGCCGTTGCCCGTTGAATCGCTTCGGCGAATCCGAAAGGCAGGCCGGAACGCAGGGAGGTCAGCGGAACCGCGTCCGATTTCAGGATTTCATCAATCAGACTTCCGACGCCTCTGGCCCCGAACATCGGCCGTCCGGCCGCGAGTTCATAGAGGACAACGCCCAGCGCATAGATGTCGCTCCGTACTGTCGCGTCCTCGCCGCGCAACAGTTCGGGGGCCATGTATGCGAACGTTCCGACGGAGTGTCCGGTCCTGGTGAGTTCATCCACCCGTGTGGACTTTGCAAGCCCGAAATCCACAAGCTTCAAAACGCCGTGTTCGCTGAACATCGCGTTGCCCGGCTTGACGTCCCGGTGCAGAATCCCTTTCGCGTGGGCGAAGTGGAGCCCACCCCCGAGATCGGCTGCATACCGTAAAAGTTCGTCCGACGACGCGGGTCCCCGGTTCAGCCTCGCGGCCAGAGATCCGCCTGGCAGGAATTCCATCGCCAGAAACGGATCATCACCCCAAACGCCGATCTCATAAAGCGTCGCGATGTTCGGGTGGTTGAGGGCCGCAATGGACTCGGCTTCCCGCCGGAAGCGCTTCAGCGCTTTTTCCGAGCCCGCAAGCCCTGGCCCCAGAAATTTGAGGGCGACGACGCGATTCAGCCGCTGATCGAGGGCGCGATACACAACGCCCATTCCTCCTTCACCACACCGGTCAAGAATTTTGTAATAGGGGTGTGGAGGTCTCGCCGAACTCGCCCCCGGCGCCATGTTTGTTCAACGATGGTACCGCAAGTCAGTTCGGCGAACGGCGATTCGCGTCACCCTGGTGTTTCAGTTCAGAAGCTTACCCTGAAGCTTACCCTGCCGCAGATATGCCGGAACGTCAAGATCGTCTTCGAATACCTGCGGTGGCGCCGCTGCAGCGGGCTCAGGCTCGGGTTCGGGCTCCGCAACAGCGGACGGAGGAGCAGGAGCCGCGGCTGGCGCGGAGGCGGCGGGCCGTTCTACGAAGAAATCGGCCGCAGGCCGCGCTTCGAAGATCGGCTCGCGGCGTTCCTCTTCCTTGGCGAACCCGGTCGCGATCACTGTGATCTTCACGGAATCGCCCATCTGTTCCTTCGCGATGAGCCCGAAGTTGAGTTGAAGATCGTCCGAACCGCTCGCGTCGACGATAATCGAGCACGCTTCGTTCACTTCATGCAGCCCGATCTCCGGCGATGACGTGATGTTCATCAGGACCTGACGCGCGCCACGGATCTTGGTGTCTTCAAGGAGCGGGGAGTTGATAGCCGCTCGAGCCGCTTCTACCGCCGCATTCGGCCCCTTCGCAACGGCGTTCCCGATCAGCGCGATCCCCATCCCGGAAATGGCCGCCTTCACATCGGAGAAATCCAGATTGATCAAACCCGGCGTCAGAATCAGCTCGCTGATGCCCTGGACCGCCTGGCGGAGAATGTCGTCGGCCATGCTGAATGCCTGCGACATGGTCGCGCCCTTCGGAGCGATCTTCAGCAGCCGGTCATTCGGGATAACGGTCAGAATGTCGACAGACGCAGCGAGGTCCGCAACGCTCCGGTCCGCCTGCCGCATGCGTTTGCCGCCTTCGAAGCTGAATGGCTTCGTGACCACGGCGATGGTGAGGGCATCCAATTCCTTCGCGAGCGTCGCGACAACAGGCGCCGCGCCCGCTCCCGTGCCGCCCCCGAGGCCGGCGGTCACGAACACCAGATCCGCGCCTTCCAGAATCCCGAGAATGCGCTCCGTATCTTCGAGCGCCGCCTGCCGTCCGATCATCGGATCGGAACCCGCGCCGAGACCATTGGTGATCTTCTGACCGATCTGAATCTTGTTCGGCGCCTGCGAAGCCGCAAGTGCCTGCGCGTCGGTGTTCATCACATAAAACTGAACTCCGTCCAGTCCTTCTCTGTACATTCGGTCGACGGCGTTCGAACCGCCCCCGCCGACGCCGATCACTTTGATACGAGCGCCCTTGCGCGTCTCTTCCCGCAGTTCGTACTTGAGCACGTCCATTTCGATTTCCTTCTCCTACCGAAGAATTCTTCCTAAAACGCCGACCGATTGTTTTTCCAGATCCACTTGCGTGCGCAGCCGCGCCGAGTACATCGCCAACCCCGCCGCTGTGGTCCACGCCGGATGATTCAGTTGTTCCGGCCATTGCATGAAACCCTGCGCCAATCCGATCCGCGCAGGGCAGTCGAGCACGCGCTCGGCGACATCGCAGAGTCCCGAAAGCAGAGCGCCTCCGCCCGAAAGCGCGATGCCGCTGGTAATCGCGCGCTGCATTCCCACCTGCGCCAGTTCGGTCCGCACCATCTCGAATAACTCCACGGCGCGGGATTCGAGAATCTCGTTGATCAGCTTGCGCGGCGCTTCGCGCGGACCTCGCCCTCGCGCATCCTCGGCGAACAACTCCACAACGCTGTTCTCCGCGGTTCCGTGAGACACCGCGCTGCCGAACTCCTCCTTCACCACGGCCGCCTCTTCAATCGGAAGCCGCAGCGCGTGCGCCAGGTCGCGCGAAAAATGGTCGCCGCAGATGCGCAGCGACGCGACTACCTGAGCCGACTCGCCGAAGTAGCAGACCAGTTCGCTCGAATGCTGCCCGATATCCAGCAAAACGACGCCGTCCCGCCGGTCTTCCGGAAGCACGCATGCGTAGCACGCCGCTACCGCTTCGCTGATCGTTTCGTCCACCGCGAGGTGAGCCTGATTCACGGCCCCCACCAGATTCGTGTGCTCGAGAATCGAGGTCGTCACCAGATGAACATTCGCCTCGAGTGAACTCGCCACCATCTTGCGGGGATCGTGAAAACCGGGATGATCATCAACCACGAAATCCTGCGGCAGCACCTGTAGGATCATGCGATCTTCGGCCATCTGCTTGCGCGTCGCGCGCCCGATCGCCCTGGTCACGTCGTGCCCGGAGATCTCGCGCGGCCGGTTGAGATCCCAGCGCCCGCGGCTGTTCGCTCCTCGCACGGTCGATCCGCCAACGCCCACCACGACGGTTTCGATCGCCGTGCCAGCCATGGTCTCGGCCGCGACTACGGCTTCATGCGCACAGGCGGTAACTGCCTGCGCGTCGGCGATTCTTCCCTTCGACCACCCCTGTGACGGAATATCGCCATACCCCAGAAACCGCAGTCGCTCGTTTTCGAGAGTCGCGATCACGCATCGGGTGCGGTTGCTCCCCGCATCCAGCCCCGCCGCGTAAATAGGTTTCGTACTCATGAGTCCTTCGGTTCTCTATCGCGTGGTAATTCTGTCGTCAAATCGCAAATCGAAAATCGCGGCGTGATCGTCGCGCTTCCGGATGTCCTGGTAATGCCGCAGAAAGTTCACATAGCGGGACCGGTAGTGCTGATCGCCCAGCCATAGTTCCACGGATTGCCCATCCACATCGGCCATCACTCGCATGTCCTGAGCGCTCGCCGCGTTGATCTCCGAAATGTCCTTCGCCTGCGGGCCGAGATCGGCCAACAGATGGCTCATCGACTCCACCCGCAGTCGCCGCTCATCGTCGCTCTGCTCTTCAGAGATCCCGCTCAATACCGGAAGCGCGAAGCGAACCTTCGGCGGGAGCGAAAGCAGAATTCCTTCGTCGTCGATCAGCGCCAGCCAGTGCCGCAGCGTTCCGGGGACCGGCAGTTTGGCGAAAGCGACGGGCTTGCGCTCGCTCACCGTTACGACGATCCGGTCCGGCCACACCCGTGTGAGCGCCGCTGTCCGCACCCAGTCGATTGCCAGAACGTGCCTTCTGCGCTCCGCCAGAGGAATCTGAAAAATCCCGTGATTGAAATCGGACGCGAATACATTCTGGATCCGCGCCCGGCTCGTATAGATCGCGCCGTGGATCTCCAGCTTCTCCAGCCGAAAACGCGGATCGGCGATCAAAAAGGAGCGCGCCTCTCGCGCTCCCCACGCCACGCCCGCAACCACCCCCATCCAGAGCGCGATCCGCAGGGCCATCCGCGGAGTGAACCGGCGTTTCGGCGGAGCAGGGGCTTTAGGCATGGCGCAATTTCTCCAGAATCTTGTCGCCCAGCTGCGAGACGCTGCCCGCGCCCAGCGTCAGGATCATGTCGCCCGGCGCGGCGTCGCGCGTCACCTCGCGCACGCCTTCTTCATTCGATGCCGCGAACGAAACGCCCCGGTGCCCGAACTGCGCCATCCGCTCCGCCAGCGCCGCCCCGGTTACACCTTCAATCGGCGGCTCCGACGCCGCATAGATTTCTAGTACCACCACCTGATCCGCCGCGTGGAAAGCGCGCGCGAAATCGTCCATCAGGTGCATCGTGCGCGTGTAGCGGTGCGGCTGAAACAGCACGTGGATCTTTTTGCGGCACACCGATCGCGCCGCCGCCAGAGTCGCGCGGATTTCCGTTGGATGGTGGCCATAGTCGTCCACCACCGTCACCCCGTTGACCTCGCCCTTGACCTCGAACCGCCGGCCCACGCCCGTGTATTTCGCAAGACCTTCCCGCGCCACGTTCGGCGCGACCCCCAGTTCGATCGCCGCCGCGATCGCCGCCGTCGCGTTGAGAACGTTATGATCCCCCGGGACGTTCAGCCGGAACTCTCCGAGATCCGCCGCTCGCGAACGCAGGTGAAAGGTCGTGTGAAAGTCGCCCGAATGCTGGTCGAACGGGCGGTAATCCGCCTGGGCGCTCCGCCCGTAGGTGATCGTCCTGCGGCGCACGGCAGGCAGAATGCTTTGAACGTTCTCGTTGTCGAGGCAAACAATCGCTGCGCCGTAAAACGGCACCTTGTTGACGAATTCCGAAAACGCCGTCCGGATCGCTTCGATATCCGCGTAGTGATCCAGATGCTCGCGGTCAATGTTCGTCACGATCGCGAGGATCGGCGAAAGCTTCAGGAACGATCCGTCGCTTTCGTCCGATTCCACGACCAAAAAATCGCTCTTTCCGACGCGCGCGTTCGAGCCGCCCATCGAGGACACCTTGCCGCCGACCACCACGGTGGGATCCATCCCCGCATGGCTCAGAATCGTTGCGATCATCGAGGTCGTGGTGGTCTTTCCATGGCTACCGGCCACCGCCACGCCATACTTCAGCCGCATCAGCTCGGCGAGAAGTTCGCCGCGGGGGATGACCGGAATCTGCAGGCGCCGCGCTTCGCGGACCTCGGGATTGTTCTCATCGACCGCCGAACTCACCACCAGCGCCTTGGCGCCGGCGACATTCTTTGCATCGTGGCCTTCGTAAACGGTCGCTCCGAGCTGAGCGAGCCGCTCCGTTGTCGGCGAGAGCTTCAGGTCCGAACCGGAAATCGTGTAACCCAAATTCAGCAGCACCTCGGCGATTCCACTCATTCCGATCCCGCCGATACCCGCAAAGTGGAGGTGCTGCCGCGAAAAAAACATTCTCAGTGCTTATTGTTTCGGTGCTGCAACGCTATGTCAACGACAATCTGCGCGGCGCGCTGCGCGGCGCCCGGATGCGCGAGCTTCCGCGCGTTCGCGCCCATCGCTTCGAGCTTCGTTCGGTCGTGGAACAGCCCTCGAACCGCCTCGAAGAACGCGGCGCCGGTCCATTCGCGATCGAGTGAAAGCAGGGCTGCCCCTGCGCGTTCGAGCGCCTGCGCGTTTTTGAGCTGATGGTCGTCCGCCGCGAAAGGGAAGGGAATCAGGACCGATGGCTTGCCCGCCGCCGCGAGTTCCGAAACCGCTCCCGCCCCAGACCGGCACACAATGAGGTCCGCCTGCGCGAACGCCGCGGGCATATCCGGAATGAAAGCGGCGATTTCGCCCCGCAGATTCGTCGCCGCGAACGCTTTCTCCAGTTCGGCATGCATCGGCAGTCCCGTCTGATGAATGAACCGAATCGGCAATCCCGCATCCTGAAACATCGGCCAGCTCTCACGCGCGGCGTTATTGAGTCTCTGCGAACCCTGGCTGCCGCCGGTAATCAGAACCGTGAACTCGGTTCCCGCGGGCTTCTGCGGAATCTGAAAAAACTCCTCACGAACCGGGAGTCCGGTGAGTTCCGCGCGGCCTGCGGGAAAATACCGCGTCGTCTCCTCGAAAGAGATCAGGGCTTTCGCCACCCAACGCGAAATCCAGCGGTTGGTCGCGCCCGGAACCGCATTCGGCTCCATCACGACCACCGGCACGCCTTTCATCAGCGCTGCCAGAACCGGTGGTCCCGCCACATATCCACCCATGCAGAACACCGCCGCCGGCTTCCAGACATTGAACTTCCGAAGCTGCCCGAACGTCTCCGTCACCAGCCGCCACATGCTCGAAACGCGAGTCGCGATCCCGAGATTCTTGAGCCCGCCAACACGGATAAATTCCAGACGAAAACCCGCGGCCGGCGCCAGTCTCGCCTCCACCCCGCGTTCCGTTCCTACAAAAAACGCCTCGTGACCTTCTCGCGCCAACTCACGAGCGACGGCCATCGAAGGGATCACGTGTCCCCCCGTGCCCCCGCCCGCCATAAGAAATGTCACCCCGCATGCTCCGAGACGTTCATCAGCACGCCCATCGATACGAGCGTCACCAGCAGCGTACTGCCGCCGTAGCTGATCATGGGCAGCGGAATGCCCTTCGGCGGAACAACACCGAGCGCGACCGCGATATTGAAGAATGCCTGGATCACCAGCATCGCTGTGATGCCGAGGGCGAGATATCGCCCGAACTCGTCCGGAATCAACAGCGCCGCGCGAATTCCGCGCCACAGGATGATCATGAAAGCCACCAGCACGACGGTTGTGCCGATCAGCCCGAACTCCTCCCCGATCACCGCGAAAATCATGTCCGTGTGCGCTTCCGGTAGATAGAACAGCTTCTGCCGCCCTTGCATCAGCCCGACTCCCGTCACGCCGCCCGAGCCGATCGCGATCTTCGCCTGTTCGATCTGATAATTGGTGTCCCGAGCCGTAATGGTCTTTTTCATCTGTGCGCGGATCCAGCCATGCTTGTCGAACTTATCCACCAGCGTGAAATGGGGATCCAGCTTGTTGATGACTCGCGCCAGCCGGTACGGCTTTTCGTAAATCGCCACGCAGCCCACAAGAATTCCAAACACGAGAGCGATCGCGAGATACCGCTTCTCAAGCCCCGCCACGATAAACACGATTGCGGCCGTCGCGACCAGAACGATCGGCGTCCCGAGGTCGGCCACGCCCACCCCCGCCGCGATAAATCCGAGCGCGATAATCGCGGGCAGCAACGTATACCGGCTGTTAATCGCGCGCGAGCGCAGTGCGATGAAATAGGCCAGAAACAGGGCGATCGCCGGTTTAGTCAACTCCGCCGGCTGCATTTGGCCGAAAAAAGGAAACCGGATCCACCGGTGCTGTCGGGGGTCCGCCAGATAAGCGACCAGCAGCAACACCATTACGACGCTCATCATCGTGAACGCGATCGCGGGCGTAGCGAGTTTCCGGTAGTGCAGGCGCTTGAAATACATCATCAGCGGCAGCGCTACCGCAATCCATACAATTTGCCGCAGCGCGTAGTAATAACTGGACCCCTGCCGGATGTCCGCCACCACGGACGACGCGCTGTACACCATCACGGCGCCGAACAGCACCATGAGCACAACGGTCGTAAAGAGGATCCAGTCGGTTTTAAGCTTTTGCGCCATTCTTCTCTATTTCGTGCACCAGATCTTTGAAAACTCGCCCGCGGTGTTCGTAGCTTTGAAACTGATCGAAACTCGCGCACGCCGGGGCCAGCAGCACCGTATCGCCGGGCTTCGCGGCCGCCCATCCCTCCGCTACCGCGCGTTGCAGCGTACCCGCGTGAATCAGCGCCGTCGCACCTTCGAGTTGTGACGCGATCTTGTCCGCCGCGCTGCCAATCAGCAGCGCGCCCCGCGCCTTACGCTGTAGCCGGTCGCGTAGCGCGGTGTAATCGCTGCCTTTATCCTTCCCGCCAAGAATGATCCACAGATTGCCGTCGAACGAGTCCAGCGCTTTGATCGTCGCGTCCACGCTGGTCGCCTTGGAGTCGTTATAAAAACGCACCCTCCCGATTTCGGCGACGAACTCCAGGCGATGTTCCACCGCCTGAAAAGTCCTCACAGCGGCCCCGATATCACTTTCCGGAACCCCCGCAACGCGCGCAGCGCGAGCCGCGGCCATCACGTTTTCCGCATTATGCCGCCCTGGAATCGGAATTTCCGCCCGCGGAATCGGAGGCTCGTCGTTGCCGCTGAACCATAGGACCTTCGCCGGCGTGACTTCCGCGAATGACCGGCACGTTGCGTCATCCGCATTCAAAACCGCATAATCGTTTTCTCGTTGCGAGCGGAACAGATTCGACTTCGCCGCGGCGTAATTCTCGAATGTGTAATGCCGGTCAAGATGGTTTTGCGTCACATTCAGGCAGACGCCAACGTGCGCCCGGAACGTCCGGATCGTTTCCAGTTGAAAGCTCGAAAGCTCCAGCACATTCCACTGATCGTCGCGTGAAGTCGCCACCATCGCGATCACGGGAACCCCGATATTCCCGCCGACCTGCGCCGGTACCCCGGCGCTCTTCAGAATGTGACCGACTAGCGAAGTTGTCGTGGTCTTCCCGTTCGATCCGGTGATTCCGATCGTCTTTCCCTTCAGGTACGGAGCGGCCAGTTCCACCTCGCCGATGACATCAACACCCCGCGCACGGGCCCTCGCGACTCCGGGCGCGTCAAACGGCACGCCGGGCGATAGCACGATCCGGTCCCAACACTCGTCGAACAACTCGTCAGTCTGAAGCCGGAATCCCGGCACGTCCCGCGGCTTGAGATCGGTCGTTGTGACGTCATACGCCCCACGCCGCAGGAATTCCGCCGCCGCCTGCCCCGATTTCTCCATGCCTACTACCAGCACCCTTTGGCTCATCGCAGTTTCAGTGTGGTCAGAGCGAACAGCGCCAGCACTAGCCCGACAATCCAGAAGCGCGCGATGATCTTCGATTCCTGCCAGCCCAACGCCTCGAAATGGTGGTGAATGGGCGCCATTTTGAAAATGCGCTTCTTCCGCAGTTTGTAGCTCCCCACCTGCAAAATCACGCTCAACAATTCAACGAGAAACATTCCGGCGACGAAGACAAGCAGGATCTCCTGCTTAATCAGAACCGCGATCACGCCGATCGCGCCACCCAGCGCCAGCGAACCTACATCCCCCATAAACACATCCGCCGGATGTGAGTTCCACCAAAGAAAGCCGAGGCTTGCGCCCGTCATCGAGCCGCAAAAGATAGTCAACTCGGCGGTGCGCGGATTTCGCGCCAGTTGAAGGTAATAGGCGAATTCGCGGTTCCCGCTGGTATAAGCCAGTACGGTGAGCGCGCCCGCGGAAATCACGGTGAGGCCAATGGCCAGCCCGTCCAGCCCGTCCGTGATATTGACTGCATTGCTGGTTCCTACCACGACAAACACAAAGAACAGGTAGAACGGAATGAACGCGAGCGCGTATGTATACGGACTCTGCATCAGCGAATGGATCAGCAGGTCCGGTTGCCATTGCTTGAAAAAGGGGATGTTGAGCTGCGTCGTATACGCGCTCCACGCCTGCATCCAGCCGAGCACTACTGTGATCAGCGCCGCCACAAGCATCTGCAGTCCAAACTTCTGTCGAGCCGTCAGCCCGAGATTCCGTTTGTTCGAAACCTTGGCGTAATCATCGATGAATCCGATCACCGCGAAGGCGGTGATAGAGAAGAGCGCGATCCACACGTACGGGTGCCGCAGATCTGCCCAAAGCAGGGTCGGCACGATGATGCTGATGACGATCAGCACGCCGCCCATCGTGGGTGTCCCGGCTTTCTTCTGATGCGACTTCGGGCCGTCCTCGCGAATATGCTGGCCGATCTGAAATTCGCGCAATTTGCGAATCAGCCACGGGCCCAGCGCGATGCACAGAAACAGTGACGTAAGACTTGCGAACATAGCTCGCGACGTCACGTAGCGGAATACGTTGAATGCCTTTACCGTCGGATAGAGTTGTTCGTAAAGAAGCCAGTAGAGCATCGCAGATCTATTTCCTCACATCCCCGAACGCCCTCTCGAGCGATCTCTCGACCTGCACGCCCCGCGAGCCTTTGAAAAGAACGGCATCGCCCGGCCTTACGAATTCGCGCACGAAATCCCCGGCCTCTTCAGGCGAATGAAAAAATTGCGCGGCGCTGTCCGACATCCCGGATTTCACGGCCTCATCGACCATGAACCGGGCAGCGCCGCGCACGCCAACTAGGGCGTCAACTCCCTGTTCCGCAGCGAATTGTCCGATGTTGCGGTGCAGGGCCTCGGCCTCGCGGCCAAGCTCGAGCATTTCGCCCAGCACGGCTATGCGCCGGCGGGCGGGCGTCTCCCGAAGCAGCTCGATCATCGAGCGCATCGCTTCGGGATTCGCGTTGTAGCAATCGTTGATAACGGTTACGTTGTTGTATTCCAGCGTTTCGCCGCGCATGCGGC
>Ga0126373_10001026_pt1 | contig 19397 bp, 15 predicted proteins | sample PanSoiMetPlot_11_FD_92545 | JGI IMG/M metagenome (GOLD analysis project Ga0126373, IMG submission 92545) | Tropical forest soil microbial communities from Panama - MetaG Plot_11 | ecosystem: Environmental > Terrestrial > Soil > Tropical forest > Bulk soil | place: Panama | collected 2016-02-17 | reverse complement strand
TGATGCCATAGCAGCGCGTCTCTCGGGGGCCCACGATCAGCGAGAAGGGCGGGACGTCCTGGGTGATGACTGTGCCCGCGCCGGTATAGGAATGAGCGCCGATGCGCACGAACTGGTGCAAGAGGCAGAAGGAGCTGATCGTGGCATAGTCCTCGATTTGGATGTGCCCGGCGAGTTGGGCCCCATTGATTAGGATCGTGCGATCGCCGATCAAACAGTCATGACCGATATGGGCGTAGGCCATGATCAAATTGTGATTGCCGATACGCGTGAAACCACCACCCTTAATTGTGCCGCGGTGGACCGTGCAATATTCACGGAACTCATTAAAGTCGCCGACTTCGAGCCAGACCCGCTGACCGCTGTAGGTCAAGTCCTGGGGATCGCCGCCCACGATGGCGAACGAATGAATGTGATTGTTCTGTCCGAACTTCGCAGGCCCTTTCACCACCGCATGAGGTTCGAGCACACAGCCGTCCCCGAGCTCGACTTCCTCGCCGACGATGGCGTATGGCCCGATGCGAACGTCGGAACCCAACCTGGCAGAGGGCGAAATGACAGCCCGCGCGTCAATCTCAGCGTCAATCTGTTTCATCGCGCCTTCTCGGCGGGTTCCGCGATGGGCACTGGTTCGGCTTCCATGTCCACCATCTTGCACATCAGGGTTGCTTCAGCCGCTAGTTCGCCATTGACCGATGCGCGCCCCTCGAGTTTGCAGAAGGTTCCCCGGCAGGAATGCACGACCAGCTCGAGGCGCAACTGATCGCCGGGCAACACCGGCCGGCGAAAGCGAGCGTTATCGATGGCTACGAAATAGATGAGTTTCTTGTCGCGGTCCGGCACGTCATTCAGCAACAACACGCCCCCGGTTTGCGCCATGGATTCGATGATGAGAACGCCGGGCATGACCGGCTTGCCCGGGAAGTGCCCCTGAAAATAGCTCTCGTTTGCGGTGACGTTCTTGATTCCGACGATCCGTTTCTTGGGTTCCATTTCTTCAATCGCATCGACGAGCAGAAACGGATAACGGTGCGGCAGGATTTTTTGGATCCCATTCACATCAAGGAGCATCGTTGACCTCTGCACAACTCGTTATTTTTCGCGCCGGATATTCAAACAATTCTATCCGAATCTCCTTCAGGTGGGAATCAGGCCGAAAAGCAGCGTTGGCGCCGGTCGCGTGCCGCTGCTAGGATACCGCGCGATGAGCGAAACGAGCCTGATGATGCGGGGTTTGCATGGCGAGTTGATAAAACGCGAGGCCGAGATCGTTCGGCTGCTTGGGCAATGGGTACGTTGCGAATCGCCGAGCCACGAGAAAGCCTCGGTCGATCGCCTGGCGCGGCTCGTCGCTGAGGAATGGCGAAAAAGAGGGGCCCGCGTGCGGGTTCTAGAGCAAAAGGCGCGCGGCAACCACGTGCGCGCAGAGGTTTGGCTCAGCCGGGGCCGTGCGCCTGGCCAGCTTCTCGTGCTCGGCCACATGGACACGGTCTATCCGCTCGGCACGCTCGCCAAGATGCCCTTGCGCATCTCCGGCGGGCGCGTGTGGGGACCCGGGACATTCGACATGAAAGCGGGCCTGGTTCTCGCGCTGTTTGCAGTGGACGCACTGAAATCGCTCTGTGTGCGGGCAGCCAAAAAGCTGGTTTTCTTTTGGAACTCGGATGAAGAAATCAACAGCGAATCCTCTCGCGCCCTGATCGAGCATGAGGCGAAACGAAGCGATGCGGTTCTGGTTCTTGAGCCGGCACTCGGCCCCCAGGGGCACCTGAAAACAGCGCGAAAAGGTGTCGGCACAGCGGAAATCATCGTCACTGGCCGCGCAGCGCACGCCGGGCTCAATCCTCAGAAGGGTGTGAATGCCGTCCACGAACTCGCGCTGCAGACGGCGCGGCTTATGAAGATGAACGATCCGCTCCGCGGCACGACCGTGCAAGTTACGGTAGTCCAGGGCGGCACGGTCTCCAACGTGGTGCCCGATTCGGCACGGGCGCTCATGGACCTGAGGATCAGAAAACTGGCTGACGCCCGGCGCATCGAAGGAAAGCTGCACACCTTGCGCCCGATCTTGAAGGGGGCGCAAATCGAGGTGCGCGGCGGCATCAATCGCCCGCCCCTGGAACAGACGGCTGACGGTCTTCGACTCTTTCACCGCGCCCAGGCCCTGCTGCGCGCCATCGGAGTGACGGTCGATGGAGGCCTGGCCGGCGGAGGCTCGGATGGAAATTTTACGGCTGCGCTGGGGATTCCCACGCTCGACGGCCTGGGAGCTGTCGGAAATGGCGCGCACAGCCCGAACGAACACGTGATGATCGCTTCTCTGCCCGAGCGAGCCGCTCTCATTGCCGCACTGCTGGCAACCCTCTAGCGCAGATAGGCGCGTTTGAGGTAGGTGATCGTTTGCTGATTCAGATCCTCGTAGCTGAGGTGCAGCGCTTCTCTCAGCGCAGCTTCCGTCGAGCTAGCGCTCGCCACCTGATCGACCAGGCGGCTGATGTCGCTCATACTGCCGGTGTCAATAATGGACTCGACCACTGCCAGCGACCAGGCATAGGCGAAGCTCTCTTCACTGTTGGAAAAGCCCATCCAGGACCCTTCCAGCCCTCCGACCGCCGGGAGCATGCCTTGGCCGGCAGCCTGAATCAGTGCTCCCGCACTCGCGCTGCTGCGCCGGCCTTCCATCCATTGCGCAGTGCCTTCCTGAAGCCAGGTGGGAGCGCGGTAGTGAGACTTTTGGCCGATGAAACTGTGCGTCAGCTCGTGTTTCAGCACGCGGGCGAGTTCGGGCGTGACGTGCGTCAGCCCTTGGACCGGGATGCGCAGGCGGCCATCATTGAGCGCGCCGACCCACCCCGGCGCGCGGGTGATGTCGGCAAATGCCTGCTGCGTGTAGAGAATCACGGAAATGGAGTCGGGCGGAGTGTAATCGAGCTGCGATTCGAGATCACGAAAATCGTCTTCGAGACTGCGCAGAATCTCGCGGGCAAGATCCGGCGCAGCACCGCCGTAGTATTTCAGATTGAAATGCGCGGTTTCGCCCTCGCGATAGCTTTCTTCTTCCGCTTTGTCGCGCTGCGCTTTGGCCAAGGCCTGCTCGACTTCGGGATCCGGCCGCAGACGCTCAGCGCGGGTCCATGCCTCGATGGCCGCATTCATTTGGTTGGAGCCGTAGTACGCCCATCCCATCAACTTCGAAACGTCGGCGGAATCAGGCGCTAGGCGGCGGGCATGCTCAAGCGGATCAAGCGCAGCGGTGAACTGGCTTTCGCGCAGATAGAGCGCGGCGAGATTGAGCAGCAAGCCGACATTTTCGGGAGCAAACACGAGCGCCTGGCGATACTGCTCGATGGCCGCATCCGTGTCGCCTTTGCTGAGCAGAAACTGAGCCGCCGCGTGGTGCGCCACCGAGAGCTTGGCGATCGCCACCGTACCCCCGGAGCGAGCTTCCGTTTCGAGCTGTGCGATGTAAGCGTAATCAACCAAATCGCCGGGGACCGCCCGCGTCTGGACATCTTCGTACCCCCGGGCTGGCTGGATGGACGGCGCGGAAACGGGCGGCTGAGAGAGATCACTCTTGGCGGGCGAGTCGACAAAGCCATCGCGCTCGATTCTGGCGACAATCGATTTAGGGATGGACGTCTCACCGGAAGGCGTTTGATAGATGACGTGGGTGCCGTCTTCGGTAACCCTTTCCGCGACGATCCGGTGGCCATTCTTGAGGATGATGGTGTCGGCCGACGCGGAAGATACCGCGAGCATGGATAGCAGAACACCTGGCAGGACCGAGCGCATTTCCTCCATGCTATCAACGGCGCGCACGCAAGCAGCAGCGCTCTTTTGCTCCGATGTCCTAACGGAAACGCCGGATTCGCTCGATACCCTGGCTTAGAGGTTCGATTCCGCTCGGGCCTGCTCGAGCCATACGGTATAGGGAGGATCCGGGGGTTTGAATTCCGCACCACTGCCAGAAAAACAGAGGGTTGCTAGCGGCGAGCTTCGAGTTCTTGCTGGCGATGTCGGCTGCTCAAAACGCCCATAGCAGCGACATGGTCACATTATTGGCGTGGAAGTAGCGCGGATCGGTGGGTCCTACAAAGGACTGCTCGCCATACTGATAGTAGTTCCATGCGGCCTTAGCGGTTACATTATGTCCAATGTAGTAGGCGAGATTTGCGAGTGGCTGCTGATAGTTAAACTGGAGCGCGCCCGCTGGTTGCAGGCTGTTGAATTGGGGTGTTCGCCCGTTTGTACTCGTAATGCTGTACCCCAGTTGGGTGGTCAGTCGCGCGGTGGGCTTGAACGTCACCGCAGCCAGACCGTAATTAGTGTTGTTTGTATAAAAGCCATTGGTTAGTAGATTGTTCTTGCTGTCGTTAAAGCCGTTGGCAGTACAACTTCCGGCGTTTATCACCACCGGCAGCGTCAGGTCCGAGTCATTAAAGCAGATGAGTGCGTTTTGCTGGTAGTCGTTGTAGTTGTATGCCAAGTCGAATCCAAATCTTTCCCGAGGGTTGAGCGACGCGGTCACCCCGTAGTTGTAGCTGTGTCCACGGAAATCGGTTAAGACGTCACCATTCGAACTCTTCCAAAGATTGATCGAGGCCGCGATGACCGCCCATGGCTTGGGCGTGTAACGAGTCTGGATACGATAACGAGACTCATCGCGCGGGCCGATGCGGACGAGCACATTGTCGTAGCTCGAGTGCTCCCAATCAAAATTGACTCGCATGCCGGTGATCGGCCTCACCCAAAACCCTACTAGGGGGGTGTATTCGTGGATCGTAAAGTGGTCTCCACCGCCAGCCGCAGAGTCGAAGTCAGTAAAATTCCGGGTGCTGTAGCGGAAGCCACCACGCACGCCCATCCGCGCAGAGATGTCCCAGATCAGATCGGTCTCGTTCCGATTCCAATTCTGGTTAAAGAACAACTGCTCGGGACTAGTCGTTGAACTCGGCGTCGTGTTGCTGATAGGAGTCAGCAATGAGCAAGCCGGAAGAACGCAGTCATCGGAGGCGTCGAGAGGAGCCGTCAAGTCAGTTTCCGTGAAATTCGAATTCTGGTTGATGCGGAAGGCCCAAAAACGAAAAGTGTCAACCAGTCGCACATGTGAAGTGAAATGCAACGTGGCGGTGAAATCGGCCACGTTCGAAATTTGAGTGGCGTGTGCGGGGCCAGTCACGGTGGTTTGACGGACGCCGGAGCGCGAGGAGAAGCCGTTGAAAAGCTCGTCCTGAGGAGCGTTCATGTCCGCCGAGCTGTACGCGTAGGAGGCAGTCAAGTCCAGCCGCTCAAAATAGTTGCTGCGCAGGCTAACCCGTTCCGTGGGCGTGAAGGTGTGAACGTGATCGGGGCGACTGTAACTGTAAAATCCATTGCACTGGATGTTGGTGAGGGTCCCTGTGTTATCAATCAGACTGGTCGCCGGTGGATTGAACGTGCAGGGATTCTTGTTCGATGTGTCGATCGGTAGCCCAAGTTCCACGCTTCCGGGGACTCCCGGCAACAGCGCGGGAGCGAATGATCCCAGTTGCTCTGTGGTTTTGCCGTAGTAGTAGTCGAGAAACTGGTCGTAGCTGATAACGGTTTGCGGCAAAACCTTTAAGTCCACGCCAAAGCGGTAAGAACTCAGCGTCGTATTCAAAGACTGGAGGAGCAGTGCGTCGGTCCCTTCGTGGACGCTGGAAAACGCCGGCCCGTCCATGACGTTGTACCAGTATCCGAATCGGAAAGAGACGGTCGACTGAGGCAAAACAGTCAAGTCAATATTGTTCATGCGGTGGCTGTTCAGGAAATTGTGCGGTGAAGAGGTGACCGGAATGCTCGGACTCGAGGTCGGCGGATTCAGTGGGTTGGCCAGCAAGTCGAAATTGAAGAAGTTCTGATCGCGGCGGAAGTTTGCCCGGAAGTCGTACCACGTACTCTTGTCGACCCGAAGGTTGAACCCGGTCATGGCGTCGCCGCCCCATCCAAAACCGTTGACGTAGAGGTTGTCGAAGAGCAGGCCATTGTGATCCTTCGACTGGAGGGACAGCGTCTGGTCGAGGACGCGCGGTCCACTATTCAAGTTAACGATTGTGCCGTACATCGCTTCACTGCCGGAGACTTCCGAAACGCGATAGCCGAGCTCGACGGACTGGTGAACTATGTAGCCGCCGCCCTCAATTCCTTCCAGGTTCGGCTGATTTTGACTGGAGGACTTGTCATCCGGGGACTGAGCCTGCGCCGCAAAAAACACAGCCAGAACAAGCAAAGGCAAGCAGTTCATTCGGCGCCAATTTAGAAACATGACTCGCCTCATCATTTGAAGAAGACGCTACTGTAGTTGGAACCGTGGATCGCCTGATGACAGAGCGTGCAAGCCTGATATTTGGTTGCTTGGTTGTGAGTCGGGCCGGCTGGCCCCTGCACGGGAAACGTGTGACATTGCAAGCACAGCAGGTTCACCTGACTCACGCGCAGCAAGCGAGGATTGGTCGAACCATGCGGAGTATGGCAACTGGTGCAGCCCTCCGTCTTGACCGGTACATGTTCGTAGACAAACGGCCCCTGTTTATCGGCGTGGCATTTGAAACAGACAGCGTCTCCTTGAGGCAGAGCGCGCACCTGGCGCAGGGTGGTCGTGCCATGCACGTTGTGGCAGTCACCACACTGAATCAAGCCTTCATCAACACGATGATGATAAGGCTTGGCAAAGTCAGCTTTCTCGGTCACGTGGCAGCCAAAGCACAGTGTCGGCTGCGCGTGAACCAACAAATGCTCCGGTTCTGACGCGTGGTGGGGAGAATGGCAGTCTAAACAGCCTACATCGCTGCCGGCGTGCATGGAACTAGCGAAGTGGCGTTGCTTGAGACTTTCACCGTGGCAACTCAAGCAGCGGGCGTTCGTTTCTTGCCTGGACAGGTTTTTGAAGCTGACGATTTTCGTGATATCTCCGCCTGCTGCGACGTGCTCGGAACCGGGACCGTGGCACGATTCGCATCCGTGTCCGTTCGCCAGCGTGGTTTTGAAATGGGGCGTGTTCTCGAAATTCTTTTTGAATAGGTCCTCATGGCAGGTCTTGCATACGTCGACGCCAACGTACTGAGCCGACTGTGGGGTGTTCGCTTTACTGCTATCTTGCCCTTTGCAAATGGGAACAAAAAGGATGCCCACAACCAATCCGTACAGCAGCTTTTGGCAACTAACAGTCCGCACAGGTGATTCCTCGTCTCGCGTGTGCTCGCCTCGTTCGGTCCACACACAAAGAGTGGGTCGGTCACACCCACCGAATAGGGTTTATTTGAGAGTTTTAATGTAGTCCGCGATTGCCTTGGCTTGATCTTCGGTCACCGACATGCCCTTGTTGTGCGGCGGTTTGCTTTCCGGTTCTCCTTTTCGTATGTGCTCGACAATTTTGGCCGCGTCCAAAGTCGTGCCCTTCAGTGCAGGAGCCTTCATAGCCGGTTTGCCTTCGCCATTTGCGCCATGGCACCCGGAACACTTGGACTTGTAAAGCGCTGCGCCATCCTCGGCGGCCAAACAGGTTGTTGAGGTGGCGAACAACATCAAGAGCATGATGAGCAAAACCGTCGGCTTGCTGTTCATTTGCATCTCCTCCTTAGAGACTGGCGCCTAAATTCGCCCCTGCTTCGCGGCCTCACTGTTTTCGCACCTCGGAAAGCCGCTTCTCGATGCCGAGTGTTCTTAGGATCTCGGGAGACGCCTCATCCATCGCCAGAGGTTCATGACAGGCGTTGCAATCTTGGGTGATCGTCTTGCCGTCGCCTGCGGTGTGAGAACCGTCGTGACACCGAAAGCACCCCGGAAAATCCATGTGGCCCAAGTTGTTCGGATAGGTACCCCAAGTGACCTTGAGGTCGGGAAACACGTTTCGGTGGTAGATCGCGAGCACGGTCTGGGCTGCTTGGTTTATGTCTTGAATGCGCTGCTTGTAAACGTCTGGGTAGTTCTGTTCATAAAAGCCGGCCAGATCATGCGGTAATTTTTCGCCGGCCTCCGCCTGTGTGCTGTACTCTGCTTTCAACAATTCGACGCTCTCTTTCTTGATGAAAGGCAGAGAAGCAGAGATGTCGCCCAGCACCAACGCGTTGTCCACCCCCCGCTCGGGTGATTCGAAGGTATGCGCCGGTCGGTTGTGACAATCCACGCATTGCATCTCGTAGGTCGCCAGCGTTGGGTGGGAATCTGCGGGCGAACTGGAGTCGACGAACCTCTCTGTTTTACCGGAAACGGTATTCTGATATTCGATCCAGGGGATGGTCTGGCGAGATCGATCCGCGACGGCGAAGCGTATGTGGATTCCAGGGCCGAAGTGAGATCCATGAATGCCCGCGAATTTGCTTCCTCCGACCATCATCATCAAAACCGTCTGGCTGCGACTGTTCTGCTCGTCCTCTGCGTAATGGGTAACGACACGCAGCCGCACGGAACCAAACCTCTCGGCCCAGTGACAGTTTTCACAGGTCTCCCGGGCGGGTACGAGACGATTGCTCTCTAGGGCGGGCGGAACGGGCTTCGCGTAGCTGTCCGAGATCTGCTCAAAGAGCTGTCGCGTACCGGACGCTTTACTGGCCAACCAGCCAGCAGCGCCGGGAGAGACATGGCATTGAACGCATTCAAGACTGGAGTGTGGCGAGTTTTGAAAGGCGGCGAATTCGGGACGCATCGCATGGCATGTCGCACCACAGAACTGTGGGGTCTCCATGTGGGTGACCGCCCGGTAGGTGACTTGCGTGCCAATGAGAACGTTCATAAAAGTCGTGACCAGGCCAGCCGGTGCAGCGCGGCCTTGCGATCAAATTCGGCACTGCTCAGTCCTGCCTCAATACTTCGACGGCTCAAAAAGACCCCGATGGGAATCAGGGCGAGGCCGGCAAAGAAAACAACCGGAAGAATCAGGAAAGTGACGATGCCAATGTAGGGATTTCCGAGGCGGCCGCTTATGTGCAGCGGCAGCACAAAGAGCCAAGAAATCCCCGCTGTTGTAACCAGCGCCGTTCCGACGAGACTCAGCCAATGACGGGTCAACAAAAACCAAGCTGGCCTGCCGCTCGCCCCGTCCATCAGCCGCCTTGACCTAGAAACAAGCTCGCCTAGGGTAATTCGCCAGAGCGCAAGCCAACACTGTTAGAAGTTACAGCCCCGGTCAAATCGCTCTCAGTACGCTCGGCATATAGCTTTTCTTCTCTCAAAGGGGTTGCCTGGTCGTGGATCGATCGCGAGGTCCCGCAGTTAGCCGCAGAGACTGGCTGAGGGCGGGTGTCGGCGGAGCCGTAGGGCTTGCGGTCGGGAGTCTAGTGGATCTGCCGGAGCTCAGGGCCGCAACAGAAAAACTGAAACTTTCCGAAGTGAACGAGTTCACGACGTCGTGCAACTTCTGTTCGTGTGGGTGCGGCATGATCGCCGCCGTGCGCGAAGGCAAGCTGATCTCGATGGAGGGTGACTACGACCACATCGTGAACCGTGGAGCGCTGTGCGTCAAAGGCATCTCCATGTTCGCGACGCACGCGTCGCCTAAACGGCTCAGCGCGCCGCGCTAGCTGACACAGGGGAAGGCTCAGACCGGAGTTATCATCCCGAATTCGCACCCCTTCAAATGAAGTTGTTGACGCCGTTCAACACTCTCTTGCTGGCTCTCATGGCCTCGCTTGCTGACCTCGGTGGTCGTCGCCTTTGCCAAGTGGCGGGATGAGGAGCACTGGCTGCGTGGTTATTGTCCCACGTGTGGTTCGCTTCCCTCGATGGGGCAATTGATTGGCAAGGATCCTGGACGCCTTCGGCTTTTGTGCTGCGGTTGTTGCGGCACGTCCTGGCGGTTCGGGCGAACTGCTTGTCCGTTCTGCCAACACTCGGATAGTCACCGCCTGGCAAGCTTGCTTGTGGAAGGGGAGGCGGGTCTGCGCATTGACCATTGCGAATTCTGCGGCGGCTACCTTAAGACCTACGATGGCCAAGGACAGGAGCATCTGCTCCTGTCAGACTGGTCCTCCTTTCACCTCGACGTTCTTGCGCAGCAGCGTGGGTGGAAGCGGATGGCTTCTTCGCTCTACCAGTTTTGAGAAAACCAAATTACGCTTGCAAGTCTTCGCAGGGGTAAAGTTCCGCTAGCCCAGCTCGCAAAAACGGGAAGAAGCGCTACTCACCAACGCCCCAGAATCCTTGCGCCTCCCAAAAAACTTTGATTTCGACTTGCGTATCGCCGCTTCCGGTCTTATGCTAGGCCGTCCTAGATAAACCGGCGCACTCGCCTGCAATTTCATGAACCGAGTCACCGGAGTCATCAGTCGGCGCGAAACGCAATACTACTAGACTGGAAGGCATCGGGTTTCATATCCGCGCTGGGTGAACCGGGGGATGGATTCCAATCCCTTTTAACAACGCAGAACCACCAAACGAGCGCAGGGGATATTGAGTGGCGTCTGTAGGCTCTCATAAGCCTGAACCTCTCATAGGTCCGGGCCACACGTTTGAAACAGTAACCGACAAAATCAGTTCCATCGTGCTGACGCGTGGCACGACGCCGGGCTGGGTGTTCGGCTTCTTCATCGCGTTCTGCCTGCTGATGCTGCTGAACCTGGTCATCACCCTTTTGATGATCCAGGGCGTGGGCATCTGGGGCATCAAAATTCCCACGGCCTGGGGCTTTGCCATCGTCAATTTCGTGTGGTGGATCGGCATTGGACACGCAGGGACGCTGATCTCCGCCATTCTTCTGCTTCTTCATCAAACCTGGCGCACTTCGATCAACCGCTTTGCCGAAGCCATGACCATTTTCGCGGTCATGTGCGCGGGCATGTTCCCTTTGCTGCACATGGGCCGTCCCTGGCTGTTCTATTACTTGATGCCCTATCCGAACCCGATGTGGCTGTGGCCGCAATTCCGCAGCCCGCTGGTATGGGACGTCTTTGCCGTCTCCACATATTTCACGGTTTCTCTGTTGTTCTGGTTTGTCGGCCTGATTCCCGATCTGGCCACGCTGCGCGATCGGGCCAAGAGCAAAGCCGGTCAGATCATTTATGGGATGCTTTCGATGGGTTGGCGTGGCTCGGCAGTCCATTGGTCACGCTATGAGATGGCTTCCTTGCTGCTTGCCGGCCTGGCCACACCGTTGGTTCTTTCCGTTCACACGGTGGTGAGCTTCGACTTTACAATCGCCATCATTCCCGGCTGGCACAGCACGATTTTTCCTCCCTATTTCGTTGCCGGCGCCATCTATTCGGGCTTCGCGATGGTTCTGACACTGGCCATTCCCATTCGGCGGATCTACCACCTCGAAGATTTGGTCACTGAGCGCCATCTGGACATCATGGCCAAGGTGATGCTGGCCACAGGCCTGATCGTAGCCTACGGCTATATTTCGGAAACGTTTATGGCCTTCTACGGCGGAAGCGAGTACGAGTACTACATGATGATGAACCGCCTGGCAGGGCCCTATGCCCGGCTGTACTGGTTGCTGATATTCTGCAACCTCCTGCTACCACAGTCACTTTGGTCCCGCCGCCTGCGTCGCAACATTCTCTGGCTGTTTTTCATTTCGCTGGTCGTAAACATGGGAATGTGGCTTGAGCGGTTCGTGATCGTCGTGGTCAGCCTGCACCGCGACTTCGTTCCATCCTCGTGGGCGATGTACTACCCCACCAGGTGGGACTGGGCGACCTATCTGGGGACCTTCGGGTTGTTCTTCTTCTTGTTCTATCTCTTCCTACGTTTCCTGCCGATGATCTCGATCGTCGAAGTGCGGGCGCTCGTGCACGAAACGAACGAAGAGAAGGTACATACGTAGGCGGGTAGCCAATAGCCCATGGCGCAGATTTTTCATCGCAGCACGAATCTGATCTCGCGCTTGAGCATCTACGGCGCGGTCATCATCGTCGCCGTGCTGGCCTTCGCGCTGTATGACCTGGCGCTCTCGTCTTGGTACACGCAACAGCACATGAAGCTGCAGCAACCGGTCCCCTTCAGCCATCGCCACCATGCGGGCGAACTCGGGATCGATTGCCGCTATTGTCATAGCAGTGTTGAGACCTCATCCTTCGCGGGCGTTCCGCCGACGCAAACCTGCATGACCTGCCATTCTCAGATTTGGACAAACGCCTCGATGCTCGAGCCGGTCCGCGCCAGCTATCGCGACAATACTTCGCTTGAATGGCAGCGCGTCAATGCGCTGCCGGACTTCGTCTATTTCGACCATAGTATTCACGTTGCCAAGGGCATCGGCTGCACGAGTTGTCATGGTCAGATTGCCGAAATGCCGCTGACCGAGCGCGCCGGTACGCTATACATGTCGTGGTGCCTGGATTGCCACCGCGCGCCGGAGAAAAACATCCGGCCCAAATCGGAAGTCTTCAACCCTTTTTACGCGCCGCCTTCAAACACGCATCCGGTTCAGTTCGAGGGTGTCTACTACACCGACCAGGCCTCGCTCGGACGTCGACTGACGGCGGAATACAAAATTCAGCCGCTCAAGACTTTGCAATCTTGTTCCACTTGTCACCGGTGAAGATGAAACGATGAGCGAAAACGAGACACCGAATAATTCAGGCGATCTGGCCAGGGCGCGGGCCAAGCTGTCTGCTCCCGACGCCCCGCGCTTCTGGCAGAGCATCGAGGAGTTGGCCAATACCAAGTCGTTCCGCAATTTCCTCGAGAACGAGTTTCCTGCAAACGGGGAGTCTGATCGGAAGACCTTCCACATCGACCGTCGCAACGTGTTGAAACTGATGGCTACTTCCGCCGCCATGGCCGGAATGAGCGCCTGCACGAAGCTCCCCAGTGAGAAAATCGTTCCCTACGCGCATCCACCGGAAGAAATCATTCCCGGCCGCCCGCTTTACTATGCGACTTCATTCCCCTATCACGGGGTATCGACGGGCGTGCTGGTTGAAAGCCACATGGGCCGTCCGACCAAGATCGAAGGCAATCCCGAGCATCCCGGCAGCCAGGGCGGGACCAGCGTCTTCATGCAGGCCTCGATCCTCAACATGTACGATCCTGACCGCTCACAATCGGTTCTTCACGAGGGGCGGGTCAGTACATGGGACGACTTCGCGGCGGCCGTGGGCAATGCGCGGACGCGTTTCATGCCGACGGGAGCTGGGCTGCGGATTTTAACCGGCACGGTCACCTCGCCGACGCTCGCCTTCCAGATCCAAAACCTGCTGAAGCAATTCCCACAGGCCAAGTGGCACCAGTGGGAGCCATGCGATCAAGACAACGTTCGCGAAGGCGCGCGCCTGGCGTTTGGCCGGTACGTGAATACGGTCTACCATTTCGAGCAGGCGGACGTCATTGTTTCCCTCGACGCCGATTTCCTGGTGAATGGTTCGGCATCGGTTCGCTATGCACGGGATTTCGCCAGGCGCCGCGATCTGGGGGCTGGCGCGTCGTCCAATCTCAATCGACTGTATGTCGCCGAGAGTATGCTCACCAGCACCGGCGCGGTCGCCGATCATCGCCTGGCCCTGCGTTCTTCGGACATCGACGATCTGGCCAGGCAGCTGGGTGCGGCTCTAGGCGTGCCAGTGCCTCCCAGCGCCAACGCCAGCGCAAGGATTCCGTCCGGTTGGGTGGCCGCCCTATCGCGGGATCTAGGGGCGCACCAAGGCCGAAGCATCGTCATCGCCGGAGAGCAACAGCCGCCTTTCCTACACGCCCTGGCGCACGCGATCAACGATAAACTCGGGAACATCGGGAAAACGGTCACCTACACCGAGCCGATCGAAGCCGGACCGGTCAACCACCTGGACTCCCTTCAGGAACTTGTCGCCGACTTGCGGTCCGGGGAGGCCCAACTGCTTTTGGTTCTTGGTGTAAATGCGGCCTACAACGCGCCGGCCGACCTCGAATTCGAGTCAGCCATTCGCAATGCGATTGCCGCCAACACACTGAGGCTTTTCATCCACTCCGGGCTGTACAACGACGAAACGGCTGAGTACGCGCATTGGCACGTTCCTGCCGCCCATTACCTGGAATCTTGGAGCGACGGTCGAGCCTACGACGGCACGATTGGCATCATGCAGCCGCTCATCGCGCCGCTCTACGACGGCCATTCGGCGCACGAGATCCTCGCGCTGTTCACCGGGGACGTTGAGACTTCGCCACACGATCTGGTTCGCGGCTATTGGCAGGGCCGGCGTTCTGAAAAGGGCAAAGCCTTTGAAGATTTTTGGGAGACTTCGCTGCATGACGGCGTGATGGCTAATACTGCGCTGAGTGCGATCTCCCCTCCCCTTCGCGCGGATTTTGCCAGCCAGGGTGGTGGACAGACGCTGGGCGATCCCCGTGCGCTCGAAGTCGTTTTCCGGCCCGATCCCTCGATCGACGACGGTGAATACGCCAATAATGGATGGCTACAAGAAACACCGCGGCCAATCACACGAATCACCTGGGACAACGCCGTACTGATCAGCCCTGCGACCGCCGCCGAGCGCAATCTCGGGACGGGAAGTTACCTCGTTCTTCGTCTCGGCGACCGTCAGGTCGAAGGGGGCGTCTTTGTGGTTCCCGGCCACGCCGATAATTCCATCACCCTTCATCTCGGCTACGGCCGGCGGCGATCCGGCACAGTCGGCAACGGCCCGGGCTTCAACGCCTATCGGCTAAGGACTTCGTCGGCTCGCTGGATTGCACGCGGGGTGGAGATCGAAGCGACCGGCAAGTCCTACTCATTCGCCTCCATCCAGTTTCAGTACACCATCGATTTTGAGGGTCATCAGGCCGACGAGGAAAGCGTGCAGGCGTTCAACGAGCACCGCGACCTGGTGCGCATCACTACGATGGAGGAGTTCCAGAAGGATCCGAATTTTGCGCGCAATCCGGAACTTGAAGAAAACATCACCCTCTACCCCAAGGTAGCTTATGACGGCTATGCCTGGGGCATGTCGATTGATCTGAACCGCTGTATCGGTTGCAACGCCTGTGTGACCGCCTGCGTGGCGGAGAACAACATTGCCGTGGTAGGTAAAGATCAGGTGGCGCGCGGCCGCATCATGCACTGGATTCGCATCGACACCTATTTCCAGGGTGGTCTGGACAATCCCGGCACCTACTTCGAGCCCATGCCCTGCATGCAGTGTGAAAACGCTCCCTGCGAATACGTTTGCCCGGTAGGCGCTACCACGCACAGCTCGGAGGGCTTGAACGACATGGTTTACAATCGCTGCGTGGGCACGCGGTACTGCTCGAACAACTGCCCGTACAAGGTCCGCCGCTTCAATTTCTTTCTTTTCTCCGATTACACGACGCCCAGCCTTTTCGGCGTGCGCAACCCCAATGTTACGGTGCGCAGCCGAGGGGTGATGGAAAAGTGCACCTATTGCGTGCAGCGTATCAACGCGGCCAAGATCCGAGCAGAGGAAGAGGATCGCACTGTCGGCGACGGCGAGATTGTAACCGCCTGCCAGGGGGCTTGCCCCACCGAAGCCATCGTTTTTGGTGACATTAACGATCCGAACAGCCGGGTTTCGAAGCTGAAAGCGCAGTCGCGGAACTACGGCTTGTTAGAAGACTTGAACACCCGCCCGCGCACCACCTATCTCGCGCGTGTGCGAAATCCAAACCCGGAGATTGCTGGCTAAGAGGCCAAAGGCATTGGCAAGATGAACCGCAGACGAATCTATGGACTGATGGCCGAATTCGAAACGCCCGAGGAGGTGCTCGCCGCAGCCAACCGCACTCGCGCCGCAGGCTACCAGCGCATCGATGCCTTCACGCCGTTCCCGGTCGAGGGCCTTGCCGAGGCGGTCGGTTTTGAATGGACGGCGGTGCCCATCATCGTGTTCTGCGGCGGTCTGCTGGGCGGCCTGACCGGCTTCGGCATGTGCTTTTACGCCAACGTGATCAGCTATCCGTGGGTTGTGGGAGGAAAACCGTCCAACAGCTGGCCGATGTGGATCCCGATCACATTCGAACTGACCATTTTGGGGGCTGCGCTTTCCGCGGTGATCGGCATGCTCGCCCTCAACCGGCTGCCCACGCCTCATCACCCGATGTTCAATGTCGAGCGATTTGCGCTGGCCTCCACGGACCGCTTTTTCCTGTGCATCAAGGCGCGTGACAAGCGATTCGATTTGCAGCAAACCAAGGCCTTTCTCCAGGATTTGAAGCCGCATGGTGTATATGAAGTTGAGGACTGAATTCAGGTCGGTGATGGCAGCGAAAGGCGATCACGCATGCGTCCGAGGGGTACGGGCTCTGGCCCTAGTCGCCCTGCTTTTCTCCGGCTGCCGTCTCGATATGCACGTTCAGCCCAAGTACTTGCCGTATACAGCGACGACCTTCTTTCCGGACGGCCGCTCGGAGCGCCCCGTCGTCCCTGGAACGGTGGCGCGCGGTCAGTTGCGCACAGACGAGTTGTTCTACACGGGCCGCGAAAACGGCGTGACCGTGGATAAACTTCCGTTTCCCATCACACGGGGCGACCTTGAGCGCGGCCGCGAACGCTTCGACGTCTACTGCACGCCCTGCCACGACTACACGGGCAGTGGCCGCGGCATGATCGTTCAGAGAGGGTTCCCCCAGCCGCCTTCCTATCATATTCAGCGCCTCCGCGATGCCCCCGTCGGTCATTTCTATGAAGTGATCACCAACGGCTTTGGTGCCATGTACAGCTACGCGGCCCGCGTCGAGCCCGCCGATCGTTGGCGCATTGCCGCCTACATCCGCGTTCTTCAATTGAGCCAGAACGCCAAGATCGACGACGTGCCGCCATCGGAAAGGCAAAAACTGGGCCCGAGCGCATCGGCCGAGCGAGCGGCACCGAGCGAGCAAACGGGGCAAGCGCAATGAGTGCGTCGCCAGCAACCCGACCGGAGATCCAGCGCGCCCAGAAGCGTGCTCTGACGGTCGGCCTACTCGGCGCCATCCTCGCCGTCCTGTGGGGCTTTCTCGAGGCGCGCCGCGGGCATGGCTGGGACAGCTTCTTTCACTCCTATCTTTTCGCCTACGTCTTCATCGTCTCACTTCCCCTTGGCAGCCTGGGATTTTTGATGCTGCATCACCTGACGGGTGGTCCGTGGGGACTGCCCATCCGCCGGATTCTAGAGGCCAGTACGCGAACGCTGTGGATCTCGGCAGTGTTGTTCCTCCCTATTCTGATCGGCCTCTCGCACACCTTTCCCTGGACCAAGCCGGGGGTGATTCCAGACGACGCGGTCAACCATTTCAAGCGCGTCTACTTGCAGCCGGGATTCTTCATTACGCGCTACGTCATTTACTTCGCAATTTGGGTGATCATCGCCCATTTCTTAAACAAGTGGTCTGCCCAACAGGACCGCACCGCCGACGTGGGCCTGATGTACAAGATGACCGCTTTGTCGGGGCCGGGCCTCGTCATTTGGAGCCTTACGGTGGGCGCCGCGGCAGTCGATTGGGTCATGTCTCTTGAGCCCAAATGGTACTCCACGATTTGGGGAATGCTCTTCATGGTGATCATGGCTCTTGCGGGATTCACATTCTCGCTGGTAGTCCTGAGAACCCTTTCCCATGACGAGCCGCTGAAGGATTGCGTACGCTCGAAGGACTACAACGATCTCGGAAATCTCGTTTTGACGTTTACGCTGCTCTGGACGTACATGGCCTTTTCGCAGTTCTTGATTATCTGGTCCGGCAATTTGAAGGACGAGATTCCGTGGTATTTGATTCGTGTGCGTGGGAATTGGGGGGGTGTGGCCGTGGTGCTACTGCTCTTCCATTTCTTCCTGCCCTTTTTCGTCTTGTTGCAGCGGCGGGTGAAGAGAAGGCTTTCCACGCTCTCCGTGGTGGCCGCCTGGATGTTGGCTTTAAGCCTGGTGGATATCTATTGGCTAGTGGTGCCCGCATACGAGCCGAACGGCCCCGAGTTTCACTTGCTGGATATCCTGGCGGTCCTTGCGCTCGGCGGACTGTGGCTAGCGGCCTTCTACGTCCAGCTCAGGAGGCTACCGCTGCTTCCTTTCCAGGACCCGCGGTTCCGAGCGTTTTTAGAGCATCCGCCGATGGAGCATCAGCATGGCGACTAACGAACCGCACGGCCAAGAACCGCCCGTGGATCGCGGCTTGGGCTATGAGCCGCGCGATGCGAGTATCAAGGGGTTGTTGCAGTTTGCCTTCTGGATGGCCGTCGTATTGGTCATCACGCTGTTTTCTATGAGAGGGTTGTTCGATTACATCAAGAAGGCCCAGCCGCTCGGACCGACCTCCTCGCCTCTAGTCAAAGAGGGGCAGCGTGTGCTTCCGCCGAGCCCGCGCCTACAGGTACATCCGCATCAGGAGCTGGCGGACTACTGTGCCGAACAGCAGAGGGATGTCAATTCCTATGGTTGGCTAAATCAGCAAGCAGGCGTGGTTCACATCCCGGTTGATCGGGCCATCGACCTGATTTTGGCCAAGGGGCTGCCTACCCGGGCTAGCAACGAACGACCGGCAGGCGCGCCGAGGGTCGAGCCGCCCATGGTTGCAGGCGAAACCGACGTGGAGGGCCAGTGCGGTTACCTCACAGAGCCAGAGCCAAAGGCCCAGATGGAAAGCGCGCCGTCGAAGTGAGAGATCCGTTTCAGGTCGAGGAGAAAGAGTCAGCCCCTGAGATGAAGAAAGCCACAAGAACACCAGTCAATCGACGATCCCGCTCGTTAGCGCGGTGGCGGATGGTTATGGCGCTCGGCGTGATATTCATCGGTTATGCGGCCAGCACGCGGGCGCAATTCACCGACCCGGAGCAAACCATCGGGGTGCGCCCCGAGCTTCTCAAGCAAGTCGGAGTCGAACAAAAGCTCCATAGCTTGATTCCGCTCGATCTGGTATTTCGCGATGAGCACGGCAAGAGCGTCGCGCTTGGCCAATACTTCAACGACCGGCCCGTAATTCTTACGCTGGTTTATTACAACTGCCCCATGCTCTGCACGCAAGTGCTGAATGGCCTCGATCGCAGCCTTGAGCAGATTCCCCTGAGCGTCGGACGAGATTTTGACGTCGTGACGGTGAGCATTGACCCGACCGATCAGCCGTCGCTCGCCGAAGCCAAGCAAGCGGTTTATCTTGGAATGTACAACCGGCCGGGAGCCGAGCAAGGCTGGCATTTCCTGACTGGCCAGGAATCTGCCATTAAGCAATTGGCAGCCGCAGTCGGATTCCGCTACGCCTATGACCCCGATTCAAAGCAGTACGCGCACGCGAGTGTGATCATGCTGCTGACAGCGGATGGAAAACTGTCCCGCTATTTTTACGGGGTCACTTATCCAGCGCGCGACCTGCGTCTCGGGCTGGTGGATGCCTCCCATGGGAAAATAGGCTCGCCGGTCGATCAGGTCTTGCTCTTCTGCTATCACTACGACCCGCACACGGGCAAGTATGGACTACTGATCTCCCGGATCGTTCAACTGGGCGGGCTGGCCACGCTCTTAATTGGCGGAATTTTGCTGATC
>Ga0126373_10001025_pt1 | contig 19400 bp, 7 predicted proteins | sample PanSoiMetPlot_11_FD_92545 | JGI IMG/M metagenome (GOLD analysis project Ga0126373, IMG submission 92545) | Tropical forest soil microbial communities from Panama - MetaG Plot_11 | ecosystem: Environmental > Terrestrial > Soil > Tropical forest > Bulk soil | place: Panama | collected 2016-02-17 | reverse complement strand
TTGAGTGCCGCCAAAGCCGGTTCCGTTAATCACGACCTGGCTGCCTACTGATCCCGTGGTTGCAGAAACTCCAGTTATCGCTGGAGCGGGCGTGGCCGCAGAATTCACCGACACGCTGTCAAACGTGGCTGTGGCTGTAGAAGCAGTGGTTCGATTGCTGACCGCCAGGCCGACATACACGCTTGGCACCATGCTCACCGTCTGGCTCGTCCCCAATTGCACCCAGTTCACTCCATCGGCGGAACCGAACATCGTGAACACATTTCCGCCGCGGGTCAGCTTAATCCAATACGGCAAGGTGACGCTCCCCACCGACGCGTAGGAACTGCTCGTTCCTGTGGTTGTCCGCTCGGTCCACAACAGCTGTGACGAGGAGTCAAACAAGTAGAAATGATTCGCGCCTGGGTTCAGTGTTTCGCGGATCATGACGCCCGCTTGAGCCGCACTGCTTCCCTCGACGCTTAGCACGCGCGCTACGATTGTGCCGTCTCCGGTGAGCGGCTGGTACACAAAGTGGAAGCTGTCGGCGCTAGTGATCATCGTCCCTGAACCGGCGCCAGACACCGCGAACGTTCCGTTGGAGTAACTGGCGCTGCCGGCCACGCCCACGGAGCCGATATCGCCATCCGACCAAACCGATGGCAGAGGCAAGATGACTTGAGTCACCGTCAGATTAACCGTAGCGGAGCTGGTAAGGCCAAGCGAGGAGCCTGTGACCGTTACGGCCACGGTTCCCGTGGCCGCGGTGGCGCTCGCGGTCAGTGTCAGCGAACTTGTGGTGGTTGTGCTGCTGGGGTTGAACGAAGCGGTTACGCCATTAGGCAGGCCAGCAGCGGACAGACTGATCGTGCCATTAAAACCGCCTTGCAGCGCAACGGTGATGGTGCTCGCGCCACTCGCCCCCTGCGGAACCGTCAATCCAGTTGGCGCAGCCGAGATGGTGAAGCTTCCCTGAGCATTCACGATAAGAGAAATGGTTGCGGTGTTCGTCAAGCTTCCCGAGGTACCCGTTATAGGGACCGGGAAAGTTCCAACCGCGGCGGTGCCGGCTGCGGTCAGGGTTAGCGTGCTCGTGGTACCCGTGGTGCTGGGATTAAACGACGCTGTCACACCAGCGGGCAGGCCGGAAACGGATAAGCTGACGTTTCCATTGAAGCCAAATTGCGGAGTAATGGTGATGGTGTTTGTGCTGCTCGTTCCTTGCGTCATCGTCATGCTGCTCAGAGATGTCGAGAGAGAGAAGTTCGGCGATGGAGGAGCAGGCGTAGTGAGGGAAACATTGTCAAAAGCAGCAGTGGCCAAAGAAGACGTGTTGCGATTGCTTACCGCCAGACCCACATACACATTTTGAGCCATGCTCACTGTTTGGCTGGCACCCAACTGAGTCCATGTCGTGCCATTCGGTGAGCCGTACATCGTGAATGCGTTCCCGCTTCTCACTAACTTCAGCCAGTTTGGAGGCGTCGCGCTTCCCAATGATGTGTAAATGCTGCTTGCTCCCGCGGTGGTGCGCTCGGTCATCAATAGCGACGGGGAGTAGTCGAAGAGATAGACGTGATTCGCACCAACACCGAGCGTCTCGCGAATCATAATGCCCACTTGGGCCGCGCTGCTGCCTTGCACGCTCACCACTCGCGCTACAATCGTTCCGTCGCCGGCGAGCGGTTGGTACACGAAATGGAAGCTGTCGGCGCTGGTGATCATCGTCCCATTGCCCGCTCCTGCCACCGTGAAGACGCCGTTGGCGTAGCCCGCGCTCCCCAAGACGCCCACCGCGCCTACATCCTGGTCCAGCCAGGAAGCTGGCAACGGCTGCGAAGTAACCGTGAAACGAATAGCATTGCTGTCGTTCATGCCGGGAGCGACCGATACAAGCATCGGGCCCGTCGTCGCGCCAGCCGGAATCGTTATTGTTATCGACGTGTCGCTCCAACTGTTGATGGTCACTGCCCCGCCGTTCAGCAGCACTGCGCTGCCTCCTTGGGTGGCGCCGAAACCGGAACCCGAGATCACCACTTGGCTTCCGATCGATCCTGTGGTCGCGGAAACCGCGGTAATCAACGGCGCCGGCGCGGACGCGGAGTTCACGGACACGCTATCGAAAGTCGCAGCGGCCAAAGAAGCGGTGTTCCGATTGCTCACTGCCAATCCCACGTACACGCTCTGGGCCATCGCGACGGTTTGGCTGGTTCCCAGCTGCGTCCAGTTCACGGCATCAGAGGAGCCGTACATGTTGAAGATGTTTCCGCTTCGCGTGAGCTTGATCCAATTGGGCAGCGTCGCACTTCCAACCGACTGGTAGGAGCTGCTGCTGCCTGTGGTGGTTCGCTCAGTGGCCAAAATCGAAGTGGAGTAGTCAAACAAGAAAACGTGATTGGCGCCCGCCGTGAGTGTCTCGCGAATCATAATGCCCGCTTGCGTAGCGCTGCTCCCCTGCACGCTCAGCACGCGCGCGACAATCGAGCCATCGCCAGAAAACGGCTGGTAGACAAAATGGAAGCTATCGGTGCTGGTAATCATCGTCCCAGAGCCGGCTCCAGATATGGTGAAAGTTCCACTCGCGTAGCTTGCGGCGCCTGGCACACCAACCGAGCCGACGTCTCCGTCAGACCAGACCGATGGAAGTGTTGGAAGCACGCGGATGGTGAGAGAGATCGTGGTGGTCTTGGTCAGCCCGCCCGATGTGCCAGTTACAGTGACCGTGACCGTTCCCGTGGTTGCGGTGCTGTTAGCTGTCAGCGTCAATGTGCTTGTCCCGGTGGTGCTGGCGGGACTGAACGCGAGCGTCACGCCGCTAGGCACACCTGAGGCCGAGAGAGCGACGCTGCCATTGAAGCCGTTGAGCGGATTTACCGTGATCGTGCTCGCGCCGCTAGATCCTTGTGCGATGGTCAAACTAGTTGGAGAGGCCGAGAGCGTGAAGTTTGGCGGAGCATTCACCGTCAAAGAAAGGCTCGTCGAGTTCGTCAAACTGCCGGCGGTGCCAGTGATGGTCACGGTGGCCGTGCCAGTTGTCGCGGTACTGCTTGCCGTCAAAGTCACTGTGCTGGTGGCAGTGGTGCTTGTGGGATTGAACGACGCGGTCACACCCGTAGGCAATCCGGAGACAGACAGGCTTACACTACTATTGAAACTGTTGAGTGCATTGACCGCGATGGTGCTGGCTCCACTGGCTCCTTGGACAACGGTCAAGCTGCTTGGCGATGCGGAGAGCGTGAAGTTCCCTTGAGGAGTCACTGTCAAAGAGAAGGTCGTGCTGCTCGTCAAACTGCCCGATGTTCCCGTAAGGGTCACGGTGAAATTGCCAGTGGCTGCCGCGCCGCTAGCGGAGAGGGTCAATACGCTGCTCGAAGTTGCTGGGTTCGTCCCAAAGGTGGCACCAACGCCGCTCGGCAAACCGGACGCCGTCAGAATGACGCTGCCGTTGAAGCCGTTCAGAGGATTGATCGAGACAGTGGTAGAACCGGAAGTCCCTTGCAGAATGGTCGCGTTGGAAGGAGAAGCCGAGAGAAGGAAACCTGGTTGCGTTGAGGACGAGGGCCAGTTGTTGACCAAGTTGGCGGCGTTTACGGTGCCGATGCCCGTGGCAAAGTCCCAGCCCGTAGTCGTGCCAAAGGCTGGTGCAAACAACGTATCGGAAGTAGAGAGTACGCCAACGGACCCGCCACCGAGATAACAGTTGGGACCGGTGCAATCCACGTCCATATCGCCCATGGTCACATCGTAGAAAATGCATTCCTGGCCAACGGCATTTCCATTATTCGAATTGCAGGAACTGCTGCCGCTCGAACCGTACTCCGCAGCCGCCAGCTGGTAGTAAACGGGACCAGGATTGCCCTGTGGGCCTCCAGCCTTTTGGTTGATGAGGGCCTGAATGCCCGCCATGATGGGTGAAGCGAAAGAAGTTCCGCCCGCTCCCGACCAGGCGCTGGGATCTGAGCCACAAACAGCTCCGCCATTCTTGGTATCGGACCAGCAGAAGACGTAGAAGTGACTCCACAAGCCGTCCGCAGCGAACAGAGAAACGTCCGGAGTATCGCGCACACCATCGTTGGGATTGCCGAACACGGATTGCCACGATGGTTTGGGCCAACCCACGCAAGTGCCACTGACAACACCGCTGATGGATGGAGTGCCGGTCGCGCATTGGCTGGGGCCACCACCGCCAGCAACGGTAGTTTGCAAAAGCGAGCCGATGGTGGGGTCATTGCACAAACTCGAAGAGCCGTAAGTGACGTTGTAACCCTCATAAGCCGAAAGGAGCTGACCCGCGCAAGAGTCATTCCAGGGAATCTCAGGTACATAAGAAAGCGCCGAACCAAACACCGAAGTGTTGCTGGAGTTCCAATACGTTGCATTGGTGCCCGAATAGGTGTCGCTAAAGTCGGTGCCGCCGACGGCTACGTTGTTTGGCGTGGAAGCGAAGGCGTTGACCGCGATGCCCTGAGTGGCGACGGCAACGCTATTGTCACAACCGGCTGCACCGCTGTCGCCCGCTGCAACAAACACGGAGACGCCCTCAGCCACAGCCTGTTGATAAGCGGAATTGTAAGAAGCATTGGCGGCCGCGCCATTGACCGTCTCGCACTGGCCATAGCTGATGCTCATGATGGACGGCGGTAGAGAGCTGGCATTGATCAAGTTTTGAAGAGCGATGAGGCCGCCAAAAGTCGTCGTGGTATTCGCGCAAGCAGCCATTTCAATAGCGGCGCTGGGGGCGGAGGCACTGGCCCATTCGGCGTCAAGGATGGCTTCTGCATCGTCAGGGGAAATGACGCCCGGAGCGCCGCAATTGTTGCCGGGTTGCGAAGGAGGTGCGGGAGGATGAAGTTGCGTGAAGGAAGCTGAAGTGTAACCAGAAAGACCAAGGGTCGATCGGAAACTGCTCCAGTCTGCCGCACTAAAGACGTCAGTGTCTTCAATGAGCACGATGGTCTGGCCCTGGCCAGAGATGCCGGCGTTGAAAAGTGGGTTCAAATTGTAGATTTTGGCTAGGTCCGCTGGGACAACCGCGTAAGTAGTGCCACCTAATGGGTCGGGGAAAGTGAATTGCGGGCGGGCCTGACGCATCTTGTGCATGGTGCGGGGCCGGAAATCGTGCAGAGAAACAATGCCTGCGATGACAGGCGCAAGTGCGGCGGGGATTTGCGCGTCGCTGACATTGGCAACGTGCTTCTCGCCCTTGACGACAAGATGGTGAATTTCTGTCTGGAAGGCTTGGCGCACTTGAGCGGCGGTACCGGAAAAATCGATGAGCATGCCGCTGGGATAAACCACGTTGACGCGCAAGCCGTGAGACTCAAGCCAAGATGTGACGGCGTCGAGATCGGACTTGGCCACCCCGAATCTTTCGCCGAACTCTTGCGCCGTAAGCCAGTGATGGAAATTGGGTGAACCTGAGGTATGGAGTTCATCGAGAAATTGCTGCAGAGCCTGCTCTTGTTCCGGAGACCGTTTCAATTGCAGAAGCATGTGCTCCATCGCGAAATTTTCAGCGACGGGGCCGCGGTCGTTTGCAAAGACAGCTTCGGGGCGCGTGTTGCCGCGCAGGGCGACGCGATTTGCTTCATCAATGCCTGGCGTGATTCGCGGGCGAGCGTGCGCGCCGGATTGCAATTGAGCGAAAACAGAGGGCACGACCGTCAGGACGGTGAGAAAAACAACGGCGACGAACCCGGTCTTGCGAAACATGGGTCTCCTTCTTAAGCTAAGGCTTGGCCCAGACACGTCTCGGCCTTGACCGCGGGAAGAAGGGCAGCCCTCCGACAGGAAGGTGCGAGTCTGCAGAGGGAATACTCGATGGCAGGGTCCCCATGAGCCGAGAACTCCTCCCAGGACGTGCTACCCCGGATTGAGAACGAGAAGCGACCTATCGAAGTGCAACTTCGGTGAGTAAATAAGTAGCTGAATTGGAATGCAAAAGCAACGGCCAGAGGGACAGGTTTGGGTCAGCGGGCCGCGCGGTTAGGTCGATAGTTGTGTCCGAGCAGTGAGAAGTGTACGATACACAAAACTCGGCCAAGACGGACTTCTGTGGATCCTGCCTTTGTCCCTTGGATGGCCGGGAAATGTTAGCGGCATCAGTCCCTAGAACCCACACAACCAGGAGAAAGACTCATGTTGCGAATCAACGACGAAGCGCCCAATTTCACTGCGGAGACCTCCGAAGGCACCATCAATTTTCACGAGTGGATCGGCAGCGGCTGGGCCATTTTGTTCTCTCATCCCAAGGACTTTACTCCCGTGTGCACCACCGAGCTGGGTTACATGGCCGGACTGCAGCCGGATTTCACGAAGCGGAATTGCAAGATTATCGGTTTGAGTGTGGACCCCGTGACCAGTCACAGCAAATGGGCCGTGGACATCGAGGAAACACAGGGACACAAGGTGAACTACCCGATAATCGGCGACCCGGAACTGCAGGTTGCAAAGCTTTATGACATGTTGCCTGCAGACGCGGGCAACAGTTGCGAAGGACGAACAGCTGCAACGAACGCCACCGTGCGAACCGTGTTCGTGGTTGGTCCCGATAAAAAGATCAAGCTAATGCTCAGCTACCCAATGAGCACCGGCCGCAATTTCGACGAAGTGCTGCGCGTGCTCGATTCGATCCAGCTCACTGCGAAGCATCAGGTTTCGACACCCGTGAATTGGAAACCCGGTGAAGACGTCATCATCAGCGGAAGCGTTTCGGACGATGACGCCCGGAAAAAATACCCCGGCGGCTGGAAAGCGCCTCGGCCTTATATAAGAATTGTCCCTCAGCCCCAGTAGCGTAGTGCGAACGAGGACGGTGCAGGGTGATTTTCAAACAGTTCTATCTACCGTGCCTGGCGCACGCTTCTTATTTGATTGGGGACGAGGCCACTGGCACAGCTGCCGTCGTTGATCCGCAGCGAGACACCGACCAGTACACCGCGTTTGCGGCCGAGCACGCGCTCCGAATTAAGCACGTGTTTCTGACGCATCTTCATGCGGATTTTGTCGCCGGGCACCTGGAGCTGCGCGATCGGGTGGGAGCAGCAATCTACCTAGGGGCCGCGGCCAAAGCAGGATATGCGTTTACCCCTCTTCACGACGGTGATTGTGTCGAATTCGGCCGGGTAAGCTTGAAGGCGCTCGAGACTCCTGGCCACACGCCGGAATCGATCTCGGTCCTGGTTTTTGACCTGAACGCCAGCAACACCCAGCCCCACGCCGTGCTCACGGGAGACACTTTGTTTATCGGAGACGTTGGTCGTCCCGACCTGCGCGCGGCGTTAGGCTGGTCGGCAACAGAACTGGGCAGCCTGCTGTTTGATTCCCTGCACAAGAAGTTACTCCCGTTGCCTGATGCGAGCCTGGTGTATCCGGCACATGGCGCGGGTTCGTTGTGCGGAAAAGCTATCAGCAAAGAGACGGTGTCCACGCTCGGCGAACAACGGCGGTTGAACTATGCGCTGCAGCCCATGAGCAAGGAAGCGTTCATCCAGGTGGTGACGGCAGACCAACCTGAAGCTCCGCCCTACTTCACCTATGATGCAGTCCTGAACAGCGAAGAGAGGCCCACGCTGGACGAAGCGCTGGCGCGGGGGCTGAAACCGTTAACGCTTAATGAGGTGCTTGAGCTAAAGGCAAAAGGAGCGCAGATCCTCGACACTCGCGATCCGGACGAGTTTGGCGCTGCGCACATGGCGGGCGGCATCAACATCGGGCTTGGTGGGCAATATGCGACTTGGGCCGGAACCATGCTCGATCGCAAGCACCCGATCGTGATCATCGCCGTGCCTGGACGTGAAGCTGAATCAGCCATCCGGCTTGGCCGCATCGGGTTCGATCACGTTGCCGGATATTTGCAGAACGGGTTGCACAGTCTCGAGTCGCGGCCTGAACTCATAGCGATCACGGAACGTCTGAGCGCGCCGTTTGCCTCGGAACTCCTGTCGTCGAGCCAGCCACCGCTGGTAGTTGACGTTCGCACCCCGCGCGAGCGCGAACAAAAGCACATAGGCGGGAGTCTGAGCATTCCCCTCAATCGCTTAACGGAAAACCTGGAGAGGCTGCCAAAGAACCGTTCGCTTCTGGTCTATTGCGCCGGCGGCTACCGCTCATCCATTGCGGCGAGTCTGCTCCAAGGCAGTGGATTTGATTCCGTCGGTGAAATTGCCGGCGGCATTGCGGCGTGGGAAGCCGCAAAATTGCCAGTCCTCCATGGCGAAGCTTAGGAGTTCGGAAGCAAACCTGTTCAATTCTGCTTCTGCGCATTTTTCTTGGTCAAATCGCAGAGCATGTCTGAGTGGATGTTGAGGCCGATGTTAGTCATGTTGTAGACGTGCTCCGTAGCGACCAGCCAGACGATTTCACAAACTTCGCGTTCTGAGTAATGGCGGCGCAACCGCAAAAACGTTTCGGGGCTCACGCTTTTTGTGTTCGTCAGCTCGGTGACATAGTCCAACGCCGCGCGCTCTGCGTCGGAGAACAAGGAACTAGTCCGGTATTGCTCCAAAGCGTCGAATTTGGCTTGATTCATCGAAGCCTTGATCGTAAACGACCGCCCAATATCAATGCAGAAAAGACAAACGTTAATCCGCGCCACTTGCTCGCGAACCAGCATGACGGGCTGTACCTTCTCTTCTGTTCTTTTGATTCTCGGCGCGATTCGATGTTACGCCCCCCCGAGGCCCGACTCATGGCCTCCACTCCTGCGACGAATGGGAGCGTCAAAACCGGACACTGTAAAAATGCTAGGCTTTTTACGCATTTTCGCTGGCTGTCTAGCCAGCAAGACGGCATGCATGGGAGAATTTCGATGCCAATATGGACCGTCCCAGAAATTTTCGCCTGTATTTCGCTTCCGCGGTGCTGGCCATTGGTGCGCTGATTGTCCTTCTGCGGGAAGATCGCCCCTCGTTTCTGCGGCCGGACCTGCACCTGTGCGCCTACGTCACGACTACCGATGGCTCCGTCGCGGTAGTGGACCTGGTTAAGCTCAAAGCCGTCGCCCACATCCCGGTAGGGCCGGGGCCTTCCGGCATGCGCGAACATCCTACGAGACCGGAAATCTTGGGGATCAGCTCCGCAGGAGGCTACGTTTGGATTCTCGATGCGCGCACATATCAGGTGAGCGCGCGCATTCCCGTGGGACCACTTCCGTACGCACTGGATTTCTCGCCCGACGGAGATCGCCTCTATACGACAACATCTGGAAACGACACCGTACTCGCGATCGATGTCCGTTCGCGAACCATTGTGGCGCGCGGTCGGACAGACCGTGAGCCGATTCTTGCGAAGGCCACGCCGGATGGTAAGTCCGTGCTGGTGGTGAACCATCGTGAAGGGTCTTTAGGGATTCATGACGCGGCAACGCTCGCGTTGCGCAGCAGTGTTCTTGTGGTGCCGCAGCCCGATGACGTCGCTGTGTCGCCAGACAGTTCCCTTGGGTTTGTAATGAGCCGGACGCAATCGAAGCTCTCTGTAGTGGACCTGAAGCGTAGCGTGCTCGTAACCAATCTTGAGCTGTCTGGAAAACCGACAGACATGCTGCTCAAGCCGGATGGTGGAGAGCTGTATGTCATTTCTCCCGAAGCACATGGGCTGCAAGCTATCAATACGTGGACGCACGAAGTGGGCGATACGATGGTGCTGGGCTCTGCTCCGACACGAGGCATACTTAGCGCGGACGCCGGCTTGCTCTATGTGTCAGACGCCGCAGCGGATCGGGTCACGCCAGTAGATATTGCAAACCGGCGGATCATCCGGGACCCGGGGAAAGGCTTTCCAATTTTTGGGAAACCGCTTCCCGCCGTAGATGACCCCGGCGCGTTGCGATTTGACCCTAATGAAACTCTGTTGCTGGCCGTGAGTCAAGGTTCCGGCGACCTTGCTGTGATTCGCGTGCGGACAAACTTTCTAGTGACGATGATTCCAGTGGGGCAGCGGCCTCAAGAGTTGGCTGTAAAGCTGTATGGGAATAAAGAAGAAACAAAATGAAGAAGTGGGGATAACCTATTCAGGAGACCACGCGAAATTTTCTTCACCAAGTAAAATATCAAGGAAACCTTCCGCCGGGAGAACATCGACAGGCAATCCGCCGTGCCATAAAGCCACACCGAGTTTCAGTTTGGTTTGTCCTTTGAGGTCGAATTGATCGCGGTGGATCGCTATTTCGAGGATGCGATCAAAAGCGGCCACCGCGACTGACTCGAGATTCAAGAGGCAAACTCGAGCCTTTTCTACGGCAAACTCCTCAATGCGACCGCGCTGCAATTTCACGACGATGACGATCTCTTCTGCAGCGCTGACCGTAATCCGAAATTCTGGATCTTCGAGTTCACTCATGGCCTCGGAAAAAGTGTCGATACGTATGCAAAAGCGGTCTTCCTCGAATCCATAGCGCATCTCGTGCAAGTAGAAGACGCGGCCGTGCATGGAGCCGCCACGGCGCTCCGGTGAATACAAACCGGCGCCTAGCCATTCGAAATACGAAGTTTCGCGGCCATCCACTGTGACACGCAAGAAGCCGGCGGGCGCGATCTGAAGCGCGTGTTCCGGGCGCCGTTTGATTGGTTTCGCAAGGTCCTCAGGCGCGACTTGACCGAGGGCGAGATAAATTCCAGTGAGGTGCTTGCGAAAAAGCGCGTCGAACTCTGCGTCGTTCGCGGTGCTGTGCTCCGGACCGAACCACCAGCACCAGTCGCTGCCCTCAGCGGCAAGAAGCGACTCATGCGCTTGCCGGAGCCCCCCCTCGGTTGGCGCATTTGGTCTTCCGTTCTTGTGCGCCTCTACAGCGCGGGCGAAAGCCTCGCGGGCATCCCATAGCAATTCCCAAGCAGTCACATCCTCGCTGTGGCCGATCCACACGTCGAAGTTAGCGTTAATCCAGGAGCCTGGAAAAATTTCGCCGGTCACCGGGATTGCTCCGGCGGAAGTAACGGCTTCGCTGCAAGTGAGCGCGCGAAAGTCAGGATCCGATTCAATGCGCCTGTAAAACTCGCGAAGGAATTCGCGTCCATTGCCCGGGTAGTATTCCCAGGCGTTCTCGCCATCGAGAAAAAGGCAAACGGTGAGCGGCTGATTGCCCGAGACCTTTTCGCCAAGCTGGCGCAAGCGCGAATGGAGATCAGCTGCCGCCGCTTTCGCTTCCATCCGGCTGTAGACGAAACCAATCAGATCCGAAAGATGGTGATCGCGAAACAGCCCGGTAATGGATTTCTCGCCCAACTGAACGCGCCAGGGTTTGAACAAACGGTCCGCATTTGCGGGAACGCCATTCGAATCACGAAAAAAGCCAACGTTCAAAGTGCGGCCAAGCACGCCTTCATCCGTGCCGAACCACTCGAAGCCTTCCTCCGCTGCGATCGTAAGGGCTTGATTGGAGACGGAGCCCTCGGATGGCCAAACGCCCGCTGGCTTCACGCCAAACGTCTTCTCATGATACTGGCGCGCAAGCTGCAACTGCTCGCGAGAGTCCTCGGGCCGGCGGAACGCGCGGCGCGGAAGTGGAGTCCCGGGATTGGCAATGCGCGCGACGTCCGAATCGCAAATAAGCGGCAAAATGGGATGATAAAACGGCGTCGTGCTGATTTCGATTTGCCCTCGCGAAGCCGCGTCGCGATAGGCGGGGAGAATCAAGCGCAAGAGTTCTTGCTGCTTCTCTCTCAGCGCAGCCTTGTCCTTCTCCGTGTAATCCTTGCCCTTCGTGGCGAGCCGGCTAATGACCTCGTTTTCTTGGAACCACGATTCTTCCATCCATGCCAGTTGCGAGAGCAATTGCAGATCGCGCCAGTCGCGCGGCGTGAATGTGACTAATGCCTGCGCGCCTCCGGCTGGACGCGACCATTCGTAAAGCTCGACAAAGCGCGGCCAACGCGACATGAGATGTTCGTGATTCACCTGGAAAGCACGAGAAAGAATCTCAGCCTTATCCTCCCGCGTCAGCCCGTCGGCAGTTTTGAAAGCAAGCGCATGCCACGGCTCGTTGAATTTACCGCTCGCGTATTCTTCGAGCTGCATCCCCAGCGCGGGAACCACGTTGAAAGTCGCGTGAAACTTCGGAAATTCGCGAAGCATCTCGACCATGCCGTAGTAATCCTTCAACGCGTGAAGCCGCGTCCAAGGGAGAACGTATCGCCCGGTTTCCGGGTCGCGATATTGAGGCTGATGCATGTGCCACAGCACAACCAGATGAATGCGATTCATTCGGCGGGTGTCCGAAAACAAGGCTGACGCAGGCGGTTTGTAGGGTTCATAGCCGTTGGCATAGACAGAATCAAAGTATACAGGCAAGAGCAGTTTGGACGAGAGCTCATGCCGCGATCCGCAACACTTCTCGTTAATCCCCGTTCATTCCCGCTATGAAGCAGAGAGAAACCGGGCGAAACTGACAGCGTGGTACACTGAACCTCCGCGTCATGCGCATTCTCGATCGTTATATCGTCCGCGAGGTATCCCGCCACGCCTTCCTCGGACTGGTCGTTTTCACGTTCGTGTTTTTAGTTCCCCGTCTGGTGCAGCTCATGGAAATTTATGTGCGCCACGTGGGCTCCGACGTAGAGATCCTGAAGTTCTTTCTTTGCATCTTCCCGGGTGTGTTTGTTTTCACGGTACCCATTGCGACGCTCCTTGGCGTCCTCCTTGGCCTTGGCCGAATGTCAGCCGACAGCGAAATCATCGCGCTGACCTCACTGGGGATCGGTCGTCGGCGCATTCTTTTTCCGGTAGGCATGCTGGCAATGGTGGGGGCGCTGCTCACACTGGCGATGACCGCGTGGCTGGGGCCAGCCGCGCTGCGCACCGTGAACTCCATCAAGGCGGACCTTGCCAGCTCTCAAATCTCGTTTCAAGTTCAGCCGCGCGTATTCGACGAGCGGTTTCCAAAAATGGTGTTGTACGTAAACGACGTATTGGCGGGCGGAATAAAGTGGCGTGGTGTGTTTGTCGCGGAGACAGGCGGAGAAGGAGCTTCGCGCGTAACGCTCGCCGACAGCGCGAGCGTGATTGCCGAGCCGAGACTGGGAAAAGTGGAGTTGCACTTGCAAGGGGGCACGACACATGAGTTTTCGCGTGAGGACGCGAATCATTATTCGGTCACGTCTTTCGGTCAGAGCGATTGGCCTATGGAGGTCAGCGCGCTCAGCTCTGCACAGCCGCGGCAACCGAGCATCCCTGAACAATCCATGCGAGAACTGGTCGCGGAGAGAAATGCGAGCTCGCGCGACGCCAGCGTAGAACTTCACACCCGCCTAGCTTTTCCCGTGGCATGCCTGGTGTTTGCTCTTGTGGCGGTGCCCCTGGGAGCACAGCCTCGACGCGGCGGACGCGCGGCCGGATCTCTCCTGGCGGTTATATTAATTGCTGCGTACTACCTTCTGCTAATTATGGGTGCAGGTCTGGCTCGGCATGGAAAGCTTTCGCCCACGGCAGGCATCTGGATGGCGAATGCGATCTTAGCGGTTCTTGCATTGGCCCTGCTCCCGAGAATGGAGCAGTTCCGCGGTGAAAGCCGCTGGTTGCGCCGCTTCGGGTATCTCACAAGGCGCTTTCGGCTGGCGCGCCGGCGAAGGGCGCAAGCGCGTGCGCGCGCCGTATCCGCGCTCGCTTCCAACGGAGAACGCGCGACGAATGAATTGCCCGTACTCTCGACGGGAAGCTTCCCGAGATTGATGGACCTCTATGTCCTGCGAAAGTTCTTCTTTTACTTCCTCGTGTTGTTAATGGTGTTCGTTTTTCTGTTTGAAGCGTTCACTTTTTTCGAGCTCTTGGATGACATCGGTCGGCGCCGCATACCTTTCGTGACCGTCAAGGACTACTTCTGGTATCTGACGCCGTACCTAGGTTACCACCTTGCGCCGCTGGCGGGGCTAATGGCGGTACTCGTGACTTTGGGAATCATGAGCAAGAACAATGAAATCGTGGCCATAAAGGCCACTGGCATCAGTCTTTTTCGACTGGCGGTGCCTCTGCTTCTGGCCGGATTGTCATTGGCGGCGACGCTGATGTTGTTGGATTACACGTATTTGCCGTACGCCAACCAGCGCCAGGATGAACTCCACAACCAGATAAAAGGGCGCCCCCCCCAAACGTATACACATCCCCAGCGATGGATTTTTGGCGAGAACTCGAAGATCTATAACTACGATGTTTTCGACCCAGAGCAAAACCTCTTTGGTGGCCTCAGCATTTTAGAGCTTGATCCTGCAAATTTTCACTTGCGGCGGAGGATTTTTGCCGCGCGAGCCCGCTGGTCCGAAGCGCAGCGTGTGTGGGTGCTGGAGAACGGATGGGTTCGCGATTTTTCCGACGGTTCGGTAGCAAAGTTCGAGACCTTCGCGGCATCCGCGCCGCCGGAACTGTCCGAGCCGCCCAGCTACTTCAACCGCGAAGTGAAGCAGGCCTTCCAAATGAACGTGGGAGAACTGGGCAACTATATCGATGGACTCCACCGGGCGGGCTTTGACGTGGCCGCGCTGATGGTGCAGTGGCAAAAAAAATGGGCCTATCCGTTGATGGCGCCCGTAAGCATGTTGTTGGCGATTCCTTTCGCCTTTCTGGTTGGAACGCGGGGCGCCATCGGGGGAGTAGCCCTCGGCGTAGGCATCGGAGTAGCCTATTGGGCGATCGCAGCTCTTTTGGAAGCCTTGGGCGGGGTGGGGCAGCTTCCACCGCTGCTGGCTGGATGGTCGCCGGACATTATTTTCCTCTTCCTAGGGTTGTACTTCTTCTTCAAAATGCCGACCTGAGCGCCTTTGTGGGCAACGTGTCTGGTTTAGCGAAGAAAGAGTTCGCGAGATTTCGCAGAAAAGCGGCTCAGCCTCCAACGAAGCCAGGTAAAGTTTTACTTTAACTGGCTTCTTTTGCTTAATTCCCTCGTTTTTGCTTTGCTTGCTTGAGTTCAACCATTACTTGAGCTGCGGCCAAACGCGCAATGGGCACGCGAAACGGTGAAGCACTGACGTAATCCATCCCCAAAGCGTGGCAGAACTTGACGCTGTCGGCATCGCCGCCATGCTCACCACAAATTCCCACCTTCAATTTTGCACGAGTCCTGCGGCCCTGTTCGATTCCCCAGCGCATCAGCATGCCAACGCCTTGTGTGTCGAGGGATTGGAACGGATCCGCCTTGAAAACACCGGCTTTTTTCTCATCCACATAGTCTGGGAGGAAGCGTCCGGCGTCGTCTCGAGAGAGTCCCATTGTAGTTTGCGTGAGGTCATTCGTGCCGAAGGAGAAAAACTCGGCAACTTCCGAGATTTCGCCGGCCATCAGCGCAGCGCGGGGAAGCTCGATCATCGTCCCGACAAGATAGTTCAGCTTGGTGCCGGACTTCTTGATGATCTCGTCCGCAACGCGGCGTGTCGCTTGTTCCAGGATCCAGAGTTCCTTTCTGTCCAAAACGAGCGGATGCATGATCTCAGGTAAAACTTTAACTCCTCCTTTTTGGCATTCAATGGCCGCCTCGATGATGGCCCGCACCTGCATGTCGAGGATTTCAGGGTACGTGATGCACAGTCGGCACCCCCGATGCCCTAGCATCGGGTTGGCCTCGTGTAGTTGCTCGACGCGGCGAGACACTACATCCACGCTAATTCCCAACTCCTTGGCCAGTTCTTCCTGTTTCTTGCGATCGTGCGGAACGAACTCGTGGAGCGGGGGATCAATCAGGCGGATGGTGACCGGAAATCCGTCCATAGCCTTGAAGATCCCGACGAAATCGCGCCGCTGGAATGGAAGAAGTTTGTCCAGTGCCTTCACGCGGGATTCTTTGTTGTCCGCCAGAATCATTTCCTGGATGGCCCGCTGCCGTTCGTGGCTTTTTTCTGGGAACTCGAAGTCCGTAAAGAACATGTGTTCGGTGCGGCAAAGGCCTATGCCCTCTGCCCCGAATTCGCGCGCCTTGCGGGCATCCTGCGGCGTATCCGCATTCGTACGAACACGAAGTTGGCGGGCTTCGTCAGCCCATTTCATGAAGATCTCATACGATTTGGGGAGCTGGGGTACAACTAACGGAAGCGCCTCTGTGTAAACCACGCCCTCGCCACCGTCGAGCGTGATCCAGTCGCCTTCGCGAACCACATGCCCGTTGGTGGACATGGAAAGCGCTTGGTAGTCAATGTCCAGTTTCTCAGCGCCCACGATGCAGCACTTCCCCCAGCCACGCGCCACAACTGCGGCATGACTTGTCTTGCCGCCTGTTGCGGTGAGGATGCCCTGTGCAACGGCCATCCCTCCAACATCTTCAGGACTCGTCTCGCGCCGGACAAGAATGACTTTCTCGCCTTTCTCCGCCCATTCCTCCGCTTTGGGAGCAGAGAACACCACGCGGCCCGCGGCAGCGCCAGGAACAGCATTGATCCCCGTAGCGAGGACTTTCGACGAAAGCAATTTTCGGTCCACCTTGGAATCGATCACCGGATAAAACAGGCGCTCGATGTCCTCGGGCTTGATCCGCAGCAGTGCTTCCTCGCGCGTGATGAGCTTTTCGTTGGCCATGTCCACGGCCATACGAAACGCGGCGGCAGGAGTTCGCTTGCCGGTGCGCGTTTGCAGCATATAAAGCTTGCCCTCCTCGACGGTAAATTCCATGTCCTGCATATCGCGGTAATGCTTTTCAAGTTTCTCGCGAACCTTCAGGAGTTGGCCGTAGACCTTGGGCATGGTTTTTGCCATTTCATTCAAGTGCATGGGCGTGCGAATCCCGGCGACAACGTCTTCGCCTTGGGCGTTCACTAGATAGTCCCCATAGAAAATCTTCTCGCCGGAGCTCGGGTCGCGGGTGAAGCAAACTCCAGTTCCAGAATTCTCACCCGTGTTACCGAAGACCATCTGCACGACGTTAACGGCTGTGCCGAGGAGTCCGGTGATTTTTTCCACGCGGCGGTAAGTGACCGCCTTCTCCGCCATCCATGAGCCGAAAACCGCGCCGATGGCTCCCCAGAGTTGATTCATGGGGTCGTCGGGGAAGTTTGTCCCCGATTTCTTACGAAAGTACTCCTTGTATTCGGCTACCAGTTCTTTCCATCCGCTCGCGGGAACGGCCGTGTCTTCCTTGATCCCGTGGCGCTCCTTCATGGCGCGCAATCGATGCTCCAGGTCTTCTTTCGACAAGCCCATCACGACAGTGGAATACATCTGGACGAACCGGCGGTAGGCATCGTAGGCGAAGCGCTCATTCTTGGTTGCGGCAGCGAGCCCAGCCACGGAACGGTCATTCAGCCCTAGATTCAAAATCGTTTCCATCATTCCCGGCATAGACCTCGCAGAGCCGGATCGCACGCTGACCAAAAGAGGGTTCTTCGGATCTCCCAGTTTTTTCTTGGTGGTGCGTTCGAGTTTCGTGACGTTGTCCGCCACCTGTTTATTCAGCTCGGATGGAAATTTCTTGTCGTGCTTGTAGTAGTAATCGCAGGCTTCGGTTGAGAGGGTGAAGCCCGCCGGTACGGGCAAGCCGATTTTGGTCATTTCGGCAAGCCCCGCGCCTTTCCCTCCCAGGAGATCGCGCCACGTGCCGTCTCCCTCGGCTTTGCCTGCACCGAAAAAATACACCCACTTTTTCACGTTTCGTCCTCGCTTCCCGTAAATTATTTCGGCTTTAATTGTATAGCCGCGGAACTTCTTGTTTGGCCCAGAAATAAAATGTCGGCACGCCGACGTTGACTGATTTTTCCAAGTTAAAGTAAAACTTTAACTCGTGCTACCGCTCTTCTCCACCAATCTCGGAGAAGTCCGCAATGGTGGTGAACTCGCCCAGCAACTGCGCAAGCAAGGCAAGGCGATTCTTCCGTACCTCTTCCTTCTCGGCCATCACCATCACTCCATCAAAAAACTTGTCTACTACCGGACGCAAGTTCGCGATCGCCTCCAGTGCCTCTTGATACTTCCCTCCGCGCTTAAGCGATTGCACCTTGGTTGCTGTTCCCTGCGCTGCGGAGTGCAACTCGCGCTCGGCCGCGCTCTCAAACAACTCTGGGTTCACCTTGCGATCCCCGTCAGAAGTAACACCGGCTTTCTCCAGAATCTTCCGAATCCGCTTAAAAGAAACCGCCAGGGGCTCAAAGTTCCTGGACTTACGAATGGCCCGCAGGGCGAGAAGGCGCTTTTGTGTATCCACTAAGTCGTCCGCCCCGGCACGGAATACAGCGGCCACCTCATCGTAAGCAAACTGTTCCTTTTCCCGAAATACGAACCTGGCGCGGTCCAGAATGAAGTCCAGGATTTTCGATTCCTGGTCGGGAGTAACTCCTCGCTTCGGCTTGTGCGTGAGTAGCGCTTTTCCCGCAGCACCAATTGCCAAAGAGAATGACACGGGAAGCTTCCTCTCGAGAATAATCTTGACCGTCCCAAGCGCGGCACGGCGCAATGCGTAGGGATCACTCGAACCTGTTGGCGCAATTCCAACTGCAAGACAGCCGACAACCGAATCAAGCTTGTCTGCAAAAGCTACCGCGCATCCCGTCAAGTTGCGCGGAATAGGATCGTCTAGTCCCACCGGGCGATAGTGGTCATATACGGCGTCCGCGATCTCTTCCGACTCACCCTGTGCTCGCGCGTAGAGGCCGCCAACAATGCCCTGCAACTCAGGAAACTCACGCACCATCTCGGTAACCAGATCGCACTTGGCCAGCTCCGCAGCACGGTCAGCCTCAGCGACATGCGCCTGGTGCATGCCAAGATTGAACCACTGCTCGGTTAGCCAGCGAGCGATGTCCCGAACGCGTTCCACTTTGTCACGATAGCTGCCGAGCCGGGATTCGTAGGTAACCCGCTCCAGTTTGGGCAGATAGTCGGCGAGCCGACATTTCTGGTCAGCCTCCCAGAAGAACCTCGCGTCGGCAAAGCGTGCCCGCAGGACGCGTTCGTGCCCCGCCCGAATAATTCCCTTGGCGTCTTTGTCCGTATTGATGACCGCCAGAAATTGTGCCGCCAACTCCCCACTCTTCTTCTCCAGCGCAAAATACTTCTGATGGTCACGCATCACAGTGACCAGGATTTCATCCGGCAAGTTTAGAAACGCAGGGTCGAAGTCGCCCTGAATCACCGTCGGATATTCGTTCAGGTGCGTTACCAAAGTGCGTAGTCTGGAATCTTCATGGATGCGATAGCCGCTCCGCTTGGCAAAACCTTCCAGCTCCCGGCCGATCTTTTCTTGCCTGCGAACGGGCCGAACGAGGACGCCATTTGCCTGCAGCTTCTTTTCGTAATCCTCGAAACCGCTCACGCGAATGGATGGGGTGCCAAGAAAGCGGTGGCCACGTGTCGAGGTGCCTGCGATGATGCCTCCCACCTCAACCTTTAACGGCTTACCATGAAAGACCGCTACCACCCAACGAATGGGTCGGATGAACCGCGGCCCGCTCAGTCCTGTCCACGTCATCGAACGCGGCCAGGTCAAATCATGGACCGCCCGTGGCAAGATGGCGGTCAGG
>Ga0126373_10001022_pt1 | contig 19426 bp, 20 predicted proteins | sample PanSoiMetPlot_11_FD_92545 | JGI IMG/M metagenome (GOLD analysis project Ga0126373, IMG submission 92545) | Tropical forest soil microbial communities from Panama - MetaG Plot_11 | ecosystem: Environmental > Terrestrial > Soil > Tropical forest > Bulk soil | place: Panama | collected 2016-02-17 | reverse complement strand
GGTGCCGATACCCATGGCCGACGTAGCGGTGTCGTCCACATCACCACCGATACCGACGATGCCGCTCTCAACACGGCGCGGGTCGTCACGTCCCTTCTCGCGTCGCAGCACATATTCGAGCTACAGGCGCTCGGGCCGGACCCCGACCTTGCCGCCCTGCTGCCGGAGAGCGCCAAACGTGCCTACGACGTGCACCCGCTGATCGAAGGCGTCCTCGACAAGTCGACGTTCGTCGAGCTGCATGCCAAGTGGGCGCCGAACATCGTGACCGGCCTGGGCCGGCTGGCATCACGCACGGTCGGCGTCATCGCCAACAACCCGCTGCGACTTGGTGGCTGCCTCGACTCGCCGTCCGCGGAGAAGGCCGCGCGCTTCGTGCGGATGTGCGACGCATTCGGTGTCCCGCTCGTCGTGCTGGTGGACGTGCCGGGCTATCTGCCCGGTGTCGGCCAGGAGTGGGACGGCATCGTCCGCCGGGGCGCGAAGCTGCTGCACGCGTTCGGCGAAGCGGTGGTGCCGCGAGTGACGCTCGTGACCCGCAAGGCCTACGGCGGTGCCTATATCGCGATGAATGCTCGCTCGCTCGGCGCCAGCACCGTCTACGCCTGGCCCGGCGCCGAAGTCGCGGTAATGGGCGCGTCGGCAGCGGTCGGCATCCTGCACCGCAAGAAGCTGGCGGCGGCGCCGCCCGGCGAACGCGAGGCGCTGCACGCGGCGCTGGCGGCCGAACACGAGCGCATTGCCGGCGGTGTCAGCCGGGCCATGGACATCGGTGTCGTCGACGCGGTGATCGAACCGAGCCGGACGCGGACGGCGGTTGCCGAGGCGCTGGCGTCGATGCCCTGCGGACGCGGCGCCCACGGCAACATACCCCTTTGAATCCGGCCCGGATCGGGTCTGCGCGGGCCGCAAGGGGCCTCGCGCAGACCCGAGCGCAAGCGCCCACGCCTCAGCGTGATCTTGGAGTTGTGGCTGAATAACGACCAGAAGTCCAAGATCATGCCGGGAGATGGCTGGAGTGGCTGGGAGCTGGCGGGCCGTCAGTGCTGGGATCAGCCGACCTGGTGGAGCAGCGTGACAGGGGCGCCTTCGCCGGCCTGCCGGTAGGGCTCGAGCTCGGCGTCCCACGCGGCACCGAGAAGCTCGGCGAGCCCGTGGGCGTAATCGTCCGCGGAACGGGCTCGGGTGGCGAGCCCGCGCAGCCGTTCCTCACCGACGACGATGTCGCCGTTGGCCGACATCGCGCTGCGGTGGAAGCCCCGGCCGGGCACGTACGCCAGCCGCTCCCCGTCGCTGGCCGCGGTGCCGTCCTCGGTGATCTCGAAGACGAGCATCGGCCACGCGCGTAGCGAGGCTGCGATACGTGCGCCGGTGCCTATCGGCCCGGACCAGTCGGCCTCGGCGCGCAGATGCGACGGGGCGATGGGCTGACCGGTCCACTGCAGCCGGACCGGCCGGCCGAGCACGCCGGCGATCGCCCACTCGACATGCGGCGCGATCGCGGCAGGGCAGCAGTGCAGAAACACCACGCCACTCGTAGTGACGGGTGTAGTGCGCCGGGCGCTCGTCATCGCACACCTCCACTGACTCGACGGCGACGCCTTCCCCGACGGGCCGTAAAGCAGTGGTGCGTGCGTGCACATTGTGACCGATGGGACGCCCGTTGCGCTACACGACACGTTGTCGGTGCCTTACGTGAAGCTGAACGTCGCGCCATTGCGGTGGACGAAGCCCCGCCCGCCAAGGTAAGCACGAAAGAGACCCAAGGAGGAAGCATGCCGGATTGCGCACCATCTGCCTGCGACGAAGCCGCCGAAATCATGCCTCATCGCGAGGCCGCGGAGGCCTATGTCACGCGGATCTGTTTCAAGATCGGTCCCCCCCGACTGGTCGGCCTCGAGCTCGAATGGCTCGTTCACGATCAGCGCAAGCCCGCAAGTCCCGTCTCACCCGCTCGTCTCGCCGCCGCTCTCGGGCCCTGGTGCCCACCGGCGTTGCGCGACCCGCCCGCTCCCCAGGCCCCGTTGCCGAACGGCTCGGCGGTTACCGTCGAACCCGGCGGGCAGGTCGAAATCTCCACTCTCCCCGCTGCCAGTCTTGCCGCGTGTCTCGCCGCCGCGGCCGCCGACGCCGGGATGCTCACCGCTCGTCTCGCGCAGGCCGGGCTCTCCACGTTGGGCGCGGGGGCCGACCCTCACCGGTTGCCCACTCGGCTGCTCGACGTCCCGCGCTATGCCGCCATGGAGGCGTACTTCGACCGCCGCGGACCGTCCGGGCGGACCATGATGTGCGCTACCGCCGCGGTGCAGCCCTGCCTTGACGCCGGTGACACGGAGTCGTTCGCCGACCGGTGGCGCACCCTGCATGCGATCGGGCCGGTGCTCGTGGCCATGTTCGCCAACTCGCCGGTCCTGGCCGGGCATCGCACGGGATGGCGATCGTCCCGGCAGGCAGCTTGGCTGGATATTGACCCGCACCGGACCGCTCCACCACAGGGCGCCGATCCACGTGAGGCGTACGCACGCTACGCGCTGGACGCCCCGTTGCTCTGCGTCCGGCGCGACGGCGGGCGCTGGTCTGCGCCGCCGGGAGTGACGTTCGCCGATTGGATCGCCGGTGCGATGGACCCCGCGCCGACCTACGACGACCTGGCCTACCACCTGTCGACGCTGTTCCCGCCTGTGCGTGCGGCCGGGCACCTCGAGGTGCGCTACCTCGACGCACAGGCCGGTGACGACTGGATCGCGGCGGCGGCCATTACCTGGGCACTTACCGCCACCGCGCTCGCTCGCGACCTGGCCACCGCGGCGGCTGAGTCGGTGGCAGGCCGCTGGTTCGACGCGGCGCGTTACGGGCTGAGCGACGTGGCGCTGGCCCGGGCCGCGCGCGAACTCGCCGGCATCGCACTGGACGGCCTCGCCGGCCAGCCGGCGCACATCCGCGATCACGTCGTCGAGTTCACCGAGCGATACACGCTTCGCGGGCGCTGCCCGGCCGACGATTGGGAAGCCGCATGAGACTGAAAGAGGACATCGCCCACGAACTGATCCGCGCCCGCCGGCGCAGCGACGCCCTGACCCAGGCGGTCGACGACCACGACCTGACCCGGCAGCACTCGCCCCTGATGTCGCCACTCGTCTGGGACTACGCGCACATCGGCAACCAGGAGGAACTCTGGCTGGTGCGTGACGTGGGGGGCCGCGAGCCGATTCGTGCCGACATCGACAACCTCTACGACGCGTTCCAGCACCCGCGTCGCGACCGGCCGAGTCTGCCGCTGCTCGGCCCGGCCGAGGCCCGCGCCTACGTCGGTACGGTGCGCGACAAGGTGCTCGACGTTCTCGACGGGACCGCCCTGGAGGGCCGTCGTCTCATCGACCAGGGTTTTGCCTTCGGCATGATCGTGCAGCACGAGCAGCAGCACGACGAGACGATGATGGCTACCCATCAGCTGCGGCAAGGCGTTCCGGCGCTTTCCGCCGAGCCGCCGAATCCGCCTCGTGATCGCGACCTCCCCCGCGAGGTGCTCATTCCGGACGGGACGTTCACCATGGGCACAGACGTCGAGCCGTGGGCGCTCGACAACGAACGGCCTGCCCGTGCCGTCCATACGCCGGCGTACTGGATCGACACGGTGCCCGTGTCGAACGCCGACTACATCGCGTTCATCGCGGACGCAGGCTACGACGATCCGCGCTGGTGGACGCCTGAGGGCTGGGCACACCGAGTCCCGGCAAGTCTGGCCGCGCCGCTGTTCTGGCGGCGCGAGGGCGCGCAGTGGTGGCGGCGCCGGTTCGGGGTGGACGAGCCGGTGCCACTAGACGAGCCGGTGCAGCACGTGAGCTGGTACGAGGCGGACGCGTACGCACGGTGGGCCGGCAAGCGGCTGCCGACCGAGGCCGAGTGGGAGAAGGCGGCGCGCTGGGATCCGGCGACGGGCCGCTCCCGCCGGTACCCATGGGGCGACGCCGACCCCGAAGCCCGGCATGCGAATCTAGGCGGCGCGTACCTTCAGCCGGCACCGGTCGGCTCGTACCCGGACGGCGCCTCGCCGCTCGGTGTGCACCAGCTCATCGGCGACGTTTGGGAGTGGACGGCCAGCGACTTCAACCGCACACCCGGATTCGTCGCATTCCCGTACCGCGAGTACTCCGAGGTCTTCTTTGGCGACGAGTACAAGGTGCTGCGCGGTGGCTCGTGGGCAGCCGACCGCTCCGCCGTCCGCGGTACGTTCCGCAACTGGGACTACCCGATCCGCCGGCAGATCTTCGCCGGCTTCCGGTGCGCCCGGGACGCCGCCGATGTGTAGGCACATCGCCTACTTGGGCCCGTCCGTCCCACTCGCGGAGCTGCTGCTCGATCCGCCGTTCGGGCTGCTGCGCCAGTCATGGCAGCCCCGGCGGCAACAGTACGGGCGGCTGAACGCCGACGGTTTCGGCGTGGCCTGGTACGCCGCCGACGACCCCGTTCCGGCTCGCTACCGCCGCGACCGTCCTATGTGGACGGATGCCAACCTGCCGGAGCTGGCGCGCGTGATTCGCTCCGGTGCCGTGCTGGCCGCCGTACGCTCCGGTACGGACGGCATGGGGCACGCGGAGGGCGCTGCGGCACCGTTTCGCGAAGGACGGTGGGTGTTCAGCCACAACGGCGCCCTGCCGGGGTGGCCGGAGTCCGCGGCTGCGCTCGCAGCCGCGCTGCCGCCGCAGCGACTGTTGCGTCTGGACGCGCCGAGCGACTCGGCGCTGCTGTGGGCGCTCACCCAGACCTGGTTGGAGGCCGGGATGCCCTTACCGGAGGCGTTGCACAGCACGGTCGCCGCGGCGCCCGCCGACGCCCGGCTGAACCTGCTGGCCCTCGACGGCGAGACCATCGCGGCCACCACGTGGGGCGACACCCTGTTCTGGCGCGCTGACCGACGCGGCGTCTTTGTGGCATCGGAACCGTCCGACGACGAGCCGGGATGGCACGAAGTACCCGACCACAGCCTGCTCACCGGCACGCCGGACGGCGTGCACGTCGCCCCGTTGGAGATCACGTGAGATTGACCGTTGAGAATCATCTGCCGGCGGACTTCCTCAGCGCAACGCTGCGCGCGGACGTATTGAAGGGGCTGACCGCGAGCCCGAAGTGGCTGCCACCCAAGTGGTTCTACGACGAGCGCGGCAGCGAACTGTTCGAGCAGATCACCCGGCTGCCTGAGTACTACCCGACCCGCGCCGAGCGGTCGATCCTCGTCGAGCGGGCCGCGGAGATCGCATTGGTGTCAGGGGCGACCGCGTTGGTCGAGCTGGGCGCCGGGTCCGCGGAAAAGACCCGCCTGCTGCTCGACACCGGGACGTTCACTCGATACGTACCGGTCGACGTATCGGAGTCCGCGCTGCGCCAGGCCGCGGCCGGACTGCTCGCCGACTACCCGGGGCTGGCCGTGCACGCCGTGGTGGCCGACTTCCAGCAGCACCTCGACCGGCTCCCGCAGAACGGGCGGCACCTGATCGCCTTCCTCGGCGGAACCATCGGCAACCTGGTGCCGGCCGAGCGCGCGGTGTTTCTACGGTCGCTCCGCGAAGCGCTGCAACCGGGCGAGGCGCTGCTGCTCGGCACCGATCTCGTGAAGAACCCTGACGTGCTCGTCCCGGCCTACGACGACGCGGCAGGTGTCACCGCGGAGTTCAACAAGAACGTGCTCCATGTGGTCGACCGCGAGCTGAAGGCCGACTTCGATCCGGACGCGTTCGCGCACGTCGCGGTATGGGACGCGGAGGCCGAGTGGATCGAGATGCGGTTGCGCTCCCTGCGCGACCAGTGGGTGCGGGTCGAGCGGCTCGACCTGGAGGTGCACTTCGCACGCGGCGAGCAGATGCGCACCGAGGTCTCAGCGAAGTTCCGTCGCGAAGGCGTGGCAACCGAACTTGCCGCCGCCGGATTCGAACTCACCCGATGGTGGACCGACAGGGATAACCAGTTCGGCCTGTCCCTCTCCGTGGCGCGCTAAGCCGCCGTCCCGTCTCGCGATGATCTTGGACTTGTGGCTGGATATCGACCACAAGTCCAAGATCACGACGATGTGGCGCGCGCCTGGGGCTGGGCCAATGCGCGAGAGATCCCGCGGGCGGCAGCCACAACCGCCGGAACGTAGCGGTGCGGGTCGTGGCTTTCCGGCACCACGACCGAGACGGCAGCCACGACCTGCCCGCTGTCCCACACCGGCGCGGCGACCGATGTCGAGATCAGCTCGATCTGACCGCGGGTGATCGCCACTCCTGCTCGACGCACCTCGGCAAGCTCGCGGCGCAGCCGGCGCGGGTCGGTGAGCGTCCGCTCGGTATACGCAGCAAGCGGGCCGGCGAGCACCCGCTCGAGCAGTTCGTCCGGCGCATGCGCCAGCAGCACCCGGCCGACGCCCGTCGCGTGGAGAGGAAGCCGGCCGCCCACCCGGGTCACGACGTGCACGGCGTCCCGCCCTGAGATCCGCTCGATGTACACGGCGTCCGTACCATCCAGTACGGCGAGCTGGACGTTCTGGTGCGTTGCCTCGTAGAGATCGCCCAGGATGGGCAGCGCCGCCTCGCGCAGCCCGACGCTGCGCGGCGCCAAGCTCGCCACCTCCCACAGCCGCAGCCCGATCCGGTACGCGCCGGTGTCATCACGCTCGAGGGCGCCCCAGCGGGCGAGCTCGCCTACCAGGCGGTGGGTGGTCGTCAGTGGCAGCCCGGTACGCCGGCTCAGCTGCGCCAGCCGCAGCCGTGGATGGTCGGCGCTAGACGCATCGAGGATGGCGAGCGCGCGCCGCGCCTAGACTTCCGCTCAGTGGAAGACCAGGCGCGGCGCGCGAGCCGAGCGGCGCAGGCTGGGCGGATGCGCACCCAGGTCGGCATCGTCGGTGCCGGGCCGGCCGGTCTGCTGCTGTCGCAACTGCTGCACCTGCAGGGCGTCGACTCCGCCGTGCTGGAGTGCCGCGACCGCGATTACGTCGAGCACCGGGTTCGCGCCGGCGTGCTCGAACACGGCTCTGCGGAGACGTTGCGCGAGGCCGGCGTCGGCAAGCGTCTCGACGCCGAGGGCATGCGGCACGAGGGGATCGAACTGCGCTTCGGACACCACGGCCACCGCATCGACTTCGCCGACCTGGTCGGGCGCACGATAACCGTGTACGGCCAGCAGGAGGTCGTCAAGGACCTGATCGCCGCCCGCCTGGAGGCCGGCGGCGACGTGCGCTTCGAGATCACTGACATCGCACTTTCCGGCCTCGACGGTGCGCGACCCCGGATCACCTTCGCCGGTGGTGCGCTGGAATGCGACTTCGTGGTGGGCGCGGACGGCTCTCATGGCGTGAGCCGCGGCTACGTCGCGGGACTGACGACGTACGAGCGCGGGTACCCGTACGCGTGGCTCGGCATTCTTGCGCAGGTACCGCCGTCGGCCCATGAGCTGATTTACACCAGGCACGAACGCGGCTTCGCGCTCCATTCGATGCGCAGCCCGAGCATTACCCGCCTGTACCTGCAGGTCACGCCGGACGAGCAGCTGGAGGCGTGGCCGGACGAGCGCATCTGGTCTGAGCTTTCCACCCGGTTCACCGACGGCGCCGGCTTCTCGCTCAGCGAGGGACCCGTGCTGGACAAGGGCATCACGCCCATGCGCAGCGCTGTTGCCACGCCTATGCAGTACGGGCGCCTGTTCCTCGCCGGCGACGCGGCGCACATCGTGCCGCCGACCGGCGCCAAGGGCATGAACCTCGCAATGGCCGACGTCCGGGTGCTCGCCCGCGCCATCGCCGGCTACTACGCGGATGGCCGCACCGACCTGCTTGCCGCTTACACGGACACGGTGTCGAGCCGGGTGTGGCGGTACACGCAGTTCTCCTGGTGGATGACGTCGATGCTGCACGTCGACCCGCACGGCGACGCGTTCGATGAGCAACTCGCCGCCGCGGCGCTGCGCTACGTCGCGTCGTCCCGCCCCATGGCCACCGCGCTCGCCGAGAACTACACGGGCCTGCCATACGCCGAGGGATGGAGCTACCGATGACCTACCGCGCCGACCCACCTGGCACGCATCCGCCCTACGACTACCCCGACTACGGCAGCACGAAGCTGCGTCACCCGAGACGGGCGCTACACGTCCTGCCGCAGCGGCTCACCGAGCTGACCGGACCGTTGTTCGGTACGGAGCGGGTGCGCGAGGGCGATGACGACCTCACCAACGACGGTGCAGCGATCGGGCAGCGCATCGTCGTGCACGGCCGCCTGCTCGACGGCGACGGACATGCCGCGCCGGGCAGCCTGATCGAGGTATGGCAGGCCAACGCTGCGGGCCGATATGCGCACGCGGCCGACCGGTGGCCCGCGCCGCTAGACCCGAACTTCGCCGGCGCCGGCCGGGTGGTCACCGACGCCGACGGACGCTACCGGTTCACCACGATCCGCCCCGGCGCCTACCCGTGGCGCAACCACGACAACGCCTGGCGCCCGGCGCACATCCACTTCTCGGTGTTCGGGCAGGCCTTCGCGCAACGACTGATCACCCAGATGTACTTCCCGGACGACCCGCTCTTCTTCCAGGACCCCATCTTCAACTCGGTGCCCGATCCGCGCGCCCGCGCCCGGTTGATCAGCGCCTACGACGACGACGCCACGACAGACCACTGGGCGCTCGGGTTCCGGTTCGACATCGTGCTGCGGGGGCGCGAGCAGACTCCGTTCGAGTCCTCGCAATGAGCACGCCTTCGCAGACGGTCGGCCCGTTCCTCTCCATCGTGCTGCCCTGGCCGAACGGGCCCGCGCCGGTACTGGAGGGCACGCCCGGCGCTGTGCTGATCAGCGGGCAGCTCACCGACGGTGCCGGGGTTCCGGTGCCGGACGGCCTGGTCGAGACGTGGCAGTCGGCACCCGACCTGTTCGGCCGCTGCGCCACCGACAGCAACGGCACGTTCTGGTTCCGCACCGTGAAGCCTGCCGCCCTGCCCGCGCCGGACGGCACCGTTGAGGCGCCGCACCTCGACGTCTCGGTCTTCTCGCGAGGCCTGCTGCAGCGGCTGGTAACCCGCATCTACTTCCCGGACGAGCCCGCGGCCAATGCCGCCGACCCGGTGCTGTCGGCACTTTCGGCTGACGACCGGGCACTGCTGACCGCCATGGCGCAGCCAGACGGCGCGCTGCGCTTCGACATTCGGCTGCAGGGCGACGACGAGACGCCGTTCTTCGCAATATGAGCACGCTTTGGGATCCGATCTTCGGGGCCGACCGGGTGGCCGTCGAAGTGGACGACCGCGCGTGGGTGCGCGCCATGCTGCGGACCGAGGCGGCGCTGGCCCGGGCGGCCGCAGCTGCGGGCCTCGTCGACGAAGCTGCCGCCGAGGCGGTGGCGATCGCGTGCACTGACGCCGATTGGGTGACCCTCGAGTCGCTCGGCGTGGACGCGGCAGCCGGCGGCAACCCCGTGATCCCACTGGTGCAGCAGCTGCGCGCCCGTGTCGGCCCGGCGAGCGAGGATGCCGTGCACGTGGGCGCCACGAGTCAGGACATCATCGACACAGCGGCGATGCTGGTTTCCCGCGGCGCTGTCGGCGTGATCGTCGCCGACCTGTCCGGTGCGGCCGACGCGGCCGCACGGCTGGCCCGCGAGCACCGGGATACCCCGATGGCGGCTCGTACCCTTCTTCAGCAGGCCGCGCCGACGACCTTCGGCGCGGTTGCCGCGGGCTGGGGCACCGGACTCGATCGCGCGGTAGCGCGGCTTTCTGCGGTCGAGTTCGCCGCGCAGTTGGGTGGTGCAGCCGGGACGCTTGCCGCGGTGTACCCGCATGGGCCGGCGATCCGCCGGGCGTTCGCCCGCGAGCTCGACCTCACCGACCCGGAAGGCGTGTGGAACACCGAACGAACGCGCATCGCCGAACTCGCCGGTGCCCTGGCGACCGCCGCAGGGGCGGCCGGGAAGGTCGCGACGGACGTCGTGCTGCTCGCCCAAACCGAGGTCGGCGAGGTGCACGAAGCGGCGCCGGGTGGCTCATCCTCCCTGCCGCACAAGCAGAATCCCATCGCGGTGGTCACCGCGAGGGCTGCCGCCGCCCAAACACCCGGGCTCGCCGCCACCGTGTACACCGCCATGGCCGGCGAACACCAGCGAGCGGCCGGCGCCTGGCATGCCGAGTGGCCGGCGCTCACGGCACTGCTGCGCTGGACCGGCGGCGCCGCAGCGCGGCTGCGTCAGTGCCTGGAGGGGCTGTCCGTGGACGTCGAGGCGATGCATCAGAACCTGAGCCGGACGTCGGGCTTGCTGCTCGCGGACCGGGTGGCCGCACATCTGACGCCGGCGATGGGGCGCGGCGGCGCACAGCAGGCGGTCCGCGACGCCGCGCGCAAAGGGAATCTCGACGCGCTGGGCGTCGATCCCGAACTGCTCGACCCGGTGACCTATCTCGGCCACGCCGGCGATCTGGTCGACGCCTACCTGCGCGGGCGGCAGCGATGAGCGAATCCGCCGCCCCGCTGGTACTGCTCAACGCGATCGGCACCACCACGGCCATCTGGGACGGCCTGGTCGGGCCGCTGGCGGAGCGGCTGCGCCTCATCCGTGTCGACACCCGTGGCCACGGCGATGCGCCGCGCGTCCATGAGCCGTGCGGCATCGCCGACCTGGGCGGCGATGTGGTGGCCGCCCTCGACAAGCAGGGCGTGGACCGCGCCCACATCGCGGGCGTCTCGCTCGGCGGCATGGTGGCCATGTGGCTGGCCGCGCACCATCCGGAACGAGTGGCGCGGCTGGCGTTGCTGTCGACATCGGCGCAGCTGCCAGCAGCACGCTGGCACGAGCGCGCCGCCACGGTCCGCGGTGGCGGAATCGCGGCGATCGCCGGGCCGGTCGTCGCCGGCTGGATCACCCCGGCTCTAGCCGCACGCGACCCGGAGCTCGTTGCCCGGCTTACCGACATGCTGCGGAGCACGGATGCGGAGAGCTACGCCCGCTGCTGTGAAGCCATCGCCGGGATGGACCTGCGCGCAGACCTTCCCCGGATAGGCGCGCCCACGCTCGTGATTGCCGGCGCGGCAGACCAGGCCATCCCGGTCCAGCACGCCCACACGATCGCTGACGGCATCGCCATCGCGCGGCTTTCTGTACTGCCCGACGCCGCGCACATCCCGACCGTCGAACAGGCGGGACCGATTGCCGTCCGGCTGCTAGAGCACTTCACCGGCGGCGAGGCGACCCGGCGGGCCGTCCTGGGCGACGCGCACGTCGACCTGGCCACCGAGCGCACCGGCGAGTTCTCCGCGCCGTTCCAAGACTTACTGACCCGCTACGCCTGGGGCGAGGTGTGGACGCGGCCCGGCCTGCAACGCCGGGAGCGCTCCCTGATTACCCTCGCCGTGCTCACCGCGCTGGGCGCCGAACACGAGCTGGCCATGCACCTACGCGGCGCATTGGGCAACGGCGTGAGCCTCGAGGAGATTCGCGAGGTACTACTGCACACTGCCGTCTACGCCGGCCTGCCGCGCGCCAATCGAGCGTTCGCCATCGCCGACGACGTACTACACCACGATGGGAGCAGCAAATGACCCTTCTCGACGAAGCCCGCTGGCGCGGCAAGATCTTCCTCGACGGTGCGTGGACGGCCGCGTCCGGCGGCGAATACCCGGTGATCGAGCCGGCCACCGGCGCGGCATTGGGCAGCCTCGGCAAGCCGACAACCACCGATGTGGACCGCGCCGTGCAGAGCGCGGCGGCGGCACAGCCCGGATGGTCGGCCACGCCCTACCCGCAACGCGCAGCCGTGCTGCGTAAGGCCGGCGAGCTGTGGTCGCAGTATGCGGACGAGATCAAGTGGTGGAACATTCGCGAGGTCGGCGCCATCGCAGGCATCGCCGACTTCTCGCTGCACGTCGCTGAGCAGGAGTGCTTCGAGGCGTCGGCCCTGCCCAGCCGCGCATACGGCGAGCTGCTGCCCAGCGAGGAGCCAAGGCTGTCCATGGCGCGCCGCGTCCCGGCAGGCGTCGTCGTGGTGATCTCGCCGTTCAACGTGCCGATCATCCTGGGCATCCGCTCGGTTGCTCCTGCGCTCGCGCTGGGCAACGCAGTGATCCTCAAGCCGGATCCGCGGACCGGCGTTACCGGCGGTGTGGTGATCGCCCGAATTCTCGAGGAAGCCGGGCTGCCCCCCGGCGTATTGCAGATGCTGCCCGGCGATGCCGAGATCGCGCAAGCGCTGGTCGTGCACCCACAGGTCGCGGTCGTCTCCTTCACCGGATCGACCGCGTCCGGCCGCCGGGTGGCCGAGCTCGCCGGCCGGCATCTCAAGCGCGTACACCTCGAGCTCGGCGGCAACTCCGCGATGCTCGTCCTGGACGACGCCGACGTCGCCCAGGCCGCGACGCTGGCTGCCTTCGGATCGTTCTTCCACCAGGGTCAGATCTGCATGACGGCCGGCCGGCACATCGTGCACGAGCGACACTACGACGACTTCGTCGAGGCATTGTCGGCAAAGGCAGCCAGGCTGCCGGTCGGCAACCCGGCTACGGACGAGGTTGCCCTCGGTCCGATCATCGATGAACGGCAGCGCGACAAGATTCACGGCATGGTCACCGCCAGCCGCGACGCCGGCGCGAAGGTCGCCGCGGGCGGCGAATTCGACGGACTGTTCTACCGGCCGACCGTCCTAGCCGAGGTACCACCGGGATCTCCCGCCTGGGCCGAGGAGATCTTCGGACCGGTCGCACCAGTGGTTCACGTGTCGTCGGTCGACGAGGCGGTGCAGCTGGCCGCCGCGTCCGACTACGGCCTGTCGCTCAGCGTCGTGACGCGGGACGTGATGCGTGGGCTCGCTGTCGCCGACCGGATCCCCTCCGGCATCGTGCACATCAACGACCAGACGGTGAGCGACGAGGCCAACGTGCCGTTCGGCGGCGTCGGCGTGTCGGGCACCGGCGCGCGATTCGGCGGCCCGTCAGCCAACGTCGACGCGTTCACCGAGACGCGCTGGGTGACGGTGCGCGGCGAACCGCCCGCGTATCCGTTCTAAGCCGTCTCCAACTGGAGGTAGGTCAGCCCGCGGACGTCGAGCCAGGCGCGCCCGGGCGCGGTGACCAAGCGGAGCAGCACGGCATCGCAGTTGGTGCAGCGCGCCACCATCCCCGGCGCCTGGTTGTACAGCTGTGCTGAACCTAGCGGTGCGGTCTGCCCGCAGCCGGCGCACTGGCCGGTGGCGGTCGTGACGTCCACCGCGAAGATCGTGCGCAGGTCGCCGGCGGCGGCGTTTCCGTCGAGGTGGGTCATCACGGTCCTCCGAATCGCTCAGTGCGGACGCGCTGGGCGTCGTGCCCGGCCGCGACCATCAGGTCGGCCACGGTCTCGACGAACGCCGTCGGGCCGCAGACGTAGCAGGTGGGATGTTCGTCCGGCGCAAACGTGACCGCGGCGAGCAGCGCCGCGTCCACCCGTGCCGGCGGGCGCGGCCACCCCGCGGGCACGGTCCGGGTGTAGGCGTAGCTGAGCGGCAGCCCGTCGGCGACGCAGCGGCTGAGCTCGTCGTGGTAGATCACCGTGTCCGGGCGTCGCGTCGAGTACAAGAGCTGGAACGGCGCGGCGCTTGCCGCCGCCGCGCGGGCCCGCAGCATCGCCATGAGCGGCACCACGCCCGAGCCGCCGGCCACGAGCTGTACCGGCTCGGACTGCGCCGCGCGCCAGGTGAACCAGCCGCCGACCGGGCCACGCACCTCGAGTGGATCGCCGACCCCGACGACCCGGGCGAGGTACGGCGAGACCTCGCCGTCTCGCACCGGCTCGACGGTCACGTCGATCCGGTCGCCGTCCGCGACCGACGCGATCGAGTACGAGCGCACCGCGGTATAGCCGTCGGGAGCGGTCAGCCGGATGTCGACGTGCTGGCCTGCCAGATGGCCGGGCCAGCCGGCTATGTCGAGCGTCAGGGTCCGGGCCGTCGCGGTCTCGTCGCGCATCGCCGCGACGGTCGCGGCCCGCCAGGTCAGTCGCCCCAATACCGCTGCTCGCGCCATGGGTCCCCGTAATTGTGATAGCCGAGGCTCTCCCAGAAGCCTGGCTGGTCTTGCAGCCCGAGGGTGATGCCGCGGACCCACTTGGCGCTCTTCCACAAGTACAGGTGCGGCACGAGCAACCGGGCCGGCCCGCCGTGCTCCGGTGCGAGCTCCTCGCCGTCGTAGCGGAAGGCGATCCACGCCTGCCCGTCCATCAGATCTTCGAGCGGCAGGTTGGTCGTGTAGCCGCCATAGGAGTGCACGAGCGTGTAGTCGGCGGCCGTGTCGACGCCGCCGAGCAGGTCGTCCAGCGACACGCCTTCCCAGGACGTGCCGAGCTTCGACCAGCGCGTGACGCAGTGCAAGTCGACTGTGATCTGCTGGATCGGCAAGGCGGTAAACGCCGGCCAGTCCCAGCGTTTCACCTCGCCGGTCTCGGTAGTGATCGCGAACTCCCAGTCGTCGAGCCGGATCTTCGGTGTCGGACCGGCCGAAAGGACGGGGAAGTCGCGCGTCAGGTACTGGCCTGGCGGCAGGTCGGTGCTGCTTGCCCGATCGCGGCCCCTGAAGCCCGGCGTGACGATGCCCACGATGCCTCCCGCGACGCTAGCCGATGGGTGGCGCCCATTTCGGGCGCGGAATGAGGTCGAACGGGTGCCCTGCCGGATCGGCGAAGACGTGGCCGCCACCAGCGAGCCGCCGCGCACCCAGGGCAAGCACTTGTGGCTCGGCAGCGTTCACATCGTCGACCATGACGTCGAAGTGCATCTGCTGCGGATGATCCGGATCGGGCCATTGCGGCGGTTGGTGGTTGGGCGCGAGCTGGAACGCCACCCCCGAGGTCATGTCGTCGCGCGACACCACCACGAAGTCGGGTGACCGATATGTGATCGGCAGACCGAGCAGCTCCGAATAGAACGCGGCGAGCGCGGCAGGGTCGCGGCAGTCGACGATGACGTGATGCAGGCGTCCGATCATGCGCTCACCAGCGCCCGATGCGGACCGACAAGACGGCCAGCGCCGCGGCGCCAGCCGTCGACGTGCGAAGTACCGGCTCGCCCAGCCGCACCGGCACGGCACCGGCCGCGGTGAACGCGGCGAGCTCGTCGGCGGCGATGCCACCTTCCGGACCCACGACGAGGATGATGTCACAGCCGACGGGCAGAACGGCACCGGTCAGCGCAAGTGCGGCGCCGTCGTGCAGCACCAACGCGCCCCTCGCCCGCGCCACGACCTCGGATGTACTGGCCAGCTCGGCCACCACGGGCACCCAGGGGCGGCGGCTCTGCTTCGCCGCCTCTGCTGCGACGCGCCGCCACCGTGTCAGCCCCTTGGCGGCGCGTTCGCCAGTCCATTGCACGACCGAACGTGCCGCTGTCCATGGCACGATCTCGTCGGCGCCGAGCTCCGTCAGCAACTCGACCGCAAGCTCGGCCCGTTCGCCTTTCGGCAATGCCTGGACGACCACCAGACGAGGCTCGGGCATGGGAACGACCCGCCGATCGACGACCCGCGCCGTCAACCGGTCGGCGCCGACCGACTCGGCGACGCAGCTGACCAGTGCGCCGCGCCCGTCACCGATCAGCACGGTCTCACCGTGCCGGACGCGCTTAACCCGGGCAGCGTGCCGCCCCTCGTCCCCGTCGAGAACGATCACGTCGCCGGGCGGCAGCGGATCGAGCAGGAACAGCGCCGGGGTGCTCACCGGCCGCCGAAGGCGTCCCGCATCTTGCCGAACAGGCCGGTGCGCGCGGTCGTAACGGACACCTCTTCGTTGCGCAGTGCGGCGAACTCACGCAGCAGCTTCTCCTGCGAATCGTCGAGCCGCGTGGGCGTGGCCACCTCCACGTGGATGTGCAGGTCACCCCGGGAGCTGCTGCGCAGCCGGGGAATGCCCTTACCGCGCATGGTTAGCACCGCGCCGTTCTGGGTCCCGGGCCGAATCTCGAGCTTCTCCTCGCCGTCGAGGGTGGGCAACACCAGCTTGGTGCCGAGCGCCGCCGCGGTCATCGGCAATGAGACGCGGCAGTGCAGGTCGGCGCCCTCTCGGGTGAACGTGTCGTGCGGCTGCTCGCTCACCTCGATGTACAGGTCGCCCGCCGGCCCGCCGCCGGGGCCGACCTCGCCCTGCGCGGATAGCCGGATCCGCATGCCGTCCTCGATGCCGGCCGGGACGTCGACCGCGATGGTGCGTCGTGCTCGTACCCGTCCCTCTGTGCCGCAGGTCGGGCACGGCGAGGGAATCTGCTCGCCGGTGCCGGCACACGCGTGGCAGGTGCGGGTCGTCATGACCTGACCGAGGAACGAGCGCTGCACGGACTGGATCTCGCCGACGCCCCCGCAGACCGCGCAGGTGCGGGGGGAGGTGCCCGGTGCGCAGCCGCTGCCATGGCAGGTCTGGCAGACCACCGCGGTCTCCACGCTGATGTCCCGGCGCACGCCGAAGGCGGCTTCGTCCAGGGTGAGCTCCAGGCGCAGCAGCGCGTCGGCACCGGGGCGCACCCGGCTGCGCGGCCCACGTCCACCGGGCGTCCCGCCACCGAAGAACGCCTCGAAGACGTCGCTGAAGCCACCGAACCCGGCAAAGGGGTTGCTCGCCGTCCCCTGACCGCCGCCCGGTGCCAGCGGGTCGCCACCGAGGTCGACGATGCGGCGCTTCTCCGGGTCGGAGAGCACCTCGTACGCCGCGGTGACCTCCTTGAACCGATCCTGGGCGAGCGGATCGGGGTTCACGTCGGGGTGTAGCTCGCGAGCCAGTTTCCGGTAGGCGCGCTTGATTTCCTCACTCGTGGCGTCTCGGCGTACGCCGAGCAGCGCGTAGTAGTCGCGGACGGTTTCGGCCACGTGTGAGTCCTTTTGTCTTCAGGTGTCTGGCAACCAGTGTCTTCGACTGCCAAGTGTACGGACGCCGCTGCCATTCCCAGCCGGCTCGACGCCGAACTCAGCTCTCGGCGATCAGCTCGCCGACATAGCGGGCCACCGCGGCCACCCGGGCCATGGTGTGCGCATAGTCCATGCGCCGCGGGCCGAGCACCCCGACGGCGCCCAGCCGGGCTCCGGGGACCCCGTATCCACTCGTCACGACCGACGTGGCCTGCAGCCCCTCGTGCGGGTTCTCGTTGCCGATCCGCACCATGACCTGGGTGGAGTTCACCGACTGATCCAGCAGCCGCAGCAGCACCACCTGCTCCTCCAGGGCCTCGAGCACGGGGCGAATCGCCGGGAAGTCGAGGGCGTGCTGGGTGAGGTTTGCCGTGCCGCCGAGGACGATCCGGTCGCTGTGCCTCTCGACCAACGTCTCGAGCAACACCGACGTCAGCGTGGCGACCAGGCCACGCAGCTCGGCCGTCACCGACTTGGGCAGGTCGCTGACGATCTGGGGAGCCTCGGCGAGCAGCCGGTCGCGCAGCCGGGTGTTCAGGGTGGTCCGCAGCTGCGCCACCGCTTCCTCGTCCACCGACGCGGGCAGCTCGACCAAGCGCTGCTCGACACGGCCGGTGTCCGTGATCAGCACCAGCATCAGCCGGGCGGGGTTCAGCGCGACGAGTTCGAGGTGGCGCACCCGGCTGCGGGACAGCGACGGATACTGCACAACCGCGACATTACGGGTGAGCTGCGCGAGCGTGCGCACGGCCCGGTGCAGCACGTCGTCGAGGTCGACGGCGTTGTCGAGGAACACCTCGATGGCCCGGCGCTCGGCGGTGGACAGCGGCTTCACCGACGTCAGCCGGTCGACGAAGACGCGGTATCCCGCGTCGGTGGGGATGCGCCCCGCGCTGGTGTGCGGCTGGGCTATCAGCCCTTCCTCCTCGAGCGCGGCCATGTCGTTGCGGATTGTTGCCGGGGAGACGCCGAGGTGGTGCCGATCCGCCAATGCCTTACTGCCGACCGGCTCGCTGGTGGCGATGAAATCCTCGACGATGGCCCGCAGCACCTCGAGCTTGCGTTCGTCGACGTTCACTGCTCACTCTCCGTTCGTCACTACAGCTTACGATTTCCGCAGCGGCTGCGACCGCCCCGCGATACGCTGCCACGCGGACATCTGGCATGACGGGACTTCTGGGCGGAGCGGTGATCTTCAAGGCGGTACGCAGCGGACGCCCGTATCCGGACCACGGCTTGTCCGCGCGCGACTGGGCCAACGTGCCCCCGCGATCGGTGCGGCTCGACCAGCTCATCACCACCAAACGCGAGCTCGCGCTCGACAAGCTACTGGACGAGGACTCCACGTTCTTCGGGGACTTGTTTCCCCACGCGGTGCAGTGGCGCGGCGACATCTATCTCGAGGACGGCCTGCACCGAGCGCTGCGCGCCGCGCTCCACCAGCGCACCGCGCTACATGTGCGAGTCCTGGACCTCGATCAGCACGGCTCAGCCCAGTAGGTCGCGTACCACGGCGTCGGCGAGCAGCCGGCCACGCATGGTCAGCACGATCCGCCCGGCATGGAAGGCATCCTGGTCGGCGAGCCCCCAGCCCACGAGCTGTGGCACCTTGGCGTGGGTGCTTTGCGGGATATCGAGCATCGAGAGGCCCTCACGCAGCCGGATGCCCAGCATGATCCGCTCCGTCAGCCGAGCCTTGCCGCCCAGCACTTCGCGTCCCGCCGCGGGGCTGCGCCCGGCCTCCAACAGCGTCGAGTAGCGGACCGGGTGCTTGACGTTCCACCACCGCACTCCCCCGACGTGGCTATGGGCGCCGGGCCCCGCGCCCCACCAGTTCGCATCCCGCCAGTACAGCTCGTTGTGCCGGCACCGGCCGGCAGGCGTCTTCGCCCAGTTGGAGACCTCGTACCACTCGAACCCGGCGCGGCGCAGCGCCTCGTCGGCCTGCGCGTACCGGTCGGCCAGCACGTCGTCGTCCGGCGCCGGCAGTATGCCCTGGGCGACGTGTCGAGCCAGCGCTGTGCCCTGCTCGACGACCAGCGCATAGGCGCTGATGTGGTCCGGTGCGGCACCGATCGCCGCGTCCAACGACGCTTGCCAGTCGGCTTCGCTCTCATACGGTGCGCCGTAGATGAGGTCCAGGTTGACGTGTTCGAAGCCGGCGGCGCGGGCCTCTTGGACGACCTCTTCGGGGCGTCCCGGACGGTGCCGGCGATCGAGCACCTCCAGCACGCGTGGCACCGCCGACTGCATGCCGATCGATAGCCGGGTGAACCCTGCCGCGCGCAGCCTGGCGAGGTAGGCGGGCGTCACCGACTCGGGGTTCGCCTCGGTGGTTATCTCGGCGTCCGGCGCGATGCCGAACCGCTCGCCGATCTCCTTGACGATCAGCTCTAGGTGCTCCGCAGGCAGGACCGTTGGCGTCCCGCCGCCGAAGAAGATCGTCGATACCCGCGGTGCGCGGTCGCGCAGCACATGCTGGGCGAGCCGCAGCTCCATCAGCACGGTGTCGGCGTAGCTCCCGCGACTGACACTCGGCCCGAGCTCCACGGCGG
>Ga0126373_10001021_pt1 | contig 19428 bp, 20 predicted proteins | sample PanSoiMetPlot_11_FD_92545 | JGI IMG/M metagenome (GOLD analysis project Ga0126373, IMG submission 92545) | Tropical forest soil microbial communities from Panama - MetaG Plot_11 | ecosystem: Environmental > Terrestrial > Soil > Tropical forest > Bulk soil | place: Panama | collected 2016-02-17 | reverse complement strand
CTCCGCGCCTGATCACCAAGGGGTTCTACATGTCCCCGACTGACTGGTCGCCCGACGGGCAGTACCTGATCTACCTCACCGTAGAAAACGGTCTGCCCTTCCTCAACCTGTACTCATTGGTCAAGGATTCCATAGCCCGATTCGCGTCCGGAGCCGAGGCACAGTTCTCTCCGGATGGGAAATGGATTGCGTATGTAGGTCAGGGGGGCGTCGCGGGTGGGGGAGGAGTCGTCATTCAGGCATTTCCCGGACCCGGAGCACATATTCAGATCTCGGAGCCCGGAGGAGCGCAGCCCCGCTGGGGCCGCGATGAACATCGGGTATTCTTTATTGCGCCCGACCGGAAGTTGATGTCGGTCTCTTTCGACCCGAAGACCGCAACTGCCAGTCAGCCCCGAGTGGTTTTTGCCACTCGTATCGTCGCTCCAAACCTAGTCAGCCATCAGTACGATGTCGCGCCGGACGGCCGCTTCCTCATCAACTCATTCCCCTCCCGAAACTCGCCGCCACTGACGCTAATGACCGGGTGGCAGCCAGCCAAATCAGCAAAGCCTCGCCGGTAATACTGCTCCGGATGTGATTGAAGATTAGGAGCTTGTCAGGGGACACACGCGCCACCCGAAGACCACGACGAGTCCATCGAACTGACCACCCAGTTTTAGCTACAGTGCAGCGCGGAGGGGATAATGCGAATCAATTGGGCTGTAGCTTTCTTATCGATTTCGGCTGCCGCATCCGTCTCGGCGCAGGAGGTGCCGAGGACTTGGAGCGAAGGGGCGCTGGGCGACTGGGCGACTCCGGTGGCTGGTCTGAACGTGCGTCCCGGTCACCTTTCGGAAAAGGACTATTACGCTTTTCCGACTGAGAATTTGCGGACCTATCCCGTCTATTATCCCGGCAGAGAACCCGAAGGCTATTGGGAAATGCTCCAGCACGTGGGGCCGAAACCGCTGATCGAACCCGAGCGAATGAAAACCGAAGCAGACTGGATCAAGGCGGGCCAGCGCGTATTCGAGGAATTGGATCATATCTCATTGCGCACGTTCGACCCCAGGCTAATCGGCGCCATGCGGAAGCGCGAGAACTTCGAAGCGGTAAAGGCCAAAGCCCTCCCCGACGGTACAGTCTTTGGCGCACGCTGGGTGCCGACCGCGCGGGGTGTTGCTCTTTCCTTCTCGAACTGTGCCAACTGCCATCAGCTCTACATGCACGACGGGACGCGAGTTGATGGAGCACCCACCTTTGCCGGTGAGTATCGCATAACGCTTAATACCGTGGCAATCGAGGCACACCTCGAGAATCGCAGGGCACTAGCTGCGGTTCCTCTTCGCATGGGAAATGAGCCGTTCGGAATGTGGTTGTTCCGGGAAAGCCAGGTCCCTTGGATCAGGCACGATGTGCATGAGGGGCTGAAGACGATGACGGTAGAGGATTACCGCGTGGCTGCAGCCGCGACCGGACGCGGCGGTGCTCCGTTGCGCTGGAATGGCAGCCCATTTTTCCCCGCCAAAGTTCCCGACCTCATCGGGATCAAAGATCGTAAGTACCTGGACGCCACCGCCACCCATCTCCATCGCGGAATCGGTGACTTGATGCGCTACGCCGCCCTGGTCAGTTACGCTGAAACGGTTGACTTCGGCCCTTACCATGTAATTCCGCCGGACGCGGGACGACTCGGAGCGAGAGTGTCGGACGAGGTTCTGTATGCCCTCGCCGTTTACATATACTCGCTGCAATCTCCGCGGAATCCGAATGCATTCGATGATAAGGCAAAAGCGGGGCGAAAGATCTTCGAGCGCGAAGGTTGCGCCGGCTGTCACACGCCCCCGTTGTACACCAACAACAAGTTGACTCTGTCCGAGGGATTTACGCCGCCGGCAGACAAGCCGGACACACTCGACGTGATGCCGATTTCGGTGGGCACGGATGCAGGGCTGGCTCTCAAGACCCGCAAAGGGACGGGCTATTACAAGATCCCTTCTCTAAAGGGCGTCTGGTATCGTGGCCACTATCTGCACGACGGCTCTGTAACCAGCCTGGAAGAGATGTTCGATCCTGATCGCCTCCAGGACACCCACGTTCCTGGGGGTTGGAGCCCTCCGGGTACGGAGACTCGTGCGATCAAAGGCCACGAGTTTGGCCTCCGTTTGCCGCAATCCGAACGCGACCAACTGATTGCGTTTCTGCGGACTCTGTAAACGAGGCGGTTGGATTGAACCCCAAAATTGAGACACTCGGAATTGGCACACTTTGCAGGTTGGATTGAACCCCAAAATTGAGACACTCGGAATTGGCACACTTTGCAGGGAAAGGGACTGCGAGTGGCAAAGAGACGAGTGGGGCGGTATCCGAGGGCATTCCGGAAGATGGCTGTGGAGCGGCTGAAGGGCTGCGACAACATCGTGGCGCTCGCGGAAGAACTCGGCGTGCACCGGCGGCTGCTTTATAAGTGGCGCGACCAGATTGAACCGATTGACGACGGTGAAGCGCCTCCGGAGAACGGAAAGGAACGTGAGTTGCGGCTTCAGGTCGCGCACCTGAAACGACTGGTGGCGGACAAGACGCTTGAAGCTGATTTTTTCAAAGGTGCCTTGCAAAAAGTCGAGGCTCGACGCCAGAGCAATACGCAGCCTGGCGAGATGGCATCTACGACCAGATCCGGGAGTTGATGTCGATGCAAGGCAGCCTGAGTATCGAGCGGATGAGTCAGTTAGCGGGCGTGAGCCGCGCCGGATTCTATCGGTCGCTACAGGCGCAGCAGCCCGTTGAAGAGGACATGGAAGTTCGTTCGGCGATTCAAAACATCTTCGCCGAACACAAGCGCCGCTACGGTTATCGGCGCGTGAGCAAAGAACTGCGGCGACGCGGAATGCTGGTCAATCATAAACGCGTCTTGCGACTGATGCGCGAAGATCATCTGCTGGCGGTGCAGCCGCGGGCGTTCGTGGTGACCACGGATTCCGCTCATGACTTCGAGGTCTATCTGAACCTGGCCAGCCGGATGAAGCTGACCGGAGTCAATCAACTCTGGGTGGCCGATATCACTTACATCCGGCTGCATCGCGAGTGGGTGTTCCTGGCAGTGATCCTGGATTCGTTTTCACGCAAGGTAGTCGGCTGGGAACTGGATCGGACGCTGGCCGCGCGCCTGCCGATGACCGCGTTGGAAAAGGCGATCGCAGAACGAAAGCCGCCGCCGGGCGTGGTGCATCATTCCGATCGCGGTGTCCAGTACGCATCCGACGCCTATGTCGGCTTGCTTCGAAAACACGGCATGGTTCCGAGCATGAGCCGGCCGGCGAATCCCTACGATAACGCCAGTTGCGAGAGTTTTATGAAGACTCTCAAGCGAGAGGAGATCCACGTCAACGAGTACCGCGATCTCGATCATCTCCGGGCGAACATCGTGGAGTTCATCGACAACTACTACAACCGCGTGCGCTTGCACTCGGCCCTTGGCTACAAACCACCGGAAGAGTTCGAGCAGGGCAGCAATGCCGCGACCAGATTACTGGGAGCGTCGATGAGTTTTTTCAGGCATCAGGAGATCTATCGATCTGATGCAGGATCAACAACTGAAAGGGAACCGGCTGAAGCCGGCTCCCCCGACCATCGTCTCGATGAGTCTCCGGCTGGCTATTCCTTGGCGAGTTGCTCTCCAGCAGAGCTCGCCTCCGCTTCGCCGGCCGAGGACCATTGTGGCGGAGACGATACTGTTTGAGAAGCAAAAACCATTAAACGGCGAGTGTGCCATTCGCAGTTTGTCTCAACCGAGGGGTTCACCCCAAGGTACTGCGCCCATCTTGTACGCAGAAAGGGAAGCAGCCTGGACCGTGCGTTTGCACGGCAGGAAACCAGTCAGCCGGCCGAGGGGTCCACAGCCGCACTTGCGCGGTTCGGCTGGCTTCCCCGGCCGGCTTTCAATTTATGCCGAGTCTGGGATAGTTTGCGTCCTGCGGACTGGAGCACCTACTGCGGCAGTTCGAAAATGGCCACTACGCGACGCGCCCAACCGGCTGGAATTTGAGGCTGATTCGTGTTCGCCGCCGATTCGGCCTTCACCCTGTCAGGTCGGAAGTCGCGGGTTCGAGCCCCGTCGTCCCCGCAATTCCTTTCAATGACTTCCAGACAATTTGGGATTGGCGGTTTCGGCATCATTCGCCGATGCTACAGTTTTCGGCGTAAGCTTTTGATTCAGTGGTCGCGTTGCGCTCCACCGCGCGCTTCCTCGTGGAACTTTAGCGACCTGCCATTAGCAACCGGGGCCCTGTTCGCTCCCGCCGCACGATCACTCACCTGTGTCAGTTGAGATTCTGCGCCTGATGCCCGCAGGATTTCGATCTTGTCTCGAACTCATTGTCCGAACGAACGCTCGCACCGGTTCACCCAGCCTCCTCAGTTTTTTGCAAATCTCGTTTCCGACCGAGCCGGTAGCGCCCACAACCAGAACCATCTTCGTTCTCCTGAAGGACAGAGGTACATCCTCCGCCGAGTCTTCGTAGCCCTCGGTGATTCCTCTTGACAGACGCACTCATGAACGCATCTCGGTCGGCGACTTGATCTTTACTGCACTAACCGTGAATGTCCGTTTCCGGTTCCGGTTGGATCGTCGGGCACGCGGTACCAATCCGCTCTCCGATCGCTCTTTCCGGGGCTAGCGATATGTCGTGATATCGGCGAGCCTTCTGATGATCACCGTTGGCCGCTGTCTGGTGATCGCGGAGTGTGCAGGAGAAATCAAACCACCCCCGTGTCGAGTGTCGAATTGGTTGTAGAGCAATCAATGCCGGTCTGGCGGCGGCATGTCGGGAGGATGTTTAGCACAACTCCTCCCGAAAATCCGCTGCGACGTTCTCGTTATCTCTGCAATTAAAAACAACATTTTCATCTGAATAGATCGACAGCGCCAAATCATGACCGTCCAGGGTCCGGGCCATGGAGACCGTAGCTGTCCTGAACCAGATTGAGCGTGACGCCGACCCGTCACGCCATGAAAAGGCTTCTCGCTTTTGTGTTCGCTTCCGGCCTTCTGAACGCCGGCCAGATTTCGGTTCGGGTTTACGATCTCTCCGGCCTCGTTCCCGCCACGCTCGAACGCGCCATCAATGAAGCATCACGCGTCTTTGCTCAGGCGGGCGTCGAGGCCCGTTGGAAAGCCGGTGACCCGAATGCGCAGGAGGCGCATGAAACCGATCAGAGCGCGCCATCGGCTTTTCGCGATCGCCATGTTCGCGCCTACCTTGTGGTCCGGATCGGCCGCGGCCTGGCCGTTCACGTTCCGCCGACCGCGCTCGGCATATCCTACCCCCACGCGCAGTTCGGCGTCAGCGCGACCATATTTGAGGAAAGAATCGAAGACCTCTGCAGAACGCCCGGCGTCGATTTTGCGATGCTGCTCGGATACGCGATAGCCCACGAACTCGGGCACGTAGTCCTTGCTTTGGACGATCACTCATCAGCAGGCATCATGCGCGCCCGACTTGGGCCAACCGAACTTGTGGCTGCGCGACTGACAATGCTCGCATTCACACCTGATCAGGTAATACGGATCAGGCAATTCGCCGCAAGGCAGGAACAGGCGCAGAGTGCCGGAAAACTCATCGCCGTCCGGAGTCAACGATAAGGCTACTTCAAAAGAAGTTTCGGACCAGCATCAAGTCACTATTATCCGGGGTGTCGTACTGGCAGTAGAGCAGCCAGTGCCGGTCCGGCGAGACGGTCATCCCGCCGCCTAGCGGCCGAGACGGGTTGAATACCAACTGAGATTTTTTCGTGGCCAAATTAAAAAACCGGACAGAAGGAGGCCCCGATCCGACATACCATGCTCCCTCGCGTTTGACCACGAAAAACGACCCGGCGTCGGACCGCTCTACGTGCTCGATCACCATTCTCTGATCAGATCCATCAGTCGCCGCCCTCCAGATACTGCCGGCATGTCCGAACCAGACTGTCTTGCCGTCCTCCGATTCCACCGGATCTACGCCCAAATCTCCCACATTATTGAATGCCACTATTTGGACGGCGCGGCCTCCACCCGACGGCGCTTTCCAGATGCCATTGGTTCTTTTGAACCAGATCCATTTTCCGTCACGCGACCAACTTGCCCTGTAGCTTCCAATCTGATCGCTGGTTATTTGTCGCGGAGTACCGCCTCGCGCGCCTACCGTAAAGACCTGCCAATAATGACCGACCGTCGAGTCGAACGCAATACTCTGACCATCGGGAGACCAGTTGGGAGTGCCCGATGCGGTGGTCGTAGTAAGCTGCCAGGCGTTTGAACCATCCGAATCGCAGATCCAGACCTCACTGTTTCCAGAGCGGAATGATTGAAAAGCGATCTTCGTACCGTCGGGAGAGTATTGCGGCTCCTTGTCCAACCGTGTGGACGCAATGAACGGGGCGGCATGCGCCGCCGGTTCCAACAGATTCACTCGCCAGATGTTGCTATCGGCAGAGATATACGTTTCATATGCCAGGCGGTGGCCCTGCGTCGAGATGGTAGGACCAGATGCGTTATCGCCCAGAGGCAAGAGGACGGGCTTTGCTGTCCCGTGAACGGCTATCCTCCACAACGCCATCAAGCCCCCTTTGGCGCTCGAGAATACAAGGGCGCGGCTATCGGCGGTCCAGGCGATTCCTTCTGTGTCGACGTTGTCGAAAGTAAGTCTCTTCGGCTCCTCTTTCGGTGAGTAATCTCGCTCTAGGGAAAGCGTGTAGATGTCGCTTGAGTTTTTCGATCCCGCGGCGCCCGAGAAATAGCGGGCAAATGCCAGTGTTTGCCCATCCGGCGATATGACCCCGTACCAATCGCCCACCATTCCTCCGAATGCATTTGCCGGACGCCCCGGCTCTGGAGGTGTTAACCACCGCTTTTCGCCGGCTTCCACCGAAACCAAAGCGATTCGCTTCGCAGGACCACTCTGATCCTCAGCAGAAGAGACAACAACCCAGTGTCCGTCGGGCGACCAGCCATCCGCAGAGCATTTCTCGCCGTAAAAACGTGCGACCTCATGTACCGGCCCGCCGAGCGGAGGAATCACCTCGACCCCGCACATTGGGCGCACGTTTGTATTCCGCTCTACGCGAGTGAATGCGATCCATCGGCCATCTGGCGACCAAGCGGGACAACGGCTATTCCCATCCTTGGTCAGGCGGAGCGGCTGTCCGGGCCCGATGGATCTTAAGTAAATGTCGCTGCTACTTCCGTCTTCAGTGATCCAGCTGAACGCGACCTGATTACCATCGGGCGAGAAACTCGGGTGCATTTCAACCCCCGGATAACTCGTCAGTGGCTCGGGGATCAGCGTTTCTCCCGTGCTCATCCCTTCTGGCGCAGTGTGGAAGACGGCAGGCCCGCTCGCTGCAGCGACCACAACGAGAACTGGCACAAGCAGCCAACTCCGCCGCCAGCGCGGTCGCTCCGGCAGCGCCTTAGGCGTCGAAGCCGCAACTTCTTCAACGGCTATGACCTCGACAGCAGCGATGAATCGATATCCGCGTCGCGGCAGAGTCTCGATGAACCGGGGATTGCCCGACGTATCCGACAGCGCCTCGCGCAACTTCCGCATGGCGCTGTTGATCGCGTTCTCATAATCGACATAAACTTCGTTGGGCCAGAGCCGCTTCTGAATCTGCTCCCGCGAAACCAGTTCGCCCGGAGTCTCCAGAAGCAGGAGTAGAATCCGAACCGGCTGTTCCTGAAGTTTCAGCCGCAAACCGCTCTTCCTCAACTCGCCCGTTCGCGGACGGAACTCAAACGGACCAAAGCGAACGACCTCCGGCGCGTGTGGCAGCGGCATCGTGGGATGGATGTTAGCACAACTCTGCCCTGAAATCGATGCCAGTACCCTCGACATATAGCTGACTAACCACCCCGTTTTCAAACAAATAGACGGACAGACCCAAATTAGAATGATCCAGGCTCAGCGTAGTGGACACTGCCGCTGGCCTGACCTAGATTTCAGGCAAAGGAGAGCACTATGAAGACGACCCCGATCCGGACACAGCGCCGTTACTCTCGCCCACGGCTGGTGCCATCGACCATTCACATACCAGACACCCGTTAAGACTTACTCCGAAGGGTTTAGCGGCCGATGAATGCGAAACTGCAATCGGGCTTTCTGCTTGTAGTGTCCTTGTTTGCGCTGCAAGAGGACCTTCCAGACTGGCAGGTAGAGGTCAGTGCCGGGAAGATGGCCATGGATGCGGGACGTTATATCGATGCTGATCGCATTTACGCCGGGTTGGTCGCCTCACGGAAAACTTCAGGTATTTCGAATTTGCGACTTGCCTTCGCACTCGCTCATCTCGCATTGGCGCGGACAGCGGAAGGCCGGCACATGGAGGCCGCCGGCATTATTCATCAATCTATTGCGGTCCTGGCAACAGATTCAACCGATTCGGCTGCTCACCCGGAAATTGCAGCCGCAATCTGGCAAGTGATTGGGACATGCTTCTATTACCAAAGACAGTATGGGGAGGCGGAGCGGGCTTACGTCAAATCCTTGGATCTGTTACAGAAATCCGAAGGCGGCGACTCGCGCGCGATTGTCGATTTGTTGTCGAATCTCGGATCGATTTACCAAATCGAGCACCGCAATCGTGAAGCAGAGGCTGCGCTCAGTCGAGCTACTGCATTGATTCAGAAGATGAATCCAGTCCCGGCCTATCTCAAAGCGTCTCTGCTTAACAATATCGCGGTGCTGGATCGATCGTCGGGCAGGCACGCGTGCGCAAGGCTCGCTCTTGAGATGGCTCTCCGGTTAATTGGATCGTGCCAGGACTGTGATGCAGTAATGATCGTCCACGTCGAGAACAATCTTGCCCTTGAATATATGGACCAAAAGAGATACAAGGAGGCCGTCGACCTTTTTTCCCGTGCGGTCGCCGTTATTCAGACGGGAACGCCACTTCCACGCACCGATGTCGCCCGGATTCTTTCACATTACGCGCAGTGTCAGCGAAAGTTCGACAAAAGGGAGATACCCCGGATTCAGGCGCAGGCCAAAGTGATTCTGAACAAGTACCCTGCTCAACAGTCGGGCGACCAGGTCATGGATGTCACGTTACGCGGTAAATGACTGAGGCCGAAGAATGTTCGCCAACGCGTTTGTGAAAATCGATAACGTGCTCTCGACATCTCTCTTGTTAACAACCACAGTTTCAATTACATAGACGGACAGACCCAAATTAGAACCATCCAGGCTCAGCGCAATGGAGGCGTGACCTAGATTTCAATGGAGAGCACTATGAAGACGAGCCTGATTATCTTTTTACTGGCATTCTCATCTCCGACCGTATTCGGTCAGGGCTGCAAGAATGTGCCGATCAGCGTCAATGTCACGATTAGCTACAACTACACATTCGGCGGCGTGTCCTTTGCCAGCGCCGTCTATCCCGACAGCGCCTCGGCATACAGTGACGGAGTCAACGGCGTGAGGGCCTTCTTTAATAGCTGCAGTGGGGATCTGATCCTCGATCTCTACAGCTCAACACGTCAGGTTGGATTTTCGTTTCAAAACTTCGTCTCGACGAACAGCTACACTCCTGGATGGATCTCCACGCCCTTCTTCACTTCCGAAGCCTATCTCGTCGTCAACAACCTGCTATACAACTACAACGCAAGTGCTTCGTATTCATTCACCACGGGTGCCGAACTCGGATTCACGCCGCCCGGCGGCTCCAGCAAGACCGACGACTACCTATGCTTCCACAATCCAACGGCGAATGTTACAGGAGGATGCCTAAACGTCAACTATCCGGACAACACCTCTTTGTTAGTGGTGCAGCACACGCCGGCCAACCCCGCGACGGGAGCCGTGGAAACCTGGACAGTTAACCCGGACAACACCAATATGAATCTCTCCGGAACTCCCACGGCCACTCAGGTGGGAGCGTTGCAGCTTCCCTCACATGGCAATAGTGGTCCGATCAATGCCGGCCAATTCAGCATGCCATTTCAGTTCATTGTGACGCTCAAGTAACCGACGCAGATACGCCCGGCCCGAGGTCATCATGCTGAGCATTTCTCCGCATGCCAATGCGGCGAAATCACCGGTGTCCTGAGTTGGTGCTGAAGAAGCTCGGTCGCACCCTTATTGCGTTTCGCTCCCGTACTTACGGGAGGCGCGCGAACAGAGGCGTACTGTAGCACCAAATCCGGGCGTATTACCGGCAACTGGTACGTGTCAGGACTCAGCGTTGGGTTGACTTGACCAGCGCGCACGGTTCAGAGGGACATCTGCGCGACGGGTGAGGCTAGTGATATTCGCCAATGTCATTGCGCGCTCGCGCAGAGTAGACGCGAGCGGCAACGACGCCTGAAAAACCGCAAAGGCATCCGGATATCGGGCGTCGGTGAAGGCAGTATAGCCATCGTGATGGAGTATCGCCCAGTTCCGTTCCGAAGTTTCGGTCTTCGCAAAGTCCTGCCCGAGCGCCGAAGCCGCGACCACAAGGGCCAGCAGGCTACACCCCTTCCACCTAAGCCCATTTGAACGAACGTCGTCTGGTCTGCGCTGCGTATTTCCTGCCATTGGTGTCGAACAGGATGCATGAGCACGCACGAGGAATTCGCCGCGCCTCACTTTCGTTGGCTCCTCGGTTGGGGAAGTAGTTCGGCGACATCTACAGGTCCGGCCGTGCCGGAATCGCCTCCCAATGCAGTGATCCGATTCTGGATGGCACGGGCGTCGCTGCGACGATGATCCTTGCGGAGGACATCGCGATAGGCGACCAGGAGCGGCCGAACTTCGGAGGAATCCGCACGCGGTTCGCTGTCGGCAATCGCGAGGGCATGGGCGAGATCCTGCTCGGCTTTGCCCCAATCGCGCTGTCTCGCCCACAAGACGCCGCGGGTGTTGAGGAGTTTGGCGCGATCCCACGCGACGGCATCCGGAGCGTGCTCAAGAACCGAGAGCGCCTCGTCGAGGACCAAATGGGCCTCGTTCCAGCGTCCCGCTTTGAGGCGCAGCAATCCGAGGCAGGTGAGGAACGCTCCGGCATCCGCGGTATTCCCGCGCCCGGCACGTCTTAGGTCCTCAACGGCGGCGATATATTGCGAGTCGGCTTCCGCCCACCGACCTTCGGCTACTTGCACCGACGCGGCCAGCGCGCTCACGAGTGCGCGATCCTCGGGCTGGCTGACCGGAATCGACTGCAGCCTCTTCAGAACCTGCCTCGCCTGATTGAGCCTCCCCAATTCAAGCCGAATTGAGACCAGGATGCCCAAAGGCCGCACGAGCGCGGGACCCTCCGGAGGCAGAGTCTCCTCCAGGATGTGGACGGCGCGGGCGGCAGTCCGCTCCGCGTCGGCAAGCCTTCCCGACGCCCTAAGCATGGCTGACATATTGCTTAGCGCCAGTCCGATGCACCGGCGATCCGGCGGATCTCCTTGCAGGAGCGCCTGCGAGAGCATCTGCTCTGCCTCCTGCGATCGGCCGCTCGCCACGAGAACATCAACCTGCTGATCGAATGCCGCGCAGGCGTCGCTGACAATTCGAGATCGGCCTGAGGGCAGTTGCGTCGCGGTTTGCGCGTTGGCGACTGCGGCGATGAGATTCAGGCAAACCAAAGACGCTCGCATTTGGTAGCTCATGCGGCTCAGCGTGGCCCGATGCGCCGGCATGGGGCAGTGATTCACCGCTTCTTAACCGTAAAGTTCCTTTGCGAGGAGCGACTTACAGACCGGCGCGTGCGAGCCGATTGCGCTATGATGTGGCAAGCCTTAAGGCGACCTACATGTCGGCGCCTTGCACTCAGGACCAGATCCAGGAAGAGTTGAATCGGCTGCTGGCGAGCCGGCAGTTCATGGATTCACCGCGGCTCTCGCGTTTTCTCACCTATATCGTCCAAAAAACCTTGTCGGGCGAAACCGACGAGATCAAGGAATACACCATTGGTCTGGCAGTCTTCGACCGGAATACCGACTTCGATCCGCGACTCGACAACATCGTCCGGGTTCAGGCAAGCAAACTGAGGAGCCGCCTGAACGATTACTACGGGTCCGAGGGCTCCTCGAATTCAGCCCAGATCCGACTTCTCCGTGGCTCTTACGTTCCGGTCTTCGACTATACGCCGGACGGAATAGCCTCCCCGATAGCATCGGTCCCGATGCCAACGTCAACCCGGGCCCCAACACGTGTCTGGTTCTGGCTGGCTGCCGCGTTTGTCCTGATCCTGACTTTTGCCGCGGGATTATTATCGGCTCTTCGGATCAAACCGCAGGCGCCTCGCGCGAGCCAGATACGGTTTGAGATACCGGAACCCGACGGATGCCGATTCCTGGCATCTCCTCAACTCTCGCCCGACGGGAAGAAAGTGGCTGTCGGTGTTCTGAGAAAGGAGACCGATGCGGCAATTTACGTTCATAACCTGGAGTCAGGCGCCGGAGAAATCCTGGCTGGCACGGCCGGCGGGCGCTTTCCCTACTGGACACCGGACGGAAAATCTCTGATTTTCAGCAAGGCTTCAAGGTCATTCCGTGTGGACCTCGCGAACGGCGGCGAATCAGTGTCGATAGCTCCCACGGACACCTCGTTCGGCGTAGACGTGAACCGCGACGGCGTTATTCTGTTTGCGGGAAACCCCGGCCCTGTTCGGCGGCTCTCACCTTCGGGCGGTGGGCTGACGGCTGTTACCACCGTCGATAAGCCCGAGGTGGCGCACGTCTTTCCTCGTTTTTTTCCTGACGGGAACCACTTCCTGTATCTGGCCCGGAACGAAACGCCAGGCGACAGCGCGATCTATGTCGCCTCGCTGGACGGCAGGCTGAAGAAGCGCATCGTGCAGACCGAAACACGGGCGTTGTTCGTCGTGGGACCGGAAAGCATATCGAGCAAAGGCTACTTATTCTTCGTGCGAGGCGGTGAACTGCTCGTCCAGCCATTCGATGCGAACCGGCTGGAACTGTCAGGCTCGCCGCGGCACGTCACGGGCGATATTCAGGAACTTCCGTACGGGGCTTCGACATATTGGGCATCCTCAGGCGCCCTAGCCTATATGACCGAGGGGGGATTCCCCGGGCAGTTGACCTGGTTCGACCGGACCGGAAAGGTGATTGGAAAACTGGGACCGGTGGCGGATCTGGGCGATCCGGTTCTCTCGCCGGCCGGCACGCACGTGGCGTACGATCAGGCCGACGGATCGAATCGCGATGTCTGGACAATGGAGATCAAATCGGGAAAAACGACACGCATCACCTTCGATCCCGAAGTCGATCATGACCCGGTATGGTCTCCGGACGGCAGCCGGATCGCGTTCGAATCGCACCGGACCCCTCAGGGGTTGTACGTCGCCCGATCGCAGGGAGGGACTGCGGAATCACTGGCCTTGCCCGGCGGTGATAGTCTTTCAGACTGGTCTCGCGATGGGAACTTTCTGCTGTTTGGCTCCATGCGGTCGGAACCGGGCGCGTCTTCCATCCGGTTAATGCCGCTCACCCTTAACCGCAAACCGCTGATTTGGATGCATGCAGGCAAGGCCCGATGGCCGGTGTTGTCTCCGAACGGGAAATGGATCGCCTACGCGTCCACTGAGTCTGGCCGGAGCCATATCTACGTGCAGCCGTTCGATGCAACGTCGGGGCCGGATTCCGGAAAATCGCAGGTATCTACGGGCGGAGGATCGCAACCCTCGTGGCGCGCGGACGGGAAGGAGCTTTTCTACCTTTCCGCGGACAACGTCCTGATGGGCGTCGGCGTGAGACCGGGCACGCCGTTCGACTATGAACGCCCGGCGCCGCTTTTCGATACGCGGCTTCGCGTTCTGCGTGGCCCGCGAAACGATTACACCACGCACGATGGCAACAGGTTTCTGATCAGGGTACCTGCTTACAAAGAGACAGCCTCGCCGATTCACGTGGTCGTGAACTGGTCTGGCATGTTCGGAAATTAGAATACAATCCTTCAGCTCTTGAGCCACATTCGCCGTTGCATCGCCTATGCTAAACACCCCTGCCGCCATGACTAAAGAGACGCTCATGGCCCCCAGCGCAGTCGAATGCCTTCCGATATCTGTCCTTAACGCGCGTCACGTTATCGTCTGGTCGTGTGGTATTCCCACAGACGAGTCTTGCCCGGATCGCTAGATGGATTCGCGAAGCTCTCTGCCAATAGGCTTGAGCCTGATGCTCTACGCAACTTACACTTAGATGGCCATGTTAATTCCACCGACAGCGCGACAGTTCTCTAACCAGCAGCTCACTACTTCGTCCAAGGTAGTCGGAAAGGTATCGACCTCGGCCAGCGGATGGTAACCTTGACTGAAGTCAAGCAACCAGCAGTCCGTTCCATACGAGTAAGACGACGCGGCAGTGGAATCCTTCTTCTCCAGCAACTGCTTCATAACAGCATCCCGCTTCCTCTGGGTGCTGAACCCCAAGCTGATTCCAGTTGCCCAATTCAGCTGGTCATCTCTAACTCCGAGATAGTAATACAAGATCAACAGGGTGTATGGTGCGAGCTGGATTTTTGCTCCGATGTAAACCTCCGTCTCGTCCCATTCCGTTGCTGTATCTACGGTGGGGTACAAGTGAAGGCGGACCTTTTTTGCACCCAAGTCCGAAACCCCAATGCTGTCACCCAAATCCTTGGCGTGCTGGTTCAAGACCCTCTCGCAAATCTCGTATGCCGCAGCATTGAAGTGGCGCATTGCAGCAATGGTTTTGGTGTACAGCCCTGATCCCTGCAGAAGTAGTGTCCGCACTCCCTCTGACATCTGCGCAGGTCCTTTTGGCACGGTTATTTCTCCTGGCTGGGCAGCTTTTGTAAGTATCGGAACGTTCGAGAATCTATCTTCGGCACGCTGGCACCATCCACTTCACTAAAGAGTTTGCGAATGCCGTCCCGACTAAACTTGAGTATGTTCTGCTCGACGGCTCCAATGAATGCCAGCAGCAATGAAGCGATCACAACGCCTCTCTCCTGGGTTACAGCAGGTACGATCCTGCGCGCTTCAAGGCAAAAGGATTCCCAATTTCTAGCTCGAAATCCGAAGACAGTTTCATTATCCGGATAATCTTTTGTGAGGAGCACAAATCGGGTTTCGACTCTCCCCGCATCCACTGCTTCTTTGTATCGACTCTGTTTTTCAAAGCTCTGGTCAAATTTCTTAAGTTCGATGACGATTCGAGCATCGTCTCCAAACCATACATCTAAGTCCAGATAACCAACCCAAGGCTTATCCTTCTGTTGGCCCCAAATCCGGAGTTCGCGCGTAACAGCTGAGACATTCGGTATTGAGGCATTGATGAAACGCGGATCACCAGCGATTCCGAATAGAGTGCAGATCCAATCTCTCCGGGTAATAGCCTCTACGAGCCATTGCAGCCAGTCAGAGTACGCGGGTTCGGATTCGTCTTGCAACCAACGATGCATTCCATAGTCAACTCTGAAAGGTTCGGTGCCAACACCCAATCCGAGCAGCTCTTCATGATTCTTTATTAGACGCCTGGATTCTTCGCAAACCTCTCGAAGATATGGCTCTACTGACGATGTGAAACGGGCAACAGCCTCCCAATCCGCAGACGCGACCGCCTCGAACTGGAAGAGGTCCGCCAAAGCAGCAAATTGCTTCATCGCCTCGAGATACGTGGATAGCGAATCTGGGATCTCCATTTCGCGCTTCCCAGCACGGTTCAGTATAAACCGACCATCTACCTTCGGTCTTTATCGACTCCAACTCCTGTCCGTAACGAGTCGTCAGGCGCCGTTGGGGAAGACGCGTTGCCAACCCGCGAGCGAGTCATGGGTACAATCCTACGCGAATCGACCATATGGCCCGCACAAAGGCCAGGGGCGAAGGGGAGCAGAAGGGCCGCGCGGAAGATATCCGCAGTCTTCCGGCACCCCAATTCAGCGCGGCCAGATACCTACCGATATGTCGTGGATATCACCCGAGTGTTGCCAGCCAGGGCCAGATCCACTGAACCGTTTCTGGCCAACTCCCGTTTGACCGACGATCCGGCCAAGTCACAGGTGACTGTACCCAACTCCACTTTCTGCCCGGATTGACTGAGACATTGGGGACACGTATTAGTAACCGATTAGCTCGATCCCCGAATCGCGTTCGCCTTCGCCCGGAATCCGCACTGAGCCCGGCGGTCTGGCCGGACGACCAGCGGCCGGGTTGAAATCGAAAACTATAATCGGTGGGATGCCGAAGCCTACTGTGTTTGTCGGTTCTTCCTCGGAGCAACTTGATACAGCAGAGGCAATCAAAGATTGCCTTGACCCACACGAGGCGACAGTGACGATTTGGAATGAGGGCGTATTCAATCTGGGCCAGAGCACGCTTGATGATCTGATCAGAGCGGTCGATAGTTTTGATTTTGCGATTTTCGTTTTTGCTCCCGATGACCTCACTCGAATAAGAAAGACTGAGCAGCCGAGCGTCCGGGACAACGTCGTGTTTGAGCTTGGTCTATTCATGGGCCGTCTCGGAAAACAACGATGTTTTTGGGTTGTGGCGCGGGGCGATAAGGCGCCGCACATACCCACCGACCTGATTGGAATAAATACCGCGTCATTCACTCCACGTGAAAATCTTCGTTCAGCTGTGGGGTCGGCGTGCGCGGAAATTAAACGGGTTATCAGGAAGGCAGGCCGACGAACAGATACACAAGTCGAGGAACTCGACCAGCCCATGCTCTTGTGCGCAGCGTCGCCCCTATACGCGAAATACGACTTCGACGGGGATTCAAAAGCGATGAACGAAGCATTTCCAGGTAGAGTTTCGGTCGAAGCAAGTATCAACGGAAGCAAGCTTAGGCAGCTATTAGCCAACTCCAGATGGGATGTTGTGCATCTGGTTGTAAATGTACACAGCGTGAGCGGATCAATCATTCTGAGCGACCGCGACCACGAGGAGCGCGTCGGCGAGACATCGTCAGACATCATAACGGCCGAGGGAGTAGCGGCGTTGCTGCACGACCAACAGGTACGGCTGGTCGTTTTGGCGACCTGCGACTCTCTGGCACTCGCTGCTCGCCTGACTCGGGTGACGAACGTCATAGCTGGCATAGGCTGGCTGGACGGGAAGAGAGCGGCGGAGTGGGCGCAGCTCTTTTATGGATTTCTGGCTCGGGGGAGATCATTAGCCTCCGCTTTCGATCTGTCTCAAAAGGCTACGGACGTCCCTCTTGTGCTGCTCACCAAACGTGATTTTCGGCTGGCACTTCCGACCATTGATTGAATGTTGGTGCTTTCCACAAATTTCGGACCCGGCCAAAGGCTGTATCGTCCGAGGAGCCTCGCGCGGTCCGGGAACGGGCCGGGAACGGCGTTGCGGGAGATCACTCCACTGTTATGCCGGGCGATTTCACTTGCCAACTCTCACAGCGAATGACAATGGACGTTATCATTTATCACCCGGCACGAGGTGACCACAGTCCGGAGTCCATGAAAGATCACACTTTCGATTCCGAGCCGCAGCGCGTTAAGAAACTTGCATGTGCCGCAAGTCAGAGCTAACGTTCTGTTAGCTTCCGATATTGCCAAATAACACTGCCCAAAGGACTTATCTTATTGAACGAACTTGTTGTCGCAGATCGCGCCGCCGAATGGCGACGCCTCAAGTCGCTGGTGCTCGATAGCGTTTCGTCACCGATCACGAAGCGGGTCTACAACCTCGGCCTCGATGAATTTATCGGTTGGTACACGGCGGAATCGCGTCCGGCCGGATTTACCAAGGCGACTGTCGCCGCGTGGCGCGTCGCGCTCGAAGCACGCGGACTCGGACCTATCTCTATTAATGTCCGGATCACGGCTGTCCGGAAACTGGCCGTCGAAGCCGCCGACAACGGGTTGCTCGCACCGGAGCTGGCCTCCGGAATCGCTCGGATCAAGGGCGTTCGGACCCACGGCGTTCGCGTCGGGAACTGGCTCTCGCTCCAGCAGGCACAGGCCCTCCTGAACGCGCCGGACATCCGAACCAAAAAGGGGCTTCGGGACCGGGCGATGTTCGCAGTGCTTCTGGGCTGCGGACTTCGCCGCTCCGAACTGGCGTCACTGACCGTCAAACACGTCCAGATGCGCGACAGCCGTTGGTGCATTGTGGATCTGGTCGGCAAGCATGGCCGGATACGAACTGTTCCGATGCCGACGTGGACGAAGAATGCCGTCGGCGCGTGGACAATGGCGGTTGGGATCACCGAGGGCCACCTGTTCCGGCCGATCAGTCGCGGCGACCAAGTGCGCGGTGATCGAATGAGCGAGAAAGTGGTCTGGCAGATGCTGAAGCCGTATGTCGCGCGTATCGGCGTTCCGCAGGTGGCACCTCACGATCTCCGGCGAACAACGGCGAAACTGTGCCGTGCCGCTGGCGGCGAGCTTGAGCAAATCCAGATGCTGCTCGGCCATTCATCCGTTCAGACCACCGAACGTTACCTGGGGACGAAGCAGGATCTGGCGCACGCTCCGAATGACGGAATCAAATTGAAGCTGGCCGAATAGTCGATTCACGAACACTTCGTCTTCTCAAGTGGAAGTTGAGATGACTTATCGGTCTGAATCCGTGGCTCGGCCCTTCCGAGATCGCCGTTTCTGGACTGATGTGGCGCGACACCCCGGGCGAACGGATGTCAGAGACCAGCCCCTTAGCATCCTGCCCGCCCGAGGTGGGGATGTGGCTACTGTCGCCAGTCGCCGGTTGGAACTTGCCTCCGTTCGATGCGGGTGATGACGGCGACCGGGTCCAGACAGACGGCATGAATCTCATTACCGCTGTCACCGATCACGAAGAAGTAGTGAACTGACACCCCGGGGGCAACCTGAAGCGTGAACGTGCCTGAGCAATCACTGTTCACTGTGTATGTGCCCGTGTTGGTCTGCGGCACAATGTTGCCGTTGATGCTCGCCATTCCCCTGGCCGTGGTTCCGCCCCTTCCGTCGAACGTTTGCGCTCCGGCCTCGCCATAAGGCCCGATCGGAGCCGGCGCAGCGACAAGAAATCCCGTAACCGTGTATGCGAAGGTGCCTGTCAGGCTGGCACTAGAGCATCCTTGGTCGGCGGCCTTCGCCGCGGGGACAAGTCCCAGAACAATTGCGGTGACTGCGGCCATGGCAAAAGTCCTGGCGATAGCGCCGCGTTTCCTGAATGCGTCCCATGCGTTTAAGAATTGGTTCTGCTCGTTTGTCGTTGTGCTTTTCATGTGCGCTCCTTTTGTTCCTTTTCGAGTTCGATCGATTGGGTGGCCAGTCCGAATCCGGCTCACTCGGCATGAATAGGGACCGCGCGTCGAAAGGTTACAGGAGCACTGGGCGAAGAGGGTAGAATGAGCAATCCGAATCTGATCCCATGCCAAGTTGCCCTGACTGCGGCGCCGAGGTGGACTCTGCCGAACTCGGGGGACTATGTCCGAAGTGTCTGATCCGAGGCGCTTTCGAAAGTTCGGTTGAGCACGACTTCGAAACTCAGACCGTCGACGCGCCG
>Ga0126373_10001020_pt1 | contig 19437 bp, 17 predicted proteins | sample PanSoiMetPlot_11_FD_92545 | JGI IMG/M metagenome (GOLD analysis project Ga0126373, IMG submission 92545) | Tropical forest soil microbial communities from Panama - MetaG Plot_11 | ecosystem: Environmental > Terrestrial > Soil > Tropical forest > Bulk soil | place: Panama | collected 2016-02-17 | reverse complement strand
TTCGGATGACCCACTAGTTCCAGCATGGGCAGGTCGTTCGACGAGTCGCTGTACGCACTCGACCGGCTCAGATCCAGGCCCTCGCGCTCGGCCAGTGCCCGGACGGCCGCTGCCTTCGCCTCGCCGTGCAGCAGCCCGCCGACCAGCCGGCCGGTGTAGACGCCATCGGAGGTCTCGGCCACAGTTCCGAGTGCTCCCGTCAGACCGAGGCGGCGGGCCAGAATGCTGGCGAGCTCTACCGGCGTCGCCGTGACAAGCCACACTCGCTGGCCCGCCGCCAGATGCTGACGGGTCAGCTCTCGCGCACCCTCCCAGATGCGGTCCGCCATCGTGTCGTCGTAGATCTCTTCACCGAGCGCCACGACGTCCTTGACCCGGTGGCCTGCCACGAAGGCCAGCGCGGCTTCCCGCGCGGCGTCGATGTGATCCGCGTTCTCGGCGCCACGCAGGCGGAAGGCAAGCTGGCCCCAGGTGAGCCTTAGCAGGTCCTTCGGCCCGAACATCTTCCGCGCCGCCAGGCCACGGGCGAAATGATAGATGGACGCGCCGCGCATGAGGGTGTTGTCCACATCGAAGAAGGCGGCGACGGCCGTATCGGGCGCGGTCGCGAGCTGGACGCTAGCCGCCGCAGCCGAAGCCTCGCCCGCCACGTCTGCCGAGCTCTTCTTCGTACGGCCTAGCCTGGGTAGCGGGCTGGTCCGGACGCCAGCGCGACACCTGCCCGTCACGTCGGACTCGCCGTTCATAGAGCCGAGCCTACCGGCGCCAGCGCAAGCACTTGGAGCCGCGCGGAGTCGTCACCTGGTCGTCGATGAGTGGCCACCTGCCCGCCGGGCGGCGGTCGCGCAGCCGCCACCGCCACGACCGGAATCAGGCGGTTAGCAGGCATGGGAACCAATTTCAAAGGCGGGCAATGCGAGAGGCGCGGGTCCGCAGGTCAGGCCTTTGGTCACATCATGGCGCCGGGTCGTGCACCATAGCAGCAATGCATCTATCACTTCTCGTCTCCGGGATTGGCGCGATCGTGGCCGCGATCGGCGGCGGCGTGCTGCTTGCGCGCTGCTTCCGCGAGCCGCGCAGTGATCTCGTTGCCTTCTCTCTCGCGCAGCTCGGCCTGCTCATCGGCCTGGGCTCGCAGGCGGTGGGCTATCTGGCCGGGTTCGACGCGACCATGTTCCGAGCGATGGAGCTGGGCGGACAGGTGATCGCCCCGCTTGCGCTGATCCTGGCGCTATCCGAGATCGCTGCGAGGACGACGGCGGTCAGGTTCCTTGCGCGCTTGTACATCCCGGCGCTCGCCCTGATTGGCGTCGTCGTCCTCTCCCTTGACCAGCTCGCCCAGACCACTTTCAGCAAGGCCTGGCCGGATCCGGCTGTGTTCTACCAGACGCCGCCGAACTACGTGCTGGAATTCGCGATCGGACCGGTGACAGCGCTGGTCGCACTCATCTCGATCGGCGTGGTCATGAACCGCGGGGGGCAGCCGGGCTGGAACGCCGTGCTTCCGGCCCAGCTCATGGGCGGTGCGGCTGCCCTGCTACTGGCGTATCCCGCGCTAGCGGAGTTGGTGGCCTACAAGGAGAAGATCCACCTGCCCGTCGCCTCCGTTTTCGCCTTGCTCGGGGCCGCGGCTGCGGTCCTTACCTGGCTAGCCGGGACGCACGCGGGGCGAAGGCCGCTACCGTCGAGGCGCTCGCGCCATGAGGACGACTGGCGTCACGAGGCCGACGACGGGCGAGACTTCGGGCGATTCGAGCCCGCCGAAGAAGGTGGCGTGTATCGCGGCGGCGGCCTCTACCGGCCGGACCCGTCCGACCGGGGCAGCCGGAGGTACGAGCGCGACGGCGACCTAGACCGAGGCTGGCGCGACGACGAGCTCGGCCGCGGCTATGACCAGGGCTGGGGAGAGTCGTCACGGAGCGGCTCGCAGGACTGGCGCGACTCCTCCGGCCGTGACGACTGGCGCGATGGCTCGGGCCGCGACGACTGGGACGCTGATCCGCACGACAGCGGCTACCAGACGCCAGACTTCGCTACTGGCGACTTCGTGCCGGGCGACTATGCCAGCGGCGACTCGAACGGTACCCGGGCGGGCAACTATCAGCCCAGCCACGGATCAGATGACCAACTCGATCCGTATGGCGGGCTATACAGAGATGATCTTGGTGGCCGCGGGGCGGCCGCGGCGGCCGACGAGCTGGACAGATTCGGCCGCCGCGATAACCACGCCAAGACCGACATGCCCGACGATGACAGTGGCCGGGCCCAGCTGTTCGGACAGATAGCGATCTTCACGCTGCTCGAGGACCGCGTCGACGAGTTCGATCAGTTGACGCGCCGTATCGTCGAGCAGGTCCGCAGCCGCGAGTCTGACACCCTCGTATACATCGTGCATGCAGTGCCGTCAGCGCCCATGCAACGCATCCTCTACGAGGTATACCGCGACCGGACCGCTTACCAGCGGCACACCCAGCAACCGCACGTACAGCAGTTCGAAGCGGATAAGCGGCCGTATGTGCTGGCCACCAACGTCATCGAGCTCGGACTTCAACAGGCGACGGTGTCGCCGTTCCCGTCTGTCGCGGAGCTGTTCAACGAGCCTGGGTACGACACCGCTGGCTTCGAACGGCCCGATTACCTGCGCGACTACGGGCGTGCATCCGCGCAGCCCGGCAGCGGCTCGCGGGAATACAGGTGAGGCCGGCGCCCCGGATCACCCTGCTGTCGCGGCCAGGGTGCCACCTCTGCGACGAGGCCCGGACGGTCATTGCATGCGTGGCGGCTGAGCTGGGCGTTGGCTGGGAGGATCGTGACATCAACGACTCTGCCGCAGATCTCGCGCAATACTCAGACATGGTCCCAGTCACGTTCGTGGACGGTATCCAGCACGACTTCTGGCGCGTGAGCGCCGACCGCTTGCGGGCAGCCCTTCTCGTCTGACCAAGCAACTGGTCGCCGCCCGTGGCCTGGCCAGCATTGACTTTGTGCAAACGTTCACAAGAGCGTACGGTGGAAGCCGAAATCGCGCTCAGGTATCCCCTGGCCACGGGCGCCGCCAGATCGAGTCCCCAGGAGTCCCGGCGCATGTCCCGCCGCCCTTCGTCGGCAAGCCACATAGCTTCCGCCAGTCCGGCCCAGGCCGGGCCGGCCAAGCCCGGCGCCGGTCATGGCATCCCGGACGCCACCGTCGCGCGGCTCCCTGTCTACCTGCGCGCCTTGTACTCGCTTGCCGATCACGAGGTCGCTACCGTCTCGAGCGAGGAGCTCGCGGCGGCCGCGGGGGTCAACTCGGCCAAGTTGCGCAAGGACCTCTCTCATCTCGGGTCATATGGCACTCGCGGCGTTGGTTACGACGTCGACTACCTGATCTACCAGGTATCCAGGGAACTTGGCTTGACCCAGGACTGGCCCGTGCTCATCGTCGGGGCCGGCAACCTCGGCCGTGCGCTAGCCAACTACGGGGGTTTCGCATCGCGCGGGTTCCGGATCGCGGCACTCGTCGACTGCGACCCAGGCGTTGTCGGCACAGTGATCGCCCGGCACACAGTTCGTAGCGCCGACGATATCGAGGACGTGATCCGCCGCTTCGACGTTTCCATCGGCGTGATCGCGACGCCGGCGACCGTCGCGCAGAATGTCTGCGACCGGCTGGTCGCAGCCGGGGTGACGAGCATCCTGAACTTCGCGCCCGTCGTGCTCAGCGTGCCTTCCGGCGTCGATGTGCGTAAGGTCGACCTGTCGATCGAATTGCAGATCCTGGCCTTCCATGCGCAGCGTCGCGGGGCCGGTGCCACGCAACCGAACGGCGCGAGGGAAACGGCGCTTCCCGCTCGTCGGCTAGAGAGCGTTCCGGCTGGCGACGCGGGCTCGGCTGTGCCCGCGGACGGCAGCCCGAACGGGAGACCGGCGCGCGATTACACGACAGGGGTGCAGGCGGTAGGCACATGAGCGTGCTGGTGGTCGGACTGAGCCACAAGGGCGCGCCGCTCGCGACCCTCGAGCGCGTCGCGCTGACCGGTGACGCGCTGCACAAGCTACTGCACGACGTGGCGAGGGCCGATGACGTTGCCGGCGCGCTCGTGCTCAGCACCTGCAATCGGGTCGAGATCTACGCCGAGGTGGGCAAGTTCCATGGCGCGATGGCCGCTATCTGCGAACTGCTGTCCCGCCACTCGCACGTCCCGATCGCCGAGCTAACGCCGTGCCTCTACGTGCACTACGAGGACCGGGCAATTCAGCACCTGCTCGCCGTTGCCTGCGGTCTTGACTCGATGGTCATCGGCGAGAGCCAGATACTCGGGCAGTTGCGTCATGCGTTGCACCTCGCGAGGCAGCAGGGCACGCTTGGCCGGACGCTGTCAGACCTCGGGTCCCTCGCCCTGCGCGCCGGGAAACGCACCCATGCGGAGACACGGGTCGGCGCGGCCGGAGCGAGCCTGGTCAGCGTCGGCCTTGAGGCGGCGGCGCGCCAGCTAGGGGCAGAGAGCGACGGGGCGGCGGCGCTGGCCGGGCGGCGGGTACTCGTGGTTGGCGCCGGATCGATGAGCGGCCTGACTGTCGCGAGCGTCACAAGGGCCGGCGCCGTTGAGCTGACCGTCACCAGCCGCACCCGGCACCGTGCCGAGCGCCTGGCGGCATCGGCTGGCGGCCGGGCGGCTGACATGTCAGAACTTGTCGATTTGATCGCCGCGTCGGACCTGGTTGTAACCTGCACCGGCGCCTCCGGTCACGTCATTACGGCTGAGATGGTGGCGGCGGCCCTTGTGCGTCGCGCGCATCCGGCCCGTGTGCTCGTGCTGCTCGACTTGGCGATGCCGCGAGACGTCGAACCTGAAGTCGGCAGCCTCGACGGCGTGCTGCTCACCGACCTGGAGGCTCTGGCCACCGCGGACCAGGCTGGCCTGCGGCCGGGAGACGCCGAGGTGGCCGAGGTGCGCCGCATCATGGCCGAAGAGCTCGCAGCTCACGTGTCGGCTCACCGGGCCGCGGCCGTGACGCCGACGGTCGTCGCGCTGCGCGCCAAGGCGGCCAGCGTTGTTGACGCGGAGCTGGCCAGGCTCGCTGGCAAGCTAGACCTCGACGGCGGGGCGATGGCCGAGGTACACAAGTCCATGCGCCGGGTCACCGACAAGCTCCTGCACGATCCGACGGTTCGGGTCAAAGAGCTCGCCGGATCACCAGGTGGCGACACGTACGAGGACGCGCTGCGCGTGCTGTTTGATCTCGATCCGGCAACGGTGCAGGCTGTCGCTCAGGCCGACGTTGAGCTACCTGGCTGGCCGCAGTCAACAACTGACCGGGAGGACGGGCGATGAGCCGCGCACCGCTTCGCCTCGGCACGCGCCGCAGCCCGATGGCGGTCGCCCAGTCGCAGGCGATCGGCGACGCCATCACAGCGCGGACGGGCCGCGAGGTCGAGCTCGTCGGCATCACTTCAGCCGGCGATCGGAGCGCCGAACCGCTGACTCAAATCGGCGGCACCGGCGTATTCGTGAGCGCGCTGCGAGTCAGCCTGCTGGCGGGCGATGTGGACATCGCCGTGCACTCGCTCAAGGACCTGCCGGTTGGGCCTGCCAAGGGGATTGCGCTGGCCGCCGTGCCCGAGCGAGACGACCCGCGAGATGCGCTGGTCGGTCAGAACGGTGCGAAACTGGCGGACTTGCCCACGGGAGCGAGGATCGGCACGGGCTCACCACGCCGGGCGGCGCAGCTGCTGTTGCTGCGGCCTGACATCCACCCCGTTCCCGTCCGCGGGAACGCGGGGACGCGCCTGGCCAAGGTCGCGACCGGAGAGCTGGCAGCCGTAGTCCTCGCTCAGGCCGGCCTCGTCAGGATCGGCAGGCTCGACGCGGTAACTCAGATTTTCGAGCCAGATGAAATGGTGCCAGCCGCCGGCCAGGGGGCCCTTGCGGTTGAGTGCAATGCGGGCAGGGAAGACCTCGTTGCATTGCTTGGCTCCATTGACGACGCGGTCAGCAGGGCAGCGACCACGGCGGAGCGAAGCCTGCTCGGCGGACTTGAGGCAGGCTGCGCGGCACCGGTCGGTGCGTATGCTGCCGGGACAGACGTACTTCGGCTGAGCGGCATCGTAGTCGCGGCCGACGGGGGAATGGCGCTTCGCGGCAGTATGAGCGGCGCGCTGGTGCAGGCCGAGATGATCGGCCGCCAGCTGGCTGCCGATCTGCTCAGTCGGGGCGCGGGACGGTATATGGCAGTGTCCGGCGGACACCTCATCAGCGGGGACGATGACAAGTGAACCCCACACCCACGACCGGAAAGGTCGGCAAGCAGACCAAGACAGCGACCGAAAAGGCGGGCGGACGCTCCGCCAGCCACGCGGACACCCACGTGGCCGGATGGGTCGCGTTCGTCGGCGCGGCGACGGGCGATGAGAACCTCCTGACTGTGCGGGCGGCGGCCCTCATCGGTCGCGCGGACCTCGTCGTCGCTCCGCAGTGGATCTGCGAGCGGCTTGGTCACCTGGTCAAGCCGGGCGCCACGCTGACGGACTCCGACGCGCAGATCGCCGACCCCAAGCTGTTGATCAAGGCGGCGAAGGCCGGCCAGCTCGCGGTGCGCCTGTGTGCTGGAGATCCGTTCCTGTTCGGCAGTGCGGCCGCCGAAGCCGCCGCATGCGCGAAGGCTCGGGTGCCGTTCGAAATCGTGCCGGGCGTCTCGCCCGCGACGGCTGTTCCTGCCTACGCCGGCATTCCGCTGACCACTGACGTGACCGGCGACGTCCGGATCATCAACATCGGCGAGGTCAGCCGCGTGTCGGTCACCGATGGGACGCTCGTCATCCTGGGGGCCGAGACCGGACCCGTCGACCTCGGGAAGATGCTCATCGCCAACGGCTGGTCTGAGACAGCACCGTTCGCGATCACGTGGAACGGGACCACGACGGAGCAGCACACCGTGGTCGGCACGCTGGGGTCGATAGCGGCCGATCTCAAGGCGGCGGGCGTAAGCCTGCTAACCGCCCACGGCCCGGCAGTTGCCGTCGTCGGCGACGGCGTAACCGCGCAGTCGGCGCTGTCGTGGTTCGAGACCAAGCCGCTGTTCGGCTGGCGCGTGCTCGTTCCGCGAACCAAGGAGCAGGCTGACGAGGTCTGCGATCTGCTGAGAGCTCGCGGAGCCGTCCCCGAGCAGGTGCCGACCATCGCTGTCGAGCCGCCCCGCACGCCCCAGCAGATGGAACGGGCGGTGAAGGGCCTCGTAACAGGCCGCTACCAGTGGATCGGGTTCACGTCGCTGAATGCGGTGCGTGCGATCAGGGAAAAGTTCGAGGAGTACGGTCTCGACGCCAGGGCCTTCGCCGGAGTGAAGGTCGCGGCTGTCGGCGAGCAGACGGCCAAGGCGCTGCGAGAGTTCGGAATCATGCCGGACTTGGTGCCGGACGGCGACCAATCGGCAGAAGGCCTGGCCGACGCTTGGCCGGCGTATGACGACATCCTCGATCCGATTAACCGGGTCCTGCTGCCTCGCGCCGACATTGCGACCGAAACCCTGCTCTCCCGGCTGACGGACCTGGGCTGGGAGGCCGAGGACGTGACCGCGTACCGGACCGTGCGAGCGGCCCCGCCGCCGGCGCCCATTAGGGAAGCCATCAAGGGTGGCGGCTTCGACGCGGTCCTGTTTACGTCCTCCTCGACGGTTCGCAATCTGATCGGCATCGCTGGCAAGCCCCACGCGGTGACCGTTATCGCGGTGATCGGCCCGCAGACCGCGAAGACCGCGGCCGAGTTCGGGCTCCGCGTCGACGTCGTCGCGGCCAAGCCCTCAGTTGGTGCGCTGGTGGAGGCGCTAGCGGCGCACGGCGCCGCTGTCCGGGACACCGCGATCGAGGCAGGAGAGCCGGTCCGCAAGCCGAGCGAGCGCCGCCGCGGCGCCCGCCGCCGGATCAGGTAGGCATCGTTGCCCGGCATGTTTCCTGTTTCGCGGCCGCGGCGCTTGCGTCGCTCGCCGCAACTGCGTCGCCTCGTCGCTCAGGTCAGCGTGCAGCCTTCGAGCTTGGTCCTGCCGCTATTCGTCAAAGAAGGTATCAGCGAGCCCCAGCCGGTCGGCTCGATGCCGGGGGTCGTGCAGCACACCAGGGAGAGCCTGCGCAAGGCGGCGGCCGAGGCGGTCAGCGCGGGCGTCGGCGGCCTGATCCTGTTTGGCATTCCGGCCGTTAAGGATGAACGCGGTTCAGCGGCCGATGACCCGGGCGGCATCGTCCAGCTCGCGCTTGCCGATCTGGCGGCCGAGGTGGGACACGACACCGTCGTTATGGCCGACCTGTGCCTGGACGAGTACACCGACCACGGCCACTGCGGGCTTCTCACGACCGCAGGAGAGGTCGACAACGACACGACACTCGAGCGATATGCGTCGATCGCGGTCGCTCAGGCCGATGCCGGGGCGCATGTCGTCGCGCCGAGCGGCATGATGGACGGCCAGGTAGGCGCCATCCGGTCCGCGCTGGACGCCGGTGGTCACGGTGACGTCGCCATCATGGCCTACTCAGTCAAGTACGCCTCGGCGCTGTACGGGCCCTTCCGGGACGCGGCGGAGTGTGCGCCTCAGTTCGGCGATCGGTCCAGTTACCAGCAGGACCCAGCCGCTGCGAAGGACGGCCTGCGGGAGGCCCTGCTCGATGTTGATGAGGGCGCCGACATCGTGATGGTCAAACCGGCCCTGGCGTACCTAGACGTGATCAGCGAACTGGCCGCTAACGTACCGCTGCCGGTGGCGGCCTACCAGGTCAGTGGCGAGTACTCGATGGTGGAAGCCGCCGCCGCCAACGGTTGGCTTGACCGCGACAGGGTCATCATGGAGACGCTGACGGCGATCTGTCGGGCGGGCGCGGACATCATCCTGACGTACTGGGCGGCCGAGGTCGCGCGCAAGCTGCGCTGAGCTGACTAATCCAGGCCTGTCGGCCCGTGCGGGCCGAACGGCCAGTACTCGAACAGCCCGGAACCCATGACCGTCTGCCCGTTCTCGGTGCACTCGAAGGTGGCAACGCTGTCGATCATGCCCCACATTCGGGCCTTGTCGGCTGGGGAGGACAAGTCGTAGCACACTCCCTGGACGACCAGCTCCGGCCCCTGGTACATGCCGTGCTTCCAGTCGGCCTCAAGCCCGTAGCCCGTGCCAACCATGAGGGAAACGGGCAGGACCGGACGGACCGTCACCACTATAGGGTCGCCGTGCAGCGGCGTGAACGAAATGGTCGCTACTTGCACCTCGCGGGTGCCCGGAGCGTACTGCGGACGGTAGTCCGGCCTGCCCAGGTGCTGTGGCACACGGCCAGATCGCTCCGGCCAGATCCGCACGGCCTCCTCGAGGAGGCGGGCGCCGGCCGCGTCCTCCTGAATGATCGTCAGGATCGAGAACCCGTCGAACTGCATTGGCGCGTACATCCAGTAGAACTGTGCCGGATTACGCGCCTGGATGCCCGGCGGCTCATTCTCGCCAACCGGGCGCACGCCCCAGGACCTGTCGCGGGAGCCTCGCCAGCGGTCTGGTGTGATGGCGAACTCCGCACCGCCGCTCCGAACATGGCCTGACCACCTTCCGGTCTGGGCTAGCCGGACGGAGTCAAAGATCACGCGCTCCTGCTGGCGGATGAAGTGCCCGGGCTCCGTCTGGGCCGGAATGACCCCATCCCACGTCAGGTCGAACTCCAGGTCGTACTCGTTCGGTTCGAGCACGATGCGGAGCCGGCGCAGTCCTTCAATGACCTCAACCCGGAACGGGCCGACGGACGTGTCCATTCGGTCGGCGCCGAGCTCGCGCGACGCGCGGACCACCCGGTGGGTGTCTGCATGCCGGGCCAGCGCGAAGGCGTCGGTGACGCCCAGGTTCGGGTATTGCCCCATGCCGACGATCAGCATCAGCTCATCGGTGCCGGCGTGGCAGTTGAAGTAGTACCGGTCGTAGAAGTTGCGATCGGAGGTCGCCGGGTATCTGATCGGCTGCGCAACCTGGTGGACTGGATAGTCGTCGAGCGGCGACAACGTCATTCGGGCTCTCCGAGAGTCAGCTCACCGGGTTGGTCAGCTCAGCGGGTTGGTCAGGTCACCGCCGGGCGGCGGCAATCCCATGATCTTGGCCAGCAACTGCGTGGCGGTGTTGTTGTAGGGAAAGTCGTTGTCGGGAGGTACGAGCTCATAGTGAATGAATAGCTGGCCTATCCGAGCCATGACGACGGCGAATTTCATCGCCGACAGCACCTCGTAATAGCCCAGGTGCACCAGCGATCGGCCGGTCAGCCGCTCGTAACGCTCAATGGTCTGCGTCGCGCTCGGAAAGCCGGGCAGCCGCGTCACCCCGACGCCCTCACTGTGGTGACGGTCGAGCAGCAAGAACCAGGACAGGTCCTCTTGCGGCTGACCCAGCGTCGCCATCTCCCAGTCGAGCACGGCCGCCGGCTGCCCGTCCGCATAGATGATGTTGCCGATCCGCGAGTCACCCCACAGCAGAACCGGATCGGCCTCCTCGGCGGGCTGGTTCTCGCGCAGCCAGGTCAGGGCATGGCGGGCCACGGGCACCGTGCCCGTGTAGGCCCAGTCGAGGTAGTGCTCGTAGTAAGCGAGCCGCTGGCTGAGACCCGTCGGGCCGTAGCTCAACTGGTCCACGAACTCCAGGCCGAGACCAGCGACGTCCAGGGCGTGCACCTGTGCCAGGATGCTGACGCCGGACCACCACATGCGTTCGCGGTCCGCCGCGCTCACCTCGGTTACCCAGCCGCCGGTGTGATAGGGCGGCATATCCGTCGGTACGTCGCCGTCGACCCGGCTCATCACGTAGAACGGCGCACCCAGCACGGCTGGATCGGGTTCATGCCAGCGGACGATTGGGACCGGGACCGCTGTCTTGGCGAGAATACGCAGCAACGCAACCTGTTCAGTAAACCTGGGCTCGGGGAAGATCTGGTGCCCTGTCGGTGCCACCTTGGCGACGAGGCGCTCGCGCCGTTCGGTGCCTGAGCCGCTCTCGCGCCAGGCCGCCGCGAACATCAGCGTTTCAGACGAGAAGCCAGTGTTTGCCGGCGTCTGCACCGCGTCGACAATCACATTGCCCGCTGCCGGGAGTTGACGGGCGAGCCACGCCTGGAGGATCTGCCGTGTCGCCTCGGGATCGCGCTGGTCCGGTACGGGCACGTCAGTGTCTCCCGCCTTGACTGCGATGCCGCCAGAAACTGAAACACGTTCTACAGGCTGGGAGGCTTGACGTCAATGTGCACAAGTTTGGCGGCAAAACTGCACGGAGCCCACGAGACAATGGCGCCGAGCAGATGGCTTATTGGCCGGCATAGGCGGTTTATTGGCCGACCTGAGCGGGGCGCGGAGTGCTGGCGACGAGGTGGCAGCTAATCTGGCAGCCATCGCCGTATTACCTGCGCATTCGGGGCCAGGCAGGAGTGGGAGCTAGTTGGTCGACACCGTGCTGCGGGGCAGACGCCGGCGGGCCGTCAACAAGACAGCCGACGCGGCGCTCCGTTATGCGGCCCTCGGCTGGCCAGTCTGCCCGGGCGAATACCCGCCCGCGGCGGCGCAGCGAGTTACCGGCCTGCAGCGCGCGTGCTCCTGCGATCGGGTCGGTTGCCCCGCACCAGGCGCTCATCCGGTGTCGCCAGCCTGGCAGAGTGTGGCCACCAGCGACCCCGGACTCATCACGAACTGGTGGCTAGCCAACCCCATGGCCAACGTGATCCTGGTCACCGGTCGGACGTTCGATGTGCTCGACGTGCCGGGACCAGCCGGGATGATCGCCCTCGCCCGCATTGAGCGGTCGGGTCTGCGGCTGGGGCCAGTCGCGCTGAGCACTGTCGTCATGACCACGGGCGCGATGACCAGGGAGGAGCGAGCCCAATTTTTCGTCCGTTCCCGTGGCGCGCCCGCCGACGAAATCGAATGGTGGAGCTGTCATCTGGACTGCCAGCCCGAGGAGGTCGCCAACGCGAGCGGACTTCGCTGGCACTGCCGGGACAGTTACGTCGTGGCGCCGCCCTCAGTGACCGGCACGGGCGTGGCGTGCCGGTGGCTCCGGGATCCGGTGAGTAATGAGCTCCCGGACGGACTGGGGCTGCTCGAGATTCTCTCCGACGTCTGTGAGGAGGCCAGCTCGTGGTGAGCCGCGCGCGCACAAAGTCAGCCGAGCTGTTTCGGCGGGCCACAGAGCTGATGCCTGGCGGGGTCAATTCGCCGGTACGCGCGTTCGGATCCGTCGGCGGCGTTCCCGTCTTTATGGCGTCGGGCAACGGTCCGTATCTGAGGGACGTGGACGGCAACACCTACGTCGATTTGGTCTGCTCCTGGGGGCCGATGATCTTGGGCCACGCGCATCCGGCAGTCATCGGCGCTGTTACCGCGGCCGCGGCGCGTGGCACATCATTCGGCACCGCCACAGCGGCCGAGGCAGACCTAGCGGCCGAGCTGACCAGGCGCGCGCCGGTAGAGAAGGTACGCCTGGTCAATTCCGGTACCGAGGCGACAATGTCAGCGCTGCGACTGGCCAGGGGATACACCGGCAGACGGCTAGTGGTGAAGTTCGCAGGCTGCTATCACGGCCACGTCGACGCTCTGCTTGCCGCCGCTGGTTCCGGCGTCGCGACGTTCGCCCTGCCGGATTCGCCAGGCGTGACCGGGGCAGTGGCCGCGGACACCCTCGTGCTCCCGTACAACGACGCCGAGGCCGTCCGGCAGGCGTTCGCCGCGAACGGTTCCGACATAGCGTGCGTCATCACGGAGGCCTGCCCGGCGAACATGGGCGTGGTGCCGCCGGCCGCCGGGTTCAACGAATTGCTGTCGGCGCTGTGCGGCGAATACGGTGCGCTGCTCATCATGGACGAGGTGCTCACCGGATTCCGTGTGACAGGTTCCGGCTGGTACGGCCGTGAGGGCATCGCCGGCGACCTCATGACGTTCGGCAAGGTCATGGGCGGTGGACTGCCCGCGGCGGCGTTCGGCGGCCGAGCCGAGATCATGGACAGGCTCGCCCCGGCCGGGCCGGTGTACCAGGCAGGCACGCTGTCTGGTAACCCACTCGCGACTGCTGCTGGCGTGGCCACGCTGCGGGAGTGCACGGCTGAGGTGTACGCGCGAGTCGACGAGGCCGCCGCTGCCGTGGCGAAGCTCGCCGCGGATGCGCTGACAGCCGCCAGCGTGCCGTTCCGCCTCCAGGAAGCTGGCAGCCTCTTCTCGATCTTCCTCGGCGTCACCGACCCAGTCCGCGACTTCGGAGCGGCTCGGTCCCAGTCGTCGGCGGCGTACGCCGTCTTCTTCCACGCGATGCTGGATCGCGGTGTCTACCTGCCGCCTTCGCCGTACGAGGCCTGGTTCCTGTCAGCCGCGCACGACGAGGTCGCGATCAGTCGCATCGCAGACGCACTGCCGGCGGCCGCATCTGCCGCTGCGGCCGCCATCGGCTGAGCCACGGCGAGGGCTGGACGATCCGATGGCAAGGCGCCGGTGGCCGTCCTGACCGGTCCTAGGCTGAGCCCAGGTAGTCTGTGGCCGCAATGAGCGCATTCAAGGACGGGCCGTCCCACCGGCCAACTGCAACCGTTCACCTGGTCCGCCACGGCGAGGTAGACAACCCCAGTGGCGTGCTGTACGGCCGTATTCCCGGATACCACCTCTCGGAGACCGGCAGCGTGATGGCGAAGGCAGCTGCTGACTTCCTGTCCGGCCGCGACATCACGGTGCTCCGGTCATCGCCCCTTGAGCGCGCGCTTGAGACCGCTGAACCTATCGCGGCCGAGTTCGGCCTGCAGGTTGAAGTCGATGAGCGGCTCATCGAGCCGTGGAACCACTTCGAGGGATTGCGGTTCGCTGTTGGCGACGGAGCCCTCAGCCAGCCCAAATACTGGCGGCATCTGCGCAACCCGTTCCGCCCCTCCTGGGGTGAGCCGTACGAGCAGGTAGCGGAGCGGGTGCTGGCGGCGGTCAACGCTGCCGCCGAGGCGGCGGACGGGCACGAGGCGGTCTGCGTCAGCCATCAGTTGCCCATCTGGGTAGCGCGCCGCTCGGCCGAGGGCCACCGGCTCTGGCACGACCCGCGCCGGCGCCAGTGCGCACTCGGCAGCGTGACGAGCCTGACCATCGTCGACGGCGCCGTGACGGACGTGAGTTATGCGACGCCTTCTGGTGAAGGCCGGCGCCAGGTGGCCGGCGCTTAGCTAATCGCCAGCCCGCCGTCACAGCCCGCAACCTGGTCCGGCACAATAGGGGCTCTGTACTACTGCCTGTAGGAGATTGTTGCGTGTCCCGCCCGCCTGCCCGGATCCGGTCTGCGCTCGGTGCAGCCGCGATGGCACTCGCCGCGGCGCTGCTCGTCGCGATGGGGACGGCTGGATGTGCCGGCGGTGACATCGGGGCCAATACGCCCGGCAGTAGCGGGCAGAGCTTCGTCAGTCACAGCTACGAGTCGACCTTCTACCGGGTAGGCGACCGGCCGCTGGCGCCGGTCGTCGCTGGCTCGACGATTAGCGGCCAGAAGATCAGCCTGGCCAGCTACCGCGGTGACACGATCGTCCTGAATTTCTGGGGCTCGTGGTGCGCACCGTGTCGCGCCGAAGCCCCGGCGCTCGGGCAACTCGCGCGGAACCTGGCGGCAAAGGGCGTCAAGTTCATCGGTGTCGACATCAGGGATCAACCTGATAGCGCTCGGGCGTTCATGCAAACATTCAATGTCGGCTACCCGAGCCTGAATGATCCAGGCGACGAGATCGCGCTGGAGTTCCACAGCACGGTTCCGCCGGCCGCAATCCCGACCACTTTGATCATCGACCGGAGCGGCAGGATCGCGGCGCGCATTTTTGGTGCGTCCAGCTATGCCCAGCTCCAGGCCCTTATCAGCAAGGTGATCGGCCAGCCCGCATGACGGCAGCAGAGGAAGACTCGACAGCCAGCCCCGCGGCCGCCGCGGCTGGCCTGAGCCGCGCTACCCGGTTTGGCGCTGTTGGCTGGCTCCGCTGGGCTTGGCGGCAGCTCACCTCGATGCGCACCGCGCTAATTTTGCTCTTCCTCCTCGCGCTGGCCAGCGTGCCCGGCTCGGTACTGCCCCAGGAAGGCATCGATCCTGCCGCGGTGACCCAGTACTACCAGTCGCACCCGGCACTGGCCCCGGTCTTGAACCGGCTGTCCCTGTTCAGCGTCTTCGCGGCGCCCTGGTTCGCGGCGATCTACATCTTGCTCTTCGCGTCCCTGGCTGGCTGCGTGCTCCCGCGCACGATCCGGCTCGTGGGGTCGGCTCGGCAGCGACCGCCCCGGGCACCGAGTAACCTCGCCAGGCTGCCGGCCACCGCCAGCTATACCACCGATCTGACGCCGGGCACCGCCCTTCAGTCCGCGGCGCAACTGCTCGGCCAGCGCCGATTCCGGCTGCATACGGGTGACGGCTGGGTATCGGCCGAGAAGGGCTACCTCCGCGAGGTCGGCAACCTGCTCTTCCACCTGGCGCTACTTGCCTTGCTGTTCTCGGTGGCCCTCGGCGGGATATTTGGCTACAAGGCGAATCGGCTGCTGATCGTCGGGCAAGGCTTTGCCAACACGCCCACTGACCTGGACGTCTTCCGGCCTGGGCGGCTGGTAGGCCCGGGCAGTCTGCAGCCCTTCTCGATCAACCTGCAGAACTTCCACGCGCAGTACGTAGCATCCGGACCCGAGATCGATCAGCCGCTGTCCTACAACGCTGGCCTGAACTATCAGACTCGCCCCGGTGCGCCTGTGCGCCACTACACGTTGCGGGTGAACCACCCGCTCGTCGTCGACGGCGCCAGCGTGTACCTCATTGGTCACGGCTACGCCCCCGTGGTCAAGGTGACCGACGGCACCGGAACGGTGCGCTGGGACGGCCCCGTTCCGTTCATTCCGGTAGACCAGAGCACCATGACGTCGGAAGGTGTGATCAAGGTCCCGGATGCGAAGCCAGCGCAGCTTGGTTTCGCTGGCGTGTTCCTGCCCTCAGCGGTGAACGCCGGCGGCACCTTGGAGTCAGCGTTCCCGTCCGCGCTGAATCCGCGGCTGAGCCTGATCGGCTTCAGCGGCAATCTAGGCATGAATTCGGGCCAGGCCCAGTCGGTATATCAGCTCGACACCCAGGGCCTGCACCAGCTGAGGATGGTGGCCAGCCCGCTGGCCGCGGGCCAGTCCATGACGCTGCCGAATGGCCTTGGCACGGTCACCTATCTCGGATACCAGCAGTGGATCAGCCTGGCCATTACGTACGACCCCGGCCAGCTGCCCGCGCTCGTCTCAGGCTTTGCAGCGCTGGCTGGGCTGATCTTGTCCTTCCTGGTGCGGCGACGTCGCGTGTTCGTCCGCGCGGCGGCAGCTGCCGACGGCCGTACCGAGGTAACTCTTGGCGGACTGGCCAGGTCGGATGCGGCCGGCGGATTCGAGGGTGAATTCACCGAGCTCGCGCAGATGCTTCGGGCCCAGCAGGCCGGCACGTTCGGCGCCGGGCCGAAGGCCTCGCAGGACCCCCCCGGCGACGCCGTAGAAGCCGAGACCGCAAGAGCCGGCGCGGACCGCCACGAAGTGGCGCTGACCGGCCCGGACGGAGAGTGAGACTCGATGCCCATCAACACAGCCGCGGCTGACACCAGCAACGGGCTGCTGCTAAGTGCCGTGATCATCTACGCGATCGCCATGCTGTGCTACGCGTTCGACTTCGCCTTCGCGAAACACCGCGTGCTGGCCGGGGTGCACGAGCCGACGGGCGTGGCTGTACCGGAACTCGTCGGCGCCAGCGTCGGCGTCCCCGCGACGATCGTCGGGGGAAGCCGCCCGCCAGCGGGCATGACCGCAGGCCAGGCGGTCAGCCGCTGGCCATCGGGTTTCTGGCTCCGGCTGGCGTTCGCGCTGACGTGCGTGGGCGTTGCAGTCCACGTAACCGCGATTGTGACCCGCGGAATCGCCGAGGACCGGGTGCCGTGGGGCAACATGTACGAGTTCATCGCGGCCTTCACGTGCATGGCGGTGCTGGTGTTCGTCGCGGCGTCGATCTGGTACCGCGCCTACTACATGGGCGTCTTCGTGCTCGTGCCGATCGTGTTCGGCCTGGGCGTCGACCTGACTGTCCTGTACACACCGGCCGGTTCGCTCGTGCCCGCGCTTCAGTCGTACTGGATCGCCATTCACGTCACCGCGATGATCGTCGCCATCGGCCTGTTTATCTTCGGCGCCGTGGTGACCACGCTGTACTTGATCGCTGACCGCAGCCAGCGGCGCGTCGCGACGGGCAAGCCCTCCTGGTCGGCGGGCATCATGCGGCACCTGCCGGGGGCCTTGATCCTGGATCGGCTCGCTTACCGGAGCATCCTGTTCGGCTTCCCGGTCTGGACCTTCGGCGTGATCGCGGGCGCCATCTGGGCTGACCACGCCTGGGGGCGGTACTGGGGCTTGGATCCCAAGGAGACTTGGTCGTTCATCACGTGGGTGGTCTACGCGATGTTCCTGCACGCCAGGGCCACTGCGGGCTGGCGCGGACGTAGGGCTGGCTGGATTCAGCTAGCCGGCTTCGTATGCCTGCTGTTCAACGTGATCGGGGTCAACCTGTTCATCACGGGCCTGCACTCCTACGCCGGCATGTGATAGACGGCGCGAGCGCCAAGCGCCACGCGGGCTTGCGGCAGGATGCCGATAACGACTCGTCGCGAGCTTCGCGGATCCGGCGGTCGAGTTCGAGCAGGAAGTCGGGGTCGTCGTCTGGCCCGAGCGGACGACGGGCGTTCAGGAAGCCCGCGCCGCCGGCGGGCTCACCGTAGCCGCCAGCTGCCTGCGCCGCCGGGTGCCGCAGCAACGCGTCGGCCGGGCCGTAGCCGCCGGCCGGATAGGGGCTGGACAAGCGCAAGAAACCCGGGCGCCGCGGTCGGCCCACAGCGAGCCACGCCACTGCGCCAAACACCCAGAAAGCACCGACGATCAGCAGCCACGTGCCCTTGCTGAACGTCATGAACTCCGTGTCGGGCGTGGTCGTGACATCCAGCATGCACGGAAGCACGAATCCGACAGTAAGCAGGATAATTAGTGCACAAGCCAGCCACATGGTTGGCAGCCTAGCGTTTCGAACCGGATGCTTGGTCATAAATTGCAACATGTGTCACCACTGCATCAGCTGGCGCCAGCGCATGCCCGATCGCGCGAGCGGCCCGGCGAACCCGGACGCACTGGTGACGTTGGGTTACATGTGGCTGACAGAACGCCGAACGTGCCATAACCTGACGCCACCGGCGGGCCACACCCGCCCGTGAGATTGCGCACATCGGGAGTTGAGGCGATGCGGCTACTGTTATGGCGCGGCCGCAACTGGCGGTTCGAGCGCGAACAAGGCGGCTCTCCAGGCACAGCGGCCGACGATCTAGCCCTGAGCCAGCAATCAAGTCCGGCTGCGGCCCGTGTGCGAAGTGCCCGGGGCACCCATCGCAAGCCCGGTCTGCTTCGGAAGCGCCTCAGGTCTACGGAGGTTCCGACCCGAGACACGTCGTCCGCCATGCCGACCACGCGTGCCACGCTCGCCTGGCCCGCCACAGGCGCCGGGCCTGCGACGGCCGCGGCTACTCCGGCCGGACCGGCCCAGGCGGCCGAACGCCGCCAGAATCCCGGACCCGGGTCCGCGCATGGCGCGGCCAGAGCCGCGATCCGGATAGCCATCGAGCCGGCTGGCCAAGTGACTACGGCGAATATCGCGACGTTAGGCGATGCCCCTTCGGCGCGCACGGCGGCCAACACCGCGGACGCGCGGCCCTGGTATGCGACAACTCGGCCGGGCCGGGTGGCGCCGGGTCGGCGAAACTGCGGTTGCCTCGAGCAGGTGCTGATCCGAGAGTGGGCAGAAGACGAGGAACCGGCGACGCAAGTGGTCACCGCCATCGACCGGCTCGCCGCGCTACCACTGCTCGTCAAGGAGAAGCTGGCGGCGGGCCTCGATGCCATTCACATCGGATCCGGGGGAGTGCCCGATCTTGATGACATGGGCGAGCTCGCGGGGGTCCCGCTTCCGTCCGGGCGGGCGACCTGGGACGCGTGCGCTGGCGCCTACGGCGAGCGGAAGATCGTCGTAGGCTCGCGGCCGTCCCCGACCCCGGACGTGATGTGCCACGAGGTCGGTCATGCGCTCGACGACATCGACGCGCCCAGCGGCCAGTGGCAATCCGATTCAGCTGACTTTCGCGCACTCTATGGCCGGTGCTTGCCGCATATCAGAAGTGAGTTCCACCGGCACAGACCGGCACTGGGTCGGCGGGAGTTCTTCGCAGACGCGTTCGCGGCCATTGCGTCGAGCCAGCGGCCGGCCCTCGTCGAGATGCTGTCTGGCGAAACCAGGACGGCGCTCGATGTGATGCTTTACTTCAATGTGCGGTACGGCATGTGATGAGGTCCACTCAGCGATGTATGTGATCCGGCTAGCGAGCGGCAACCTGCTGGTACCTGAGTACGCGGTCGG
>Ga0126373_10001019_pt1 | contig 19446 bp, 19 predicted proteins | sample PanSoiMetPlot_11_FD_92545 | JGI IMG/M metagenome (GOLD analysis project Ga0126373, IMG submission 92545) | Tropical forest soil microbial communities from Panama - MetaG Plot_11 | ecosystem: Environmental > Terrestrial > Soil > Tropical forest > Bulk soil | place: Panama | collected 2016-02-17 | reverse complement strand
GCACATTTGAACTGGGATTCTCTTCTAGCAGTGGCTTGTTCTCCTGCCCCGGGTCGGTTACGGAAGTATCCCGTTCCGCTTTGCGTGTATCCTGCGACTCTTGTGCATTCGCTGCGACGCCCGCCAGTGCAGCGGTTGCCAACGCCGCCGAACTCATCCCAAGAAAACTCCTCCGCGAGGGTTGTTCAATTGTCGATCGGTCGTTTGAAGGATGTGTCATTTCGTTTCCACCTCGTGCTTGATTGAATAAATCTTTCGACGAATCGATAGTTTTCAGTTCCGAATCAGTCATATGCAACCGTTATGCCAAATCGCTGAAGGGAAAAATGATCGGTTTAGCATATTTAGAGGCGCGATAGCTGGCCGATCGAGGAAGGCGGCCATTCATTCGGCGATCCGTTCAGTTGAGCAGCGGCCTCGATTTCCGCTTGCGCGCGTCAAAGTGTAATGAAGCTCTCTCGTTGCTAGTGCTTGGACCATAAATCAGGCATGCGCTGCATCGAGGTGCACTCACGCTTTTGAATGCGAAAGAGTGCCTGCGGATCGTGTGAAGAGACCCGCCCCGCAGCGATCCAGGCATATCGAGCGATCAGCGCGCCAGCAATGAAGCACAATCCCGCAGCGCAGCGGATTGCAGCATCGTGACTCCAGGAAATTCTGAGTAATAGGGATATTGGTCCGGCCAATGCTGCGCCCGCACGAGTTAGCCAACCAACAGCACCTGCACGCAAGGGAGCATCCACGTATCGTCCGCGCAGCTCGATTATGATCCCTATGACTATTTCCACCGTGCTCGCTACAATTCCAATGAACTGGGTTGTTGGAATACGGAGGCCCGAAAGCTCCAACACGGCCGCGGATGCACCCAAAGCCCCCGTCAGGAAAACGGCGGGAACTAGCTTGCGGTTTTCAGACCACACCGGAATTGCTGTGATACCTAGGAGGACGGAGGTGTAACTGGCCAGTATCAGCCCGCTCATCGCGGCGAGGATTTCCGCCGTCCACTCGACTGGAATCAACAAACCATTTCCATATCCGGCGAGCATCAATTCGCGGCACGCGACAGCTACTGTTACAGTGGACGAAAATCCTACTAAAGTCCAAGCGCCCACGGACATCGCCGAGCGCAGCTTAAACACCCGCAACATATTCAGGAATCTGGCAGGACGCCCTAGATCTGCAATCAGGAGAGGTGGTGAGATCAGAGCGCCTGCAAATCCTACCCACAATGCAGTGCGGGTTAATCCGGCATTGCCGGAGCAGTGGGCTACCAGAGCGATCAGCGCAGAAATGCCAGCCACGCCGCCCACGAAGAAATAGAGCGGAACCTGCCACGTCCAGGTAGGCTGTTTCAGCACCGGATTTCCGTGGTAACTTTTCGCCGGCTTCGGAAAAGGACCTGCTACCGGCACAATACCGCGACGCTGTACTATCCCCGTTCGCGCCGCTTCCTCCCTTAGCGCGTCCAGCCGTTCCTCCGTGATTTGTGGATCTGCCACCATAGTCAAGAACCTCAATTGATCTTTATCCAAGGCAACTCTTATCCAGTCAGCGCGAATGCCAAAAACACGACCAGCACGACCGCGAGCGCCGAAAGCAGGGCTGCGGTCCAGGCTGATTTGATGTGAATCGTTGGGACTTCAGGGGCGGGAGGCAAGTTATATGCCTCGGGCTCGCCAAGTATCACAAAGATCGCGTGGGTACCGCCCACGCTCGTCTCCTGCGGGTCATAGACACGCGCATCGCCGTAGCCTCGTTCATGCAGTTGCTCGACCCGCCGCTGTGCCTCGTGCCGCAACTCGCTGATCTCGCCAAATCGAATCGATTGTGTCGGGCAGGCTTTCGCGCAAGCTGGCATGAGGCCATCTCGCTGGCGGTCATAACAGAACGTGCATTTGAAAGCTGTTCCCACCTCATGGTTTTTGTCGACCACTCCAAAGGGACAGGAAACCACGCAATAGCCGCAGCCGTTACACACATCGGGTTGTATATAAACGGTTTCGAGTTCCGTCCGAATGATTGCGCCCGTGGGACAAGCTTCCAGGCATCCGGCGTTTCCGCAGTGTTTGCAGACATCGGAGAGGAACTGCCACCGGAAGGGTTGATCTATTCCGGTGATTTGCGGTCCAAGAGTCGCAGGCTCCTCCAGGAACATGACATGCCGCCATGTCGAGGCTCCGAGGGCATTCGTGTTGTCATAGGAATTGCCGGTGAAGTTAAAGCCGTCGGCAGGAACATGGTTCCATTCTTTGCAGGCAACTTCACATGCTTTGCAACCGATGCACAGGGTCGCGTCGGTCAGGAATGCACTTACTGCCATCAGTTTCCCCTCTTCTGCTTTTCGAGTTGCTCCAGCGCTTGCTTGCCCCGAGCCCGACGCCCGGCAACGACGTTGCAGAGCAGCACCTTTTTTTCCGAGATGCGTACGTTCGGTTCTTCCGAAATCGCCACAAGGTCATTGGCTACATCGCCTCTGACCAGACCTCGGTATCCCCAGTGATAAGGGACTCCGACTTGCTGCACTCTGTTTCCTTCGATGTCCAACGGCTGCATGCGCGAAGTGACCAGCGCCCGAGCTTCGATGATTCCGCGCATGCTCGTGATGGTGACCCAGTCGCCATTCTTGATCCCACGCTCGGCCGCGAGTTCGTGCGATATCTCGCAGAAAGGATCCGGTTGTAGTTCCGCAAGGTGCGATAGCGTGCGCGACATCGCTCCGGAAGTGTGGTGTTCAGTTAACCGATAGGTGGTCATCACGTATGGGAAGCGCTCATCCGGTGAGTTAGCGTACTGGTTGTCAGGACGTCGCTTCGGCATAGCTGCCGGGTTGACCTGTTGGGTATAAAGCGGATTCCGCACGGGTGATTCCAAAGGCTCGTAGTGAGTTGGCAAAGGGCCGTCAGCTAAACCCACTGGTGCCCAGATCCAGCCCAATCCGTCCGGATGCAGAATGAAGGGACGATTGCCTGCAAGCGCCGCGTCTCCTTTTGCTCCTGCCCTGGGCTGGTAATCTGGCGGTTTGGTCGCGGTGAAGTCGGGAACATCGAGCCCCGTCCACTTCTTCTGCGCTTCATCCCACCAGACCAATTTCTTACGTTCGCTCCATGGGTTGCCATCGGGACGCGCAGACGCACGGTTATACAGGACGCGGCGGTCGGAAGGCCAGGAAAATGCCCAGCCGTGTCCGTAGAAGTCTCGCGCTTCCCTCTCATTGGCGCGATTTTCGCCGGGAGCAGGGAAGACTCCGGAATAAATCCAGCAACCGGAAGAGGTGGACCCATCAGCCTTCAGATCCCCATAACCACTGACCAGCGTGCGATTGGATAAAAAGCGTCCATTGATTTCCTGCAGCACTTCTTCCACACTGGGCTCGTTATGCTTGCCTCCGAGTGAATAGTCCCATGTGAGGGCGTTGAGGCCAGCATTGCGCGGTCGCGGGTCGAGCCTGGCCTTCTCCTTTATCCTGCGTCCGAGGTGATACATGAACCAAGGCTCGCTGCGCGCATCACCCGGTGGGTCTACAGCTTTTTGGTGCCACTGGATCAGCCGCTGGGTGTTGGTGAAGCAGCCTTCCTTTTCGGCATGACCCGCGGCAGGCAGAAAGAAGACCTCAGTCCCGATTTCTTCCGTTCGAAGCTCCCCGCGTTCGATTTCCGGAGAGTCGTACCAGAACGACGCAGTCTCCAGCTCGACCAAGTCGCGCACCACAAGCCATTTCAGCTTCGAGAGGGCTTTGCGTTCGAACCGTGAATGAGGGCCGGCAACGGCTGGATTTTGTCCCATCACAAACAAACCGTCTACCTTGCCGTCCATCATGTCGAGGAAGTAGCCCTGATGAGAGTGGTCGCCGGTAACTCGCGGTAGCCATGCAAATCCGAAATCGTTCTCTTTTGTCGCAGCCTCCCCGTAGTAGGCCTTGAGCAGGCTGACCATATACTTGTCGATGTTCCACCACCAGCCTGTTTGGTCACGGTGCTTGTTGTAGTACGTCACCAGATCGCGCGAATTCGCACCCAATTTCGGCATCGGCAGATAACCGGGCAAAATATCGTACAGAGTCGGGATGTCGGTGGATCCCTGAATGGAGGCGTGGCCGCGCAGCGCCATAATTCCACCTCCCGGCCTCCCGATATTTCCTAGCAGAAGCTGGAGAATAGCGGCCGTGCGGATAATCTGAACACCGTCGGAATGTTGCGTCCATCCGAGTGCGTAGCACATCGCCGCAGTTTTTTCTGGCCCTGAAGCGGAACAGAATGTGTCTGCGATTTTCAGGAACAGGTGCTTCGGCGTTCCGCACGTGCGCTCGACCATCTCGGGCGTGTAGCGGGCGAAATGCCGCTTCAGTGTCTGGTAAACACAGCCGGCGTGCTGCAATGTGTCATCACGGTCACTCGTGGTAAGGTTAGCGACCGTCACGCATCCCGATTCTTTTGCGTGACCACCATGACATAGCTCCTGTTGAACAAAGTCGCTGGTGCCGCACCGTGCATACCCCCAGGTTCGCGAGTCGTAACTACGTCGTTCAGGGTCCCAACCGGAGAACAGTCCATCCAGGTCCTCGGTGTCCTTGAAACTTTCGTTGATAATGACCGGAGCATTGGTGTAGTTCACCACATACTCGCGAAACTCCTTTCCGTTCTGAAGCACGTAGTTGACGAGGGCACCGAGAAAAACGATGTCGGAACCGGCGCGCAACGGGGCCCAGATATCTGCTACCGCGGACGTGCGGCTAAACCGCGGATCAACGTGAATGATCTTTGCTCCCCTCTCTTTCGCTTCCATCACCCACTGAAAACCGACCGGGTGATTCTCGGCCATGTTGGAACCCATAATGAGAATGGCGTCCGCGTTCATCAGGTCAGGTAGCGTCGTCGTGGCGCCTCCGCGCCCGAACGTAGTGCCCAGACCGGGCACTGTCGAACTGTGTCATATGCGCGCCTGATTGCTGATGCACACCATGCCCAGTCCAGCCGCGAACAGCTTCTTGATCAGGTAATTTTCCTCATTGTCGAGAGTTGCGCCGCCAAGGTGTGCAATGGCGGTGGTATGCATCACGGTTTCGCCACCTGCTTCTTCCACGAATGTGCGCTCTCGCGATTCCCAGACACGATCGGCGATCATGTCCATCGCGGTCTCGAGATCCAGTTCTTCCCACTTGGTGGAGAATGGCCGGCGATACTTTACATTCGTTTCACGACCTGCGTGCGTGAGCAGCTCGAAGCTGTCGGATCCCTTCGGACAGAGGCGTCCGCGCGAAATGGGTGACTGCGGATCGCCTTCAATGGAAATCAAGCTTCCATCCTTGTGATAGACCAGCTGACCACATCCAACAGCGCAGTAAGGACACACCGAGCGTGCAACCTGAGCACCGCGGTGTTTCGGAGCAAGGTTGCGAGTTCGATCGCTTGCGGCTTCCATACCAGTGCCGTCGCTACGAGTTAAGATCTGTCGAACCACCGGCCAGCGCGTCAGTATGTCTTTCACCATGTTGAGTTGCTCCTGTGTCCTCTTACGTTTCCTCGCTTCGATTTGACTTGCTCGACCATCCCGAGAAGTAGGTTCGATCCCTGCTGGAACTGGTTATCTGGAACTGGTTATTAAGTCACAGTGCACTTTGCGCGCCAGTCCCGGTTGCGCCCGGACATCGCGAAAAATGCTGTCTAAGCGGGACCCGGGGAGCGGTAGTCCATGTGAGACGCGATCTGCCCTAGGCTGGACAGGTCGTGTCGATGGGTGGACACGAGCCGCACTCCGCCCCAAAGCCCGTGCAGATGAATGGGGTGCTCCATCATCGGTCATTTATTAGAACGAAGCGCACACGTTCTCCGAGGTTTGAGACGGATCGGCTCAGCGTCGGACAACTTGCGCTCGTCGAAGCTCCACATAAACCGTTCCATGTTGCCTGTGAGGTGAAGAATGATTTCTGGATTTGGGGGACGACCGTCCACACCCCTGTAGGACGCGCGGAGATCAGCAAACGTCAGCAAGGCTCGTCTGATTAGGCACTACGTATTACATACGTCTTTGCCGCGTCGGCCATAATCACAATGGCGCCGCCCAGCATGCAGTCCCTTCACATGAGCTCCTCAATCTAAACCCATGCTTTGGCTCCGAGTGCCAAGTCCACTGTCATGGCATACGTGCAGTACATAAGCCAAATTCCCGTGACAAATTGAAACAGACCCACAAGGCGGCCGCCAGAGTTCCACGAGAATAAGCGCGTCGGAATCTCTACGGCATAGATAAGTGTCAAGCCGACGAAGATGATCATCACGGGTATGTCCCCCGCACGGCGGAAAACATCGACGCCCAAAATGCTAAGAAACAGGAAGGCAATCGCCATCCAGCCATCCGGCTGATCGCTGGAACCGACGTAGCGGCGATATGCCATGGCAAACCAGTGAATCCCATAAGCAGTGAAAGCCAGACCGGCCATATATAAAGGAGCCACATCCCCGAATACGTTGAACCATGTCAGTCCGGTCAGCAGGTAGACCCCTGTGATGAACTGCATGAATCCCGGCATCCAGAATCCCCACATTCCCATCGTTCTGTTCACTTCCGGGCTTGTCTTGGGAAAACCAAACAGTGCCTGCCCGCCCCAGATGACGTAGCCGGTGCCAAGGCCAAAGAAACCAATGGCCACCGGCACGAATCGCGACGCTGAGAAAGTAAAGGCTTGTGTCTCCATTTCTCTCCTTTTAAATAACACGCTGCAAATCACCTTCCACTCAAGCCACCAATCTCAAATCGATGGCAAATCGACGAAGCACCTCACCTCCAGTCAGCGGAATCTCACCGACGCTCCGCGGCATCGGTATCCCCGAGTCCGTCGACGGCCGTGTGTCCAAATCTGGGCTGAAGTGATATGAAGAGATCCGGTTATCGAGACTTGCTAAACCCGTTCAGCTATTCCAAAGGCGAGTCGACATAGGACGTGGAAAAACCGAGGCCCTGGCACCGACGCTCTGAGAGCAGTTCTCTGAGAGCAGTTCGAAGAAGCAGTACTTTGATCCAATCCTCCTCATCGAATTAGACGTCTGCAAATACTGGCCCACATTTCTAAAGGGCGAAGAACACAATTGATGCAATCCGCCAGCCGACGAACGAGTCTTCTTGGCTAGAACAATTCCGAAGATCAAGGCGGAATCCCCCCAAGCTTCCAGGAACCGCTAAGCGTGGTCGGGACTTCTATTCGACGCAGCCCTTTTTCGTGAGTCAAATTCTGGTCGCAGTGCACAGCAATGCCCTGAGTATGTACAACAACGGAAGATAAGCTATCGAAGCCACGAGCAGTCGGCGTGCGGTGATCGCAGATTGCTGGAGTGCGAATTCCAAGCCAAAGTACAGGAAAGCGAGACTCAGCAGTATTGCTGCACAGCAATAGGCGAGCGGGTGACGTGAGGGAAAGTGCAACATGCTAACTGCGATTAACCCTAGCAGCGGTAATATCGTCTGCAGAATTACACATGCGGATCTGGCGCCGTTCTTCGGCAACACTGAGTACCCAGCACGGTCGTAGTCCTCCCGGTACATCCATGCGATTGACATGAAATGTGGAAACTGCCACAGGAAAAGGATGGAATAGAGTACCCAAGCCTGTTGGCACAACCGACCCGAAGCCCCGACCCAACCGATCAGTGGTGGAGCAGCGCCAGGAAGAGCTCCAACAAGAACACAAAGGGGCGTTCTTCGTTTCAGCGGAGTGTACAGAAACAAATAGGCCGGCATCGTTAAAAGCGCGACAACGCAGGCGAGCGGGCTGGCAGCCGCGAGGTAGATGGTCCCAGCTGCTGACAAGGTGATGCCGAAGGCCAGGACTCTATGCGGTTTGAGGCGCCCAGCTGCCGCGGGGCGATAGGCAGTCCTGCGCATTTGCCTGTCAAAATCTCGCTCTATGTACTGGTTTAACGTTCCGCTTCCACTTGCCACCAGTAAGGTCCCGAGCAAAATGTTGAACATCAATGTGAATGAATATGGTCGTGTTGCGTTCGCGCAACTCAGGTAGAAGCCGGCTAACGTCGTGATCAAAATGAGGAAATTGACTTCCGGCTTAGTGAGTACCCAATAATCAAATATTGGGGTCAACGCGGATAATCGGCGGCTTTGCCGAGCCGGATCAAGCGCGGCAATGATGGCAGGGCCAGACACCTAGCTAACCTCCACGGTCTGCTGCGCCATGGCCCCTGCCGAACCCGCGGGGTCTGGTTGCGGAATCGAGTGTTCTTGTAATCTCTGGGGCGACAATAAACGCGCCGTGATAAGAGCCGCGGCGACCAGGTAAACAAGGGTGACGCAAGTCCACATTAACGCACCGGCACACTGCTGGTCTTCTAAGGCGGTCAAGCCAAACAGGCGTTCCGGAAAACGAAACGGGTAAACCACTCGGTCGCAGAAGACAAGAAATCCGGAAAGGATATCGCAGGGCAAAGTGGCCAAGAAGAGATACAAGAGTAGCGACCACTCTGACCCTTTCGAGGCGAGAGGCCTCGACTTGACTACTGGAACCCAGAAAAGGATCCCGGTGACAAGAAACGATGCCTGCTGAAGGGCATGCAATATCTCCGATTGGCATCCAAGCATGAAGACATTAGGAACGTGCCATCCAACGAGTATGCTGGCAGAACCTAACCAACAGACTGCAGGGTGCGTCAGGGTTCTTGCAAATTGCTGAACTGGCGAAAAGTTGAAGAGTCGACCAAGCAATAGCACGCTTCGGCGCGGCAGTCCGAGCGAAAAGAGCTCCAAGGGAGCACCCAACAAGATCAGTGGAGGAGCAAGCGTCATGAGCAGCAGATGTTTGATCATATGCGCCGTCAGTAGCGTGTGATCGAGCCCACCTACAGGTGAACCGATCGCCGTCCAGATCAGAAAAAGTCCGAGAAGGAAGGTTACGACACGCCAGGCACCATTGGTATTCGAGTCAAGCCGGCGAGCCCGTAGCCATCCACGGGTATAGATCAAAGCCACAATAATCAAGCCCACGCTAACCGCAAGTGATTCGCACGCGACCTGATGAGCATGTGGCATGGAGCCTGGCCTCATGGTTGTGTACTGGCCGGTTTCTGTTGGCCATCCCTAAACACGATATCCAGTGCGGCATCGCGTGCCGGTCGCTGCGTTGGAGGATGCAATGAGCCAAGGAATGCGACCAAGGCGGTTGTTTCAGCAGGGCTTAAGTTATTTCCATAGGCGGGCATGTTGCCACCACCTTGAATTACCTGTCGGATCAACTGGTCGTGTGTAAGACGCACCGCGACGTTGTCCAGAGCCGGACCGCGTTGGCCTCCGGTATTGCCCAGAGCGTGGCAGTTGCGGCACTGTTTCACCTGAAAGACAAGCGCTCCCTGCCGCTCGAGTGCAGTAGTGTTGTGAATGTATCGATCCGGAACGGGGTCGCCGCTCCAGGCATTCATATGCGGACTCCACGGAGCAGATTGTGCAAGACGGGTGAAGGTGCCGAGTGCGACTGCGATCATCAGCACAGTCACAACAGCAATCGGCCGCCGCTTCCAGCTCTTTTCTCCTTCGCCGGAAAGAAACGGAAGAAGGATCAATCCCAGGATCACCGCGGCCGGACCGATGAGAAGGATAGGTGTTTCGAGAGAGGGAGGAAGCAGCGAGAGTAAAGCGAACAGCCACAAAAAGAAATAGTCAGGCCGAGGAGCGGTTTGGATGATCGTCGGATCCGGTTGGCCGGTTGGCCCGAATGGGCCGAAATAGACGCCACATGCGGCAATTGCCAGGATGATAAACGCTGCGAAGAACAAATCCTTCCAGATCGCATAAGGTACGAACGGTGCGCCTTCACTCTTCGTCAATGCGTGATATTGTGCTTCGTAGGTTGCTCGCTTGACGATGCGTCCCGGCATCGGCCATTCGTTAATCCCGAGCTTCAACACCATCAGAAGATGAAGACCCACGAACGCGATCAGCATCCCGGGAATAACGAACACGTGCAAGGCAAAAAATCGGGAGAGAGTTGCGCCGGCAATGATCGGCCCGCCTAACATCAGTTTCACGACCACAGGGCCGATTGCTGGAACGCGGCTGGCGATCGAAGCTCCGATTCCCAGCCCCCAGTAGGCGTCCTGATCGAAGCGCATGATTTGGCCTGTGAACGCCATTCCTAGAGTCATCAATAAAAGAAACACCCCGACGATCCAGGTGAGCTCACGCGGGTATTTATGGGCGCCGAAGAGAAACACTTGCGCCATATGAATGAGGACGATCGCCACCATGAAGTTTGATCCCCATCCATGCATGGCGCGGATGAACCAACCAAGGGTTACATCGTGATTCAGGGCCTGCAGGCTGCTCCAGGCTTCTCCAGCCGAGGGCACGTAGGTCAGTGCGAGCAGAATTCCGGTTACAAGTTGGAGAAGAAAAACGGTCAGTGCCGCGCTTCCAAACACGTACCACCAACTCGCAGTGTTGCGCGGCACGGGATGTTCTGCCGCATCGCAGATCGGCCCTGCAAGCTGCAAGCGATGATCGAACCACCGGCCCGCTCGTCGGATCATCTCCACCATGACTTCTCCTTTACAAGCGCAGCGCTGGGTGCTCCGGGCGTGGGCAAATCCCCAGCCTGGATTGTGAGGATGCTGTCTTCCACTTTGTATGGGTACTCGAATAACCCACGCTGCGGCGGTCCCGATGCACGCGATCCATCGCGATAGTAGGCGCCGCCGTGACAAGGGCACATGAATAAACCGGATTGGGGGAACCAGCGAACAGGGCAGCCGAGATGTGCGCAGTTGATCGCAAAGATCTGGAACTGGTCGCCTTCAATCCGCCGCACCCAGCAAGTGGTGTCGACGGTCTTCCCATCCGTTGGCATCACGAAGGGATTCCGAAAGGTCGCGAGTCGTGTTTCACCCTCGGGAAACTCAGTAACCCGACCAAGGGGTACCCAGGAGAGATGGTCGCCTGCGCCTCCGATTGTTAAGGAAGAGAGAAGATATCGAGCGATCGGCACAGCTAATATCAATGCTGCGCATGCATTGAACAAGATTCCGATCTTTGCCAAAAATCCGCGACGAGATAGCGCTGCTTCACTTGACAGGGCAGCGATGGGCTTGGATGACATGTCTCACTCCTAATGAGGGAAATTCGAAGCCGAATACGGCCGCTCAGGGTTCTGGACCCGGTACAACGCGAGCCATGCCACTACGTCCGTGACTTCCTGGTCCGACATCGGCTCCCCGGGTAGGTTGCCCCGCCAGTCCGGAGCGCCCAATTCCGGCCGGCCAGTAATGACAACCGTGCGCAGTCCCTGGTCGCTGACGAGGGCCAAAAATGAACCATCGGTGATCGCACTAGCCTTGTGGCTACCTCGACCCTCAGGACCGTGGCAGGACATGCAGTATTTTCCATAGACAAATTCGCCATGCGCGACATTTCCCACGGTTCTTGCCGCATATGAGGGTGGAGTAGCACCGTTGAGAATCCCTTTGCTTCCCCAACGCGACAATATCCCGTGTGTGATTACATCGATTTGTGGATCCGTCAGCATTCCCCCTGCATTTTGAGAAAAGGCGGGCATTGAGGTTCCGCGTACCCCCTTCGAGATCACTTTTCGTATCGATGCTTCATCAACAATGGCGAGATACACTGGATTGGCGAGCGCAATCGTTGCTCCGCCGCGTCCTTCTGCACCGTGACAACCGGAGCAGTTATCCGCGTAGAGAACATCGAATTTCAGAACCTGATTCGGCGCCACCGGTTCCGAACCTTTCTGCGGTTGACCATGTGGCGTGGTGCAACCCAGCAATAGTACGAGTGGAAGCACAGCAAATGCGTACAGGTTTAAGCTCCAGTTCATTGGTGCTCCTCCCCGCTCTCTCGGGGTTGAATGGTTCCAGTTGCTTCGATTCCTGCACGCAGAACAAACGACACATTCTCGCGGGTCGGAATACTTGCTTGGCGTACAACGACAATGCCAGCGACGATTCCAAAGGCAACCTGCGAAGCGACGAACCAGAACCAATCGATGTGGCTTGCGAGCAGCGGATTAAGCAACCCTAGAATGGAGTAGAGCAGCCCCGACCACAAGATCGGTGCAACCAGTCCTCCGAGCACGATGGGACGGCGTGGAAACATAGGGAGCATCGCGCCATAAAGCAAGCCAACAAGAACCGAGACAAGCCCGTGCAGTAGAAAAGCGACTGCGAAACCGTCGGCATGAAAGGCATTCAGGTGTGCCGTACCAAGCTCGAGTGACTCGGAGTAGATCACGGCCGCAAGAAGGTTAATGGGATACCAGACGCTTCCGGTCTTCAGCACCCCATACGTGCAGGCCAGTATCGCCATCGCCACACTCCCCGCGATTCCACCTCTTACACCCGCCGAAATGGGATATGTGTGGACCGGAAGCCAGGCGCGTAACTGGTCTGTCGAAACCGGAATCCGCTCGACGATCTTTCGCTTTGTGCTGAAATGAATTTCATCGGGAACGACTGGCAGAGTTTCCTCTTGCTCTTGCGGGAGCACGTCTCGAAACCAGCCGACGCAGCCTGCCACAGACAGCACCGCCCCAAACAGACTGATCGACAGGCTGGTAACAAGGCCGGCGAACAGCAACGTCAGTCCCAGGGCCAACATAAAGGGCCAGGCGGTGGGAGCTGGCACGTCGATCGTGGAACTGCGATGACATTTTTTTAATTGCTCTGTTGCCGCTAGAGGCGCCATAGATTCCTCAGCGTCCAAGGACGTAAACGACAGTGAAGACCACCACCCATACCACATCCACAAAATGCCAATACATCGAAAGTACTTCGACGCGGTTGTATTGTCTCGTTCCCATTCGCCCAGCCAGAGAGAACATTGCCACAGACAAGAGCATGAGGAGACCTGCAGTGACGTGAAAGGCGTGCAGTCCGACGAGCGAGTAATAGGTCGTTCCAAATAGATTCGTCGAGATTGTGAGCCCGTGATGGTAAACCAGTCTTCGCCACTCCTGACCTGTGCCATAGAGGAACAAGCCGCCCAGCGCGATTGTCAGTAGCCAGAAGCCGAGGAATGACCGCGGGCGGCTGCCTTCGAGGGCTTTCGTAGCGAAGTGGATGGTGAGGCTACTCGATAACAAACAGATCGTGTAAAAGACTGGTGTCTTCAGAACTTCGCGTGGAGTCGGTCCCGTGATGCTTTTCCCCAAGTAAAAAAGATAAGCAACAACGAAGATCGTGAAGATTGCCGATTCGGCAATGATGAGACCAGCCATCGCGACCTTTCCACGAGACGGGAGCTCCCACGCGCTGGCGGCGTCCGGGAATGGATTTGTCATTGCACTCATCGCGTTGTCACTCACTCATAGCGGCTGTCGGGATCCTCAGGATGTTTCTCGTCCCAGAGAGGGCGACGGCTCGCGACTACTGGAATGGAGGCAAAGTTGTACACCGGTGGAGGCGAGCTAACCACCCACTCAAGAGTCCAGGCATCCCATGGATCATTGCCAGACTTTTCGCCCTTGAAATAAGAGATAAAGAGGTTCGCTACAAACACTAGGATGGCGATGCCCTGTAGAAACGCCCCGATCGTGATAATCAGGTTCAAGGTGTCCCACCCACGGCCGGGTTCGTACGTGTAGATGCGCCGTGGCATACCCAGAAGTCCCGGAATGTGCATGAGATCGAATGTGAGATGGAAGCCGATCACGAATAACCAGAAATGCCATTTACCCAGCCGCTCGCTTAGCATTCTTCCGGTCATTTTTGGGAACCAGTAATAAAATGCGGCGAAGATGGCGAACAAAATTCCTCCCACGATTACATAGTGGAAATGCGCCACCACAAAATAGGAGAGGCTAAGCTGCCAGTCGAGAGGGGCCGTGGCTTGCATGATGCCAGTGAGACCGGCGATTAAGAACTGAAAGAGAAACCCGATAGCGAACAGCATCGGCACCTTCAACTGAAGCCTTCCTCCCCACATAGTTCCGAGCCAGTTGAAGATTTTGATTCCAGTCGGGACCCCCACAACCATCGACGTGATGGTGAAGAAGCTGTTAGCCATCGAATTCATTCCAACAGTAAACATGTGATGCGCCCACACACTCATGCTAACGAACGCGATCGCTACGGTGGCGGCAACCATGATGGGGTATCCAAAAATTGGTTTCCGGGAGAACACTGGAATAATTTCTGACATGAAAGCAAAAGCAGGAATAATAAGGATGTAGACTTCCGGGTGCCCGAATATCCAAAAGAAATGCATCCAGAGCACGGCTGACCCGCCGGCCTGGGCGTCAAAAAAGTGGCCTCCCAGATACCGGTCGACCAGCAACATAATCTGTGCTGCGGACAACGGCGTGAGGGCGATCAGAACCATGCCCGACATCACCAGGTAAAGCCTCGCAAGCAGGGGCATGCGGCTCAGTTCCATACCCGGGCACCGCGTGCAAAGCACCGTGGCGATGATGTTGATCGCCGTTGCGATGCTTCCGAATCCAGAGACCAGAAGGGCAAGCGTCCAGTAGTCGGAGCTGTGTCCTGGAGAAAACGCCCGTGCAGTCAAGGGCGCATACGCCCACCAGCCAATATCGGGAGCGTTGCCGGCGCCATAAAGTCCACTGCCGCCGAGAAAGCTGAAGTAAAGCAGGAATCCACCCAGTGCAGTCAGCCAGAAACTGAATGCATTCAGTCGTGGAAAAGCCATGTCTCGCGCACCGATCATGAGCGGGATCAGGTAGTTCCCAAATCCAAAGAGAACAGGCATGACAACGAAGAAAATCATCGTCGTGCCGTGCATCGTGAACATGCGATTAAAGACTTGTGGCGAAACAAAATTGTTGTGCGAATGCATCAACTGGATGCGAATCACAACGGCCTCTACTCCAGCAATCAAGAGAAAAAGAAGAGAGTAGGCGATATAAAGTAGGCCGAGACGCTTGTGATCTATGGTGGTTAGCCATTCGTGGAGAGTGTCGACCCATATATGGGTTTCAATCTTCGCGTCCGGCATCTGAATCGCATGCGATGTCATGGTTACTCTTGACTCTACCGGAGCGTCTCCATATAGCTCACGACGGCATTGAGGTCCGTGTCGCTCAGCTTCATGGCCGGCATCAGCGCGCCAGGCTTGATTGAGTCCGGGTTTTGTATCCAAAGGCGCAGATTCTCGGGTGTGTTTTGCGCTGCGCCCGACGCGATGGTGGCGCGGCTCATCAGGTGCGTCAGGTCGGGACCAAAGCGGCCGTTGGCCGGGGTCCCCGCGACCGTATGACAGTTGATGCACGCAGCTTGTTCGAACACGCGCCGTCCTGCGGCCGATTTTGCGTACGGAAACGTGGGCCGTTGCTGGTCACGAACCCAGGCGGCAAACTCCTCCGAACCATCTACAGAAACGCGCAAGAGCATCTTCGCGTGTTGGACCCCGCAGTACTGGGCGCATTGACCGAGAAATACTCCGGTGTGCTGCGGATCCATCCACATGCGGTTGGGATGATTCGGGACAAGGTCGGTCTTGCCTGCAAGCTCCGGTACCCAGAAACTGTGGTCGGTATCGGCGGAAAGCAGTTGCATGAACGTTGGCCTCGGACGCGCGGGGTCGCTTACTGGGATATGCAACTCGTTTGCTGTGATGATCCCGAGCTTGGGATAACGAAACTCCCACCAATACTGGTGCCCGATCGCGATAACGTTCAGCGCATTCAGTGGTTCCGGTGCATCCTGAAGGGCATGGATGACTCGAGCTGTGGCTAGATAGAGGACAACTACGATCAAAATCGGAATGATCGTCCATGCCATCTCAATCTGCGTACTCCCATACACCTGCGGTGGTTCTCGGTCGTCATCATCTGCCCGGTTCCTGAATTTGAATACCGCGTAGAGGAGAAGTGCAGAGACAACAATAAAAATGGTTGCCGTAATTGCCAGCACAAACAAGGACAGGCCAAAAATGGAATGGGCAGGCGTCGACATCGGCGTGAAGATGTTTGTTGGGCTCGAGAATGCCTGTCCAACCACTTTCGATACCTCGTATCCGGCGAACGCCGGACTTCGCCCTTTTTGGTGCATTCGGTTTGCCACAGTGCAAGGGCGGAAGAACGTCAGAAAGGATCGCGGTCAAGTCGTAGCGCGCGTCTACCGTCCCTGGGTCGACGTCCGGTGTCGCTCCGCGGTCACACAGTTGCAGCAGCAATCCCGCCGTGATCGGCATTCGGAACCAACCGAATTGAGCGAGAGATTCCGCTAGGTCTCAACGGGCTGATTCCGGTGAATTATTCACGGTATATGAACTCTCCTTGACGCGCTTGCGAGAAATAAGCCCCAATTTCACATCTTGATTTGCCCCGGAAATGATGACGTCAATCAGCGGCTCAACAGTTCGGAAGTCGACTGCGTAGTTTGGAGCGAAGTCGCTGGGCATGCAATCTATATTGCAGTTCAGACGAATGCTCGCGTAGTAGGTGTAAACTTCCGTTTTAGGAAAACGAGACCGAAGGGCGTGCCCGTGATGCCACTTAATCGCCCCACCGTGTTCGTCGTGGATGACGACGAGTTAGTGCGCACGGCGATTCAGGGAATGCTGAAGGCGGTTGGCCTGCACGCGGAGACGTTCGCATCACCGCGAGAGTTTCTAGACAACAAGCGGCCGGATGGTCCAAGCTGCCTTGTTTTGGACGTAAGGCTTCCGGGAATCAGTGGCCTGGATTTGCAGCGTGAGTTGACCCGGGCCGGAGTTCAGATCCCTATCATCTTTATTACGGGTCATGGCGACATTCCGATGAGTGTTAAAGCCATGAAGTCGGGTGCCGTGGAGTTCCTGACCAAACCCTTTCGAAACCAGGATTTGCTGGATGCCATTCATCAGGCTCTCGAGCGCGATCGTTTGGCTCGTCAACATCAGAATGAGCTAGACGAACTGCGGCAGCGCTATGAATCGCTTACTGGGCGGGAACGCCAGGTCATGGCACTAGTTATTTCCGGGAAGATGAACAAGGAAATCGCTTACGAACTCGGAACCAGCCAGGTTACAGTTAAGATCCAGCGCCGCCAAGTCATGCGCAAGATGAAGGCTGATTCTCTGGCCGAGTTGGTGGGTTTCGCGGCGAAACTCGGCATGGGGCCAGCCAAGAGTAACTCCGCGCCCCTCTGATAGTCCCAAGTCCAACTTTAATGGCAGCTGGTCATGATAAACCTAATGGTAAGCAGCAGTGAGGCAATGAAGGGCATAGAGGAAACACGCATGCTTTCGATCATGTCTCGGCATGGACAACGAGGAAGTCTTTTTGCCAGTCAAGAACACCAGTGTAGGGCTGCCCAAAGAAGTCGACATGTTCTTCGATCGCTCTTCACGACCAAAGTCAGTTGGAGCGGGAATGGGGATATGGATAGCCGCTCCATCATCGAATTGCATGGGACGCTTGTGGAAGACTATAACTCCCCGCGAAGTGCGGGCTTCCACATCAGCCTCCCTCGTTGTCCAGTCCAATAGTGTTCCAAGGGTGTACCTCTATCATCCCTAGGTGTGATTGCGCGCATGGTTCTCTGGCGTTAGGTTTGCAGCATGACCATCGAGGACAACGCAAAAGTGGTCACGATCGTTGATGATGACGAGTTGATGCGCGACGCGCTACTGGGGTTACTCAAAGCGGCGGGGCTGCCCGCAAAAGTGTTTGCGTCAGCCGAAGATTTCCTGGATTCTGGCTTTCAACACCGCACCGCCTGCTTGATTGCCGATATTAAAATGCCGGGGATGTCCGGTCTGGAGTTGCAGGCACGGCTGAATGCTGACAATTGCAGGATACCTACAATTTTTATCACTGCACATGGCGGCACAAAGATGAGAATGGAGGCCTTGAGAGCCGGAGCCGTCGAGTTTCTGACGAAGCCATTCGACAAGGCCGTCTTGATGCAGCATATCCGAGCCGCCATAGAAGATTAAGTCCGTCTACAATCGTTCACGCTTAGCCTAAGGGGTCGAACTGTGGGTGCATGGCAACAAATCGCGTCTGCCAGTCCAGAGTGGAAACAGCGTAGCTTTGAGCGAATTATAGGTAATAGTCCTGCTCTGGAATCGGTGCTCGAACAGGTGGAACGGGTGGCGCCCACTGACTCCACTGTGTTCATCCAGGGAGAGACAGGCACGGGTAAGGAGTTGATCGCGCACGCGATCCACAACCTGAGTTCTCGCTCCGGCCGCGCTTTCGTGACAGTGAACTGCGCAGCGATCCCGATGGATCTGCTGGAAAGCGAACTGTTTGGGCACGAGAAAGGTGCATTCACTGGGGCCATTGCGCAAAAGGTCGGGCGCTTTGAATTGGCAGACAAAGGTACTCTCTTTTTGGATGAAGTGGGAGACATCCCAGCCGCATTACAGCCCAAGTTATTACGAGTGCTGCAGGAGCAGGAATTTGAGCGTTTGGGAGGCACCCGCACACATAGAGTCGACGTTCGACTAGTTGCTGCTACCCATCGGAATCTGCAAGATATGGTGATGCGGGAACAATTTCGCAGCGATCTCTATTACCGACTCAATGTGTTTCCGATTCTGCTGCCGCCGCTGCGGGCACGCCGCCAAGACATTCATGCGCTAGTGTTGCACTTCGTCGAGAAGTTTGGCCGTCGAATAGGTAAACAGGTGGAACACATTCCTGAGGACACAATGGCAGCGCTCACGCATTATGACTGGCCGGGAAATATCCGTGAACTTCAGAACCTGATCGAACGCGCAGTAATCCTGTCGAACGACGGCGTACTTCCTAATCCATTGGCGACATGTGGGCCACAGGCCGTCAGCCAGCCTCCGGTTGCCGGTACCCTGAAAGACACAGAGCGCACCGCGATTTTGAAGACGCTCGAGGAAGTCAGCTGGGTTATTGGTGGACCCAAGGGCGCCGCTGCCAGGCTTGGCCTTGCACGGACGACGCTTATTCACAAAATGGAGAAGCTCGGAATCTACCGGCCACGTCTGCGAAGCCCCCAAGATATCACGGACAATTCCCGGCGAATAAACTAGCTTTGCTCCTCACGCGCCTGTTACGGATCAGAAGTCCCTATTCGGACACCGTGTCAAATCGCGTTTGGCTCCACAACTGCAACTCCAGTCATCGAGATTCATCCAGTGCTGAGGAAATCGCCCGATGATCGAGAGCTTAACTGGGACAAACACTGACTGGACGCTGGGAATCGTTCGTATCGTGCTAGGCGTGATTCTTCGCCCATGGCGCTCAAAAGATGCTGGGCTGGTACGGAGGGCCCGGCCTCGCCCAAACCATGCGCACCTTCACAAAAGATCTGCACCTTCCCTCGGCCGTAGCCTCTTTAGTGATCGCCGGAGAATTTTTGGGTGGAATCGGATTGATGGTAGGGCTGTGCAGCAGAATTGCCGCACTGGTTATCGCAGTTACGATGGTCGGCGCGAGGGGAGCCTTCTCCCTGGATCACATTGTTCACGAACGAGCTTCGAGGTCGGATCAGCCCGTGGCAGTCGACACACAAGGACGAT